>JAABUS010000639.1_pt1 | contig 86512 bp, 78 predicted proteins | sample 5560161 | NCBI WGS metagenome assembly JAABUS01 (sample SAMN10711885, study PRJNA513376) | rock metagenome | isolation source: Antarctica rocks | place: Antarctica: Victoria Land, Trio Nunatak nord | collected 2016-01-04
CAAAAGGGTCTCAAGTATCTCCATGCCGGCTTGGATCACACATCAGGTCAGAGCGAAACCCATACCCCTCAATGGCCATTTAGAATCGCTGGTCACGGTGGCCGTGCACTTGCTGCCTGCTTCCCCACCGGCCAAACTGCCGCCGCACGGCTTGATTCGACCACGGCTGCGGGCGATCTGCGGCGCCACTTCGAATGGAACGGGCATGAGCTGTAGGGGGGCGCACATGGGCGGGAACTTGGCCTGCTTCCCCTCTTTGTATCCTGACGAAATGGCCTACAGCATCCTCGCACGATGCCAAAGGCATCTTGGGTTTCCAGCGGACGGTCAATTGGCTGAATCGCTGTTCCTCGGGAGTTCCCGGCAACGCACGACCGCCCTGATGGTCCACGTTGGAGCAGTCGCCGCATGTTTGCCTTCCGACCGCGGCCTGACGGCGTCGAGGCTCCTACGCCGCCACACGCTCTTTCCCTACCTCACCGCGGGCATGAGCGTCGAAACTCGGCACGATGTCGCACGGGGCATGATTGAAGGCAGCCCTCTGCTTTACCAACGACTTGGCCTCAGAAATCACGTTCCCCGCCCACAGACGCTCCGCTTCTGTCCTCGATGCCTCCAGGCCATGGCGTCCGACCATGGAGAACTCTACTGGAGCAGGAGCCACCAGCGGTGTTCGTTTGCCCGAATCACGGCTGCGAGCTTCTTGAGAGCAAGGTAACGCCCGGCGCCGCAGGTGGGCGATGGATTGCGGCCACGAGGGAGAACTGCCCCGCCGATGCCAGGTCGGTGCTGCCCCGCGGCTCCTCACCGGACCTGAGCGACCTTAGAGAGCTCGCCGCCGACAGTATGTCCCTGCTTATGGATCCACGACGCTCCGCGACTTCGCAGGCAAGGTCAGGGGCACAGTCGTCCGAGGCCCTGTCCCATAAAGGCTATATGTTGGAGAGCGGCCTGCTACCCTGGCGCCGCCTTCGTGCGCTCGCCACCGCCCGCTTGGCCTTCCTCAGGCCCTTGCTGCCCAGGCTGTTCGACCGGAACGGCGATTGCGGGAACTGGTTGTTGGACATCCTTTCTGCCCGTGGCAACAAGCTGGATCCGATCCTCCACGTCTTGGCTTTGAGGTTCGTCGAAGCCCTGCCGGATGTATCTCCCGCTCGATTCGGAGAAGGGCCATGGCCGTGCCGCAACCCTGTGGCCGCCCAACTCGGCTGGCCGACGATCCACGTAATCCGACACCGCCGCGACAACAAGCGCCTGGTTGGGCTGTTCGAATGTCGTTGTGGCTACAGTTATGAACGGACGATTTCGGAAGAGGGGGTCGTCTCTAATCCCCGTGTGGGGTCCTTCGGTGAGACGTTGCTGCCCGTGCTCAGGAAGGCCGTTGACGAGGAATGGACGGAGGACCGCGTATGCCGCGAAACCCGCATGTCCCCAAATAAGCTATGCAACGAAGCGGTGAAGTTGGGGGTCAAGCTGCCGCGGCCGTTTCGGCCGATCCCGTGGACACAGGAGCGTGTGGTACCCGATGCTCAGGGCGTCGCTGCGTCGGCTGGTTGCGGCGATGGCAAGGCCGAAGGTCGGTTCTGGTTGAGTGATGCCCAATGGGGACGGATAGCCCCGTTGATGCCAACGGAAAACCGTGGCCTACCCCGCGCCAATGATCGGCGAGTCGTCAGCGCCGTGGTGACGAAGATCGTGTCTGGCTGCAACTGGACCGATCTGCCCGAGGTATATGGGCCATACATAACCGCCATGCATCGGTTTAGACGCTGGTCCGCCAACGGACTCTGGGCGCAGATCGGCACGGCGCTGTCTGCTGCGGGTGGCCCCCCGGCCGAAGTACTGCTTGGCAGACCATGCGCACGCAGGCGGCGATCGAGGCTGGGCAGGGCTATGCGCAATGCCTGATGGCAGCCGCAGCGGTCAAACCATCATGGCCTGCATAGTACTCCTCACCTTCCATGCTGGAGGCTCGCGGTTTGCAAGATCTATGATAAGGACGAAGTAGGCTTTACCCTGGAGCCTACGACGGGATCGAAAGGTTTACGTTAGTGAGCTACGGGTTTGTATGTCCGTCCACCAAGCCCAGCAACTGTCTGAAGCGGAAGGATACTATTGAGGTTGGACACCCGGCATGACGGTGCTGGAAGCGATCGATGTCGTCCGGCACTACCCCGTCGGCCGGAAGATTCTCCGTGCCGTGGACGGGGTGTCGTTCCAGCTCGCGGCCGGGCGCACGCTCGCCGTGGTGGGCGAGTCCGGCTGCGGCAAATCGACGCTCGCCCGCCTGGCGGCGCTGATGGAGTCGCCGACAGCGGGCCAAATCCTGGTGACCGGCCAGCCTGCCGAGGGGCCGGCACGGCGCACGTTGCAACTGCAAAACCAGATGGTGTTCCAGAATCCCTACGCCTCGCTCAATCCGCGCCGCACTATCGGCGAGGCACTCATAGAACCGCTGACCATCAACCGCCGCGGCACCCGGCCCGAGCGCATCGCCGACGCCCGGCAGATGCTCGACCGCGTGGGCCTGCGCCCGGAGGCGTTCGACCGCTACCCGCACCAGTTCTCCGGCGGCCAACGCCAACGCGTCGCCATCGCCCGCGCACTGATGCTGCGCCCCGCGGTGGTAACGGCGGACGAGCCGGTCTCGGCCCTGGACGTCTCGGTGCAGGCGCAAGTGCTGAACCTGCTGCGCGACCTCCAGGATGAGCTCGGCATCGCCTATCTGTTCATCAGCCACGACATTTCCGTGGTCCGACACATGGCGCAGGACGTTCTGGTCATGTACGCCGGACAGTCGGCGGAGCAGGGCTCGCGAGATGCCGTGCTGAACCACCCGCATCATCCCTATACGCGGCTGCTGCTGGCCTCGACGCCGTTTGTCGATCCTGCCCGGCGGGCGACCACGGTGGTGGTGCGCGGCGAACCGCCCTCACCCGTTGACCTCATCCCCGGCTGCGCTTTTACGAGCCGTTGCCCGCATGCGACGGAGCGATGCCGGGTGGAGCGACCGGAGTTGCGAGGAGTGGATGGGCGGCTAGTGGCTTGTCATTATGCCGCAGTGATATAAGTCAACCGATAGCCCTGGCTTTAAAAGCTATATGATTAATTGAATTGATACCATAAGCAATGTATTATATATTTAAGATTACAATTTTTCAATAGGCTAGGTTTTGATACAGATATAAATGTTTATCATTTAGAATATTACTTAGTTACTGTTGACGAGATAGGATGAATGACACTGGAAAGTTTGGGCTTCAAGATGCCAAGCAAGGAAACCAAAATAACAATCGGTACGATAAAGTACTTAATAAATAAGTAGAAGGGTTCACCCTGTTTCACACGCTTCCATTCTTTCTTAAAAACCAGACTCATTTGGCGCAAAAGTTCTTTCTGTATAGGAATCAAAATGTCGTAATCTATATCTACCTGGTTGTGATCTAAAACTGCCTCAAGTTCCTTCATCGTTTTCAAAACAGATTTAGATAGTTCTTCTTCCGGATTAAGCCTCATCATTATGCTGGCTTCAACTTCATTGATCGTTAAGTAGTTTTTATATGTCGCTTTAAAAAGCTCATATGGTGTCGCTTCCGAGCCAGAAATCGCACGAAAGCCAGCAATTACGTTCGCATTTGCAATTAGTGTTGAAGTGTCCCTACGCAGAGCGTCAATCCACGCTTGGCGAAATTCTGAAATTTTTTGGTCTTTGCTAACGACTAACCCTAGGAAAAATACCAATCCAGCAATCAATGCCGCTGCAATAGACCCAATAGCTGTATCAGGTAAATCAAGCATAGAACCCTCTAAAAATTTTTATGTTTCAAAAGTTTATTAAAACATTTTGCTACTTGCTTTAGTATTATCTACGTATCATATCATGATTTGTTGCAAAATATTTATTATCTCGTTCGAGCGGTACTTCTTCGGCGATTTTCGATCTTTTTTCCGGTCCGAACATTTTATACTTGATCCGTAACGAAATTTCTGCGCTTTGTTCACCATGAGCAGAAGGTCGTGATGCTACTTGTAGATGAGCGTCTTATTTTCCTATTGTGGGTATGTTTTTGAAGATTGCCGTTAAAAACCAGCTTACCCGATCCAAGCGGGTCATCGAAGCGCTCGGCAACCCCTCGCATTTCGAGGTGGAGATCGACGGTGATTGCCTTGTCTCGACCCTCTCGCGCCTGGGATCAGCCAGTGCAGTGCGCCACAAGTTACAGACGCTGAATCTTTTGGAGAGCGAGGTGACAGACGCGGTCGCCTGGGCAAGGAACAACAATTGAAACGCTGGCGGGCGCTCACTGTCCGCGCTATCTTCGATACGAGCGTCGCGGTTTTGGAGGTCATCAACGCGCGGCAGATAGCCACCCTTTGTCCTTCGCCGCCCGACAAACCTACCGGCTACATCGTGGGAAGATGCAGCTTTTCCCGCGCTGCATCCACCAAGAACCGCGACCGATTATCCGTCACGCGATCAATCGCCTGCAAAACGTTTTCCGGAACCGAGATATTGACTCGAACCGACCGTGGCCGGCGTATCGGAACATCGACAAGAACCGCAGCAGTGTCGGAGTAGCGCGGATCAGCCAAGACGTCATCAAGGTCCGAGGGTTCGGGAATAAGGCTACCATCCCCTATCAGCCCTTCAACATGGAGCAACAATGCCTCTGCTGCCATGCGTCGTGCATCCTCAAGGGTGACGCCCGCAGTGATGCATCCGGGAAAGTCGGGAAACTCCACCCCAAAATCGCTGTCAGCTTGCTTGCGCAGCAACGCGATGTATGCGGTCACGATGGCCTCCTCATCACAGTTTCAGCCCGGCCTGTTGCTCAATGCTGCGCAATGTCCCGATTGGAATTTCGCGCTTGGGATGTGGCACCGTGACGCGCCCTGGGCGCAATGGATGCTTGAATTGATGATGGCTGCCCTTTGTCGCGACCAACTCCCACCCAGCCGCCTGCAACGCCCGGATGATCGCGCGGCTGTCCACGGAGCAAGGCTACGTCTTTGATAACTGTGTGTAAAGAGTGTGTAAGTCTTCGGAGCGTTAAGCCGCCACCCCCACCGTCATCTCCCCCAAATAAGCATGCCGGATATCTTCGTTCCGCCGCAGCTCCTCCGCCGTCCCCGACAGCACCACCATCCCGGTCTGCAGCACATAGGCCCGGTGCGCGATCTGCAGCGCCATGGCGGCGTTCTGTTCCACCATGAAGATCGTCGTGCCCTGCCGGTTGATCGCCTGGATGATGTCGAACACCTGCTCGACAAACAGCGGCGACAGCCCCATCGACGGCTCATCCATGCAGATCAGCCGCGGGCGGGCCATCAACGCGCGGCCGATCGCCACCATCTGCTGCTCGCCGCCCGACAGCGTGCCGGCAAGCTGGGTGCGGCGCTCCTTTACCCGGGGAAACAGCCCGTATACCCGCTCCAGGTCCTCGTTGAACCCGGCCCCGCGCGGCTGGGTGTAGGCGCCCATCTCCAGGTTCTCGAACACCGTCATGCGCGGGAATAGCCGCCGAGCCTCCAGCACCGGAGCGATGCCGCGCCGCACCCGGGCGCTGGTCGATAGCCGCTCGATCGGCTTGCCGTCGAACAGCACCGACCCGGTGGTCGGCCGCACGACGCCCATGATGGTTTTCATCGTCGTCGATTTGCCGCAAGCATTGCCGCCCAACAGGGAAACGATCTCGCCGGCCGTGATCGTGTAGTTCACGTCCTTCAGCACGTGCAGATCGCCGTAATGCGTGTTCACATCACGGAACTGCAGCAGCGGCCCATCCTGCGGCCATAGAATGTCAGGCGACACGGTCGGCCTCCATCGCTGCGGCCCGGGCGGCGCGGCCCAGGTAGGCCGTCAGCACCTGCTCGTTGCGCCGCACCTCCTCCGGCCGGCCCTCGGCAATCTTGACCCCATGGTCCAGCACCACCACCGTGTCGGCCAGCGTCGTCACCACGTCGAGCTTGTGCTCGATGATCAGGATCGTCAGCCCCATCGCGTGCAGCGACTTGATCTGTTCGGCCAACTCCAGCGTCTCGGCGGGGTTCATGCCAGCCGTGGGCTCGTCCAGCAGCAGAATGTGCGGCCGCGACGCCAGTGCCCGGGCGATCTCCACCCGGCGGCGGTTGGCATAGGACAGCCCGCTCACCGTCTGGCCGATGCGGGGCGCCAGCCGGTTGCCGAACATCGCGATCAGGTCCAGCACGGAGGACTGCGCCGCCCGTTCCTCCGCACGGTTGCCCGGCGTGTGCAGCACGGACGCCACAGCCCCGCTGCACAGCCGCGCATGCCGCCCAACCATCACGTTCTCCAGCACCGTCAGGTTCGGGAACAGCCGGATATTCTGGAACGTTCGAGCCACCCCGCGCGCCAGCACCTCGTGCGGCGCCAGGCCCAGCAGCTCCTGGCTGCGGAACATGATCGACCCGGAGTGCGCCGGCACCAGCCCGGTGATCACGTTGAACAGCGTCGATTTGCCCGAACCGTTCGGCCCGATCACCGCCACCACGCCGCCCGCGGGCACGCTGATGTCGATGCTGTCCAGCGCCACCAGGCCGCCGAACCGCACCGAAACGCCGCGTATCTCCAGCGCGCCCTCGCCAGCGTCCCAGCGCGGGATGCGGTCCAGATGCAGGAAGCCGCCGCGCGTCACCTCGGCATACTGGGCGGCGAAGTTGAGCGGCGGCGTCTTGCGTGTTGCGGGGATCAGCCCGTTGCGCCGGTACAGCATCATGCCGATCAGGATTATGCCGAAGAACAGTTGCGTCCACTGCACGAGGTCGGTGCCCATCAGGAACTGGCTGCCCACCAGTCCGCCCAAATTATGCAGCCATCCCGTGAGCTGCGGCAGGAGCCAGGTCTGCATGAGCTGCAGTAGCACGGCGCCGACTACGACGCCCCACACGCTGCCCATGCCGCCCAGCACGACCATGACCAGCAGCATCGACGACACGTTAAAGTTGAACATCTCCGGCGTCGCGGTCTGCAGCTTGGCGACGAAGAACACTCCCGTCATGCCGGCGAACGCGGCGCCGATGGCGAAGGCCAGCAGCTTGAAGCGGACCGGGTTCACCCCCATCGCGTTGGCCGCGGTCTCGTCCTCGCGGATCGCCATCCAGGCCCGGCCGACGCGGCTGTCGCGCAGCCGGGTGGACAGGAAGATCAGCAGCGCCACCAGGCCGAGCCCCACGTAGTAGTACGGCGTAGAATCCACGCCAAAACTATGCCCGAGCAGCCGCGGCGCCTGTATCCCGTTCAGCCCGGCCGCGCCGTTGGTCACTCCGTCCATGTTGCGCGCCACGATCGGCACGATCTCGCCAAAGCCCAACGTCACGATTGCCAGATAGTCGCCGCGCAGCCGCAGGGTGGGCGCGCCGAAGCACACGCCGAACGCCGCGCTGACCACGGCCGCGGTCGGCAGCGCCAGCCAGAATGACAGGGTAAAGTGTACGAGGTCGGGGCCGCCCTGGTTCAGCTTTTCGACCAGGCCAAGGAAGGCCAGCGGCGCCCAGGCCTCGCTCCAGGCGGGCATCACCTGGAAACTGGTGAAGATGCCGTAGTAGTAGGCGCCGATGGCGAAGAACGCGGCATAACCGAGGTCGAGCAGCCCGGCGAACCCCACCACCACGTTGAGCCCAAGCGCCAGGGTCGCATACGAGAGCGCATTGGCTACGCTGTCGATCGTGGCGTCGTCGTCATACAGCAGCGGAAACAGCAGCAGCGCCACGCTGAGCGTCAGCAGCCCCAACGTCCGCCGCCGTTCCAGCGCCAGGCCGAGCAGCGGGCGGGAGACGTAGGCAAGTGCGGCCGAGACCATGCGCGGTGCCCCTTCAGGATTTATTGGGAGCCAGGCGGCCCATCAGCCCCGCCGGCCGTATGATCAGCACCAGCACCAGCAGCCCGAAGATGATGACGTCGGTCCAGGCGGTGCCGATGGTCTGGCCGCTGACCGCCTCGATCAGCCCGATCACCACGCCGCCCAGCATGGCGCCCGGCACGTTGCCGATACCGCCCAGCACCGCGGCGGTGAAGGCGCGCAGGCCGGCGGCGAAGCCAATATCGACCTTGGCGAGGTTATAGTACAGCCCGAAGATCATGCCGCATGCGCCTGCCAGCGCCGAGCCCAGGAAGAACGCGGTCATCACCACGCGGTCCACCTCGACGCCCATCATGCGCGCCGCCTCCGGGTCCTGCGCGGTCGCGCGCATCGCCTTGCCCAGCCGGGTGTAGTGCACGAAATAGGTCAGCCCGGCCATCAGCGCCACGGCGATCACCCAGATCAGGACCTCCCGCAGGCGCAGCACCGCGCCGCCGATGTGCCAGACGACGGGCGGCAGCGGGTTGGGGAAGTTCTTCGCGTCCGACCCGAGGGTCAGCAACACGACGTTGAACAGCACGTAGGAGACGCCGATCGTGGTGATCATCGCCGCCGGGCCTTTCACGCCGCGCAACGGGCGCAGCAGGAAGCGCTCGATCCCCACCCCGATGCCGCCGCACACCAGCATCGCGACAGCGAACCCCGCCAGCAGCGTGCCGACCAGCGGAACGCCGGTCAGGATCGTCTCCTGGCCGACCAGCCCGAACGCCTGCAGCGTGAGCATGGCGACCATGGCGCCGACCATGAACACGTTGAAATGCGCGAAATTGATCAGCTCGGCGATGCCGTAAACCAGGGTGAAACCGAGCGCCAGGAGCGAATACATCGCCCCCAGGCTCAGTCCGTTGATCACCTGCTGCAGCAGCAGGTCGGCGGACGTCACGGCTCACACCATCGGCGCGACGCCGACGTATTTGTATTGCGCAGTCGGGTCGTCGAGCGGCTGGGCGGCATCCTTGCGGATCTGGAACACGCTGATGATCTTGTTGCGCAGGTCGCCGTGCTCGTCGAACTCGATCGGCCCCAGCATGCTGTCCGGCAGCTTTACGCTCTGAATGGCATCGCGCACCGCATCCCGGGTCACCGGCTTGCCGGTGGCGGCGACCCGCTTCACCGCCTCGATGATCACCAGGGCGCCGGTGTAGCAGGTGATCGTGTAGTCGTCCGGGTGCTGCTTGAAGCGGGCGAAGTAGCGGTCGCCGAACTTGGCCGCGACCGGGGCCTCGATCACATGCGGAGCAGCAACCGTGGCATACCAGCCCTCGACCGCCGGGAACCCGGCGCCGTTCAGCAGGTCCACGGTCTGCATGCCGTCGCCGCCCGCCTTGATCGCGTCCGGGATGATTTCGTAGGACTGCTTGGCCAGCTTCACGCCGGCCTGGCTGACGCCGCCGTAGTACAGCGCCTGCGGACCCAGCGATTTGATCTTAGTCAGGACCGGCGCGTAGTCCGCGGCCTTGGGGTCCAGCCGGTCGCGTCCGAGCACCTTCATGCCCCGCTTCTCCGCCTGCGCCTGAAACGCATCTGCCAGGCCAACGCCGTAAGCGCCGGAGTCGTCCAGGACGAAGATTGTCTTCACCTTGAGCGTGTCGGCCATGTAGTTGGCCATGTTCGGCCCCTGGAACGCGTCGGTCGCCACCGTCCGAAAGTAGATCGTCTTGCCGGCGGGCCGATATTGCTGGGCGAACTTCGGATCGGTCAGGTCGGGGTTGGTCGAGGTCGGGGTGATGATCGCGAGGTTGCCCTGGCTCAGGATCGGCGCCATCGCCTTGCCCGCGCCCGACATCTGCGGACCCAGGGCGGCGACGTAGGACTTGTCCGACACCATGGTGCGCGCGTTGGTCGCGGCTTGCGCCGGGTCATACTGGCCGGCGGTGGCGGTGGCGTCGTCGAGCTTCACGATCTGGAACGTGTAGCCGGCCACCGTCTTGGCGGCGTTCGCCTCCTCGAAGGCGATGACCGCGCCGTTGCCGATCCGGGCTGCATTCTCCGCATCGGCGCCCGTGAACGACAAGTTGACGCCAACCTTGATCACCTTATCGGCGGCGTCGGCATTGCGTGGGTCTAACGCCGACGCTGCTATGAGGCCAGCCGCAGTCTTGATCGCCGTACGACGTGAAATCATGCCAGTGAGCTTCCTTGCTGAGACATGCCTTGTGGACGCCGCCGAGGGCGACGCTTGCACTAAGCCATGGGATGCAAGGAAAGGGCCAGAACTATCATCTGGTCCCTCACATCAGTTCACGACCGGGTCAGTCCGGCACGCCGTCAATCGCGGCCGGCTCGGCCTGCAGTTGGCCGTTGCGCTTGTGCCGGTAGGTGGACAGGGCCTGGTAGGTAGTCAGCCGCGCCCGCATCAGCGAGCCCAGCGGACGGTGAGCCGCCAGGGCGTGCGCCGGTCGAAACGACAGCACGTCGTCGAAATAGGCCTGGCGCGCCGGGCTGTAGGCATCCTGCGCCGGCAGCACCAGCCGGGCAACCGGGACATAGGGACTCTCGTTTTCGGGCCAGACCACGGAGGCATTCTCGACCGGCATGCGGTCCAGGCTGGTGCAGAGCTGCACCCGCAGTTCGAACTCGGCGTTATGCGCCCGCATGAAGCTGACCACCGCAGTACGGAAGGCGTCCGGGTCGGCGCCGGTGTCGAGCGTCTGATCGATCATCGCGACCAACTCCGGCGAAACCGGGAAGAACCCCATCTTGGCCACGTAGTCGCCATAGCGCACAGCCGCCTGGCTGAAATAGGCGTCCGCCAGCGGGTTGCGCTTGGTGTGGCCGAAGAAGCCAAATGTCGGGCTGTCGCTGCCGACCGCCTGCACCACGGCATTCGCCGCGCGGGCCGCGGTGGACGCAGCCTGCTTCACCACCTCCGGCGCGTTGGTGCTCTTCTCGAGGCCCTTGATGGCGGTGAGGAAGCTGGCTGCGTCAGCTTGCGGAAAGGTCGTGCCGGTGGCGAAAACGAAATCCTGGGTGCCAACTCCATCGTGCCCCGGCAACGCCGGGCCATCCACGCCAAACAGCTTGACCGCCATGCCGCGATGCGTCGAGACGCTGTCGGACAGGTGCTCGCCAGGCCCCTGCGCCAGGCGGACCACCGCCGGATAGGTGCGTGCCTGGGCAAACAGGCCCTGGGCCAACTGTGGCGGCAGATCGGCCAGAACACGCAACTCGCCCTTGAGCACCCCGGTGCTCTTCGCATGCGAGGCACGCACCGCATGGTGCTCGCGCTCCGCTACCTTATCGGTCTCCTGCTCCATGGCCTGGATGATCTTGCCGACAACTTCCTGCTCGTCATCGGCCGGGGTCTCGATGCTATCGGTATAGCGGATGTATTCAGGCATGAATGCCTCCCAAAACCTGCGGAATGGGAACCCGGTCGAACTGAATCAGGTCCCAGACCATGGATGTATCGATGACGCGCTTAGCGAAAGCTAACCTGCGACCACGTTATCGCGGCTGCGTCAGCGGTCCCGGGTCGTGTTGGCCCGCATCGGCCGGCCGCGGCGCGTCGGCTCCGCCATGGCCGGTGCCGCGGGAACGGCAGCAAACGACTGCCGCAGCCGCTCGCTGGCAAAGTCCACCGCAGCCTTGCCCTCCGGCACGACGGCGCCGGTGCCGAAGAACTCGTGCGTCACGCCGGGATACAGCCGCGTTTCGGTCGGGACGCCAACCGCCTTCAGCCGCTCCCCGAGCATCTCGCCGCCGGAACGCAGCGGGTCGATTTGCGCCAGGATGATCGTGGTGGGCGGCAGGCCCTGCAAATTGGCCACACCCAGCAGGTTCAGCCGCGTGTCCGCAGTGTCTTCCGGGCCACGGCCGTAGTACTTGACGAACCATTGCAGCGTGGCCTTGCCGAGCGGCTTGGCGCGCGCATTTTCCTGCACGCTGGGCAGGGTGAGGTCGGTGCTGGCGACGGGATAGACCAGCAGCTCGTGCACCGGCATCGGCAGCTTCTGGTCCCGCGCGGCGAGCGAAACGTCAAAGGCCATGTTGCCGCCAGCGCTCTCTCCGGCCACCGCGATGCGCCGCGGGTCGCCGCCCAAGGGTTCCGTGTGCTCCAAGACAAAGCGGTAGGCCGCGATCGCGTCGTCATGCGCGGCGGGAAAACGGTCCTCTGGTCCCTTGCGGTATTCCACCGACACCACGATCGCCCCGGCGCCGTTCGCCAGCGCCCGGGCCGAGCTGTCGTAGGTGTCGATCGTGGAAATCACCCAGCCGCCGCCATGGAAATACAAGATGACCGGCAACGGACCGGTTGCCGCGGCAGCCGGACGATACACCCGGGCCGGCAGCAGTCCCGCCGCGCCCTGCACCTGGATATCCTGCACCATCGCCGGCATCGGCGCGGTGCTCATGCCGCGCTGCTGCTCCACCTTAAGGACCGCATCGGCGACCGACGGGTTCGCGCGCGCCTGAGCGGGGGTCAGGTCCTCAGTCGGCTTGGCGCCAAGACCTGCCTGCGCCGTCAGCACGGCCAGCATGTCGGCCGTGGGCTGGTAGGGCGTGTCGCCTTGCGGCGGCGACGCGCACCCGGACAGCACGATAGCCGTTACTGCAAAAAAACTTTTAAAACGGCTGATTTGACGCATTGCGATCCATGGTGCTTGAGATATTCACCCAGCGATACGCTGGAGACAATTTTCAGATGCGAGCCTCGCCCGCCTGTGATGCAGTATCGGCTTTGCTTGCAGCAAAGCCGGCGAAGTCTGCCTTACTGCTTGATGAAAGCGAGCAAGTCCTGGTTGAGCCGATCCTTCTCGGTGAAGAACAATGCGTGTGGCGCGCCCGAGTAGCTCTTCAGCTCTGCGCCGGGGATCATCGCGGCGGCTATCCGGCCCGACTTGTCCATCGGCACGGTCGCGTCGCCTTCGCCGTGGATGACGAGCGTCGGCACCCGGAACGCCCCCATGTCCTGGCGGAAATCCGTCTCCGAGAAGGCGCGCACGCAGTCGATCGTCGCCTTGGGCGAGCCAAGCAACGCCATCATCGACGCCCACTGCAGGATCTCGGACGTGACGGTGAAGTTCAGTAGGCCGGCGCCGAAGAACTGCTTGCCGAACGTCGCCAGGAAGTTCGGACGGTCCTTCTCCAGACCCTCCACCATCTGGTCGAAGGTGCCGCGGGGCACGCCGTCCGGGTTGTTCGGAGCCTGCATCAGATACGGCGTCACCGCAGAGATCAGCACGGCCTTCGCCACGCGCCCCCCGCCGTGTCGGCCCATGTAGCGGGCCACCTCGCCGCCGCCCATGGAGAACCCGACCAGCGTCGCATCCTGCAGGTCCAGCTTGTCGAGCACGGCCTTGAGATCGTCGGCCAGCGTATCGTAGTCGTAGCCGCTCCAGGGCTGGCTGGACCGCCCGAAGCCGCGGCGGTCATAGGCGATGACGCGCAGGCCCTGCGAGGCGAGGAAGACCGACTGATACTCCCACATGTCGGAGTCGAGCGGCCAGCCGTGGATCAGCACGACAGGGCGGCCGCTGCCCCAATCATTGTAGAACAGCGTCGTCTTATCGGCCGTCTCGATGAATGGCATGCCGCTCTCCGGGTTGGCGGTCAGAACGTTGGGGTTCCCAAAAGGTTGCTGCCGCCTGGCCGCGCCATTGTTTGCCGGCCGCCCTGCGATACAGTGCGCCGGCGCCTGCGGGCAGGGAGGAAAGCGAAGTATGGACAAGGGTCTGCGCAAGGGTCTGACGAGCTATGGCGATGCCGGGTTCTCGCTGTTCCTGCGCAAGGCGTTCATCAAGGCGATGGGCTACTCCGACGACGCGCTCGACCGGCCGATCGTCGGCATCACCAACACATTGAGCGACTACAACCCCTGCCACGGCAATGCCGGGACGCTGATCGAGGCGGCAAAGCGCGGCGTCATGCTGGCCGGCGCCATGCCGATGGTGTTCCCGACCATCTCGATCCACGAGAGCTTCGCACACCCGACCTCGATGTTCCTGCGCAACCTGATGGCGATGGACACCGAGGAGATGATCCGCGCCCAGCCGATGGACGCGGTCATCGTGATCGGCGGCTGCGACAAGACCCTGCCGGCGCAGATCATGGCGGCCACCAGCGTCGATCTGCCGACCGTCGTCGTCCCGGTCGGCCCCATGGTGGTCGGCCATCACAAGGGCGAGGTGCTCGGCGCCTGTACCGATTGCCGCCGGCTCTGGAGCGCCCATCGCGCCGGGGCCATCGACACGGCCGAGATCGAGGTCATCGAGGGCCGGCTCGCCCCGTCAGTCGGCACCTGCATGGTGATGGGCACCGCAAGCACCATGGCCTGCATCACCGAGGTGCTTGGGTTGGCGTTGCCGATGAGCGCCACTATCCCCGCCCCCCATGCCGAGCGGGTGCGCCTCGCCGAGGCGAGCGGGAAGCGCGCCGCCGAGATGGCCGTAAGCGGCGGACCACGCCCGAGTGCATTGCTGACGCCGGCGACATTCCGCAATGCGCAGGTGGTGCTGCAGGCGATCGGCGGCTCAACCAACGGCCTGATCCATCTCACGGCGATGGCGAACCGCACGCCGCACCGCATCGACCTGGATGGCTTCGATGCGCTTGGACGCGAGGTCCCGGTCCTTGTGGACCTAAAGCCGTCGGGCGACCACTACATGGAGCATTTCCACCACGCCGGCGGCATGCCGCGGCTGCTGGCGGAGCTGGGGGATCTGATCGACCTGGACGTGCCGACCGTCGCGGGCGGGATGCTGCGCGACGTCGTGGCGGCGGCCGAACAGGTGCCGGGGCAGACGGTCATCCGTTCACGGCACGACCCGATCAAGCCGATGGGCGCCATGGCGGTGCTGCGCGGCAACCTCGCGCCGCGCGGCGCGGTGATCAAGCACTCGGCCGCAACGCCGCGCCTGTTGCAGCACACCGGGCGCGCCGTGGTGTTCGACTCCATCCCCGACATGGCGGCGCGGATCGATGACCCGGCGCTCGATGTCGGTCCGGACGATGTGCTGGTGCTGCGCAACGCGGGTCCGAAGGGCGCGCCGGGCATGCCGGAGGCCGGCTACCTGCCGATCCCGAAGCAACTAGGACGGCAGGGCGTGAAGGACATGGTGCGCATCTCGGACGCCCGCATGAGCGGCACCGCTTTTGGCACTATCGTGCTGCACATCGCCCCGGAGTCGGCCGTCGGCGGTCCTTTGGCCTTGGTGGAGTCCGGCGACCAGATTCGGCTCGATGTCGCCGGGCGGCGGATCGACCTGCTGGTGGATGATGCCGAGTTGGCCCGGCGCCAGGTCTTGCTCGCCCCGCCGTCACGGCCAGATTGGGCACGCCGCGGCTACGCGCACCTGTTCTACGACACGGTGCTGCAGGCGGACGAGGGCTGCGATTTCGACTTCATGGGACAACTGCCGGACGCCTGAACGGCCTACATCGTCGCGCCGAGCACCCAGGGCGCGAACTCCGCTCCGCCCGCGTCGAACATCTCGCTTTTGGTGCGCTCGCCGCTCGCCGTCCGGATCATCATCTCGAAGATCCGCTGGCCGCACTCCTGCACCGTCTCGTCCCCGTCAAGGATCGTGCCGCAGTTGATGTCCATGTCGTCTTCCATGCGCTGGAACATCGGCGTGTTGGTCGCGAGCTTGATCGACGGCGACGGCTTGCAGCCGAACACGCTGCCGCGGCCGGTGGTGAAGCACACGAGGTTCGCCCCGCCCGCCACCTGGCCCGTCGCAGCGACGGGGTCATAGCCCGGCGTATCCATGAACACGAAGCCGCGGGCCGTCACCGGCTCGGCATAGCGCACGACGTCCATAAGGTTGGTGCTGCCGGCCTTGGCCATGGCGCCCAACGACTTCTCGAGAATGGTGGTGAGGCCGCCGGCCTTGTTGCCCGGGCTGGGGTTCGCGTTCATCTCGGCCCCTTCCCGTGCCGTGTAGTCCTCCCACCAGCGCATCAGGCCGACCAGCTTTTCACCCACTTCCTGGCTCACGGCGCGGCGGGTAAGCAAATGCTCGGCGCCGTAGGTCTCCGGCGTCTCCGAGAGGATGACTGTCCCGCCGTGGCGCACCAACAGGTCGGACGCGGCGCCAAGCGCCGGGTTCGCGGAAACGCCGGAATAGCCGTCGGAGCCGCCGCATTGCAACGCCACGATCAGCTCGCTTAGCGGCACCGGCTCGCGGTGGACCTCGTTGCTTTCGGCCAGCACCTCGTGCACGAAGGCGACCGCGGCCTCGACCGTCTTGCGGGTGCCGCCCATCGTCTGGATGTCCATGTTGCGCACCCGGCCGGCCAGGCGCTGCTCCTCCAACAGCCCGGCGATCTGGTTCACCTCGCACCCGAGCCCGAGCACCACGACATGGCTGAAATTCACATGCCGCGCATAGCCGGCGAGCGTGCGGCGGAGCAGGCGCAGCGGTTCCCCGTCCGTCATGCCGCAGCCGGTCTTGTGGGTCAGCGCCACGACGCCATCGACGTTCGTATAATCGGCCAGCGGGTCGTGCCCGGTGAACGGGTTGCGCTTGAACACGTCCGCCACCAGCCCGGCCACGTGCGCGCTGCAGTTCACCGAGGTCAGGATGCCGATGTAGTTGCGCGTGGCGACCCGGCCATCCGGGCGGCGGATGCCGGCAAACGTCAGCCGCTCGTTCGCCATCGCGGTCGGCCGGGCGTCCTGGCTGTAAGCATAATCTTTGGCGAAGTCCCCCATGCCGCAGTTGTGCACGTGCACGTGGGCACCGGGCGCGATCGGCTGGGTGGCGAAGCCGATGATCTGGCCGTAGCGATGGATCGCCTCGCCCTCGGCCAGCGCACGCACCGCGACCTTGTGCCCGGCGGGAATGCGTTCGATGGCAACCACATCCGGCGCGACCGGCGAGCCCGGCAGCAGGGTAGCGCGGGCGATCACCACGCCGTCCCCGGGGTGCAGGCGGATGACGGATGGCAGCATGATAGTCTCCTCTAACCCTTGCGCGTGGCCTGCACCGCAGCCCGTGCGGCGCCGAGCAGCAGGCCGCTGTCGTTGGCGATCGTCACCAGGCTGAACCCCATCGCGATCATCCGGGCGGCGTAGGCCGGGGTCAGGCAATGGATGCAGGCGCGGAGGTCCCGCCGCTTGGTCTCGGCGATGATGCGCTCATAGATCGCCAGGATCTGCGGCTCCTCGCGGTCAAGGATGGGTGGCAGGCCCATGGAGAAGCCGAGGTCGCTCGGCCCGACATACACCGCGTCAATGCCGGGCACGTCCAGGATGGCCTCTAAATTGTCCACGGCCTCCTGGGTCTCGACCATTGGGATGCACAGGATCTCGTCGTTGGCGGTAGCCTGGTAGCTGGTGCCCACGCCATAGATGCCGGCGCGGATCGGGCCGTTGCTGCGCTTGCCGGCGGGAGGGTAGCGGCAATACGACACGAACGCCTCGGCCTCGGCCCGGGTGTTGACCATCGGGCAGATGACCCCGTAGGCGCCGGCGTCCAGCACCTTGCCGACGATGCCGGGCTCGTTCCAGGGCACCCGGACCATCGGCAGCACGGGGTGGACCTGCATGGCCTGGAAGCAGGCGACCATTGAGAGATAGTCCTGCACGCCGTGCTGCAGATCGACGGTGACGCTGTCCCAGCCAGCCTGCGCCATCACCTCGGCCGAGAACCCGTTGGGGATGGCGAGCCAGCCATTGACGACCGCTTTGCCGTCCTGCCACGCCTGTTTCACCTTGTTGGCCATCCGGCATTCCCCCGCAGTCTATTGTGTATCCAGTATCCAGGCTAGGCTCGGGTCCAAACACCGTCAATTCGCCAGGCGCATAACGGCATCCAGCAATACTTGGGCGCCCTGGGCCAACTGCTCCGGCGCGGTGTGTTCGGCGGGGTTGTGGGTGATGCCGCCGCGGCTCGGCACGAACAGCATGGCGCTGGGGCACAGCCCGGCGATCAGCACGCTGTCATGCCCGGCCGACGCCACCATGTCGCGCACCAGAAGCTGCCGCGCGGCAGCGACCTCCCGCAGCAGCGCGCCGAGAACGGGATCGAACCGCGCGGGGCCAAAGCTCGCATAGGCGTCGATCTCCAACTGCACGCCGCGGCGGGCGGCGATAGCGGTCCAGGCGATGCGGGCGGCGGCCTCCATCGCGGCGGCGCGCGCCGGGTCCTCGTGCCGGACATCGCAGTGCAGGCGCGTCTGGCTGGGCACGGCGCTGCGGGCGTTGGGCGTGTTGCCGACCCATGCGGCGGAGCTGCGGCCGCCGGGCTCGCCGGACAGGCCGATTTGCTCGGTGGCGAGGATCATCTCAGCGGCGGCGGCCAGGCTGTCGCGGCGGCGGTCCATGGTGGTCGCGCCGGCATGGCTGGCCTCCCCGGTGATGGTCAGCCGGAAATACCGCGCCTGGACGGTGCCGGTCACGATCCCGATTGCGGCGCCGGAGTGCTCCAGCCCATACTGCTCAAGGATTGGACCCTGTTCGATATGCGGCTCGATCCAGGCGGCCCAGTCGCGCGGACCCGGCGTGAGGAAGCCGATCTGGAATGTCTCGCCCAGAGCCTCGGCGACCGTCTCCCCAGCATCGTCCGCCGTCATCAGGGCGCGGTCGAGTGGCAGGGCGTCGGCATGGACCCGGCTGCCCATCATGGCGGGCGCAAACCGGCTGCCCTCCTCATTGGTCCAGACCACAAGCTCGAGCGGGGCCGCGGTCAGCACTCCCGCGTCGTCCAGGGTGCGCAGGACTTCAAGCCCCGCCAGCACGCCGAATGCCCCGTCGAACCTGCCGCCGGTCGGCACGGTGTCCAGATGGCTGCCGAAGGCGATGGCGGGACGATGCACCCGGCTGGCGCGGCGCAGGAAAAGATTGCCGATGCCGTCACGCTCCATTTTGAGCCCGAGCGGTTCGCACCAGGACAGCAATAGGGCGCGCGCGTCGGCGTCCTCGGCTGAAAGCGCCGGACGGTTGCTGCCGCCCTCCGGCGTGGCGCCGATGGCCGCCATGTCGAGGTGGGCCTGCCAAAGCCGGTCCTGGTTCACAGATAGGGTCACGGGCGCCTCGCCTAGTGTTGGACCCAGGGTGACGCGGCCAGCGCTGTTGCGCTAGGCTGCACGCGAAAGGATACCGTAATGGCCCGCCCCGTTGACGCCGTCATCGCCCAGGCTCGCGAGTTCCTCGGCGACCGCATCACCACCAATGCCGCGTTGCGCGAGCAGCACAGCCACGGCGAGGACAGCCAGCCCCGCAGCCTGCCCGATGCCGTCGCCTTCGCGGAGCAGGGCGAGGAGGCCGCGCGCATGCTGGCGCTGTGCCACCAGCACGGCGTGCCGGTGGTGCCGTTCGGCGCCGGCACTAGCCTGGAGGGCCACGTGACCCCGGTCCGCGGCGGCATCAGCCTCGACCTGTCGCGCATGACTCGCGTGCTGCAGGTGAACGCCGCCGACATGGACTGCCGCATCGAGGCCGGCGCCACCCGGCAGCAACTGAACGAGCACCTGCGCGACCAGGGCCTGTTCTTTCCCGTCGATCCCGGCAGCGAGTGCAGCATCGGCGGCATGTGCGCCACCCGCGCCTCGGGCACCGCCGCCGTGCGCTACGGCACCATCCGGGAGAACGTGCTCAGCCTGCAGGTCGCCCTGCCCGACGGACGGCTGATCGAGACCGGCGGGCGCGTCCGCAAGTCCGCCACGGGCTATGATCTCACGCACCTGATGCTGGGATCGGAGGGCACGCTCGGGGTGATCACCGAGATTCAGCTCCGCCTGCACGGCATCCCCGAGGCGATGAGCGCCGCCATCTGCCAGTTCGACGACCTCGCCAGCGCGGTCGATAGCGTGATCGCCATCCTGCAGGCCGGCATCCCGATCGCCCGCATCGAGCTGCTGGACGACGTGCAGATGGGCGCCTGCATCGCTTTTTCGAAATTGACGGGCTACACCGCGCGCACGACCTTGTTGCTGGAGTTCCACGGCACCACTGCTGGCGTTGCAGAGCAGGCGGCGCTGGCCGAGGAGATCACCGCAGGCTTCGGCGCCAGCGGCTTCCAATGGGCGACCGACACCACCGAGCGCAACCGGCTATGGAAGGCGCGGCATGATGCGTACTGGGCTGCGCTCGCTTTGCGGCCGGGCCTGCGCGGGCTGGCGACCGACGCCATCGTGCCGATTTCGCGCCTGACGGAGCTGATCGTCGGCGCCAAGCAGGACATCGCGGCGTCCGGCCTGCTGGCGCCGATCGTAGGCCATGTCGGCGACGGCAATTTTCACACTGTCATCCTCGTACCGCCGGGCGATAAGGGGCTGGCGCAGGCGTGGGAGCTTGACCGGCGCATCGTGGGGCGGGCGTTGGCGCTCGGCGGTTCCTGCAGCGGCGAGCACGGCATCGGCATGGGCAAGCGCGAGTTCCTGGAGGCGGAGCACGGGACCGAGACGCTGGCGGTGATGCGCCAGATCAAGACGGCGCTGGACCCGCGCGGGATTATGAACCCGGGGAAGATGTTCCTGAACTGATGGCACCCGGACTCATGTCGAACAACCCGGCATCCTTGGAGAAGCGCCTGGGCGACAAGCCCGACATCCATCGCACCGCATCGGTCCGCGCCACCACCTTCGGCTGCTGGTGCGAGGTCGGCGCCCGCACCAAGATCGCCGAGAGCAGTTTTGGGGATTATTCCTACGTCGTGAACGACAGCGACATCATCTATTCGACAATAGGAAAGTTCTGCTCGATCGCGGCGCACACGCGGATCAACCCGGGCAACCATCCGCTCGACCGGGTGATGCTGAGCCACGTGAGCTACCGCAGCAGCGCCTACGGCCTGGGACCCGACGATCCTGCTTTTTTCGAGTGGCGCCGGGGCAGCCCGGTGACGCTGGGGCACGACGTATGGATCGGCCATGGTGCCGTCGTGCTGCCGGGCGTCATGGTCAGTACCGGGGCGGCAATCGGTGCCTGCACGGTGGTCACCAAGGACGTGCCGCCATTCGCCGTCGTGGTCGGCAACCCCGGTCGGGTGCTGCGCTACCGGTTTCCCGATGCTGTCATCGCCGGCCTGCAACGGATCGCCTGGTGGGACTGGCCCCACGACCGGCTAGGCAAGGCGATGCAGGATTTTCGCACATTGGGAGCGGAGGCGTTCTGCGACCGGTATGGTTGAGAATGCCGCGAGTGTCGCCGACGCGGCGGATTACGTCCTGTCTTGCGCCATATCCCGGAAATACACCTCGACTGGCCCCATCAGCTTCATCGTCATCGGCGCGCCGGTGCGGTCCACCGCCTTGCCGACGGCGAGCCGCACCCAGCCCTCGCTGACGCAGTACTCGTCCACGTTGGTCTTCTCCACACCCTTGAACCGCACGCCAACGCCGCGTTCCAGCAGGGCCGCGTCGTAGAACGGGCTCTTGGGATGCGACGCTAGGCGGTCGGGCGGGGTGTCGGTCATGCGTTAGGGTCCTTTGTCGCGGGATCAGGCCCGGGAGAAGATGAAAGCGGCGCCGCCGCGGCCTCCTCCGCTTCTATCTCCTGCCGGGCTCGTTCCCAAAATTCTACGTCGCCACCTTCGGGACGGCCCGCCTGCTCCCACAGCTTATAGGCCCGGGTTCGGATCGGCTCCAATACGTCGTCACGCGCCATCGTCACTCTCCCGCTTACCGAGATACAGCGCTTGGCGCGGTCGCCGGTTCAACCAGGCGCCGGTGCCGCTGCCTGCAACGCTGCTTCCGAGAGCACCATCCGCACCGCCATGTCGGCGTATTCGAGCCGCCGCAGCGCGCCGCCCTCCTTGAACCAAACCGCATGCACGTTCAACAGGGCAAGCAGGGACAGCGCCAGCGGCGTCGCGCGTCCGTTAGGCAGCGGCATGGCGGCCTGCAGGGCGGTGACGAAGGCGTGCAGCATCCAGCGCTGCATCATCCGGGCATCGCCGTGCCGTGCCTTGGGCAGCGCCTGCGCGTGGGCCAGCACGGTCCGGTGCTCCGGCGTCGCCTGGGCAACCACCGCGGCATAGCTCCGGGCCATGGCATGCAGACGCTGGAGCGGCGGCATGTCCTCGGGTGCTGCGTCCTCGACCTGACGCAGCAGGCGGTTCATGTGGCCGGCCACGACCTCCCAAAGCAGGGTCGTGCGGTTGTCGAAGTAGTACTGCACCGCCGTCGGGCTCAGCCCGGCGTTGCGGCAGATGTTCGGGATGGTCGCCGCCTCAAGCCGGCCGTCCATCAGCAGCAACGCCGCACTCCGCCGCAGCCGCTCCTTCTTGGCCTCATGGTCGTCCGCTCGCCTGCTTGTCATGCCGCGCTCCTCGAAGGCGGACATCATAGGATTTCAGTCCGCACAATCTCAAGCGCTTTCGGGCCGAACGGCCGACCTCGCACCCTGTGGCGCCCTCTGCGATGCCATCTCCCCAGTTGTCCAGGCTGGAACCACGGCGCCAGACGTGCAAGCCTCGTGCGATTGTGCTGCAATGCCGAAGGGCCGGTTCCACGAAGGCCCTGCCTCGGCTAACCCATGGCGTTCGTAGCCATGGCGTCTGTACTGCGAAAGTGACAACGATGCCCTATCGCCCCTTGTTCCTGCTGGCGCTTGCCCTTGCGGCCTTGACCTCTCCTACCCTGGCGCAGCCCGGCCCCGGCGGCCCGCCCGCCGTCGGCGTGGTGCAGGCGCACAAGCAGCCAGTGATCGAGACCAGCGAGTTCGTCGGCCGCATCCAGGCCATCAGCCGCGTGGACCTGGTCGCCCGCGTGACGGCATTCCTGCTGGAGCGCCGTTTCACCGAGGGCGCCGAGGTGCACACCGGCGACCTGCTGTATCGGCTGGAGCGGGCGCCGTTCGAGGCGCAGGTGGCCGGCCAGGCGGCCTCGGTCGCGCAGGCCAACGCGGTGCTCCAGGGCAGCAGCCTGACGCTGGGCCGGGCGGAGGCGTTGCTGAATACCCCGGCGGGCCAGCGGAGCCGGGTGGACGACGCGCAGTCCACCCAACGGAGCCAGGCGGCGCAGCTTGCCAACGCGCAGGCGCAGTTGCGGCTGGCGCAGACCAACCTCGACTACACCGAGATCAAGGCGCCGATCGACGGCAAGATCAGCCGCACGACGGTCACCGAGGGCAACGTGGTCAGCCCGAGCTCCGGCACCTTGGCGACGATCGTCAGCCAGGACCCAATGTATGTGCTGTTTCCAATTTCGGTTCGTGCAGGAGTGGACCTGCGGGACCGCTACGACGACAAGGGCGGGTTCAGCGCGGTGACGATCAAGCTGAAGCTGCCGAATGGCAAACTATACGGGCAGGCTGGCAAGCTCGACTATGTCGATCCCACGGTGGCGCCCAACACCGACACTTTGACGTTGCGCGGGCGCATTCCTAACCCGTTGCGGCCGGAGTCGAAGGCCGGGGACCCCGGCGACCGGGAGCTGTCGGACGGGCAGTTCGTGACGGTGATGCTGGAGGGTGTCCAGCCAGTCGAGCAGATCGCAATTCCCCGCGTCGGCGTGCTATCGGACCAGCAGGGCAGCTATGTCTGGGTGGTGGGCGAGGGCAACAAGGTGGAGCAGCGGCGCATCCAACTCGGACAGAGCACCCCGGAAACGGCAGTGATCTCGGCTGGGCTGAAGGAAGGGGAGACCGTGGTGGTCGATGGCGTGCAGCGTGCGAAGCCCGGCGCCGTAGTCAATCCAGGCCCGGCCAGCATCGGCCCTGCGGCCCCCGCGCAAGCGCCAAGGAACTAGCGCCATGATCTCCGCCGTCTTCGTTGACCGGCCACGGCTTGCGATCGTCATTGCGATCATCACGGTGATCGCCGGGCTGATTGCGATGACCGTGATCCCGGTGAGCCAGTTCCCCGACATCGTGCCGCCGCAGGTCCAGGTCACCACCCGCTATCCCGGCGCCTCGGCCGCGGTGGTCGAGGCGACGGTGGCGCAGCCGCTGGAGGCGCAGGTCAACGGCGCCGACCAGATGCTGTACATGAAGTCCAACTCCGGCAACGACGGCAGCTATGGGCTGACGGTGTCGTTCGCGCTGGGGACCAACCCGGACATCAACACCGTCAACGTCAACAACCGCGTGCAGGCCGCGCTGTCCCGCCTGCCGGCGGAGGTGCAGCGCAACGGCGTCACCGTGCAAAAGCGCTCCTCGGCCATCCTGGAGTTCCTGGCGTTCTCCAGCGAGGGGGCGAAGCAGGACCCGCTGTTCATCTCGAACTACGTGACGATCAACATACTTGACACGCTGTCCCGCGTGAGCGGCGTGGGGTCGGCCTCGCTGTTCGGCGCGCTCGACTACTCCATGCGCATCTGGTTCGACACCAACCGGCTGATCAGCCTGAACCTCGCGCCGAGCGACATCATCCTGGCGATCCAGCAGCAGAACGTGCAGGCGCCGGTTGGCCGGGTCGGTGCCCGGCCCACCAGCGACGACACGCAGTTTCAGATCAACCTGCAGACCAAGGGGCGGCTGACCACGCCTGAGGAGTTCGGCAATATCCTGGTCCGCGCGAACTCCGACGGCTCGGTGCTGCGGGTGCGCGACGTGGCGCGGGTCGAGCTCGGCGCCGCGACGCGGGACAGCGAGAGCCGGCTCAACGGCGACCCGGCGGTCACGCTCGGCGTCTATCTCGCGCCGGGCGCCAATGCGGTGAAGACGGCCGGCCGGGTGCAGGCGGCGCTGGACGGCCTGTCCAAACGCTACCCCGAGGGCCTGAAATCACAGGTGTTCTATAACAGCTCAACCTTCGTCTCCGATACGATCGACGAGGTGAAGTCCACGCTGCTCGAGGCATTCGCGTTGGTAGTGGTCGTGGTGTTCCTGTTCCTGGGCAACATCCGCGCGACCATTATCCCGACGATCGCGGTGCCGGTCAGCCTGGTGGGCACTTTCGCAGTGCTGCTGGCGCTCGGATATTCGGCGAACACGGTGTCGCTGTTGGCGCTGGTACTGGCGATCGGCATCGTGGTGGACGACGCGATCGTCGTGGTGGAGAACGTTGAACGCGTGCTGGAGGAGGAGCCGGACCTCTCGCCCAAGGAGGCGACGAAGAAGGCCATGGCGCAGATCACCGCGCCGATCATCGCCATCACCCTCGTGCTGCTGTCGGTGTTCGTGCCGATCGGCTTCATCCCCGGCATCTCCGGCACGCTGTTCCGGCAGTTCGCGGTGACGATCAGCGTGGCAATGCTGATCTCGGCGATCAACGCGCTGACGCTGTCACCGGCGCTGTGCGGGGTGTTCCTGCGGCACGGCGGGCCGAAGCGCGGCATCATGGGGCGGATCGGACGCGGCATCGATTGGGTGCGGGACGGCTATGCCGGGATCGTCGCGCGCCTGCTGCGGGTCGGCGTCGTCGCGATCCTGCTGGTGCTGCTGTGCGGCGGCGGGATCTATGCGCTGAGCCTGCGCACGCCGACCGGGTTCCTGCCCGACGAGGACCAGGGCGCCTTCTTCGTCGCGGTGCAGCTCCCCGACGGCGCCAGCGTGACCCGGACCCGCGGCGTGGTGGAGAGGGTGGAGGCGGTGGTGAAGGGCATCCCGCAAATCCAGAACGTGCTGGCGATCGTCGGCTTCTCGCTGCTGGACAGCAGCAACCAGTCGAACGCGGCGTTCATGGTGCTGCGCCTGAAACCGTTCGCCGACCGAACCGCAACGGCCGACAAGGTGCAAGCGCTGATCGGCAAGGTGTTCGGCGGCGTGCAGCAGATCCGGTCGGCGACGATCTTCCCGTTCAACCTGCCGCCGATCATCGGCCTATCGACCGGCGGCGGCTTCGAGTACCAGCTGCAAAACCTGGAGGGCCGCGATCCCGCCGAGATGGGCAACGTGCTGAACGGCCTGCTCGCGTCGGCGAACCAGGACCCGAAGCTCGCCCGGGTGTTCAGCACCTTCAGCGCGACGACGCCGAGCATCTACCTCGACATCGACCGCGAAAAGGCGCAGGCGCTGGGGCTGGCAATCAGCGACGTGTTCACCTCGCTGCAGGGAACCCTGGGCGGCATCTACATCAATGATTTCAACCTGTTCGGTCGCACATGGCAGGTGAACATCCAAGGCGAGGCGGCGGACCGGACCGACATCCCGGCAATCTGGCGCATCTACATCCGCAACAAGCTCGGCACCATGGTGCCGCTCCGGTCGATTGCGGACGCACGGATCGTGCTGGGGCCGCAGACCATCAGCCGCTATAACAACTATCGCTCGATCACGGTGAACGGCACCCCGAAGCCGGGCGTGTCCTCCGGCGACGCGCTAACGACCATGGAGCAGATCAGCGACAAGACGCTGCCATCCGGGTACTCGTTTGAGTGGACCGGGACGGCGTTCCAGGAAAAGTCGGCGTCGGGACAGACGGGATCGATCTTGGGTCTGGCCATCCTGTTCGCCTACCTGTTCCTAGTCGCGCTTTATGAGAGCTGGGTAATTCCAATTCCCGTTCTGCTGTCGGTGAGCGTCGGCATCCTGGGATCGTTCATCGGGCTGCAGATCACCGGGCTGGCGCTCGATCTGTATGCGCAGATCGGGCTGGTCGTGCTGATCGCGCTCGCCGCCAAGAACGGCATCCTGATCGTGGAGTTCGCCAAGGAGCAGCGGGAGCAGGGCAAGCCGATCGCCGAGGCGGCGCAATTGGGTGCGAGAACCCGGTTCCGCGCGGTGATGATGACCTCGATCGCCTTCATCCTCGGCCTATTGCCGCTGGTGACGGCGAACGGCGCAGCGCAGGTCAGCCGCCGAGCCGTGGGCACGCCGGTATTCGCCGGCATGATCGCGGCCAGCACGCTTGGGATCTTTCTGATCCCGATGTTGTATGTCACCTTCCAGACCATGCGGGAGCGTACAAAGGCGCATTTCGGCAAAAAATCCGGCAAGGAGCTGGAGCGCGTGCATTAGGCCCCTTGGCCTTTCGCTGTGCAACCGCACCTTGTCGTCTAGCTTCAACGTCATCGAGGGATCGCAATCATGACAAAATTCGGCATGGCCCAGCCGGTACGGCGCGTGGAAGACCCCCGGCTGCTGATTGGCAACGGGCGCTACACCGACGATATCACGCTGCCGAACGAGGCCGTTGGCGTCGTGCTGCGCAGCCCGCACGCGGCGGCGCGCATCGTGTCGATCGACACCTCGGCTGCGGCCAGGCTGGATGGCGTGCTGGCGGTCTACACCGGCGCCGACCTCACCGCGGACGGCATCGGCGGTCTGCCCTGCGCCATTCCGCTGAAGAACCGCGACGGCTCGCCCCGGGCAGAGGTGCCGCATTTGGCGCTGGCCGACGGCGAGGTGCGCCACGTCGGCGACCCCGTCGCCTTCATCGTGGCGGAAACCCATCAGGCGGCCCGCGACGCGGCTGAGGCGATCATGGTCGATTACGACCTGCTGCCCAGCAGCACTGATCTCGGCGCGACCTTGGACGCCGATGCGGCTGCGGTCTGGCCGCAGGCGCCGGGCAACGTTTGCTTCGATTGGGAGACGGGCGACAAGGCGCGGACCGAGGCGCTGTTCGCCGAGGCGGCGCATGTCACCCGGCTGACGGTGGTGAACAACCGCATCGTCGTCTCGTCGATGGAGGCGCGGGCGGCTGTCGCCGAGTACGACGCCACGTCCGAGCGCTGGACGCTTTACACCAACACGCAGGGCGGCTGGACCATCAAGTCGATGCTGGCCCAGGCGGTGTTCAAAGTGCCGGAGGAACGCTTCCGCGTCGTGACGCCCGACGTCGGCGGCGGCTTTGGCATGAAGCTGTTCCTGTATGCCGAGCACGTGCTGACCTGCTACGCGGCCCGGCGCCTCGGTCGTCCGGTGAAGTGGGCCAGCGAGCGCAGCGAGGCGTTCCTGTCGGACACCCACGGCCGCGACAACATTACCCAGGGCGAGATCGCGCTCGACAAGGACGGGCATTTCCTGGCGCTGCGCACCCGCAACGTCGCGAACATGGGCGCCTATCTGTCCAACTTCGCCCCGTTCATCCCGACGATGGCGGGCACCAAGGTGCTGGCCAGCGTGTATAATTTTCAGGCGATCTACGCCAATGTCCTCGGCGTGTTCACCCATACCGTCCCGGTAGACGCCTATCGCGGCGCTGGCCGGCCCGAGAGCAATTACGTGGTGGAGCGCCTGATCGACGCCGCCGCGGCCGAGGTCGGTATCGACCGGATCGAGCTGCGCCGCCGCAACATGGTGAAGCCCAGCGCCATGCCATACCTGACGGCGATGAACCAGACCTATGACAGCGGCGACTTCCAGCGCGTGCTGGATGCGGCGCTGGAGAAGATCGACTGGGCCGGTTTCGAGGGGCGCCGGGCGAGCAGCGCGCGCCGCGGGATGAAGCGCGGCATCGGCATGTCGTACTACCTGGAAGCGACCGGCGGATCGCCGAGCGAGCGGGCCGAGATCCGCTTCGCCGATGACGGCTTTGTCGATGTATTCGTCGGCACGCAGAGCACCGGCCAGGGGCATGAGACCGCCTATGTCCAGTTGACGGTTGACCAGCTCGGCATCGATGGCGACAAGGTACGGATCAGGCAGGGCGACACCGACAGCATCCCGACCGGCGGCGGCACCGGCGGGGCGCGCAGCCTGTATTCCGAAGGGCAGGCCATCCTGGTTACCGCGGCGAGCGTCATCGAGAAGGGCAAAAAAGCTGCGTCCGAGGCGCTTGAGGCGGCGGTTGCCGACATCGAGTTCTCGGCCGGGCGGTTCAGCGTCGCGGGGACCGACCGCGGGCTGGACATCCTGGAACTCGCCGCTGCCCAGCGCGCACGGGCGGCGGGCGGACAGGAGGCTACGACGCTCGATGCGGCCGAGGTTGCCAAGATCGACGTCCACACCTTCCCGAACGGCTGCCACATGGCCGAGATCGAGATCGATCCCGACACCGGCATGATCGTCGTGCTGCGTTACATCGTGTGCGATGACGTGGGCAAGGCGGTAAACCCGATGATTGTGCGCGGCCAAGTGCACGGCGGCGTGGCGCAGGGCTTCGGCCAGGCGGTGCTGGAGCAGACGGCCTATGACCCGCAGTCCGGTCAGTTGCTGTCGGGCAGCTTCATGGACTACGCGTTGCCGCGCGCGGCCGACCTGCCGGATATCGAGGTTGACCTGATCGAGGTGCCGTGCGCCAGCAATCCGCTCGGGGTTAAGGGTGCCGGCGAGGCTGGCGCGGTGGGCAGCCCGCCGGCGGTGATCAACGCGATCGTCGATGCGCTGTCCGACTCTGGAGTGAAGAGCATCGATATGCCGGCGACGCCGGAGAAGGTGTGGAAGGCGATCCACATGGGCCGCGCGGCCTAGCCTAAATTATGGAGGGCAGGACCGCGATGCTCTGCCCTCCATCATGTCGGTTGTAATTCTACCGGAATGGCGCTGTCACCGTGGCAGCGTCAACATCCTCCAGTCGTGCTGGAGACCAGTGCGGCGTACGGTCTTTGTCAACGACCATTGCCCGCACTCCCTCTGTAAAATCCGGGTGCCGGATTGCGTGCCGGGTCAACGCCAGCTCGGCCGCCAAGCACTGTTCGAGTGAGCGCCCGATGCCCCGCTGCAAAAGCTCGAACGTCCAAAGCACGGCGGTCGGCGACATTGATCGCAGCGTCGCCAAGGTCTCGCGTGCCCATTGGGTGTCGAGCGCTGCCAGACGCTCCATGATTTCAGCGACGCTGCCGACGTCAAAGATGCGCACCGTTTCAGCAAGCTCAGGCATTGCGCCAGGAGGGGGGGGCACGGCAACTCCGGCCAGCACAGCCGGTCCGTCCTCCGCGATCTCATCTGCAAGCGTCCTCATTCGGTCATGCGGCACATAGTGGGTTGCGAGACCCAGATAAGCCGCGTCGGTGCCACCAACCCGGGTCCCGATCAAAGCCAAGAACATGCCATACCCTGGCCGTAGCCGAGGAAGGAAGAAGCTCGCTCCGACATCAGGGAAGAAACCTATGCCGGTCTCTGGCATTGCCAGCAACGCTGCGTCAGTTACGACCCGTGCACTGCCATGGACCGCTAAGCCCATGCCTCCACCCATACAGGCGCCGTCAATCAGCGCAATGTATGGCTTCGGATAACGGGCGATGGCGAGGTTGAGCGAGTATTCATCGACAAAGAATCCGTCGATGTCGGCATATCGCCCAACGAGCGCCAAATCCCGCACCTGTCGGATATCGCCTCCAACACAAAACGCCCGGTCTCCCGTTCCCTCAATCACCACGGCATGAATAGTCGAATCGTCTCGCCATCGATCAAGCTCGCTGCGAATGGCGCATAGCATGGCATGATCAACAGCGTTGAACACTTTTGGCCGATTGATAGTTAAACGTCCGATTCGCCCTTGGCGGCGGGCTACAATAGCCGGTTCGACATTGCTAGACATAGACCGGATGTCCTTAACTAGGGCATCCGGCCTATAGGCGCTGTGCTACTTTCGCGCCAGCAAACGCGCCGCCAGTTCTCCGGCAACCCGGACCGTGCCGCGCGGCTTCACCACAGTCACGCTGCGCGGACGACGCAGCATCATGCCTGTCGCCTCGCCAGCCAAAGCCATGACAGTCATTGATTTCCGCAGTTCGACGATAGCCTGTTGGCGGATCATCTTCGCCTCGTCCTCGACCGCATCAGGCTTGTTGCTTACGGCGAGATACCCGAGCACCGCCGCCACTATAAGATCGAACGCTAGCAGAATAAGGCTGGCGACCAGCGGCGACAGGCGCGGCACCATGGCATTGTAGGCCACCACGTGCAGGAGCACGAGCACGCCGATTGCAAACACGCCGGCTCCGGCGCCATAGGCGGCACGCATGCCTTGACGGTAGGCGACCCGACGAAGGCGAAGTGCCTCCGCCGACGCTGCGACCTTGGCGAGCTCTACGGTTCGCATCGGTTTAGCGAGCGATACGGCCGAGCAGATAGCCCGCACCCGCTGCGATCAGGATGGCGACGATCGGCGACTCACGCACCTGGTCGGACAGCATCTCGGTTTGGTCAGACGCCATGTCCCGGGCCTGGCGGGCATAGTCCTCGGCCGTTCCGGCAGCGTTGGAGAGCGCCGGGGTCACCCGCTCTGCCATCAGCGTTTGCACTTGCTCACGGAGTTGCGCGATCTGCTCCTTTGCATCCTGGGCTACGTCATTAAAAGTGTCTGAAACCGCCATTGCCGTGTCTCCTTCGATGATGGGGCACAACGCAGGTCTTTCCGGAGGGTTGCCACAAGGCAATCGCGATGGGTTGAACGCTACCGGACAGCCGGTGCGATAACGTGAAAGAAGCTGCCGGTGACGCGCCCACGCTGGCCGCCGGCGGTCCCCAAGCCGTGCCCGGCAGCGTCCCGTAGCGTCGCCAACGGCGCATCTCTCCCAGGATCAACCGTGCTGGCATAGTGGAACTCGTGGCCGCGGACCGTGGTGCCCGCAGCACCGATTGGCGCGTCGGTCAGCAGCGTCGCCTCGCGGTAGCCCAGGTTCATCTTGGGGCGGGCAAAGCTGGTTTCATGCCCAAGCAGGCCAGCCATGGCGTGGCGGACGCCGGACGCGTCCTCGATTCCTTGGCCCAGCACCATATGGCCGCCGCACTCGCCATGCACCGGGCGGGTCTGGGCGAAGCGGGCCAGGCCGGCCATGAAGCGGGCGGCGCTGGCGAGACGGCCGGCGTGCAGCTCGGGATAGCCGCCAGGAAGCCAGCAGGCGTCGCAACGCTCGGGCGGCGGCTCGTCGGCAAGCGGCGAGAAGCGGACGATCTCGGCACCGGCGCGACGCCAGCCCTCGATGAGGTGGGCATAAACGAAGCTGAACGCGGCATCGGCCGCCAGCGCGACGCACTGCCCCGGCGGCGGCAACGCGGCGGCGAACGGGGCAACGCCGGTAATGGGCGCGGCACGGCGCAGGATCGCGTCGAGGTCCAAATGCTGCTCGGCGCGGTCGGCCAGGCGGTCCAGGAGCGCCAGGAGGTCCGGGTGCTCGGCGGCCTGCACCAAGCCGAGATGCCGCTCCGGAAGGGTTAGCGCCGGGTCGCGCGGCAGGGCGCCGAACACCGGCAGGCCGACCGCCTCGATGGCGACGCTGGCGCCCAGGCGGTGCCGCTCGCTGCCGACGCGGTTCAGCACGACACCGCAGACGGCGACGGCCGGGTCATGGGTGGCGAAGCCGCGGGCGACTGCGGCGGCGGTCTGCGACTGGCCGGACACGTCGAGCACCAGCAGCACCGGAAGGCGCAGCCGGGCTGCGAGGTCCGCCGCCGCCCCGGTGCGGCCCGGTGGTCCGGCAACGCCGTCGAACAGGCCCATGGCCGACTCGACGATCAGCACCGCAGCGCCGTCGGCAGCTTCGGCCGCCAAATGGTCGAGCAGCGGCGGCGGCATCGCCCAGCTATCGAGGTTCAGCACGGGCGCGCCGCTGGCGACGGCGTGGAAAGCGGGGTCGATGTAGTCGGGCCCGGACTTCGCCGCCCGGACCGCCAGGCCGCGGCGGCGCAGGGCGGCAATCAGCGCCAGGGTTACCGTCGTTTTGCCGGACCCGGAGCGTGGCGCGCCGATCACGAGGCCCCTCGGCGTCACGGAGTTTGGCCGCTATACTGCGCGCCGTGGAAGAGCTGCGACCGCTGCGCCGGGGCTGGACGACCGGGGCCTGCGCCACGGCGGCGGCCAAGGCTGCATACACCGCCCTGCTGAGCGGTGACTTCCCCGATCCCGTCGAGATCGCCTTGCCGCGTGGGCAACGCGTGTCGTTCGCCCTCGCTGCGACGGCGCTGGAACACGGCACGGCCATGGCCGGCGTTGTGAAGGACGCCGGCGATGATCCGGACGTGACGCACGGGGCGCTGGTGTTCGCGCGCGTGTCGGCTGGGCCGCCCGGCAGCGGCGTGCTGTTCCGCGCCGGCCCCGGCGTTGGCATCGTGACCCGGCCCGGCCTGCCGATCCCGCCCGGCGAGCCGGCCATCAACCCGGTGCCACGCGCCATGATCCGCGCCGCGCTCGGTGAGGTCACACCCGCGCCGGACGCGGTCGTCGAGCTGTCGATCCCAGGCGGCGAGACGCTGGCGGCGCAGACTTTGAACGGCCGGCTGGGCATCGTCGGCGGACTGTCGATCCTCGGCACGACGGGGATCGTGGTGCCGTACTCCTGCGCCGCCTGGATCGACACCATCCACCGCGGCATCGACGTGGCGCGCGCCATCGGGCTGGACCATGTCGCCGGCAGCACCGGCAGCGCGTCGGAGGCAGCCATCCAGGCGCTGCACGGCCTGCCGGAAACGGCGCTGCTGGAGATGGGCGACTTCGCCGGGGCGTTGCTGAAGTATCTGCGGCGGCACCCAGTGGCCCGCGTCAGCATCGCCGGCGGCGTCGCCAAGATGACCAAGCTGGCGCAGGGGCGGTTGGACCTGCACTCCAGGCATGGCTCGGCCGACCTTCCGGCGCTCGCGGCGTTGGTTGCTGACCCGAAGCTGGCCGAGCGGATCGCCGGCGCCAACACCGTGGCCGAGGCGTTTATTGCCGCAGCCGCCGACGGCGTGCCGTTGGGAGACGTGGTTGCCCGTGCGGCATGGCGCACCGCGGCGGAGGTGCTGGCGGGCGCTGACACGACGCTGGAGATCGTGCTGTTTGACCGTGATGGCGTACAGCAGGGCCGGACAGGGTTTGATCGGGTTCATGCGGCGCCCCCGCGGAACCGGCGGACATAGTCCGGATCATACAGCGCGCTGTCACGGAAGGCGGCGGGCTGCAACGCGCGGCCTATAAGGATGACCGCGGTGCGCTCGGCCGGATCGGCGGCGAGCGTGGCGACGATACTGGACAGCGTGCCGCGCAGGATGCGCTGGTCGGGCCAGGTGGCGCGCACGACGATCGCGACCGGGCAGTCCGCGCCGTAGAACGGAAGCAGGGTCGCCACGATCGACGCGAGCTTGTCGATGGCAAGGTGGATCGCAAGCGTCGCGCCAGTCGCGGCAAAGGCAGCCAGCGTCTCGCCCGGCGGCATGGCGGAGGCACGGCCGGGCATCCGGGTAAGCACGACGCTTTGGGCAAGCTCGGGCACGGTCAACTCGTTGCCCAGCACCGCGGCGGCGGCGGCGAAGGCGGGGACGCCGGGGGTCAGGGTCCAGGGAATGCCGTGCCGGTCCAGCCGGCGGAGCTGTTCGGCAACCGCGCTGTAGATCGACAGGTCGCCGGAGTGCAGCCGCGCCACGTCCTGATTGTCACGGTGGGCGGCGACGAACTCGGCCTCGATCGCGTCGAGCGAAAGGGGTGCGGTGTCCACCAGGCGGGCGCCGGGTCCGCAATGCGCCAGCATGGCCGGCGGCACGATCGACCCGGCATACAGGCACACCGGACAGCGCGCCAACAGGGCCTGGCCGCGCACGGTGATGAGATCGGCAGCGCCAGGTCCCGCGCCGATGAAGTGCACCGTCATGGACCCGCCAGCGCGCAGGTGGCGGCACCATGGGTAATGCGCGCGAGCAACAGGCGCCCGCCCGAGGCCGCCAGCGCCGCGCCCTCGGCCACCGAGGCAATGCCGGTTGCGCGTTCGGCGGCGATGGACCGGGTGGGGCAATGCGACTGCACTGCGTTCAGCGCAGCGGTATCGATGAAGGCGATCGGCAGGCCGAGGCGGATGGCAGCGGCGTGCAGGCTCGGCTCGCCAGATTTCCAGTCCGGGACGGCGAGCGAGCCGGCGATGCAGCCGGCATAAGATTGCGCCGTGCGGACCAGATGCACGATGTCATCCGCCGGACAGCCGCGGCGGAAGCCCAGCCCAGCGACGATCAAGGCTTCGTCGCCAGCCACTGCGTGACGGTAATGGCCGGACGGTAGCCGTGCATGCCGCCAATGCGGTCCAGCCGCTCGACCGAGAGGCGCGACAGCGTGCCGCCGAACCGGGCGCGGGCAGCCAGGAGTGCCGCTTCCGACTCGACGGTGACGGCGTTGGCGACCAGGCGGCCGTCGGACGCCAGGGCGGCCCAGGCGGTGTCGATCACGCCCGGCTCATGTGCGCCGCCGCCGATAAAAACGGCGTCGGGCGGCGGCAGCCCGATCAGCGCGCCGGGGGCTGGGGCGCCGGTGACGTGCAGATGCGGCACGCCCAGCGATACGGCGTTGCGGGCGGCACGGGCGGCGCGCTCGGGATGGCGCTCGATCGCGATGGCCTGGTTCGCCGGGTGACGCAGCAGCCACTCGATGCCGATGGCGCCGGAACCCGCGCCGATGTCCCACAGCCGCTCGCCCCGGCGCGGCGCCAGGGCGGACAGCGTGACGGCGCGGATTTCCTGCTTGGTGATCTGGCCGTCGTGGTCGAACAGGCCGTCCGGCAGGCCGCTGGCGAGCGGGATAGTCTGGGCGCTGGGCGCCGCCGCGACCTCGATCGCCAGCAAATTGAGCGGATGGATGTCAGACAGGCGGAACCAGGCTGCCGTGGTGCTGCGGATGCGCTCCTGCGGGCCGGACAGCGCCTCCAGCACGTGCAGGACCGAGGGACCGAAGCCGCGCGCCTGCAGCAGGGTCGCGACGAGGCCCGGCGTCCCGGCATCGGTCGAGAGCGCCAGGATGCGGGCGCCGGGCTGCAGCAGCGGCGCCAACGGAGCGAGCGGCCGGCCGCAGAACGAGATGGTGGCGCAGTCCTGCACGGCCCAGCCGAGCCGGGCGCAGGCGAGTGCCAATGAGGAGGGTGCCGGGATGCACAGGCGCTCGGACGCCGGGACCAGGGCCGCCAGGGTGCTGCCGATGCCGTAGCAGAACGGATCGCCGGACGCGAGCACCACGACCGGGCGAGGACAGCACGCCATGATGGCGTCGAGCGAGGCGGCAAGCGGGTTGGACCAGGCCATCCGCTCGCCGCGGATCAGCGCATCGGCGAGTGCCAGGTGCCGTACGCCGCCGACAACGAGGGCCGCGTCGCCGAGCATCGCGCTGGCAGCGGGGGGCAGCACGCCGTCCTCGTTCACGCCGAGTATGGCCAGCCAGGGCGGGTTCATGCTTGTTTCCACTGGTGGAAGTCCTGATCCTTGGCGGCACGACCGAGGCTTCGGCAGTCGCCGCAGCGCTGGCGGGCGACGCGCGGATACGGCCGGTGCTGTCGTTTGCCGGGCGCACCCGGGCGCCGGTGCTGCCGGCCATCGCGGCGCGGCGCGGCGGGTTCGGCGGCGTCGATGGGCTGGTGACGTATCTGCGGACGCATGACGTCGCGGCGCTGATCGACGCCACGCATCCCTTCGCTGCACAGATCAGTCGCAATGCAGTGGCCGCTGCGGCGATAGCCGGCGTGAGGCTGATCACCGTCTTGCGGCCGCAATGGACCCCGTGTCCCGGCGACCGTTGGACCGAGGTTGCGGACATGCAAGCCGCAGTGCAGGCGCTCGGCACCACGCCGCGACGGGTGTTCCTGACCGTGGGGCAGCAGGAGCTGGCGCCCTTTGGCCTGGCGCCCTGGCACCGCTATTTGATCCGCAGCGTCGAGCCGCCGGACCCTGCCCTGCTGCCGGCCACGGCGCAATATATCGCGGCGCGTGGGCCGTTTCTCGAAGGCGACGAACTCCGGCTGTTGGAGCAGGAGAAGATTGAGACTCTGGTCACCAAGAACTCCGGCGGCGCTGCGACCGCGCCCAAGCTGGCAGCGGCGCGGTCGCTGGGCATCCAGGTGGTGATGGTCGCGCGCCTCGCAGCGCCGCCCGGGGAAACGGTGCCGGACGCTGCGGGTGCGTTGGCCTGGCTGGATCATGTCGTCGCCACGTGGAACCGGGGTGTGTAGAGCCAAGGGGCCGCGTCGCCACGCTCGATCCGGCGGGTGGCGGCGGAGCCGATCAGCACTAGGGTACGCATATCGGCACGCGCCGGGTCAACGCCGAACAGCGTCGTGACCTCGATCCGCTCAGTCTCGCGGCTGATGGCGGTGGCGAGCACCACGGGCGTCGCTGCGGGCAGGATGGGCCGCAGCGCGTCCATTGCGGCGCCGAGCTGCCAGGGCCGGGCGCGGGAGGCCGCGTTATACAGCGCGATGACGAACCCGGCCGAGGCGGCGGCGGCAAGCCGGGCCAGCACGATCTCGAACGGCTTCAGGTTGTCGGACAGAGACAGCACGCAGAAGTCATGGCCGAGCGGCGCACCCAGCCGGGCGGCGGCGGCGAACACGGCGGAGATGCCCGGCACGACAACGATGTCGAGGGCGCGCCAGGCAGGCTCGCCGTGCTCCACCGCCTCGAACACCGCGCTTGCCATCGCGAACACGCCGGGGTCGCCGGACGACACGATGGCCACCTCCCGCCCAATGCTGGCAAGCGACAATGCATGCCGGGCGCGGTCCAGCTCGACCCGGTTGTCCGAGGCGTGGCGGAGTTGGCCGGGACGCAGCGGCACGCGGTCGAGATAGGTCGCATAGCCCACGAGGTCCGTCGCTGCCGCCAATGCGGCCGTCGCCTGCGGGGTCTGCATGGCGGAAGCGCCGGGGCCGAGGCCCACGATGGCAAGCCGCCCGCTCATCGCGGCCCCCGCTTCATCGCACGCGCTGCCGGCCGGGGACCAGGACCAGCGAGAAATACGGCGCCCGGTCCTCGGCCAAGTGCGCGAACGGCAGCATGCGGCCGTCCGGCATGGTGCCGCGCTCGACATACAGCGCGCGGTCGGCAAGCCCGGCGGATTGCAGCGCCGTGCGGATCTTCGGCAGGTTGCGGCCCACCTTCATGATGACGGCGGCGTCGGTCCCGGCGAGCCGGGCGGCGAGCGTCTCGGCGTCGAGCGTGCCGGGCAGCACCGTCAGCACGTCGTCCCCATGCGTCATGGGGAGCCGCGCCTGCGCCCAGCAGCCGCTCATGCTGGTGATGCCTGGCGTGACCGCGGTCGGGTGCGTCGTGCGCAGCCGGTCGAACAGGTACATGGCCGAGCCGTAGAAGAACGGATCGCCCTCGCACAGCAGCGCCACGTCGTGGCCGGCGTCGAGCCTGGCGGCGACGATGGCGGCGGCCGCCTCGTAGAAGGCGCGGATGCCGGGCTCGTAGCGCGGGTCGTCCACGTCGATCTCGGTGGTGTAGGGGTATTCGAAGCGGAGTTCCTCGGCGGCGGGGTTGAGGTGGGCGGCGGCGATGGTGCGGGCATGGCCGGGGCGGCCCCGCTTGGCGAAGAACGCGACGACGGCGGCGGCCGCCAGGACGCGCGCCGCCCGCAGCGTCAGCAAGTCCGGGTCGCCGGGTCCCATGCCGACGACGTGCAAGACTCCGGTCATTCGCGCTCGCTGGCCAGGGCGTTGACGGCGGCGACCGCCATGGCGCTGCCGCCGCGCCGGCCGTGCACGGTGGCGAACGGCACGCGCCCGTCCCCTGCCAGCGCCTGCTTGGATTCGAGCGCGCCGACGAAGCCGACCGGCATGCCGATGATCGCCGCCGGGAGCGGGGCATCGGCGTCCATCAGGTCGAGCAGGTGGAACAGCGCGGTGGGCGCGTTGCCGATCGCCACCAGCGCGCCGGCCAGATGCGGCCGCCACAGCTCCAGCGCGGCGGCGGAGCGGGTGTTGCCGATGCAGGCGGCGATGCCGGGCGTCTCGGGGGCGTCGAGGGTGCAGATCACGGCGTTGTCCGCCGGCAGACGGGCGCGGGTGATGCCGTGCGCGACCATCTTGCTGTCGCACAGGATGGGACGGCCGGCCAGCAACGCCGCACGGGCGGCGGCGGCAAAGCCAGGGCTGAACTCCAGATCCTCGGTGATCCCAACGACGCCGCAGGCGTGGATCACCCGCACGGCGACCCGGGCCTCCTCGGGGGTGAAGCGGGACAGGTCGGCCTCGGCACGGATGGTGGCGAAGGACTGCGCATAGATCGCGGCGCCGTCCCGAACGTAGTGGCGTCCGCTCATGCCGATGCCGCCGCTTCCAAGGTAAGGCCCTGGGGCGCCAGCACTGTGCCAGCGCGCCAGTCCTCGGCCTGGCTGTAGCGGCCAGCGTCGCCGACCAGGACGGGGCCGCCGGGGTAGGCGCAGCCTTTGGCACAACCGGAGATGTGCAGCTTCCCCCCTGTTCCGCGTTCTGCAAGCCGGGCGGCGTCGGCGCGGGCCGGCACGGTGGCGCGGTCGCAGCCGGGGCTGCCGACGCAGGCGGTGATGCGCAGGCGCGGGTCGGCGGGGTCGAGCACCCATTCCGCCGCGGCAATCCGCAAATCGGCAAGATCGTGCACCGCGACGCGGCCCAACAGCATGGCGCGCCATGGGCTGGTGCGGATCGCGCCACCACCGAAGCGGTCGGCAAGGCCAGCGAGTATCCGCAACCCCGCCGCGTCCGTCTGCCCGAACGGCAGGCCAAGGCCGAAGGCGCCATGGTGCCCTGTGGCATAGGGATGGAAACCGATGGCCGATTCAGGCGTGCAGGCTGCCTGGACTATGCCGCGCGCCTGCCCGGCCGCCTCGTCCATCTGCCGCTGTACCCGTGCGAGCGTGTTTGCCGTGCAGGTTCGGGCGTCGATCACGATGTCTGCGGCAGGTGCGCCGGCCAGCACGCCGCCGCCGTCGATCGCAACGCAGAACTTGGGCGGCAAGCCCGGCGGGACCACGCGCTCGATCGCCTCGGCCAGTGCCAAAGCGTCCGACGGCACGGCCGGGTCGTCGCCTGCGAGCGGCGGCGGCATGACGATGCGACGGCGCTCGACGGCCGGATTGGGGTCGGCGAGCCCCGCCGCGACCATCGCCGCCGCGAATCCGGCGACGCTGCCCGGGGTCAGGCCGCGGAGTTGCAGGTTGCCGCGCCGGGTTAGCTCGACGACGCCGTTGCCAAACTGTGCAGCGGCGTCGGCCACGGCATGGATGGCGGCGGTGGTCAGCCGCGCGGCTGGCGGCTTGACCCGTACCAGCAGGCCGTCGCCGGTCGCCATCGGCTCATACAGGCTGGGGCACCAGCCGCGCTGCGTCGTCATGCCTCGGACCCGCTGTTGCGGCGAGGGTGCCACAATCCATCGGACTGCGCATTGGCGAAGCGGGACGCCAGGGCGGCGCGGGCGTCCGGGTTGGCCGCTCGCAGGAAGGCGTCCACCGCCGGCATGCCCAGCGTCGCGTCGAACAGCAGGTCGAACTGCGCGTCGAACCGCGTGGGAAGCGTGCTCGCAAAGCCGTGCAGGGCCTCGATGCCGCGCGCGATCTCGGCGGCGCCGCGGTAGCCGTGCCGCATCATGCCCTCGATCCAGCGCGGGTTGGCGGCGCGGCCACGGACGACGCGGGCCACCTCCTCCGCCACGGTGCGCGCCCGCGGCGCATCGGCGCGGGAGGTGTCGAGGTGGTATAGCGACGGCGTCCCGCCCAAGGCGGCGGCGGCGGCGGCGAACCCGCCCTCATGCGCCGCGTGCTCCGTGCTGTCCAGCAGGTCGGCCTCGGCATGGTCCTGCGCGTGCACGAAGGCGTCCGCCGAGCCGACGCGTGCGGCGAGGCCGGTCGGATCGGGCGCGCCCTCCAGGTTCTGGCCGTAAGCCCCGGCGGAGGCGGCGAGGTAGCCGTCGCCAGACCATCCGGCGCCGTACTGTCCAGCCGGCGCACCGAAGATGCGCGTCGTCGCCCGGCGCAGCGCCGCTCCCGCGAGACCGTGCGACGCCGCTGCCAGCGGGTTCCAATCGGCGGCCTCGTCCCGCTCGGCGATGGCGCGCACCGCATTGTCGAACAGCGCCACCTGGCCGGGAAACGCATCGCGGAACAGGCCGGAGATGCGCAATGTGACATCGATGCGCGGCCGGTCGAGCAGGGCGATCGGCAGCACCTCGAACCCGCTCACCCGAGCCGACCCCGCGTCCCAGACCGGACGGGCGCCGAGCAGCACGAAGGCGAGCGCCAGGTCCTCGCCGCCGGTGCGCATGCTGGCGCTGCCCCAGACATCGATCACCAGGCTGCGCGGCCACTCGCCGTGGTCCTGCAGATGGCGGCGCAGCAGCTCGGCGGCGGCGCGCTCCGCTAAAGCGACGGCGGAGCGGGTGGGGATGCCGCGCGGGTCGATGGTGGCGAGGTTGCGCCCGGTGGGCAGCACGTCCGCCCGGCCGCGAGTTGGCGCGCCTGCCGGGCCGGGCGCCACGAAGCGCCCGTCCAGCGCCGCCAGCAGCGCCGCCCGCTCGGCTGCTGGCGAGGCGTCTAGGCCCGCGCCATCCGCCTCTGGATTGGATTGGCGCAAAGCGTCCAGCATGCGCGCGCGCTCTGGCGGCGGACGGCCGTACACGTGCAGGCCCTCCCGGAGCTGCAGGTCCTTCACGTCGCACAGATAGGCGTCAAGTCGGGCCAGCGCGTCCTCCGCCGCCGCATCGCGCGGCACGCCGCTTTCGGCCAGCAGCCCGGCCGTTTCGGCGCGCTCCAATATCTCCCGACGCAGCAGTGCGGTGCGCCGGCGGTCCAGGCCGTCCGCGGCCGCATACTCGTCGATCAAGCGCTCCAGCATCACCGCGTTCCCGTGCGCGGCGCTGGCTCCGAGCGGCGGCGTCAGGTGGCCGATGGTGACGGCACCCAGGCGACGCTTGGCGGCGGCAGCCTCGCCGGGGTTGTTGACGATGAACGGATTGATGATCGGCACGCCGCCGGACAGCGCGCGCGGCAGACAGGCCGGAGACAGCGCCATCGCCTTGCCGGGCAGCCACTCCAATGAGCCATGCGCGCCCAGGTGCAGGATGGCGTGGACATCGAGGCCATGCCGCAACCAAAGATAGAAGGCGAGGTAGCCGTGGCAGGGCATCTGGTCGGGATCGTGATACGACGCGCGCCGGTCTGCGCCGCCCCGGTCGGGCTGGATCGCGACGGCTATCCTTCCGACATGCAGGTGCTGCAACGTGAAGTCGTCCGCTGGATCGCCCCAGGCGGCGCGCACGCTGGCCTGCACGGTGTCCGGCAGTGTGGCGAACAGCCGTTCGTATTCGGCCAACGGCAGCATCGGCGCGGACGGCGCATGGCATAGCGCGTCCACCAGCGCGGCCTGCTTTGGCAAGTCGCCCGTCGTGAACCCGGCGTCGCACAGATCGTGCAGGATGGCGTCGAGGCTGGCGAAGCTGTCCAGACCCACCGCATGGCCGCGCTGCCCGCCCACGCCGGGATAGTCGGACAGCACGATCGCCACCCGCCGTTCCGCACGGGGAGTCCGCGACAGGCGAACCCATCCCGCTGCGCGGTCCGCCGCCAGCGCCACGCCGTCCGGATCGGGGCGGTGCACGGTGCGGGCGTATTGCAGCGCGGGCAACGCCGCCTCGGTGTCCTTGAAGGAGACCGCGCCCGTCAGCAGCCGCCCGTCGAGTTCCGGCAATACGACCTGCATCGCGAGGTCGGTCTGCGACAGCCCGCGCGACGATGCTCGCCACGCCGCCAGCGACGAGCCCGCCAGCACGAGCTGCAGCACCGGCGCCCCCGGCGCATCGAGCGGTGATCCCGCATCGCCCTGCCGCGCCGAGAATCCAGTGGCGTTCAGCACCACCGACGGTCGCCACGCACGCAGCGTAGCGGCGGCATAGGCCGCGCTGTCGGGCGCCTTCAGGCTCGGCACATACAGGGCACCGACCGCCAGGCCACGCGCGCGAAGGGCCGCCGTGACGGCCTCGATCGGGGCGATGTCGGCAGACAGCAAATGCGAGCGGTAGAACACGACCGCGGCGAGCGGGCGGTCCTCAATCAGATCCAACGCGTGGACGCCATGCTGCGGCACCGGCTCGGCAGCGTCATGGGCATCCGGGTTTAGACCGGCCAGATTCGACGCCAGCCGCAGCGCCCGCGCCATGTTGGCCGGGCCGCCATGGCGGAAACAGGCGTCCAGCCGCGCCAGCGCAGCGGGTGCGACAGTGGACAGCGCCGCCAGCCGGGCATCGTCCATCCCGTCGCCGGGCAGCAGCGCGAGCGCGATGCCCTGGGCCCGGCACAGCGCCGCCACCTCCTCCGCCCCATAGCGCCAGTAGTCCAGCCCGCCGAGCAGCCGCACCACGACGCAGCGCGCATGGGCCAGCACCTGCTCTAGATAGAGATCCACCGACATCGGATGCCGCAGCCGCCCGAGGCTCGCCAGCCGCAGGCCCGGCGCCCCGGCCATTGCCTGCCAGGCGCCCGCCAACGCGCCCAGATCGGCGTCGGAGAACGACAGCACGACGATGTCGGCCGCGGTCTGCCCGAGGTCGCTGGCGGAGGCATCCTCGTCCAGCGTGCGCGTTTCGCGGACCAGCAGGTGCATAACGCTAGGCGTTCACGCCGGCTTCGATCGCGGCGCGGTCGAGGCCGGTCTCGCCGATGACGACAAGATGCCCCAGCCGGGCCTCCCCTGGGGCCCAGGCACGGTCGAACTCCTTGCGAAATCGCCCACCCACTCCCTGGATCGCCAGCCGCAGCGGCTTGCCGCGGACGGCTGCGAAACCCTTGATGCGGAGTATTCGATGCAGTTCAGCAACTTCTCTTAGCCGGGCAACCAGCGCATCGGGCGTGTCCGTCTCGGGAAGCGTCACGACAAAACTCTCGAAGTCGTCGTGCTCGTGCGCGCCGTCCTCGGCGTCGTGGTGCGATGGGCGCGCTGCCAGGTCGTCCTCTGCGGCAGCGTGCAGGCCCAGCAGGACCGCCGGATCGACCCGGCCCTCATGCGCCGCCACGGTCCGGACCGCGCGCGGCAACGCTGCGGAAATGGCCGCCCGCACCTGCGCCAGCGTGGCGGCGTCGAGCAGGTCGGCCTTGTTCAGCACCACCAGATCGGCGGACTGCAATTGGTCCTCGAACACCTCTGCCAGCGGGTTGTCGTGGTCGAGGCCCGGGTCGGCCAGGCGCTGCGCAGCGACGGCGGCCGGGTCATCGGCGAAACGCCCGGCGGCGACCGCAGGACCGTCCACGACGGCGATCACCCCGTCCACCGTAACGCGCGAGCGGATGCCGGGCCAGCCGAACGCCTTCAGCAGCGGCTTCGGCAAAGCAAGGCCCGAAGTCTCGATCACGATGTGCTCCGGCGGGTCGGCGCGGTCCAGCAACGCCTGCATCGCCGGCAGGAACTCGTCGGCTACGGTGCAGCACAGGCAGCCGTTCGCCAGCTCGACGATGTCGGCGTCCGCACAGGCCGGGATGCCGCAGCCGCGCAGCAGGTCCGCATCGACGCCGACCGCGCCAAACTCGTTCACGATGATCGCCAGGCGGCAACCGCCGGCGTTCTCGATCAGATGGCGCAGCAGGGTCGTCTTGCCGGCGCCCAGGAAGCCGGTAATGACCGTCGCCGGGATCTTCCCGGTGTTCATGCCGCACGTTCCTGGGCAGCGCGTTGTTGAGTGAGGTCCGGCATGCGGCCCAGCACGACGCGGGCGAGCGACGCCGGGCGGCGGGACGGCAGGACGGTGCCGGTGGCCGACCGCGCGTAGGTCTCGGCATAGCTCAGCAGGTCCGCCGCCATGCTGTGTTCGAGCCGGCCAAGCAGATAGGTCCACTTGCCGGGCGCCGAGATCGCGGCGGCGCATCCGTGGTCGCAGCTCGACAGGCAGACGACCTCCTGCAGATCGACGACCGGCGCTCGCGGATCGAGCAGGGCAGCGATCGTGTCGAGCATATGCTGGCCCGGCCGCTTGTCGCCATCGGCCAGGGCCTGGCCGGCGCGGCAGGTGGTGCAAACGTGGAGCGTGGGAATAGGCGTATCGGTCATTAGGGCAGCCTCCGGTGCGTCCTGGCAAAGCATGGGGTGCCGAGCGCCTGCGGGCCGAGGCTTCGCAGGTCGATGCCGCAGGGCGTTGCCGCCACGCAGTACCGCCGCCGCCGAGGCACCCCGCCCGGCCGCGCGTCGTCGTCCAGGCGCATGGCGTCACAGCCGTTCGCCCATCGATGGCAGGTCTCCTGGCTCGCGGATCTGGTCCCACTCTCTCCGCAGAGATTGGAACCGCGCTGCCCGCCTACCTTCCCGGGGTTCTGGCCCAGTGGCACGTGACGGGCGGCTCACCGCATACAGTTGCGGGGGCAGCTACGGCATTGCACCGCATTCCCTATTAACCCGCCCACCGGAATCACCGGATGGCGGGACCATCGCGGGTGCAGTATGACCCGGCTCTTGTCCTGTCAATCAAATGCTCTGCCCCCGCCCAATTTGACTTTCGTGCTCGGCGGCGCGCGGTCGGGCAAAAGCCGCTATGCCGAGGCTTTGGTCACCCGCCTGCCCCCGCCATGGATCTATATCGCGACCGCGCAGGCGTTCGATGACGAGATGCGCGCGCGCATCGCCGATCACCGCGACCGGCGCGCGGCGGGGTGGCGCACGGTCGAAGCGCCGCTGGAGCTTGCGGCTGCGTTGCGGGACGCTGGCGACGCGCCGGTGCTGGTCGATTGCCTGACGCTCTGGCTCAGCAATTTGCTGCTGGGCGACGCGGACCTGGAAGCCGCGATGGGGGCGCTCGACGCGGTGCTGGACAGGCCAGCGCCGACGGTGCTGGTTTCGAACGAGGTGGGCCTCGGCATCGTGCCCGCCAACGCGCTTGCCCGGCGGTTCCGCGACCAGGCCGGCCGGCTGCACCAAAGGCTGGCGGCACGCGCCGGCCGGGTGGTGTTCATGGTGGCGGGCCTGCCGCTGTTCGCGAAGGGAGCGCCGGATGAGTGAAGCCGAACGCCACGCCGCCAAGATGGCCAGGCGCAAGGCCGTGCAGGACGCCGAGGTCGCCGGCAAGACCTTGGAAAAAGGTTTGCTGATGGTTCACACCGGGCCAGGCAAGGGCAAGAGCACCGCCGCGTTCGGCCTGCTGCTGCGCATGGTCGGACGCGGGCGCCGGGCCGGGGTGGTGCAGTTCATCAAGGGCGCCTGGAGCACCGGCGAGCGCAATGCCCTGGCGCGCTTCGACGACCTGGTAGAGTGGCACACCATGGGCGAGGGCTTCACGTGGGAGACGCAGGACCGCGACCGCGACATCGCCGCCTGCCGCCGCGCCTGGGACCAGGCGCTCGCGATGATGCAGCAGCCCGGCCTGTCGCTGCTGGTGCTGGACGAGCTGAACATCGCGCTGCGCTACGACTACCTGGCGGAGGCGGAGGTGCTGGCGGCGCTGGCGGGCCGACCGGCGGGGCTGCACGTGGTGGTCACCGGCCGCAACGCCCGCCCGGCGCTGATCGAGGCCGCGGACCTCGTGACCGAGATGACGTCGATAAAACATCATTTCGCCGCTGGGGTGCGCGCGCAGGAGGGCATCGAGTTCTGATGACCGAGCTTTGACTGGGCGCGCCATCATGCTGCAGGGCACCGGGTCGAGCGTCGGCAAGTCGCTGCTGGTGGCCGGGCTGGCGCGCGCCTGCCTGCGTCGCGGCATCGCAGTGCGGCCGTTCAAGCCGCAGAACATGTCGAACAACGCGGCGGTCACGCCGGATGGCGGCGAGATCGGCCGGGCGCAGGCGCTGCAGGCCCGGGCGGCCGGGGTGCCGCCCTCCGTCCACATGAACCCCGTGCTGCTGAAGCCGCAGAGCGAGACCGGGTCGCAGGTCGTCGTGCAGGGCCGGGTCCACGCCACCGCCCGCGCCCGCGAGTACCAGGCGATGAAGCCCGGCCTGCTGCCCTTCGTGCTCGACAGCTTCAACCGGCTGCGGGCCGAGGCCGAGCTGATCCTCATCGAGGGTGCGGGGAGCGCGTCCGAGGTGAACCTGCGCGCCGGCGACATTGCCAACATGGGGTTCGCCCGCGCCACCGAGACGCCGGTGGTGGTGGTCGGCGACATCGACCGTGGCGGGGTGATCGCCAGCTTGGTCGGCACCCATGCCGTGCTGGACGCGGACGACGCGCGCCTGGTCCGCGGCTTCATCGTGAACCGGATGCGCGGCGACCTCACGCTGTTCGACGCCGGCATGGCCTTTATCGCCGCGCGCACCGGCTGGGCGCCGCTCGGGCTGGTGCCGCATTTCGCCGCTGCCGCCCGGTTGCCGGCGGAGGACGCGGCGGATCTTGCCATGGGCGAGCGACGCCCCGGCGCACGGCTGCGTATCGCCGTCCCCGTGCTGCCGCGCATTGCCAACTTCGACGACCTGGACCCATTGGCCGCCGAGGCGGACGTGGATCTGGCTCTCGTGCCGCTTGATATGCCGCTGCCGGTCTGCGACGTGGTGATCCTGCCGGGATCGAAGGCGACGATCGCCGACTTGGCCGACCTGCGGGCCACCGGCTGGGACATCGATCTGCTGGCGCACCATCGGCGCGGCGGCCGGATCTTCGGCCTGTGCGGCGGGTATCAGATGCTGGGCCGTTCGATTGCTGACCCCCAAGGTATCGAGGGGCCGGCTGGCCGGGTTGCCGGTCTCGGGCTGCTGGATGTCGAGACCGTGCTGACCGGCGAGAAGCGGCTGGCGGAGGTCGCAGGCCACTCCAGCGACGGCGTGCCGTTCCGCGGCTATGCGATGCACATGGGCTGCACCACCGGCCCGGCGACCGCGCGGCCGTTGCTGCATCTGTCGGACGGGCGCACGGACGGGGCATGCTCGGCGGACGGGTCAGTGCTCGGCACCTACATGCATGGCCTGTTCGCCGATGACGGGCAGCGCGGCGCGTGGCTGCGCCGCTGGGGCACGGCGCCTTCGGGCCACTGCCACGACGAGGCGGTGGAGCGGGTGCTGGACCAACTCGCCCTGCACCTGGAGGCGCATATCGACGTGGACCGGCTGCTCAGCCTTGCAGCGTAGCGGCCCAAAGCAGCACGTATACCGCGATCTGCAGCGCGCAGGCCGTGCGATACAGCGCGAGCGCCCGGTCGAGGTCGCGCGGCGCGGCTTCCACCCGGCCATCGCCCATCCAGGCGTCGTCCACCCGCACGTCGCCGTACACCCGCGGCCCCGCGAGCCGCAGGCCGAGCGCCCCAGCCATCGCCGCCTCCGGCCAGCCCGCGTTCGGCGAGCGGTGCCGCCCAGCGTCCCGCCATGCCGCCCGCAGCGCATGCCGGGCCGAGGCGCCCGGGTGCAGGCACGCGGCCAGCACGAGCCACCCAGCCGCAAGGCGGGAGGCCGGCAGGTTGATCAGGTCGTCCAGCCGGGCCGATGCCCAGCCGAACGCGCGGTGCCGGGCCGTCAGGTGGCCGATCATGCTGTCGGCGGTGTTGATCGCCTTGTAGGCGGCAATCCCCGGCAGGCCGAGCAGCGCGCCCCACAGCGCCGGGGCGACGACGCCGTCGGAGAAGTTCTCGGCCAGGCTCTCGATGGCGGCGCGGATGACGGCGGGCTCGTCCAGGGTTTCGGGGTTGCGGCCAACGATATGGGCGACGGCGACGCGGCCGGCAGGCAGGCCGCCCTGTCTCAGGGCAAGACCGACCGCCGCGACGAAGCTCCACAGGCTGCGCTGCGCCAGGAGCGCGCTGGCCGCGATGGCGGCCAGCAGCAACGATGATACCAAGGGCAATGCGGCGGACAACGCGGCCTGCAAAGCCGCCGTCGGCCCGGCACTGGCGATGAGCAGCAGGAGCAGCGCGGCCACGCCCCGAAGGCGGCGGGTACGGAGGTCCAGGGCGTCCAGGTTCCAGGCCCGGTCCAGTCGGCTGATCAGCGCGCCCGCCCACATGACAGGATGCCCAATGGCGCGGATCAGGGCTTCGGGGTATCCCGCGGCTGCCTCCAGCGCCAGGGCACCGGCGATCAGGCCCAGGTTGGACGTAAGCTGCATCCCGCAGGAGCTATCATGGCGGAGTTTGACTTGGCGATTGCCCACGGCGGCAGCCTGATCGCGGCGCGGGCACGGTTTCCCGCAGCGCCGGAGCCATGGATCGACCTCTCAACCGGGATCAACCCCCTGCCCTACCCAGTGCCCGCGCTACGTAGTGAAGCCTACCATCGCCTGCCGGAGCCTGAGGAGGTGCGGCGGCTCGAAGCGGCGGCAGCCCGGGCCTATGGCGTTGCCGAACCCAGCATGGTCGTGGCGGCGCCGGGCACGCAGATCCTGATTAGCCTGCTGCCGCACCTGCTGCGGCTCGACCGCGTCGCCATCGTCGGACCCACCTATGCCGAGCATGCCGCGGCCTGGACAGCGGCCGGCAGCGCCGTCTCGATCGTCGCTGGCGTCGCGTCCATCGGCGCGGAACCCGGCGCAGTGCTGTGCAACCCCAACAACCCCGACGGCCGCCGCACCCAGGTTGCCGAGCTGGTAGCGCTGGCCGAGCGCGTCGGCGTGCTGGTCGTAGATGAGGCGTTTGCCGACCTGGAGAGGCCGGGCCTGAGCCTTGCGCCCACGCTGCCGAGCAATGCGATCGTGCTGCGGTCGTTCGGCAAAACCTACGGCCTGGCCGGACTGCGACTCGGCTTTGCGATAACAGCGCCCGCGATGGCGCAAACCATCCGCACCGCGCTCGGTCCTTGGGCGGTAAGCGGCGCTGCGATCGAGATTGGGACTGCGGCGTTTGGAGACGCAACTTGGCTAGACACAACCCGCACTCGGCTGAGCCGCGACGCAGCGCGACTCGACGGCATGCTGACCACCGCGCAAATCAAGGTAGTCGGCGGCACATGCCTGTTTCGACTGGCAGAAACGCATAGTCCAGCGGCGATAGCAGAACGGCTCGGCCATGCCGGCATTCTGGTCCGCTGTTTCGACGCGGAGCCGACCTGGCTGCGTTTTGGCATTCCCGGCGGCGCGTGGGACCGGATTGAGGCCGCACTCGGTCGGCCGGACCCTCAGTAGGTCCGGCCGTTATCCACGTCAGCGTTCCGCCATGCTGGTGATGACGCGGCTCACCATGCCATAGGCGATCGCCTCCTCGGCGCTCATCCAGTAGTTGCGGTCGGTGTCGCGGATGACGCGTTCCATCGTCTGCCCGGTCTCGTGCGCAATGATGCGGTTGATGCGCTCACGCATCTTGATGATCTCGCGCGCCTCGATGTCGATATCGGTGGCCGGGCCGCGCACGCCGCCCATCGGCTGATGCAGCAGGAAGCGCGTGTTGGGCAGGCACAGCCGCCGCTCCTTGACGCCCGCCAAGAAAATCAGCGCCCCGGCGCTGGCGACCCAGCCAGTGCCGATCACCCGCACCGGGGCGACCGTATCGACGAAGCGGATCATGTCGTGGATGGTATCGCCGCTCTCGACGTGACCGCCGGGCGAGTTCACGTAAACGTCGATCGGCTTGTCGGAATCGCTCGCCAACGCCAGCAGCCGCCCCGTCACGTCGCGGGCGACCTTGTCGTTGATCGCGCCGAACACCAGCACCTTGCGATTGTTGAACAGCCGGGTCTCAAGCTCGTTGATCGGCGACGAGAGCGTCTTGTTGTCGTCGGGCTCCTTCGTGTCGGGGCCGATCGGCTCCGGAACTTCGGGGGCGTCGGGGTCTTCGTCGTCGGCATGCGGCGCGAAGCGGTTGAGTGCTGCCAAGGTGAGCTCCTAGAATGGGTGCTGCATATATAGGGTCACCGATCCGCGACGACCAAGGCCCGGACGGTTGGCCAGGTGACGCTAATCCAGCGCCCGCGCCCGGATGGTGCCCTCGATCGCGCACAGCGCCGCCAGCGTCGCCGAACGCCCGGTCGGCCGCCGGTCCACATCGACCATGACGTAGCCGAGCTCCCCATCGGTTTGCAGCGTCTGCGCCGACACGTTCAGGCCGATCTGGCTGAACACCGCGTTGATCTGGCCGAGCACGCCAGGCACGTTGCGGTGCACGTGCAGGAAGCGCGGCTGGCCCGGGCTGCGCGGCTGCTCCACGTGTGGGAAGTTGACCGCGCCGCCGGTCGATCCGCTGTCGAGGAAATCCAGCAGCTTGTGCGCGACCTCCTCGCCGATGCGCTCCTGCGCCTCCTCGGTCGAGCCGCCGATATGCGGCGTCAGGATCACGTTGGGCAGGCCCTGCAGCGGCGACTCGAAACGCTCGCCGGCCGATTTCGGCTCGGTCGGGAACACGTCCACCGCCGCGCCGGCCAGCCGTCCAGCGCGCAGCGCCGCCGCCAGCGCATCCAGGTCCACGACCCGGCCGCGGGAGTTGTTGATCAGATAGGCGCCCTCGCGCATCGCGGCGATCTCGTCGGCCCCGATCATCCCCCGCGTCGCCGGGGTGTCGGGCACGTGCAGGCTCACGACGTCGCTGCGGCCCAGCAATTCGGCAAGCGTCGCCACCGACTCGGTGTTGCCGTGCCGCAGCCGGTTGGTGCGGTCGAAGAAGATCACCCGCATGCCCATCGCCTCGGCCATGGTCGAGAGCTGGCTGCCGATGTTGCCGTAGCCGACGATGCCCAGCACCTTGCTGCGCACCTCGAAGCTGCCGTTGGCCGACTTGTCCCAGCCGCCGCGGTGCGCCTCGGCCGAGCGCGATGTGATGCGGCGCAGCAGCATGACGATCTCGCCGATGGTGAGCTCGGCGACGCTGCGGGTATTGCTGAACGGCGCGTTGAACACCGGGATGCCCAGCGCGCGGGCGGCCGGCAGGTCCACCTGGTCGGTGCCGATACAGAAACACCCCACCGTTATCAATGGGCCAACGCCGGCGAGCACGGCGCTCGAGAGCTGCGTGCGGCTGCGTATGCCGATCGCGTGCGCGCCGCGGACCGCATCGACCAACGCCGCGCCTTCCAGCGCCTTGGTATGATGCCGGACGTCGGTGTAGCCGGCAGCGTGGAACAGCGCGACGGCGCTGGCGCTGATGCCTTCCAGCAAAACGACACGGGTCTCGGCGCGGCCGAAGGGAGGGTCGGGTTGCAGGCGGGGCATGGCGTTCAATCCTTTGTCGCGGGCTCTGTAGGCCGTACCGGCACCTGGCGCCAATCACGGGCTTGCCAAGTTGCTGCGATGCGGGAAGAAGCCCCATGGCACCGAACATTGATCCTCCCCGCCCGTCGCTGCGGGCCCGTCTCGGCGCGCTGCGCACCCTGCCGCCGTTCCTGGCGCTGATCTGGCGCACCAGCCCAAGCCTCACCTCGGCCACCTTGGCGCTGCGCCTCGTGCGGGCGCTGCTGCCGGTGGCGGTGCTGTTCCTCGGCAAGCTCATCATCGACGAGGTGCTGCATCTGTCGCGGCAGCCGGATCACCCGGCCGACCTCGCCGGCTGGATCGCCAGCGGCCTGCTGCTGCGGCTCGCCCTGCTGATCCTGACGGAGCTGGCGCTTGCCGTGCTGACCGACGTGCTGGGCCGGGTGGTGTCGCTGGTGGACGCGCTGCTGGCCGAGCGGTTCACCAACGCCTCCAGCATCCAGCTGATGCAGCACGCGGCGACGCTCGACCTTGAGGACTTCGAGGATAGCGAGCTGCAGGACAAGCTGGACCGGGCCCGGCGGCAGACCGGCGGGCGCACGACGCTGATCAGCCAGATGTTCGGCCAGGCGCAGGATGTGGTGACGGTCGTGGGCTTCGCCGCCGGGCTTGCGGCCTATGCGCCGTGGCTGATCGTGCTGCTGCTGCTGGCGCTGATCCCGGCGTTCCTCGGCGAGGCGCACTTCAACGCCCAAGGCTACGCGCTGAGCTTCGCCCGTACGGCGGAGCGGCGGGAGCTTGACTACGTCCGGCAGACCGGCGCCAGCACCGAGACGGCGAAGGAGGTCAAGATCTTCGGCCTCAACGACTTCCTGATCGAGCGCTACCGGCAGTTGGCGCTGGGCATGCAGGCAGAGAACCGGCGGCTGGCGTTGCGCCGCGCCGGCTGGGGCGGGGCGTTGGCGGCGCTCGGCACCGTCGGGTACTACATCGCCTATGCGTACCTTGCATGGCGCACGCTGAGCGGCGGGTTCAGCATCGGCGACCTGACCTTCCTCGCCGGCTCGTTCATGCGGCTGCGCGGGCTGCTGGAGGGGCTGCTCGCCGGGTTCTCCAGCCTCGCGGGCCAGGCGCTCTATTTGGACGACCTGTTTTCATTTTTCGAGGTGGAGCCCGAGATCCATTCGCCCGCCCAGCCGCGCCCGTTCCCGGCCACGGTCGGCGCCGGGTTCGTGTTCGAAGGCGTCGGGTTCCGCTACCCCGGCGCCGAGCGCTGGGCGGTCCGCCACCTCGATTTCACCCTGCACCCCGGCGAGACCCTGGCGCTGGTCGGCGAGAACGGCGCGGGCAAGACGACGCTCGTGAAGCTGTTGGCGCGACTTTATGATCCCGACGAGGGCCGCATCCTGCTGGATGGGCACGACATCCGGGAGTATGACCTGGACCTCCTGCGCGGCAGCATGGGCGTGATCTTCCAAGACTTCGTGCGCTATCACCTGACTGCCGCCGACAACATCGCTGTCGGCCGCATCGAGGCGCGCGGTGATCGCCGCAGGATCGAGGCTGCCGCTCGGCGCGGCCTGGCCGACGACGTGATCCGCCGGCTGCCGAAGGAATACGAGCAGATGATCGGCCGCCGGTTCCGTGGCGGCGTCGAACTGTCGGGCGGCGAGTGGCAGAAGATCGCCATCGCCCGCGCCTACATGCGGGACGCGCAGGTGCTGATCCTCGACGAGCCGACCGCTGCGCTGGACGCCCGCTCCGAGTTCGAGGTGTTCCAACGTTTCAAGGAACTAAGCGCCGGGCGGACGGCGGTGCTGATCTCGCACCGGTTCAGCAGCGTGCGCATGGCGGACCGCATCCTGGTGATGGCCGGCGGCGAGATCGAGGCGTCTGGCACGCACGAGGCGCTGCTGGCCCAGCGCGGCCGTTATGCCGAGCTGTTCGAGCTGCAGGCGGCGGGCTACCGCTAGTTCCAAGACGGTTTATGACAACGCAAGAGGGCCGGTCTGACGTGCCAAGACTAGATTTCATTCAAGGCGCCCGAGGCATTGCCGCACTGGCTGTTTTGCTGTGGCACGCGAGCCGTTACCTCGGCCCCTATGGCAGCGGAATCGGCGGCGCACTGTTTCATCCGGCCATTACTATGGGAGTGGACCTGTTCTTTATCCTGAGCGGGTTCGTCATGGTCGTGAGCACGCAAGGCAACGATGGCTCCGTCGGCTATGCTCGGCAGTTCATGATCAAGCGCCTCACCCGTATCTGGCCGACCTATGCGGTAGCGCTGCTCGCCACCATCGCACTGCTCCCCTGGGAGCCGTGCATGTCGAGCGTATGGCTGCATGTGGCGCGCACGCTGCTGTTCCTCCCCGTCGCGTCCGCCTGCGACAGCAACCTTGCGCCGGTATTCGGCACACCGCCGCTGTCGGTCGGCTGGACCCTCACGTACGAGATGTATTTCTATCTGTTATTCGGCTGCTCGTTGTTGTTCGGCCGGCTGCAATGGCTGGCGCTGGCAGCCTGGGCGGGCGCGACGCTCGTGCTGCTTCCCTATGCGACGGCCGAGCATTTTACAGTGTCCTACGCGCTCATCCCGGAGTACCGGCCGCCCTATGCCTCGTACCTGGACCTGATAGCAAACCCGATCGTGTATCAGTTCCTGGGTGGCGTCCTGATCGGTGCATTGTATCTGTCGCCTGTGCGGGTCGGCAGCATGTTTCATGCCCGGCTGCTGATGCTGCTGTCGGGCGCGCTGGTGATATGGCAGTACTCGTCGCACGCTTTCCTATGGCACGGCCCGCTGGGCGCCGGGGTGTCGCTGATCCCGGCGATGGGCGGTTTGTGTATGGCGAGCAAGACAATAAGCATCCCGTGCCCGGCCCGCCTGGTGGAACTGGGCGGGGTGTCCTACTCCCTGTATCTCTGGCATCCGGTGGTGCAGGTGGGGTTCGACCAGATCGTCAGCGCCGCAGGGCGGCCGGACCTTGCGGCGGGTGTATCGCCGTTCATCACCACAACGCTGCTGTCGGTCGCGGCGGCGATGGTGTCGCAGCGCTATCTGGAACAGCGGCTGTCGAACCTCATCCGGCGCTGGCTTGTTCACCGTGCTGAGGTTCGGACGCTGGCGGAAGGGCCACTGGCGAAGCGGTCGTAGTCCTGCTAGCCCGGCGGTGTCCCGCAGGCAGCCAGCAACCCGCGCAGGTCGCGGATCGCCGGGAACACCTCCTGGTTCAGGTCCTCGCCCTGCCGGTCGTGCGCCGCCTGCTCCATCTCCACGATGGCGCGGTCCTCGGCGAAGATGCGCTCGGTGAAGAACACCAGGAACGGCCAGGCCGCCTCGATCAGCCCCGGGATGCGCGGGCGCCGCACCGAGAGCAGGCCGAAGGTCCGGTTGGCGCGCTGCTCGGCGTCGAGCGGCACATAGACGATCCACAGGTCCATCACTGGGATGTCGTCCCCGGCCCAGATCTTCAGCGTCTGGTATGGGTAGTCGGTGCGGATCGTCATCTTGTCGCTATTGTTCTCCCAGCCGCCGACGCGCTTGCTGCCGAAGATGACGCGCTCGCCCAGCGATTGCCCGCCGCCGGTGCGGGCGAAGGTGTAGTCGATCTCCAGCCAGCCCTCGCCCATGCGGCGGCCGAGGTAGCGCGGGCGGATCTGGCCCATCTGCGCCCGGTGCAGGAATTGGTGGTTCATGTCCATGAGGTTTTCGTGCATGAACGTGTAGTGGCAGCCGATGGGCTTGCCGAAACGCCGGGTCTTGTAGCCGGGGTCGGCGACGGAGCCGAGCGTAGGGAACGGGTGCGAATCGGCCAGCTCGGCATCGCCGGGGAAGACGAATATGAGGCCCTCGGCCTCGCGGCACGGATAGGCGCGCACGCCGTTCGGCAGGTGGCCCTTGCCGAGATAGGGCACGTCGATGCATTGGCCGGTGCGATCATAGGTCCAGCCGTGGTAGCAGCAGCGGATCGCGTCACCGTCCACGACGCCCTTGTGCAGCGGCACCTGGCGATGGGCGCAGCGGTCCTCCAGGGCGAACACCTTGCCGTTCTTGCTGCGCACCAGCACGATCGGGTCGCCGGCGAAGCGGGTGCCGAGCGCGCTGCCGGGCTTCACCTCATGCGACCACGCCAAGGGATACCAATGGTCGGGATGCGCGCCGATTCGGCGCAGGTCAGCGCCGGCCAGGCTGTTGGGTCCATCAAGCATCGGCTTCTCCGTGTTTCCCGACCATCCAGCGTTGACACATTGGCGTCAATGCAGAACGAACAAGTTCCGACGCTGGTCCGACCGGCGACGCACCCCATATCCGGAATATGCTCGACGCGCCCCAGGTTCCCTCCGTCACGACAGCAATCCTGCCCCGCCCGGCCATGCCAACGCGGGAGCGCTCGCAGATCGAGGCGTTCCTGGTGCTGCGGCGCAATCCGCTGGAGTTATGGGGCGCAGCCGCCTACGAGCAGGATATCCTTGGCGGACGTTTCCTTGGCCGCGAGCAACTCATGCTCAACGCGCCCGAGGCGATCCGGCACGTTATGGTAGCAAACCACGAGAACTACGGCCGCAATATTGGCGCTCGGCGGGTGCTGCAGCCGTTGCTGGGCCGTGGCCTGTTCTTGGCCGAGGGCGCAGCGTGGCGGCACCAGCGCCGTACCATCGCGCCGGCCATGTCGCCGCGCACCATGCCGGTGCTGTCCCGCCACGTTGTCGCGGCGAGCCGACACACCGAGGCCGAGCTGGACCGTCTGACTGGCCAGCCGATCGTGCTGATGCCGCATTTGCAGCATCTGGCGCTGCACATCGCCGGGCAATCGATGTTCTCACTCGAAATGGCGGGTTTTGGCGCTGAACTGCGGGCGCTGATAATGGAGTACGCCCGGCGCTTCGCCCAGCCCGGCGCGCTCGACCTGCTGCTGCCGATCGCCATTCCCTCGCCGCTCGACCTCGGCCGCGGCGCGTTCCGGGCGGAGTGGCTGCGCTTCATCGACCGGCTGATCGACGCCCGTGCCGAGCAGGCCGCGGCGGAGGGCGGGCCGCGCGACCTGCTGGACATGCTGTCCGCCGCGCGCGACCCGGCGACCGGCGCCGGTTTTGGCCGGGCGCAGTTGCGTGACGAGGTCGCGACGATGATCCTGGCCGGGCACGAGACGACCGCGGTCACGCTGTTCTGGGCCTGCTACATCGCCGCTCGCCTGCCGGATCAACAGGATCGTCTGGCCGCCGAGGCCGCCACCGCCGACCTGTCGGAGGACGGCGCCGCCGATGCGCTGCGTTCGCTGCCCGCCATACGTGCCCACGTGGACGAGGCGTTGCGGCTGTATCCGCCGGCATTCCTGATCGTGCGGGAGGCGTTGGCGCCCGACGTCATCGCTGGACGCCGGGTGACGGCGGGCACGGTGGTCAGCATCTCGCCCTGGGTCCTGCACCGGCACCGCAAGTTGTGGGCAGACCCCGACCGCTTCGACGCAGACCGCTTCATGCCGGGTGCTGTGCCGCCCGACCGCTACAGCTACATGCCGTTCGGGGCGGGCCCGCGCATCTGCGTCGGCGCGCAGTTCGCGCTGACCGAGGCCGTGCTGGTGCTGGCGCGGCTGCTGCGGAGCTTCAGGATCAGCTTCGCCGGGCGCGGCGCGGTGATGCCGCGCGGCTTCGTCACAACGCAACCGGACCGGCCCGTCCATTTCGTGCTGGAACGGCGACGATAGGCGGCAGCCGCGGCGAGCCTGGCGGCGGCGGCTTCGCCCCGGGATCAAGCTGGGTGGTCAGCTCCGCCAGGCGACGTGCCGCGGCGATGATGCCCTCCAGCGCAGTGCCGGAGTTGGTGAGCACGGTGTCCGCGCTGCTGAGGATATCCTGCAGCAGCCCGTTGAACTCCGCCTGGATCGACGGCGACATGTGCGCCCGGCCAAAGGTGACCTCGCCCAGCCATTCCGGCAGCCCCTCGGTGATGTCAAGCTGGTTGCCGAGGAAGTAGCGCAGCTCGCCGCTGGCGCCGAACACCGGAGAGATGAACAGCAGATTCCAGAATGCGGCGCCGTTCTTGCGGTAGTTCACGATCCACTCGATGCAGCCCTCGCTGGCGCGGACGCAGCGGCCGATGCGGGCGCGTGTGGCCGAGTCGGTGCCGACGCCCTGCAGGAAGCGGCAGTTGCGGCCGACGAGCTCAACGCGGGGGTAGCCCGACAGCGTCTCGAACGCCGAGTTCACGGCGATCATCGGCAGATCAGGCTGGCGTGCGTCGCTTAGCACCATGGGTTCCGTGCTGTTGGCGATCGCCGCCTGCAGCGCGGCCTTCATCCTGTCTTGCTCGGCCATGCGCCCTCCCCCTACCCTGGCGGGTAGCATCCATGTTTCCGGCGCAAGGGCAATCCCGGTCAGCCGTGACGGCGGCGCCAGACCTCGGCGGCGTGCGTGTCGGCGTCCGCGGGGGCCTCCCCCAGGGCGATCAGGCCCAGCGCCGCGGTCGCGACCGCGGTGGCGGCGCCCGGCCCATCGGCGCCGTGCCATACCTCGATGAAGTCCGCCTCGGGATCGGAGCCGGGCAGCGCTGGCAGGATAGCCTCGGAGTTGCCATGCGCGCGGTCGAACCAGTGCGCCGCCACGGCCTTGGCCGGCGTGCGCTCGGCCTCGCCGCCGCCGCCCTTGACCACGACCAGGCGTTGGCGGTCCAGCAAGTCGGCGGTGGCAAGGTGCAGCGCGATGTATGCGGGGTGGAACACCCCATCCACGCCGGCCCGCGCGTCGAATGGGTTCAACAGCCGTGCGGCGGTGTTGAGCGGCGACCGCAGGCCGAGCACACGCCGCAAGCCTAGCAACGCGTTGAGCGCCGGGCTCAGGGCCTCAAGCGGCAGGTAGGCGAACCCGGTTTCGTCGAGTTGCGCCGCCGCGTCCGCGCGATCCTCCGCCGGGCGCATGCCGAGCGCGCGCAATCCCTCCGCGGCCGTCACGGCGCGCGAGAACTCGTTGGTCCCGTGCATCAGCACCCGGTGCCCAGCCCGAGCCAGCGCCAGCGCCGCCAGCAGGAACCAGGGCGCTCCCCGCGTCCGCCCGGCACCATAGGACGGCCAGTCCAGATCCACCGGCGCGACGTCCGGAGGCAAGCCCGCGCCCATATGCGCCCGGGCAGCATCCACAAGGCCAGCCATCTCGGCCGCGTCCTCGCCACGATAGCGCAGCAGCATCAAGAACGCGCCGACCTGGTGCGGATCGGCCTCGCCCTGCAGCACCATGGACAGCGCGTCGCGCGCCTCCTCGCGCGTCAGGGCCCTCGACCGGCCTGGGCCGCGGCCCAGGATGCGGACATAGGCGGCGAAGCGGTGCTCCTCGAGCGTCGCCGCCGGGTCAGGCCGCAAGGTGTTCCTCGATAGCCGGCGCATCCGCTGACAGGTCGGCCATCGCGACCACGGCGCCGATCAGCACCAGCGTCGGCCCGTCCAGCCCGGCGGCGGCGACCGCGGCGGCGATGCCCGCGAGCGTGCCGCGCATCCGGCGCTCATTGGCGAGCGTCGCGTTCTCCACCGCAATAGCCGGCGTGTCGGGCGCCATCCCGGCCGCGAGCAGCCGCGCCGCGAGCAGCGGCAAGGTACGGACGCCCATATAGACCGCGAGCGTGCCGCCGGCGCGCGCCAGCGCCGTCCAGTCATGCTCCGGCAGCCGGTCGTCGCTGCCGTGCGCGGTGATCAGGTGCAGGCTGCGCGAGGCGCCGCGGTGGGTCAGCGGAATGCCGAGCCGTGCCGCGGTCGCCAGCGCGGCGGTGATGCCGGGCACGACCTCCGTAGGTACGCCGGCGGCGCGCAGGCTTTCCAGCTCCTCGCCACCGCGGCCGAATACGAAGGGGTCGCCGCCCTTCAGCCGCACAACGTGGAGCCCAGCCTGCGCATGGCGAACGATGAGCGCGTTGATGGCCGTCTGCGCCATGGCGTGACGGCCGCAGCGCTTGCCGACGTCGATCCGCCGGGCGCCGGGTGCAATCAGCGCGAGTACCTCGGTGCCGATGAGCTTGTCATACATCACGACATCGGCGTCGCGGATGACCTGCACGGCCCGAATTGTCAGCAGGTCCGCGGCGCCCGGTCCGGCCCCCACCAAGCTGACGCGCCCAGATCGGTGCGACGCCGCGGGCAATGCGCCAACCATGATGCCGCACGCCTCGGCAGCAGCCTGGGCCGGCCCCGGCGCCGCGACGCACAGCCGGACACCGTCGAGGTCCGGGTGATCGAACGCCCGGCGGTCGAGCCGCAGCCTGCCCGCCGCCGCCAAAGCCTGCGTGCCCGCGTCAGGATCAGCATTCACGACGTGCAAAAGCGCCCCCTGCCGCAGCAGGAAATCCACCGCCACCATGTCGCCGCCGACCATCAGCACGCGCAGGCCATTCAGGCCAAGCACGAAGGGCACAGGGTCGAGCAACGGGTTTTTAGGTATCAAGAAAACTTCTCCTCAGCTCAGGCACGCTGAACCTATGAGCGGTGCTGGATCAGCAAGCGCCCTTGAGATGTAATTAGGCATCTTACCCGGTTTCCGCCAGAGACGGGCATCTGTCTGCGCCATGAGATCGCGCCGGTCTGGACCCAGCAAGCGTCATGCCGTCCCCGGGTGAAGCGGTCTGCTCAGCCGATCGCCGTAGGCCAACGGCTGGACAAGGAACGAGCGGCGGCGATACAGGACGTGCCATGGTCGCACGCCGCCTGGGATCACTACTGGCCGCGCTGTGGCTCACCGGGTGCAGTGTCGCCAATTTCGACGTGCCTGGCGCCGCTGGGGATGAGGCCGCCTACGCTGACCGGCACCCCTATTACGCCGAATTCTGCGCATTGTCGCAAATCAAGAAGATCCGCGGCTATGGCGCTGATATCCGGGGCGAGATCGGCGGGCACGCGGTGTTCTACCTGAATGGCGCCTGCCGCATCGCTGGGCTCGGCTATCCCGTCCTGGACGTGTGCGACGGCGTGGACGGGCACCCGCCGGACGGCGTGGGCCTAAGCATGAACGCGCATTTCCTGAATGCGAAGTGGGTGGCGACGCCGGGTCGCGAGTTTTTCTTCCATGGCGGGTTGCCGCCCGAAGCCTCCCTGACCCGGGACATCTACGTGCGGGTGCAGCAGCAGGCGAAGCGTCTTGGCATCTACGAGGGCGTGGCCTTCCGCCCCGAGGTGTTCGCGACGATGCCGCCGGATTGGGCAACGGAGGACACGAAGTACGAGGTCTCGGTCGCGACCGACTACGCCATCAGCCTCGGCCGCGGCCGATATTGCGCCCGCGTCCCGGTCAGCCGCGCGCAGATGGCGGCGATGGTGGCGTTCCTCAACGAGCAGAACGCGCCGTATCGCAGCGAGGCGCAGGAGTTCGAATGGAGCGTGTTCACTGACAACTGCATCCATTTGGCGCATAACGCGCTGGCCGTCGCCGGATTATGGCAGCCGTGGCGCATCCACCGGCCGCTGCTCGTCTCGGCATTCGATTTCCCGACGCCGAAAAACGAGTTCGTCAACCTGATGCGGCGCGCCAATGACTTGCGCCTGGTGGACCTCGCCCGGGCCTATCGCGACCCTGCTGCCCGCCGCTCGGTGATGACCTATGGCCGCCTGCCGGCCTCGCCCGGCGTCCTGGCGGAGGCGCGCGGGCCGCAGCGACCCAACGAGGTGTATGAGACCGAACTCAAGCTGATCTTCTACGACGCGCCGCCGTTCGGACCCTATCAGGGCTGGTTCGACGGTATCTTCAGCGATCCCCGCGACTTGGATCTTGGTCGAAACGCGGCCACGTTCGCGGCTGCCTACCGTGAGGCCGAGGCCGCCCGCCACCCGCTCGCGTGGTGGACAGCGCAGGCGTCCCACGCCGAAGATCCGGCATTCGCAGCGTTCTATGAAAAATTCTACCGAATCTTGGCCCAAGAGCGCACCAGGTTGGAGGGCATGGAGCTGGAGCGCATGGGGCAGCGGCGGCCAGCCCTCATGCATAATTGAGCCTGCCGCATCGCCAGGGGTCATGGCATGCGTCCGACGGCACCGGAGCGGACGCCGCGGATCATTGTCAGCAACGGCGTATGCGCCTCTTGGCGGAACCGCCAGCGGCGAATGCCATACTCAGCCAACGCCATCAGCGCGGCCAAGGGCAGGCTCAGCACAGTCACGAACAGCCGCCAGGCGTCGGGCGCCAAGGGTAAGAGAACCATCGACGCCGCGAGCTGACCGGCGAAGAACAGGGACCAGGCGAAGGTGACCACCCGGGTATAGCCCTCCATGCCTGGGTGAAACGCTGGATTGAGCCGCCGGGCAAATTGGGTGACCAGCGGCATACGCCCAGCCAGCAGGCTGACCGCGAACAGTGCGAGCAGCCCGGCGTGCAGCATGGCGTGCGACAACCCGGCCGCCGCCAACAACCCGGCTGCCGGCGAACGTAGCGTGCCTGCCGCCAACGCCAGCAGCAGCGCCCCGGGCGCCAGCGCCGCAAGCAGCCGCAGCCGTCCGGATGGTAGCGCGCGCCATAGCACGATGCTGACCGCCGCCGCCTGCAGCGCCGCGAGCGATAATGCAACGGCCATGCCCTGCCCGGTTGCTAACGCCAGATGGCTCGCGAGCGGCGACATGACGGCGGCCACGAGCGCTACCTTGCGTCCCACCGCTGTCAGCCGTCGCAGCATGCCCACACGCCCCCGTGTCCGTGGTTAATCCATTATAGCACGCCTGTGCGCTATGACTTTGCTATACGCGACTGGAACGCTTATAATCGATTCAGGAGTGAATGTGACCGAACTGAAAAACTCTCCCTTACGGACCCTTGACGGTCAGACTGCGCCCGAGCGCGTCGTCGCCGAACTGCTGGTCAGCACGTTGCAGCTCGAAGTCGCGGCCGACGCCATCGATCCGGACTTGCAACTTTTTGGGGAGGGCCTGGGCCTTGACTCGATCGACGCGCTCGAACTTGCGCTTGCCATCACCCGCGCCTACGGCTTCGAGCTGCGGTCGGACGACGAGCGTAACCACCAGATCTTCGCCTCGCTCCGCAGTTTGACCGGCCATATTGAGGCGCATCGGACCCGCTAGGCATGGGCAGCGCGCCGAGGTCATTCGAGCCGGAGCCGCCCAGCGTTGAGCCGTTGATCGGCCGCCCGCCGAACGCCATCTTATTTTACCGCCAGAACCGGCCGGTGACCGCAGCAGCGTTCCTTTATGATGCAGTGCATCTCGCGGCGGCGCTTCCGGACGCGACCCACATGGTCAATCTGTGCCGCGATCGATACGCCTTCGCGGTCGCCTTTGCAGCCGCGCTGTTGCGGCGTAAAGTCTGCCTGTTGACGGGCGATCAGGCGTGCGCTGGCTTGTCGGCGCTGGCGGAGCGCTTCCCCGGTGCTTTCGCAGCCGTGGATACGCCTGACGCCGTACCCCTGCCCATCTGCGCCGTGCGCCCCAGCGGCATGACGCCCGCCATCGACGCGCGGATACCGAGCATACCCGCAAACCAACTCGCCGCGATTGTGTTCACCTCCGGCAGCACGGGCATACCGGTCGCGCATTCCAAGCTATGGGGCGCGCTGGTCGCCCGCAGCCGCTCCGCCGTCGAGCAGTTTGCGCTCGACACGGCGGAACCCTGCACGATCATCGGCACCGTGCCGCCCCAGCACATGTACGGCTTCGAGCTCACCGTGCTGCTGCCGCTGCACGCTCCCGCCGCGAGTTGGTGCGGCCCGGCCTTCTATCCCAGCGACGTGCACGCCGCCCTCGCCGCGGTGCCCGCCCCGCGTGTCCTGGTCACCACGCCGCTGCAAATCCGCGCTTTGCTGCACGCCGGCAGCGGCCTGCCGTCACTGCGGGCCGCGATCTCCGCCACTGCGCCCCTGGAAAGCATTCTCGCCGCCGAGGCGGAGCGGCGCTGGAAGGCGCCGATGCTGGAGATCTTCGGCGCGACCGAGGTCGGCTCCATCGCCAGCCGACGCACGCTGGATGGGGATGCCTGGACCACCTACCCTGGCGTGATGGTGCAGCAGGCCGCGGAGGCGACGATAGTCTCAGCGCCCTGGGCCGCACCAGTCGAGCTCGCCGACCGCATCGAGGCGTTGGACCCGCGGCACTTCCGGCTGCTGGGCCGCCGGACCGACCTGGTGAAGCTCGGTGGCCGCCGCGCCTCGCTGTCCGGGCTGAACCGCATCCTGACGGAACTGGACGGCGTGGCGGACGGCGCGTTCCTGGTGCCGGACGACCTGGAGCAGCGTGTCACCGCGCGGCTGATGGCGGTCGTCGTCGCGCCCAGCCGCAGCCCCTGCAGCATCCTCGCTGAGCTGCGCGGGCTGGTCGATCCGCTGTTCTTGCCGCGCCGGGTCATCTGCGTGGACGTGCTGCCGCGCAACGAACTCGGCAAGCTGCCGCGGCAGGCACTGCAGGCGCTGGTGGCGCGGCACGACATGCCCGCCTGATGCAGCATGTGGGCGGTTTCTGCATCGCAGACGACCATCCGAGCCTACCGGGTCACTTCCCCGGGCGGCCGATCGTGCCCGGCGTGGTCCTGCTCGACGCGGCCTTCGCGCTGATCCTGGCGCGGCAGCCTGGTCGCACGGTGATCGCCGTGCCTTCGGTCAAGTTCACCCTGCCAGTGCGGCCAGGCCAGGACGTGGAGGTGTCTTGCGACGATAGCGGCGGCCGGGTCGCCTTCGCCTGCACCGTCGATGGACGAAACGTGCTGCGCGGGTCGGTCGTGCTCGGCACCCGGCCATGACGCAGGCCGCGTGGGCAGCGCAACCGGAGCGCGGCAGCGACGCGTTGCTGCGTGCGGCGCTGTGGTGCACGCTGCGCGCCGGCTGGCCGCTTGGCCGCATCATGCTGCTGCCAATAACTGCATGGTTCCTGGCGACCTCCGGCCACGCCCGGGCCGCCTCGCGCAACTATCTCGGCCGCGTGCTCGGCCGTCCGGCCCGCCTGCGCGACATAGCGCGGCACTTTCATACGTTCGCCTGCGCCGTGCTGGACCGCGTGTTCCTGGTTGCCGGCCGGCCCCGCGATTTCAGCATCAACACCGAAGGACTGGAGCACGTGGCGGCGATCGTCGCCAGCGGTCGCGGCTGTATACTGCTCGGCGCCCATCTCGGCAGCTTCGAGGTGCTGCGCGCCATCGCCCAGGCCTGCCCGGTGCCGGTCTGGGCGCTGATGTTCCGCAGCAACGGCGGGGCGCTCACGGCCCTGTTGGACCGCCTGGCGCCGGACCTCCGCGACAGCATCCTGGAAATCGGCGACACCGCCAGCATGATCCGAGCGCATGAATGCGTGGCGCGCGGCGAGATCGTCGGCATCCTGGCGGACCGCTCGCCGTCCGGGCACCGCGAGGTGCTGGCGCCGTTCCTCGGCAGCCCGGCCGCGTTCCCGTCGGGGCCGTTCATCCTGGCCTCGACCCTCGCCGTCCCCGTCGTGCTGTTCCACGGCGTCCGGACAGGCTCGCGGCGCTATGCCGTGCGGTTCGAGCCGTTCGCCGACCGCGTCGTGCTGCGCCGCGCGAGCCGGTCGGCGGACCTCGACAGCTACGTCGCCCGCTATGCCGCGGCGCTGGAGCGGATGTGCCGGGCGCACCCCTATAACTGGTTCAACTTTTTCCCGTTCTGGGAGTCCGCTGATGCTGAGGCGCCGATGCTTCCTGGGCCTGCTGCCGCTGCTCGCGTCGGGCAGAGCTCACAGCCTGGACAGGGCGGTTGAGCCGCTCGATCTTCCGGCGCTGATGGCGGGCCTGGCCGCGGTGCCGGAGCGTCGCGCCACATTCGAGGAGACCCGGCGCTTTGCGGCGCTGGACCAGCCGCTGATCAGCACCGGGCACCTGCTGTATCGCCGCCCAGGCTACCTCGCCAAGACGACCGACTGGCCGCAGACCGAGAGCTTGGTGGTGGACGGCGGCCGGCTCGTGATGACCGCCGGCAACGAGCCGCCGCGGGTGCTGGACCTTGGCGGCCTGCCGGAGCTGCGCACGCTGGTGGACGCGATCCGCGGCCCGCTGGCCGGGGACCTCGCAGCATTGCGCCGGGCGTTCACCGTGACAGCCACGGGCACGGCGGATAGCTGGACGCTCAACCTAGTGCCGCTCGACGCCCGCGCCACCCACCTGCTGCACCAGGCGCAGGTGTCCGGCCAGGCGTCAGAGGTGGCGATGGTGCGTCTGGTGCAGGCGAACGGCGACGAGCAGCAGATGAAGATCAGGCCGCTCTCCTGAGCCGGCGCGCTTACCCGGTGCTCGGCGCGCTGCTGGCGGCGGGGCTTCTGCTCGCGGCCGCACTCAGCGTCATCACAGTTCGCACCGATATGGCGGATTTCCTGCCGCAGGGCGGGACCGAGGCCGCGCGGCTGGTGATGCAGGAGGCCCGGGCCGGCTCCGCCACCGGATTAATTCTAGTCGGGATCGAGGGCGCACCCGCGCCTGATCTCGCCCGCATCAGCGTTGCTGTAGCCACGAGCCTGCGGGAGTCGGGGCTGTTCAGCGTGGTCGCCGGCGGCCAGGCGGCGCTCGCCGACACCGAGCAGGCCGACCTGTTCGCTCGGCGCTACCTCTTGGCGCCCGCAGCGTTCGACACGCCTTCGCTACGCCGTGGACTGGAGGGTTTGCTGCGCCAGCTCCGATCCTCCACAGCGCCGCTTGCGATCCAGTTCGGCCTCGCCGATCCGCCTGGCGCGTTCCTGGCATTGATCCAGACCTGGATCGGCACCAGCCACGTCCGCACTCTCGACGGCGCCTGGTTCGCGCCGGATATCGACCGCGCATTGCTGCTGGCGCGCACCCGGGCCGGCGGCATGGACGTTCCGGCTCAGGAAACCGCGACCGCCGCGATCGAGGGCGCATTCCAAGCCGTCGATCCCGGCCCGGCCCGCCTGATGATCGCCGGCCCGGCGGTGTTCGCGCGGGACGCGGCGCGGGCCATCAAGGGCGACGTGCATCGCATCGCCATCGTGTCCACAACGCTGGTCGTGCTGCTGCTGTGGTGGCGGTTCCGCTCGCCGCTGGTGATCGCGGCCATCGTGGCGCCCGTGGTCTTCAGCGTCGCCGTGGCCGCCGTGGCGGTCCAGGCCGTCTATGGCGCGGTGCACGGCGTGGCGTTGGGCTTCGGCGCCACCATGCTGGGCGTGTCGGTTGACTACCCCGTGCTGATGATCGGCCACCGCAAGCGCGGCGAGCCTGCCGCCGCGACCCGCGCCCGGATCGGGCCGGCGTTCATCCTGGCGGTGGTGACGGCGACGCTCGGACTGGCGGCGATGGTGCTGTCGGGGTTTCCGGGCCTGGCGCAGCTCGGCGTGTTCGCGGCCGTTGGCTTGGCCACGGCGGCAGCGTCGACTTGGTGGCTGCTGCCCCGGCTGGTGGTCGCGGCCAATCTCGCGCCCGCGGCCGCCGGCAACCCGGCCTGGCTGCTGCGGGTCGAGCGCTTGCGGCAAGGACGGCTGCTCGGGCTGATCCCCGTCGTGGCGGCGGCCGGCTGGCTGCTGGCCATCGGCGGTCCGGCATGGGAGGGCGACCTGGCCAACCTCAGCCCGGTGCCCGCAGCCTCTCGCGCGCTCGACGCCGAGCTGCGCGGCGCGCTTGGCGCCCCCGATGTCGGTCAGATCCTGATCCTGCGCGGCAGGGACCCTGAGGCCGTGCTGGTGGCGCAGGAGGCACTGGTGCCCCTGCTTGACCGCATGCGGAACGAGGGCATGATCGCCGGCGCCGAGTTCGCCGCCCGGCTGCTGCCCAGTGTCTCGACGCAGGCTGCCCGCGTCGCCGCACTGCCGGACGCGACCACGCTGGCCGCAAATGTCGAGCAGGCGCGCGACGGCCTGCCGTTCCGGCCCGGCGCCTTCCAGCCGTTCCTCGACGCCGTCGCCGCATCGCGCGGCATGGCCCCGTTGCGGCGCGGGGACCTGGCCGGCAGCCCCGTCGCCGCCCGGCTGGACCCGCTGCTGTTCCAGAGGGACGGCGCCTGGCAAGGTCCCGTTGTCCTGACCGGCGTCAGCGATCCCGCGCGCCTGGCCGCGGCCCTCGTGGGCCAAAGCGGGGCGGTCTATGTCGATATGCGGGCGGAGCTGGGCGGCATCCTGTCTGGCTACACCGCCCGCGCCTGGCGCTGGCTGGGCTGGAGCGGCCTGGCGGTTCTGGTGGTCCTCGCAATCGGATTGCGCGACCCCGTCCGGGTGTTTCGGGTCGTGGGCGCAGTCGGCGCGGCGCTGCTCGTGACGGTGGCCGTGCTGACCGCCGTTGGGGTGCGCCTGTCGCTGATCCATCTGGTGGCGCTGCAATTGGTGGCCGGTGTCGGCCTGGACTACGCGCTGTTTTTCGCCCGCAGGCAGCTCGATGCGGAGGAGCGCGCCCGGACTCTGCGCACGTTGGTGACCTGCAACGGCATGACCCTGCTGACATTCGGCCTGCTGGCGGCTTGCCGGACGCCGGTTTTGCGCGACATTGGGGTGACGGTCGCCGCCGGGGCGCTGCTGGCGATGGCGTTCTCGTTCCTGTTCGCGGGCCAGGCGCCCTCTGAGGACCTTCCACCATGACCGAGCCCTTGGTCCTCACCGCCAGCACCGCCGTGAGCGCCATTGGACGCGGCGCGTCGGCCCATTGCGACGCACTGCTCAACCGGACCAGCGGCCTGCGGCCTAACGACTTCGACCCGGCCGTTGGCGGCTGGATCGGCCGTGTGCCGGGAGTCGAGGCGCACGCCCTGCCGCCCGCGATGGCCGGCTTCGACTGCCGCAACAACCGCCTCGCCGACATGGCGCTGCGCACCGACGAGTTCGCCGGGGCTGTCGCCGAAGCCTGCGCCGAGTATGGCGCCGGGCGCATCGCCGTGGTGCTCGGCACCAGCACCAGCGGCGTCAATGCGGCCGAGGACGCCTATCGCCGCCGTGACGGTGACGGCCCGCTGCCGACCGGGTTCGACTACGACCACACCCAGGACCTGTTCTCGCTCGGCAGCTACGTCCGCACCGCGCTCGGGCTGCGTGGCCCGGCACTGGTCATCTCCACCGCCTGCGCCTCCAGCGCGCGCTGCTTCATGGACGCGGCGCAGCTCATCCGCACCGGCGTGTGCGACGCGGCCGTCGTGGGCGGGGCCGACAGCCTGTGCCGCATGACGCTGCACGGTTTCGCGGCGCTGGAGCTGCTGTCCCCCACGCCCTGCCGGCCCTGCGGCGCCGACCGCACCGGCATCTCGATCGGCGAGGCAGCGGGCTTTGCCCTGCTGGAACGCGCCGACGCCCGTCGGCGGGACGGAAGCACAACGCCGCGGCTCGCGTTGCTGGGCGCTGGCGCCACCAGCGACGGCTACCATATGTCGAGCCCGCATCCCGAGGGTGTCGGCGCGGCCGGCGCGATGCGTCAGGCGCTGCGCTGTGCCGGGCTGTCGCCGCAAGATATCGACTGGATCAATTTGCACGGCACCGGCACCCGGGCGAACGACGTGACGGAGGACGTGGCCGTCGCCGCCCTGTTCGGCGACGGCGTGCCCTGCAGCTCCACCAAGGGCTGGACCGGCCACACCCTTGGCGCCTGCGGCATCCTGGAGGCGGTGATTGCCGGGCAGTGCATGGCGGGCGGCTTCGTCGCCGGGTGCCTCGGCATCGACGCGCCCGACCCGGCCTTTCGCGCTCAGGTGGCGACCGCCACCCTCGACCGGCTGGTGCGGACCGTGGTCAGCAACTCCTTCGGCTTCGGCGGCATCAACTGCAGCCTGGTCCTCGGCATGCTGCATTGACCGAGTTGGCCGCGGGCATCCTCGGCGTCTCGGTTTGGGGCCCGGGGCTGGAGGGCTGGGCCGCGAGCCAGCCTATCTTGGCCGGCGTCGTGCCTTACGAACCAAGGCCCTCGCCGCCGCCATCGCCTGCGATCTTGGCCTCTGCCGAGCGGCGCCGCACCGGGCCGGTCGTGCGCCTGGCGCTCGCCGTCGCGCATGAGGCCGCGCTGGCCTCCGGCTTGCCGCCCGGCAGCCTGCGCATCGTGTTCGGCAGCAGCAACGGCGACGGCGTGGTGGTCGGCGGCATCCTGGAGGCGCTGGCGACGGCGCAGGGCAACGAGCGCGTGGTGTCGCCGACCGCGTTCCACAACTCGGTGCACAACGCCGCCGCCGGGTATTGGTCGATCGCGACGGCCAGCCAGCAGCCGGCAACCTGCCTGGGCTGCCACGACTGGACCTGGGCGGCGTCGCTGCTGAAGGCGGCGGCGGACGTCGCGGCCGATGGCGAGCCGGTGCTGCTGTGCTGCTACGACCATCCGCTGCCGACGCCGCTTGCGGCGCTGCGCCCGACGACCGCGGCGTTCGGCGTCGGGCTGGTGCTGGCGCCGCCGGGCGTGGGACTGCCGCTGGCGACGATCCGAGTGCGCTACGACACAAGGCCGCCGACACCGGGCGCGTGGACGCCGCGCAACATGGCGCTGCACGCCTTGGCGGCCGGCAACGCCGTCGCGCAGTCGCTGCGATTGCTGGAGACCCTGGCGCTCGGGACGGCGGATCAGCACGCCGTCGCCTACCTTGATGGACGGCTTGATATTGCCCTCGAAAGCCGGGCGGTGCGGCCGTGATCGACATCGCTGGCTTGGTGCCGCACGCCGGCGCCATGGTGCTGCTCGACCGGGTCGAGGCCTGGGACGCGGACAGCATCCTGTGCCGGGCGCGGTCGCATCTGGACGGCGCGAACCCGCTGCGGCGCGATGGCCGGCTCGCGGCGTGCTGCGGCCTTGAATACGCGTTGCAGGCGGCGGCGCTGCATGGCGCGCTGATCGCGGGCGGCGTGGCGCAGCCGGCCGGATACGTTGCGGCGGTGCGCGCCGTGGCGCTGCACGTTGACCGGCTCGATGTCGCGGGGTTCGGCGACCTGCGGGTGGCCGCGTGGCTGGAACGGCAGGAGGCGACCGGCATCATCTACGCGCTCGGCATCCAGGCCGCCGACGGCACGCCGCTATTGTCCGGACGCGCAACGATCGCCCTTCCTGCATGAGGCGCGCCCTGGTCACCGGCGGCGCGAGCCCGTTGGGCGCCGCAATCTCCCGCAGCCTGGCCGCGCAGGGCCTGCACGTCGTGGTCCACGCCCACGCTGGCCTCGCCCGAGCCGAAGCGCTTGTCGCCCAGATCGCCGACGCGGACGGTTCGGCCGAAACATTGTCCTGCAATCTCGCGGACTTCACCGCCACCGAGGCAGCGATGCTGGGCCTGCTGGCGCAGGGCGTGCCGCAGGTGGTGGTGCACAACGCCGGCACCCACGCCGACGTGCCGATGGCAGGCATGAGCGCCGCGCAGTGGAACAACGTGCTCGACGTGTCGCTCGGCGGCTTCTTCAGCGCGGTCCGGCCGTTGCTGCTGCCGATGATGGCGACGCGCTGGGGCCGGATCATCGCGGTGTCGTCCGTCTCGGCGCTGATGGGCAACCGCGGCCAGGTCAACTACGCCGCCGCCAAGGCCGGGCTGATCGGCGCCGTGAAATCGCTGTCGCGGGAGGTTGCGAGCCGCGGCATCACGGTGAACGCCGTGGCGCCCGGCATCATCGCTTCGCCGGCGGTGGACGCGGCGGTGAGTGCCGAGCGCATCGCCGAGATCGTGCCGATGAGGCGGGCCGGCCGGCCGGAGGAGGTGGCGGACCTCGTCGCCTTCCTGGCGTCCGACCGCGCCGGCTACATCACCGGCCAATGCGTTTCGATCAATGGCGGAATGGCTTGACCCCTGCATCCCCGCCGCGACATTTTAGCCGTGAAGGAGAGCCTGGCATGACGGACCCAGCGCAGGACTGCGACATCCTGATCATCGGCGGCGGCCCGGCCGGTTCGACCGCGGCGGCGCTGCTGGCGGAGCGCGGGCGGGACGTCGTGCTGCTGGAAAAAGCCGAGCACCCGCGGTTCCACATCGGCGAGTCGCTGCTGCCGCGCAACACCGCCCTGCTCGACCGGCTGGGCCTGCGGGACCAGGTCGCCGCCATCGGCGTGCACAAGCCCGGCGCCGAGTTCGTCTCCGACACCACCGGGCAGAGCGTCTCCTTCGCCTTCGCGCTCGGCCTCGACAAGCAGTATACCCATAGCTGGCAGGTCCGGCGAGCCGAGTTCGACGAGCTGCTGTTCCGCACCGCCCAGGCCCGCGGCGCCCGCACCGAGGAGAACACCCGCGTCACCGAATTGCAGTTCGCCCCGCCGGGCGGCCGTGCGCAGGTGACCGCGACCGGGCCGGACGGCGAGCCGCGCCGCTATGCGCCGCGCTTCGTGCTGGACGCGTCGGGCCGCGACACCTTTCTTGCAGCCAAGCTCCGCACCAAGGAAAGCAACAAGAACAACACGACCGCCGCCCTGTATGCGCATTTCCGCAACGTCGAGCGGCGCAGCGGCGAGCTTGAGGGCTATATCACCGTGCATTTGGCCGAGGATGGCTGGTTCTGGATGATCCCGCTGCCCGACGACGTGATGAGCGTTGGCTTCGTCGGCGACCAGTCCGCCTTCAAAGGCCGCCGCGGCACCCCGTATGACCTGCTCATGGACCGCATCGCCCGCAGCCCGACCGTCGGCGTCCGGATGCGCCATGCCGAACTGCTGTCCGAGGTGAGCAGCACCGGCAACTACTCGTACCGCTCCACCGCCGCCTGGGGCGAGGGCTACATGCTGATCGGCGACGCATTCGGCTTCGTGGACCCGGTGTTCTCCAGCGGCGTGCTGCTGGCGATGACGGCGGGCGACTTGGGCGCCGATGTCGCCGACACTTGGCTCGACAACCCGGCGGCCGGGCGCGCGAAGGCGCAGCGGGTCGAGCGCGACGTGAAGCACGCCATGCACCGCATCAGTTGGCTGATCTATCGCATCAACACCCCGGCGCTGCGCCACCTGTTCATGGGCCCGAAGAACGTGCTGCGGATGCGCGACGGCCTGGTCAGCCTGCTCGCCGGCAACCTGCGCGGAAGCTGGAACTCGGTGATCCCCGTGCTGGCGTTCAAGTCGGTGTTCTACGCGATGTTGCTGGCGATGCGCCTAGGGCTGCACCCAAGGCCGGCCGTGGCGCCGGCCCGGCTTGCCGCGGCGGAGTAGGCCCGAGGCAGCCAGCCCGCGTCCTAACCTTTATACATGCGCCGGTTGTGCGTGCATTTACCGAAATCGCCATGCTAGCGTCCCGCTAACGGCCGGACCGGCACGTGCCCCCGGCCCCCCTGTGCACCATGCAGGCGGCAACAAGGAGGGACGCGATGTCAGAAGTTTCGACGGTTGGATACGGGGTCACAGCACCCCGCCCCGTGGTGCGCCGGATTGATTTTGCCGACCTGCGGGCCGCTCTTGCCGAGGGCTGGTCGGACTTCCTCGCCATTCCCACGCAGTTGGTTTTCCTTTGCATCCTCTACCCGATCATCGGGCTGGTGGCGGCCCGGGTTGCGGTCGGCAACAACCTGTTGCCGCTCGCCTTTCCTCTGGTTGCCGGGTTCGCGCTGGTCGGGCCGGTGCTGGCGGTCGGGCTGTATGAACTCAGCCGGCGGCGGGAGGCTGGCCTACCGGTCTCGTGGCTCAACGCCTTCGACGTGCTGCGCAACCCGGCGGTGCTCTCGGTCGCCATGCTCGGCGGTTTGCTGTTCGTCATCTTTGCGGCCTGGCTCGGCGCCGCGCGGGCGATCTACGCCCTGACCATCGGCGGCGAGGCGCCGCTCGCGGTCGGCGACTTCATCGAAACCATCCAGGCGTCGCCGCATGCGTGGGAATTGCTCGTGCTCGGCAATGCGGTCGGCTTCCTGTTCGCGCTGCTGGTGCTGACAATCGCCGCCGTGTCGTTCCCGCTGCTGCTGGACCGCAACGTGGGTCCGCTCGTGGCGGTGCAGACCTCGGTCCGGGCGGTGCGGGACAACCCGGTGACGATGCTGGCCTGGGGGTTCATCGTCGCTGTCGTGCTGCTGCTGGGTTGCCTGCCGCTCTTTGTCGGGCTTGCGGTGGCGATGCCAGTGCTGGGCCACGCGACCTGGCACCTGTATCGCCGCGTTGTAGCGCCGGCCGATAGCGGCGGAGCGAGAGCATCGCCGTAGTCAACAAGTCGTCCAACACAACGGCTTTCACTGGCAGGATACCATCAGCCCAGCGCCTGCGTGACCACATCGCACACGCGTTCGAGGTCGGCATCCGACAGGTCCGGATGGATTGGCAGTGCCAGAATGCGGCCAGACAGGTCGTCCGACACCGGCAGGTTCGCGCCGTCATGGTGGCTGGCATAGGCCGGCTGCCGGTGCAGGGGGTGGGGATAATAGATCACGGTTGGCACCCCGGTTTCCCGCAACACGGCCTGCAGGCGGGTGCGGGCCGTCTCGTCCGCCAGCAGCACGGAATAGACTGCCCAGGCGCTGGCGCTGTCCGGCACCCGGGCCGGGATCACGACCGCGTTGCCTAACCGCCGGTCATAGATGCCGGCGATGCGCTCGCGGATTGCGAGTTCCGCATCGAACACGTCGAGCTTCGCCAGCAGCACCGCTGCCTGCATGGTGTCCAGGCGGCCGTTCATCCCGGTGCGCAGGACCTCGTAGCGCGTCGTGCCCTCCCCGTGGCTGCGCAGGCTGCGATACAGCGCGGCGCGGCCGTCGTCGTCGGTGAACAGTGCGCCGCCGTCGCCGTAGGCACCCAACGGCTTGCTGGGAAAAAAGCTGGTGACCGTCGCCTGCGCCTGGGTGCCGAGCCGCGCGCCATGCAGCACGGCGCCAAAGCTCTGGGCGCAGTCGTCAAGAGTGAACAAGCCCTCCGCCGCCGCGATCCGGTTCAGCGCCGGCCAGTCAGCGGGCTGACCGAACAGGTCCACCCCCACCAGCGCGCGCGGGCGCAGCCGGCCGGCGGCGCGGATCTCGGCAACGCGGGCGGCAAGGTGCGCCGGGTCGATCTGGAAGGTCCGGGAATCGACATCCACGAACACCGGGGTCGCGCCGAGCACCAGCGGCACCTCGGCCGTCGCGGTATAGGTGAACGCTGGCAGGAACACCGCGTCGCCGGGCCCGATGCCCTCCGCCATCATCGCGATCTGCAGCGCGTCGGTGCCGGAACTGACGCCGACGCAGTGCCGGGCGCCGCAGTAGGCGGCGAGCCTGCCCTCCAGCTCCGCGACCTCCGGCCCCAGCACGAACTGGCAATGCGCCAGCACGGCATCCAGCCGCGGGCGGAGCAGAGGGGCGATGCGGGCCTGCTGCGCCTTCAGGTCCAGGAACGGGATGGGCCGGTTCACTCTATCCTCCAGGCAGGCGCACCCGTCCGGGGGCGCCCTCGGCATTATGTTCGAATTCCGGGATCATGCGGCCCAGCAAGGTCAGTGCCAACCCGACCTGCCCGGCGCGGCAGGCGGCGGCGATCTCGTCGATGGCGCGGCCGACGATGGCCGGGTCGGCGGTGCGGGGTGCGGCCATCAGCAGGCCGGGATGCCCGGTCGGCACCGGCGGCTCGCTGCCGTGGAACAGCTCCTCAAACAGCTTCTCGCCGGGGCGGAGGCCGGTGAAGCGGATCTGGATGCGGCCAGGCTCCGGGTTGCCCTCGGCCGGATGCAGGCCGGCGAGCCGGATCATCTGCCGCGCCAGATCCACGATGCGCACCGGCTCGCCCATGTCGAACACGAAGATGCCGCCCTGCGCGCCAGTCGGCAGCGTGGCGGCGGCCATGCCCAGCACGCTTGCCTGCAGCACCAGGCCCACCGCTTCGCGCACCGTCATGAAGTAGCGCTGCATATCCGGATGGGTGACGGTCAGCGGGCCGCCGCGCTCAAGCTGATGACGGAACAGCGGCACCACGGAGCCGGTGCTGCCCAGCACGTTGCCGAACCGCACGGTGACGCAGCGCATGCCGGCGCCGCGGCGCGCTGCCACGTCCAGCGCCTGGCAGTACATCTCGGCCAGGCGCTTGCTGGCGCCCATGACGCTGCTGGGGTTCACCGCCTTGTCCGTCGAGATGAACACCATGGCGCTCGCCCCGGCGGCGCGCGCGGCCTCCGCCACATGCCGGGTGCCGACGGCGTTGGTCAGCAGACCTTCGAGCGGGTTCGCCTCCACCATCGGCACGTGCTTGAGGGCTGCCGCGTGGAACACCAGTTCCGGCCGCACGCGGTCGAACACTGCACGGATACGCGACTCGTCGCGGATGTCGGCGATGACGGCCTCGCGCGGCACGTCGGGATGCGCCTCGATGAGCTCCTGATCGATCTGCCACAGCGCGTACTCGCCGTTGTCCAGCAGCGTCAGGCGGTCAGGCCCCAGCGCCGCCAGTTGCCGCGCCAACTCCGACCCGATCGTGCCGCCCGCACCGGTCACCAGCACGCGGCGCCCATGCACCAGCCGCGCCATGCCGTCCCGGTCGAGCGGCACCTGCGGGCGGTTCAGCAGGTCCTCGATCGCGACCGGCGCCAGCTCCAGCGTGCCACCACCCTCCGCCGCCGTATGCAGCGCGGTCGGGCGCGGGACGCGGCGCACCGGCACCCCCTCGACATCCGCCTGGGCCAGCAAGGCCGCAAGCGGGGCGCCAGACAGCGTGGGCTGGGTGACGACCAGGGCGGATGGCAGCCGGCCCTCGGCCCGCAGCCGGGCCAGGACGGCGGTGGTCTGGTTGATCGACCCCAGGATGGTGTGGCCATGGATGCGGCGGCCGTTCTGGCCCGCCCGCATCGACAGCAGCCCGACGACACGGAAGGCGGCGCGACCCTCGCCGTACTCCAAGGCCCGCAGGAACAGGTCGGCCCCGTCGCCGGCGCCCACCAGCAGCACGGACTGCGCATCTGCCCCCTCCCGCCCGGCCCGCCGGGCCAGGCGCAGGCGATAGACCACCCTCGGCGTGCCGAGCGCCACGATCAGCGTCAGCGCATGCACGACCGGGAAGGTCGGCGTCGGCAGCGGAAAGCCCGAGACGCGCAGCAGCAACGCGAACAGCATGGCGCTGACGACGCTGCTGCCCACCAGGCCCAGCAGGTCCTCGATCCCGGCGAACCGCCAGTATTGCTGCGGCATGCGGAACGGTAGGCCAGCCACCAGCAGGGTGATCGCGCCTCCAGCCAGGAACCATAGCGGATGCAGCAGGCCGCCGCCGGGATCGGCGATGAAGCGCGCGAGCAGCGTCGCTACGGCGGCGAGCACGCCGTCCAACGCGACGTTCAGCAGGATGCGGTTGACCGAGCGTTGCGATGGCATCGTTCGGACCCTATAGCCCACCCCGCGCCGCTTAGCAGTCCCCCATCTCCGGATGCCCCGATTGGCCACAGACGCCGTGCTGAGACACCTGCTGTTCATCGCTGCCCTGGCGCTGCTGTCGGCGGCACTGGTGCGGGTGATGATCGGCCTGGGCCCGGCGGACCGGCCGGACGCGCGCAAGGCGCATACGCGCGTGGTGCCGAAGGGCGGCGGCGTGGGGGTGGTCGCGGCCTTCCTGGTGGGCATCGCCGTGCTGTACCGCTACGCCGAGTTCTCCCGCTTGGCCGACCCGTATTTCCGCGGCGTGATCCTGGCCGCCAGCGCCATCGCGGTCGTGGCGTTCCTCGACGATGTGCTGGATTGGCCTTTCACCATCAAATTTGCCGCGCAACTGGGTGCGGCGGCGCTGGCGGTGGGCAGCGGCCTCGTGGTCGCCGACCTGCATCTGCCGTGGTGGGGAACAGTCGAGCTCGGCTGGGCGGCAGCGCCCTTGACGCTCGCCTGGATCCTGTTCGCGACCAATGCGGTGAACTTCATCGACGGGCTGAACGGCCTGGCCTCCGGCGTGTCCGCCCTCGCCTGCCTCGTGCTGGCGGCGGTGGCGGCGGCATACGGCGGATGGTTCGTCTATTTCGCGTCGCTGCTGCTGGCGGCGGGGTTGCTGGGCTTCCTGCCGTTCAACTTCCCGCACGCCCGAATCTTCATGGGTGACGTCGGCAGCCAGTTCTGCGGCTTCGTGCTCGCGGTGCTGGCGGTGGCGGCAGGGCGGTTCCAGGACGTCGATCTATCGGTGCTGCTGGTGCCCATGCTGCTGTTCGGCGTGTTGTTCGATGTCGCGTTCACCCTGGCGCGCCGGGCGCTGGCCGGCGACCGCCTGACCCAGGCGCACCGCAGCCATCTGTATCAGGTCGCGCACCGCTCCGGCATGGACGCCACGGCGATCACGCTGGTGCATTGGGGGTTCGTGCTGTGGGGCGGGTTATGCTGCTTGCTGTTCATTAACGCGCAGGGTGCGGCGAAGCCTCTGCCGGTGCTGCTGGTGCTGCCGCCGCAGCTCGCCTGGGCGGCGTTCGTAACCTTTCGCGCGCGCCGGGCGTTGTTGGGCCGCTGGTAGAGGGACAAACGATCATGCTGCACTGCTTCTGGCTCGCTGCGCTGACTGCTGGACTTGCTGTCGTCCCGGCCGAAGCGCAGGCGCCGAACCCGTCCTTCAATATCGTGAACCGCACGTCCAACGCGATCAACGAGGTCTATGCCACCACGGGCGGCACGACGACCTGGGGTCGGGACCGGATCAGCAACCGCCCGATCCCGCCAGGTCAGACCGGTCCCATCCGCCTGCCGGCCGACGGCAATTGCGTCTATGACGTCCGCGTCTTGTATGCGAACGGCCAATCGGAGGAACGGCGGGGCCTCAACACCTGCAGCGTGGATAATGTCTTCTTCCCGTCCACGGGCGCACGCACCGTGGCGCCGGCCGGCCGGTAGACGGCGACCAGCGACCCGTCATTCCGCCTGGTCAATCGCGGACGCAGCGCGGTCGGCGAGCTCTATGCCGGCCTCGCCGGCACGGATGATTGGGGCGAGAACCGGCTGGGCGACGACACCGCCGCCCCCGGCACGACCCGCGTCATCCGCCTGCCGAGCGGGCAATGCCTCTATGACATGCGGATCGTGTATGCCAACGGCGAGGCGAGCGAGAAGCGGGGCGTCAACCTCTGTGGCATCACCGACCTTCGCGTTCCCTAAAACTAAACACTTCCGTCGTCCGGAGTTACGCGGTGTAGTCTGACCGGAATGCCCCGGGCACGACCCGCGGCGCACGGGAGAAATTATGGGAACGACGCTGAGCGCCGGGACACGGGCGGTCGCGCAGGCGGCACGGCGCCGTAACTATGCCCGGCAATACTGGCCCTTCATCGTGCCGGCCGGCGTCGTCGTGTTCGCCGTCATCCTGTTTCCCTGGCTGTTCACGCTGTTCATGTCGGTGCACGACTGGCACATCGGCGGCGACCGCACCTTCATCGGGCTGCACAACTACGGCCGGATGCTGGCCGACGAGCGGTTCGGCTGGGCCGTGTTGCGGACGCTGTACTTCACCGCGCTGTCGGTGATCCTGCCGATGGTCCTGGGAGTGGCAGCCGCCGTGGTGTTCCATCGGAACTTCCCCGGCCGCGGCCTGGCGCGCACGCTGTTCATCATGCCGATGATGGCCACCCCGGTCGCCATCGCGCTGGTCTGGACCATGATGTTCCACCCGCAGCTCGGCGTGCTGAACTACCTGCTCAGCAGCGTAGGACTGCCGCCCAGCGCCTGGGTGTATGAAAGCGGCACCGTGATCCCGACGCTTGTCATGGTCGAGACCTGGCAGTGGACCCCGCTGGTCATGCTGATCGTGCTGGGCGGCCTGGCCAGCCTGCCGACCGACCCCTACGAGGCGGCCGTGCTGGACGGCGCCAACCTATGGCAGATATTCCGGCACGTGACGCTGCCGCTGGTCTGGCCGTTCATCATGGTAGCGGCCGTGATTCGCGGCATCGACGCGCTGAAGGCGTTCGACACGATCTTCGTCATCAGCAACGGCGGACCAGGCACCGCAAGCGAGACACTGAACATCCTACTCTACCTGCAGGCGTTCAGCTTTTATGACATGGGCTATGCTTCTGCCATTGTCGTGGTGTTCTTTATTTTAATCCTTTTGGTCACCATGCTCCTGCTGCACTTCCGCCAGCGGGAGGCGCTGTCTTGAGCCAGGCTTGCATTTCGAGGCGGCGATCCACGCCGGCCGGCCGCCGGGTGCGCCGGATGTTCGGTCGCGTTGGCCTCTACGCCTGCGTGATCGTGCTGATCTCGCCGGCTCTTCTGGTGTTTCTATGGATGTTGTCGCTATCGCTGAAAAACGAGGTGGACAACACAGCTTTCCCACCGGTGTTCATTCCGAACCCACCGACGTTAGCCAATTTCGCCGACGTGTTCCGCAAGAACGACTTCCTGCAATACACCTTGAACTCGGTCATCGTATCGTTCAGCGCCACCGGCGCGGCATTGCTGATTGGGGTCCCGGCGGGATACGGCATCGCGAAGGCGAAGGCGACCCGGGCAGCGTTGCTGATCCTGATTGCCCGCATTACGCCGGGTCTATCCTATCTCATACCATTGTTCTTGCTATTCCAATGGCTTGAGATCACTGGGACGCTCATGCCGATCGTGATCACGCACCTGGTCATCACGGTGCCGATCGTCGTTTGGATCATGATCGGCTTCTTCGAGGGCCTGCCGCCCGAGTTGGAAGAGGCAGCCCTGGTCGATGGTGCGACCATCTGGCAAGCGTTCCGATTTGTGGCGCTTCCGTTGGCCCGGCCAGGCATCACCGTTGCAACGATCCTGGCCTTCATTTTTAGTTGGAATAACTTTATTTTTGGTGTCGTGCTTGCGGGTCGCGAAACCAGGACGCTTCCTGTTGCAGTCTATAATGTCTTGACGTTCGAGCAGGTGAGCTGGGGTCCGCTGGCGGCGGCGGCTCTGATGGTTACTCTGCCAGTCCTGTTGCTAACGCTACTGATGCAGAAGGAAATCGTCGCAGGACTGACCGCAGGCGGTGTCAAGGGCGGCTAGGCTACGCCGCTCCTTGAACATCGCTTCAACAGAGTAATACGAGTGACGACGATCAGACGGCCTGAACCTTGCGCGACGACTCGTGTGCGGCGCTGCCGCTGGCTGCCGCCGGCTTCTTGGCGGTGGCTGTCGCCTCGACCATGATGCCGCGCAGGTCGCGCAGGAATGCTTGGCCCTTGAGCGTCCGCTGCACGAGCACGCTGCGGCGGTCCATCGGGTCAACCTTGCGACGCGCCAGATCGAGTTCGCCGAGCCGGTCGAGCGCACGGGTGATCGCCGGCTTGGACACATTCAGGTCCGACGCCAGGCCACGCACCGTATGGGCGCCGTCTTGCAAATAACAGGTCAGGAACACCCCAAGCTGTCGCGCCGACAAATCGGGCCCATCGCGCCGCACAAGAGCAACGATGGTGTCACGGAGGATGCCGACGGACTGGTCGGTAGATTGATTGGCTGCCACGGCTTGAGTCCTTTCTTGTAACGGGGCTTTTCCTCGCCCAAGCAACATTCGTCGGAAAATGACGTTTCGGTATGCCGACGCTCACCGATTCGATTGCAATTGGTGACACTACGGATCGTTAACAGTGGTGTGCAACACATCTCGCGCTTAAAACGATCACAGGACAGTCATTCGACCATTTAATCGGCTTTGTTAACATCATTTAATGTTTTGACAGCCAAAAACAGCGCGCGGAGACCCATTGCCTCGCCGCCCTCCGGCCGCCCCGGTCGTGTCTGGTCATTCCAGGCATAGGTGTCGAGATGCGCCCAAGCCGCTCCGGGCGCAACGAACCGCTGTAGAAACAGTGCGGCGGTAATCGCACCCGCCGTGGGTTTGGTGGACACATTGCTCAGGTCCGCCACCGGGCTGCTGAGCCAGGCATCGTAGCCCGCCCAAAGCGGCAGGCGCCATATCGGGTCAGCGCAGGCCAGGCCCTCCGTCAGCACGGCGTCGGCCACCCGGTCGCCTTCGGTGGTATGCGGTGCGAACAACGCTGGAAGATCGGGGCCCAACGCGGCCCGGGCAGCCCCGGTCAGGGTCGCCGCGTCGAGCAGCAGGGCGGGACGCTCGTCGGACGCTTCGGCCAGCAGGTCGCAGAGCACCAGGCGACCCTCCGCGTCGGTGTTGCCGACCTCGACGGTCAGCCCGCGCCGGGTACGCAGCACGTCGAGCGGCCGCATCGCCGCGCCGGACACCATGTTCTCGACGCAGCCGATGCGCACGGCCAACCGCACCGGCAGGTCCGCCTGCATCACCATGCGCGCCAGGCCGAGCATCAGCGCCGCCCCGCCCATGTCCTTTTTCATGCGCAGCATGCCGGCGGACGGCTTCAGGTCGTAGCCCCCGCTATCGAAGCACACCCCCTTGCCGCACAATGAAACCAGCGGCGCATCCGGCCCGGCAGCGCTGCCCCGCCAACTAAAGCTCGCCATCAGCGGCGCACGGACCGACCCGCGTCCCGCTGCGGCGATCGCCGGATACTCGGCCGCAAGCCGCTCGCCATCCACGACCTGCACGGCCGCGCCGAATGTTACGGCCAACGCACGGGTTGCGTCGGCAAGTTCAGCGGGACCGAGATGATTGGCGGGCGTATTGATCAGGTCCCGCACCAGCCAGGTCGCGTGGGCGGCCGAGCGCGCTGCATCGGTGCCGCTCGGCGCCATGAGCCTCGCCATGGACTGCCGCGGCGCTGCATGGGCCGCATATTGATACGCGCCAAGGCAGAAGCCGAGCACCGCCGCGTCCATATCGAAGTCGCCCGGCTCAAGACGGGCCACCGTGTTCCTCGGCAATGCCGCCGGAAGGCCGCCGTGCGCGAAGGGTGTCCGGTCCTCGCCAAGGCCCAGCAATGCGCCGGCAAGCCCGCCCTGATCCGGCAGCAACACAAGCTGACCCGGCATCGCCGCAAATCCGCTAGCCCTTACGAACGCGGCCTGTGCTGGCTCCAGCGCCGCCAGCCTTGCAACCAGGCCGTCCGGCCGCACGGACCACACCGAAAGCGGCGCGGCGTCACCGGAGGCGACGTCGGTGAGGCAATCCAGGTCGCGATCAAACATCCCTCGGTCCTCCGGCTAAGCGCCGATTCGCAGCAATCCTGGTTGATATGTCGCGTCGCTATCGGGATGGGCAAGCCAGCGCCAGTGCGATCCGCACGCGGTAAATGAGACTCCAGCTTGCATTCTATCGGCAGAGGCCCAACCATCCCGGCATGTCGGGCTTCCCCTCCCGGGTCAAGGCGGTCCTCGGGCCCACCAACACCGGTAAGACCCATCTTGCCATCGAGCGCCTGCTCGCGCACTCCTCGGGGATCATCGGCTTCCCGTTGCGTCTGCTCGCGCGCGAGAACTATGACCGCATGGTGGCGCGCAAGGGCGCCAAGTTCGTGGCGCTCATCACCGGGGAGGAGAAGATCGTGCCGCCCGGGGCGCGCTGGTACTCATGCACCGTCGAGGCCATGCCGCTCGACCGTGCCGCCGAGTTCGTCGCCGTGGACGAGATCCAGCTCTGCGCCGACCCTGATCGGGGCCACGTGTTCACCGAACGCCTGCTGCACGCCCGCGGCCTGGTGGAGACCATGTTCCTGGGCGCCGAGACCATCCGCCCCTTGTTGCAGCGCCTCGTGCCGCAGGCCGAGATCGAGACCCGGCCCCGCCTGTCGCAACTGACCTATGCCGGCCCCGCCAAGCTGGTGCGCCTGCCGCCGCGCAGCGCCGTCGTCGCCTTCAGCGCCGGGGAGGTCTATGCGATCGCCGAGCTGATCCGCCGCCGCCGTGGCGGGTGCGCGGTGGTGATGGGCCGGCTGTCGCCGCGCACCCGCAACGCGCAGGTGCAGCTCTATCAGAACAAGGAGGTCGATTTCCTGGTCGCCACCGACGCGATCGGCATGGGGCTCAACATGGACGTGGACCACGTCGCGTTCGCCCGGCTCAGCAAGTTCGACGGCCACCGCCCGCGCCGGCTGACCGCCTCCGAGATCGCGCAGATCGCCGGGCGGGCCGGGCGCGGCATGCGGGACGGCACGTTCGGCACCACCGCGACCTGCCCGCCGCTCGACGACGACCTAGTGCGCGCGGTGGAGGGCCACGAGTTCGAGCCGCTGGAGCAGCTCTATTTCCGCAATGCTGTTCTGGACTTCACGTCGCTGGACACCCTGCTCGCCACCCTGACCGCTGCGCCGCCGCGCCCCGGCCTGGTGCGCGGACCCGACGCGACGGACCTCGAGACCTTGGAGGCCCTATCGCGCGAGGACGACGTCCGGTCGATGGCGCGCGGCCGGCGCATGGTGCGGCTGCTGTGGGAGACCTGCCAGATCCCCGACTTCCGCAAGCTGGCGGACGATACCCATACCCGTCTCTGCGCCCGCATCTTCGGCCACCTTGCCCGGGAGGGCACGATTCCGACCGACTGGCTGGAGGGCGGCATCGCCGGGCTTGCCCGCACCGAGGGCGATATCGACACGCTGATGCAGCGGCTGTCGGGGGTGCGCATCTGGGCGTACATCGCCGCCCGGTCCGATTGGGTGCGCGATGCGCCGACCTGGCAGGCGCGCACGCGGGAGGTCGAGGACCTGCTGTCGGACGCGCTGCACGAACGGTTGACGACGCGGTTCGTGGACCGCCGCGCCGCCCATCTGATGCGCCGGTTGGAGGAGATCGACGGCGAGGAACTGCTGTCCGCCGTGACCGCGCGGGGCGAGGTCGTGGTCGAGGGGCACTCGGTCGGCCATGTCGGCGGCTTCACCTTCCTGCCAGACCCCTTGGCGGAGGGGCAGGAGAAGCGCCTGGTGCTGCGCGCCGCCCGCCGGGCACTGCGCGAATGGATGCCGCGCCAGGTGGCGGAGCTGGAGGCGGCGGACGATGCCGCCCTGGCGCTATTGCCGGACCACAAGCTCGCCTGGAACGACGTGCCGGTCGCCCGCCTCCGTCCCGGCACCAGCCTGCTCCGCCCGCTGGTCGAGGTGCTGGACAGCGAGTTCCTCGACGGTCCGCAACGGGAGCGCGTGCGGGTGCGGCTGGTCCGCTGGGTGACCGGCTTCATCGCCCGCGACCTGGCGCCGCTGTTTGCTGCCGAGGCCGCGGCTGGGCAGGACCCGGCGCTGCGCGGGCCGCTGCACCGGATTGTCGAGGCGGGCGGCGTGGTGCCGGGCTATACCGAGCATGATATCGCGCCGGCGCTGCGGGGCCGTCTCAAGGCGCTGGGCGTTCGCGCCGGCCGGTTTGCGCTGTTCTTGCCAGCGATGCTGAAACCCCGGGCGCAGGCGACCCGCGCGACGCTGTGGGCGATTCGGGCGCGGATCGTGACCCCTGTATTGCCAGCGCCGGGCCTGGTGTCGGTGCCGCCGCCGGAGTGGCCCCCGGGTTTTGCCACTGCCATAGGCTGGCTGCCGGCCGGCCCGGTGCTGCTGCGCCTGGATGTGGCGGAGCGGATTGCGGCCGAGCTCGCCTATGCCACGCGGACGCGGGCTGCCGCGGTGCCGGATGGATTGGCGTCCCGACTGGCGGTCCGGACCGACGCTGTGCCGGCCGTGCTGCGGGCGCTAGGCGTGCGGCTGGCGCCCGGCGCCGTGCTGGCGGCAGACCAGCATGGCCCGCCCTCGCCGCCGATGATGTTGCCGGGACGGCGCCGCGATCACGCTGCACCGGCGAGGCCCACCCCCGCCCCCCGCGTGGCCGACGGGCCGTTCGCGGCGTTGGTGGCGCTGCGGCGCTGATGGAGACGGCTGGGGAGGACCAGACCTGGCAGCGGCTGGACAAGTGGCTGTGGTGCGCGCGCTTCATGAAGGCACGGTCCGACTGCGCGCGCCTGGTCGCGGGCGGCCTCGTGCGGATCAACCGGCAGGTGACGGACAAGCCGCACGCCCGGCTGCGGCCCGGTGATATCCTGACCCTGCCGCTGCGGCAGGATGTCCGGGTCGTCCGCGTGTTGGCGCTCGCAACCCGGCGTGGCCCGGCGCCGGAGGCACAGGCGTTGTATGAGGAGATCGCCGACGGAACCTGATATGATCCGGGGCCGCTTGCGCCCGGGGTGAAAGGACCGCATATCGCCCCACTTAACGGCGGGACCTGGGCACTGGCGTCCCGGGATTGGAAGGGGCTGGCGATGACCTACGTGGTCACCGAAAATTGCATCAAGTGCAAATACATGGATTGCGTGGAGGTGTGCCCGGTGGACTGCTTCTATGTCGGCGAGAATATGCTGATGATCCATCCCGACGAGTGCATCGACTGCGGCGTGTGCGAGCCCGAGTGCCCGGCGGAGGCGATCGTGCCGGACAGCGACGACCGCGCTGCCGCCTGGGTCGAGCGCAACCGCAGTTTTTCGCTCGAGTGGCCGAACATCGTCCGCAAGGGCGAGCCGCCGGCGGATGCGGATGAGTGGAAGGACAAGCCGGGCAAAGAGGCGCTGTTTTCCGCAGAGCCGGGCAAACCCTGAATGGAGCAGCGTCTCCTGGCGCTCCATCAGCCGCGGTGACGGCCGCTGAAAATTGTGCTATGGTCCCTCGGCCGGCGGTTCGATGCGTTTGATCAGCATTGGCCCTTGATACGGGCCAGCCGCCGGCCGTTGCACAGTCCATTCAGTAGGTGCCTGCCGCTTCGCAGGCCAGGAGTAATTTACGGTGCCGACCAAGCCCGCAGCAGCTAAAGACGCAGCCCTCGACCGGGATGCCCTCGTGCCGGATGATCAGATCACGCCTGAAACCAATGCCGCTGCTGAGGCGCTTCCTGCCGCGGCCAAGCCGGTGCCCGAGACCGTTGAACCGCCGTTCCGCTCACCGCCCAAGATGCCTGGCCATATGCCAGGCATGCATGGCCGCCCGCAAATTGTGCCACGCGCCATGGCCGCCAAGGAAGATTTTGTCGAGGGCGACTACGTCGTCTATCCGACCCACGGCGTCGGCAAGGTCGAACGGATCGCGACGGAGGAGATCGCCGGCCATAAGCTGGAACTCATCCATATCACCTTCGAAGAGAACCGCATGACGCTGCGGGTCCCGGTTGCCAAGGCGCGGACCGCAGGCCTGCGCAAGCTCGCGACGCGGGTGCTGTTCGACAAGGCGCTCGATCTGCTCAAGGGCCGGGCGCGGATCAAGCGCACGATGTGGTCGCGCCGGGCGCAGGAATACGAGCAGAAGATCAACTCCGGCGACCCATTGCAGATTGCCGAGGTGGTGCGCGACCTGCACCGCAACGCCGGGCAACCGGACCAGAGCTTCAGCGAGCGTCAGATCTATGAGGCGGCGATGGACCGGCTGGCGGCCGAGATGGGCGCGCTGGATGGGACCGACAAAGCTACCGCGGCGCTGAAGCTCGCCGAGAAGCTAAAGGCCATCGTGAAGGGCGCTGCCGTTGAGGTCGATGCCGATGGCGCCGAGGTCGAGGTGGATGAGGAGGCGGAAGCAGCCAGCGAGCCAGTCGTTGAGGCGGAGTAAACCGATAACCGCCATCTAGCCGCTATTATTCATCAGCCCGAAGCGATCTCCTGCGGAGACAGGCGTTTCTCGC
>JAABUS010000640.1_pt1 | contig 86415 bp, 52 predicted proteins | sample 5560161 | NCBI WGS metagenome assembly JAABUS01 (sample SAMN10711885, study PRJNA513376) | rock metagenome | isolation source: Antarctica rocks | place: Antarctica: Victoria Land, Trio Nunatak nord | collected 2016-01-04
TTTTCGTTATTTATCTATTATTAATTAGATTTTAATTATTATCGTATATATAAATATTAAAATCTTAAATTTATATTTATATTAAGTTATAAAGTTTTTATTATATAGTTTTATTTATATTTTAATTATATATAAGATTTATAATAAATTAATAAATCTCTCGTATTTAAAATTAGAATTAAATAATAACTCGAAGGTTAATAAATCGAAATTATAATATATATTAGAAAATACTTTATATAATTTTTATATTATATTATATACTCTTTATATAAAAAAAGAGAACTCGAAAACGATTAATATATTAAAAAGATAATAAATAATATTTTAATAACAAAATTAGATAAGAAATATTCTTATAAATATTATAAATATTATTATTTATTATTAATAAAGATTATCGCTAATAACTAATATTTTTTATAAATATAAATATACGAAAAGACGTATAAATATAGTTTCTAATTATTAATAAAAAGATAAAGGGATATAATTAACTAAATTTTCTTAATTAAAATTAAAACGTTATTTATTTATTTCTTAAATACGATTTATAAATAAAACCTCTAAGAAAATATTTATATCTAAAAAATATATAATTAAATAATTCGAGTTTATATAAAGTAATATAATTCGAATTAATAATTCGAATTAAGATTTAAATCTATAATAAATATAGTTTCATAATTAGAGTTTTATATATTTATATAATCTATAGAATATTATTATATAAAAGTACCTCGGGAAAGACTATATTATTAGTATATATATCGATATAGGGGAGAAATAAAACTATAAACCTCTATATATCCTTTATATAAGAGAGTATATCTATAAAAGTGTAGGGTAGGCTCTAAGCGCTATGAGCGCACGTGAGCCGGTTGAGCTGGGTTAAGCGGGGTGATATTATATCCTGACTCTCGAGCGCTATTAGTCCCCGTGAGAATCCGGGAATCAAAAGTTACTGGCGTTGGGGGTGGTTCCGGGGGGTCGCTGCCGTCGATAGGGGGCGATCATAGAACATCATATATACGCATATGTATAGGCCATAAATGGGGGTATGCGCGCATCTATAATGGCCATGAATGCGCATATCTATAGGCCATGTATGCGCATATCTATGGGCCATGAATGCGCATATCTATGGCAGCAGCAATGGCCATGAATGCGCATATCTATGGGCCATGTATGCGCATATCTATAGGCCATATATACGCGTATATCTATAGCAGTAGTAATGGCCATGTAAATAAATAATCCTGAGCGGCCCTGAGCGGCCCTAAGCGGCCTGAGAATCCTAAATAATCCTGAGCGAGCCTGAGCGAGCCTGAGCGGGCCTGAGAATCCCTAATTAAATCTAAACTATTTTAACGCTCGCGAGCGGGCCTAAGCGCTCCGAGCAAAATAAGATTCTCAGAGTCGCTTGCACTTTTATAGATATATAATATAGAGTTATTTATAACTAAAATAAAATACTTATAAATCGATATTTATAACGGATAATTATTAATAGTTATTATAAAATAGAGCCGAATAGGGAATTATTTATATATTAATATCTAAGAATAATTACCCTCTTTACTAGTTAATTTAACCCGAAGAATTAACCGGATCCTATTATTCTAAACCCTACTAAGAATATAACCCTCGATATAATTTTTATATAACTAGGTAATAATTAATTATATATTATTATATATTTTTTTCTACGGATATAGATTTTATAGTAATATAATCGAAGCGCCGACTTTAAATAATAATTAAAATTAAAGGAACCCGGAAGACTCTAGGGTTTATAAAAACTTTATATTTAACTCGTTTATCTCGGCTCCTTTATTATATAGGATAGAATTATAAAACGAAAAAACTTATATAAATTTATATATATTTTTAAAAATCTATTAATTAAATATCTTTACTATATTATTTCGAGGGTATAAAATCGCCCGACTTTAAAAAAAATATTTAAATTAATATAAACCTAGGTAAATTTATATAAAGAGAAAACCTAATCGATAAACCCCCGTATATTTTCGAAAATCTTAATAACGACCGGCGGTAACGATATTAAATTATATAACCTCGGATCGTATAATATATAACTAATTTAATTTATAAAAACTACGTTATCTTAACCGGTGTAGATTTGTATATTCCGACGTAATTATAATATAATTAAAGAGGGCTAGATCTAGGAGTTACGGATATTAATATTAACTTATATAATATAATTTCTTTAAAAAATAATTAATATAATTTATATAAAATCTTTATTTAAAATCGTTAGAATCTCGCTAAAGAATTACTCGCTATTATAGATATTATATAATATTATATTAACCGCCGAGAAATTATTTTTATATTATATAGGAACTTTATCCTAAATAATTAATATAATATAATATAATAACGTAGTAAAATTAGATTATAAAGGAATTATATAGGTCGAAGTTTATATATATATAATTAAAATCTTAAAACGGGAATATAAAGTCCTCCCGCCTAATAATAATATAATTATAATATTTATAAATATTATATAAAGAACTATTTTACCGCGCGCGCGAAAGTAATAATATAAATATTTATATAAAAAGGTCTTCTCTATTCCCGTAGGACTATATAGAAAGAAATAAGAATTTATAAAGAATACGGATATAACTATAACTATAATATTAAATATATAATATTACTCGGTATTTAATTACGCTACCTTCTATTTTTATAATATAGTTTTATAATTATAATTATAGTTTAATTCGGCCGTAAAAAGGCCGGATAAAATATTATCGATTTAAGATAAAAAGGGTACCGGAAGGGTAAAGAATATAAGAGATAAATTATAAATATATAACGCGTTATTAATTAAGAAAAGCCTATAATCTAGATATAGATCGATAAAATTAGGAGGTAAAGATAGAAATTAGGCGATATAATAGAGTAAATTATTATAAATATTAGTATAGAAACGTTTTTATAACGCGAGTAGAACTATAATATCTCTATATAATAGCGTAGTTACGAAAAGACTATATAATAATATATTAATAAAAAACCGAATAGTTTTTTAAAAATAGTTAATTTATTCGCCGTCGTCTTCTAATAATCGTAACTCGATATAGATAGCGCGGAAAGAAGGGTAAAATTATTCGTTAACTATATAGAAATCGTCGAAACTACGCGGCCTATATATAATTATAAATAGAAGATATATATAGTATTTCTCGCCCTATATAGGATTATATTAATATATACGACTAATAATACGACTTTTTTTATATAGTATTTATCGACGCTCGCCCCGTTTATTATAATAGATATAGTACTTTAAGAAATCCTAATATAAGAAGTAATAATCATTTATATATTTATTATTATATCGTAAAAATTAGGTTAAGATACTATTAGTAATATTAAATAAAACTTATATCTATATAGGATCCTCGCGATTTATATCGGAAAAATAGATAAACGTCTACCCTAGTTTATAAATAATAAGGTGCGTTATAGGAGGATCTTTATAATAATTACAAAACTCGAATAATTATTACACCGCTTATATAGGGCCGATATAGCGATTATTAAAATATTATATAATTTTATCTTTATTATTCTAGAGTTATAACGTTATCCGATCGTTACTTTTATATATATATTTATAAATATATTTAATAATTATAATAAACGCGTATATTTTAATATTAATATATATATTATATTTACGAGTTAGGTACGGATTATATAGAACTATTTAATTATTATTTATCTAAATATCTTATTTATATATATATTTTATCTAGACCCGCGGATTATAATACCGGCGGTAGATAAAATAATCGTTATTTTATATAATAATATTTTCCTAGAATACTTTAGGTAATTTCTTTTTATAAATATAATTTAAACTTCTACTTTTATCCTCTATATAAAATATAATTAAATTAATAACCCCGTAAAGTCTATAAGTTATTTATATTTTAATAATAATATATAAAGTATCGTTAAGATTTATCGCGGGATAGAGTAACTTCGTATAGATTAAATTATCGATATAGAATCGTTTTAAGAAAATATCGTCTCGGTATAAAAATAAAAGAATATATATATATAGAAAACCCCGTTTTTAATACTTAATTATATATATGATTTCGTTATACCGATTATACTAATTCTTAAGGTCTTAAAGAAGGGCTTTTATCTTTATATAAAAAACTTATATAATAATTTCTATATACTCTAGTATAGTTTATCTAGGGAATATACTCTCGGTAATTTTAAACTAGTTAAGATTTATAGTAAATATAACGAATATAATAAATTTCCTAAAATACTATATAATAATTATAGAGTCTTAATATAATTAGTTTATATTCCGATTATTACCCGAGAAACTAGATAGGAGGATAATATATTAATTTATTTTTTATAAATTTTTATAATCGCCGGTTAACGCGTCCGTAACGTTATTATAAAAATTAATACGAATAATATTCTAATTATTATAATAAAAATCTAAAATAGTCTAGTCGATAATAGAAAAGTTATCGACGATATATTATTAAAGTAAACGCGTATTTTTTAGTAAAGAATTATACTACTCGGTATATTAAAATAAATAATACTATAATTATATATAATAGGAGTATCGCGTAATAATACGAGTATTATAATCGTTACGAAGTCGTAAAGTTTAATACTAACCTAGGTTATTATATAGAAAGATATTAAGAGACGGGATTAGTATCTAGAGGTTTATTAAATTAACGGCTAGGTTTATTAAATTATAGTTTAACTATAATATAAGAGTAAATTAAAATAAAAGATAAAGAGCGAAAATTAGGGTAGAGCCAGTTATTATTTGAATAAAAACTAGTATACGGAGTATTTATTTATTTCCTATCCCGATTATATTAAAATAAAAATAGGGAACTAGTTTAGATTTAAATTAAATCTAAAATAAATTAAATTAAATTAAAATAAATAAAACTATATTATAATAATAACCCCCTCTTTAAGGTCGAGCTCCTATAAGATAAATAAATAATTAGTTCGATTAATTAGATTTCGTAACCCTAAATCTTATTTAGGGTTACGAAATAGTTAAGATAAAAATATATTAAAGTATTCGAGTCACCGATAGTAATAAATAAAAGATAGAACGGGGAATAAACGGCGGTATACGAATAAAACTAGGCGTTAACGTTATTATCTATAAATAATAATAATAGGGCTAGGTTATAAAGTACTATTTATTTAAATAATAATATAAAATATCGGTCGAAGCCGATACGGAACGATAACCGAGGGGATAATAACGGATAAAGAATAAATTATAATATAGGCGGGGGTTAATTTCTTAAAAATCAAATTAAAATAAAGATAATAAAAGTTCTTTATACTAGTACCTTCAAATAATATACGGTAATTTATAGAGGCCCGCGGCGCTAGGATTCGAGATATAATACTTATTAATAAATTATTAATAATAAGTAAAATAATAAAAGAGTTTTTATATAATAACGTAGCCTTCTTAATTAATATAATATTTTAATAAAAATAAACTATAACGGCGATTATATTTAGAATTTAAAATACCGTTAATATATTACTCTCGTTAGTTATCTTCGGTAATTATAGGTTCTCGGATAGACTAGATTTATCTAAATAAAAAGTTATTAACTATTAATTATAATAGGCTAGCGTAGAAGACGGGGTAAATTTTTATTAAATATAGAAAATTTAACTAAATTACGAGAGGATTATTAAAAACTTTAAAGACTCGGAAGGGGTTAATATTATAATCGTCGAGTTAAACTTAAAAGCGTACCGTATTTAGATTCTTAGTATTTAGTTATATTTAGTTATTTATTAAATATATTAAATATAGGTATCTTCGTTAGTTAATTAAGAATTTAAAGATAATTTAAACGATAAATATCTTATCGCGGAGGTAATTATTTAAGACTTTTATTTATATTACGAATTTATTAATAACGATTAAATAGGTATATATTTAGGCGATAAAATCTTAAAGTAGAGACTCGATAAACTCGAAATTAATATATAGATATTAATTATAATTAGCTAAAAAAGGCGAGGCTAGAATATTAGAAAAATTAATATTATTATTAAAAAACTCCGCTCTAAGGAGTTATTTCACCTAATTATCCTATATATAATTAATATATATACGGAGGTAGTATTTTATTATAATATTAAACTACTCGGTTTAGTTATCCGTCTAAATATAATACCCGGTAAATATACGTTAATTAATTTTAAAACGTTTATATAAAGTCTCTTAAAACTCCGATATAAATTAAAATCCTTAATCCGAAATAAAGATATCTAGTAGTTTAAAAAGCTTCTATATATTTTAATAGAAAGTATTATAAACTTCGTTTATTTCTATTAACGTAATTAATATTAGATACTATATCTTAGTTAAGCGGTCTATAAAAATTAAAATATACTAATAAAGAATTCTTATAAAGGTATAAAGTAATAGGGGATTTATATAATCTATCGAGATATCTCTTTAATATCGTTACGGGGGCGGTAATAAATATAATTATCCTTAAATATATTAACGGGAAGACTTGGTTCTTCGATATATATAATAATTCTTAACGAATCGCTAGATAGTAGTATAAACGTTAGGCTATTAATAGGCCCGACTAATTAATTCGTAATATTTCGTATAACCTAGGTAATTACCCGCGATATTATTATAAACTAGTTAAATTAAACGAAGGCGTAGTTTATTAAAATTCGGAATATATTTTTTTCTTTAGAAATAAAGAACTCTATTCTTATCTTTATATTTAGCGAGGGGAATTTCGTTATAATAATATATTTTAAAATAAAGTATTTTTAGGACTCTAAGAGCGAATTAATCGATTTAATTAATTATATCCTATAATTAATAAATCGGGGTATCGTATAAGTCTTTATTTAAATTAATAAATTGATTTTTATTAAATTTAGGCTCGTAAAATATAGGCGGGGTTTATAATTTTAAATTAATATCTATATTAAAATTTATAGTAATTATATCGATTAATATAAAATATAATTAGAAAAACTAGACGAGAATCTTTTAATTTATTATTAATATAATTAGAGTAACTAGGATTAAGGCTAGGGTCGTTATATTTAGTAATATATTATAAATATAATTCTTAAAGACTTTTAGGGTTAGGTTTTTTCTTTTTAATATTATTTAATATTAATACTAGTATTTAAGGTTTAATTTATCCCCCTTTTTAAAAAAGTCTCCTAATCGATATATTAATATATTAGATTTACTACCTTCTTTATTAGGCTAGTAGGTAATTTTATAATTAAAATAAAATAAAAACTCGCTTTACTTTATTTAATAACGAGATAATATTTTAAATAAAATAAAATATTTAAGAGTTTTATAATCCGATATTACTTTAATAAAAAAAGTAGATCCCTCTAGTTTAAAGCGTTATTCCTCGAATATATAAATAATTACTATAAGTTCTTTATTATAAATCTTATAATTATACTCGATAGAGTTATACTTCTTTAAAAAGTAAATAATAGGACGAAGGATATTTTAATTATTATATTAAAATAAAACCCCCTTAAGTATATAATCTAATGTATTTATTTCTATTATAATTTTATAGTTAAAGTCGAAATAAACTAAAATAATATCGGAGGTAAAAGTCTTCTTTAAGGTATTAAAAATTATTTAATATCGAGTACTCTACTCGAAGATAATACCTTTTTTAATTAGGGCTATAAATAATATAACGAGTTTATTAAACCTATAAATAAAGCGCCGATAAAAGTTAGCGAATCCTAGGAAATTTTTAATATCTTTAATATTAACTAGTTATAGTTAATTTAGGATAATATCGATTTTCTTTAAATTTATTTTAATCCCTTTAATAATAATAATTAATCTTAAGTATATAACTTTCTTAATATAAAAATTATATTTAATAATATTTATTTAAAGCCCCGCCTCGCGGAGTTTCTAAAGAATATATTTAATATAAATTTTATACTCTTCCTCGATATCGCTATAAATTAGAATATCGTCGAGGTATATAATATAGATCTTATTAAGAAATTTACGAAGAGTATCGTTAATATAATATTAAAATAAAATAAGGTTATTATATAATCTAAATAATATAATAAGATATTCGAATAAGCCGAATCGGGTACGGAATATTATAAATTCTTTATCGCCCTCCTTAATATAGAGGCGATTAAAAATAAATATAATATTTAATTTAAAAAATACCTTAATATAATTTAATTAATTTAAGGTTTCTAAAATTAAGGGTAAAGAATATTTATTTTTTATAATAATAATATTAAGCCCTCGGTAATTAATATAGAAATATAAGCCTCTATTAGGTTTCTTTATAAATAAAATAAAAAACGCGGTATAAAATTAATTAACTCGAATAAAACCTTTATTAAATTTTTTATCTAGGTAACGGCGGAGTTCTACAATCTTATTATAACTTATATTATATAAATTAAATAACGGAGGTTATAGCTCTTCTTTAAATTTAATAATATAATTATATAGCCGATACGGGGGTAAAATATTAATATCTTTTCTCGAAAAAATATCTAGGAATTTATAGTAGCGGGTAGGTAAAATTATAATTAAATTAATATTTTTATTATCTCGATAGGTTTAAAGTTCTTTTTAAATAATAACGACGGCGAGGTAAAACTCCCTATTTATTTTAAATATAACTCGGTTTTAAATTTAATTATAAATACTTAATTTAAAATTTTAATTAACGCGGGGTTTAAATTTATAATATCTAGATTCTTAATAAAACTAAATATTTAAAGTCGAGATTTCTTTTAAAATACCTAAGAATTAATCGATTTTTATAAATAATAAATTAAACGCGGTTTATTTATTAAGTATAACGAGCTAGGTAAATAATCGAGATTTTATTTTATATATATTAAGAGTAACTAGGTACTAGGTTCGTTATTCTTAATACTAAAATTTAAAACGAAACGAGGCTAGGTTATAATATTTAATTTTAAATATCTTTCCTTATTTAACGGTAATAATAATATAACTATATTCGTTATTATAACTAGTTTTTATAGGAATAAATAATTAGAACTAAAGCGGGGAAAACTCCTTTTAAATCTAAATTTATTATTAATAAATCTAAAATTAAAATAACTTCTTTTAAATTTTAAATTATTTTATACGAATATTAAGCTAGGCTAAAGACTAGGTTTATTCTTAATAAATTTAGGACTAATTTAACTCTTCTTAAATCGAGGTTTATTTCTTATAAATTTAAAATTAAATATACTATTAATAAGCCTAAAATTAAAATAATTTCTCTCGAGTCGGAATTAACTATTTAATAATAATATTATTATTTATAAATAATAACGGCTCTTTATATATTAGCGACTACTTTTAAATCAGGGTTTACCCTATATAAGTATTAAATAAAATTAAAAATTAGAATTCTTAAATCTAGAAACTTTTTTAGGGTATTAAAAAAAAATTATTTTCTACGAAGACTTTTATAAAACTAGAAGTATAGTTTCTTAAATAAAAATATAAAACGAAAATTAAGGAATTATTTAAAAAATCGGTAGTAACTCTATAACGATAGAGGTATAATAAACTAATTATAACGGGGTATTAACTAAACTTAATAATAATAAAAAACTATTCGTTTTTAATAATTATAAATATTTAAAATTATTTTTATAATATAAATAATACGTCCTATAACGGTAGGTACGTTATTAAAGAGTCGGATAATATAAAAATAATAAAGAAAACGAAGGGGTAAATAATAAATATATATAAAATTATAATTAATAAAAAGATAGCCGGATATATTAATATTAATTAAAACTTTAATTTAAATTCGAGACTAACTATTCCGTAATTAATAAGAAATAACTATATATTTATTATAAAAAATAAGATCGGTCTTAAAAAGTTATATAATAAATTATAACGAAAACTTAATTAATAACGAAGGTAAATTAAATAATATAACCGATAAATAAAAAAGTATATATAAGATTCTAGGTACCTATAATCCTAGTATATAACTTTATACTAGGATTATTCTTTTCTTATATTTAAAATAACTCCTCTTATAACGCTCTCGTCGTTATCGATGATAATTATAATATTAGATCGGAGGCTAGTTAATTTAATAGAGTAGACTCTTATATTATATTTAAACGATTTATAATAAAAGTAAAACCTTTATTTCTTATAAATAACTTTAATAACCGGGGTTTTTATTAATTTATCTTTAATAATAACTTAGGCCGAATTAAAGTCTATTAACTCTTTAAATAAAATAATAAAAACTAGTTTAATAACGGGGATAAAAGTACTCGTTATATTAAAACGAGTTATAAAAATAGAAGTTAGTAAAGATATAATAGGCCTCCTTAAGATTTATCTTAATCTAATAAAAGTAGTACTCTAGCGAGATAAATAATACTTAATTTACTAAAGTTCTTAATCGATTTCGGAGTATATACGGACGTATTTATTAAAGATATATAACTATTAATTATTAACTTTCCTTTAGGAGATAAAGGCTTATTAAATAATATAATTTATTTTATATTTTATAACGTTAATTAAGGATTCGTTTTTTATTCGAGAATATTTCTTTTTAAAAAAAAAAATATTAAAATATTTATTAAAAAGTATAAAACTTTATTTAAATTCCTAGATATAATTCCGAGTATCTTTAACAAGGTCATGTTCTATAAAGTAGTAATAGTTGATTAATTAACTAGGTCTTCGTCGCTAACGAATTAGAATAATAAGTAGCCTTCGGTACCAAGGAACTAACCTAGTATAATAAAGTCGGTATAACTATATTAGTTACTATTAAAATAAATAAAACTATCGCCCCGATAGTATAAATATAGTACGGTATTTCTATTAAAACGAAGCGCTAATATAAAGGGATAAATAAGTATTTAATTATTTATATTATATTAATAAACTAGTCATAAACCTCTTTATACTCCCTAATAATATTAGGTATATATTATAGTTATTTTATAAATATTCATTTATTATCTTCCGGGCCATAACCCTTCTAACGAATAAAATATTATATAGTAGTATTCTTAGCCCTTCTAAATCGACGCTGTCGTTTACGTAATAGTTTTTTAATTTCCTATTCGTCCTCGTTATTAACGATAATTAGTAGCGGCGCTACTGCGTATCTATTATAGGGATCCGCGTCTAGTATTATCGCTAGTTCGAGGTAAACTACCGAGACTATATTATAAATAGCCATCGTAGGTAGTAGCTTTAGGCGGTACACTAGCTTATTAATTTATTTAATAACCTCGAATAGGCCTACGAATTATTATCCCGTTTTCTTCAAGAGTATACTAACTATTTAATATCCGCGGTATAAATATAAATATACTAGTTTACCGACCTTAAAGAATATTAATTTATAATAGACGTTATATTACTTTTTTATACGGATTAAAGTAAAGGTAATAATATTTTAAATATTAATATATTTAGGGCGGTAGGCGGTAATAGGGAATATTTCGATTTCGGTCCTAGGCTACTATTTACGAAAGGCTTTTATAGAGACGTTAATAACTTCGGCCTCTAACGTATTATTAGCGCGTTAGCGCGGTTATATAAATACGTCGGAAATATTAAAATCTAAGAGTTCGAGGTTATTAACGCGTAGTAGGTTAAGTAATTCTTTAATTTTAAAACTATATAGAATCTTAATAAGTATTAACCGAGTACTACTATATTTTATAAAGTTATTTAGGGCGGTAGAGAGTTATAGTAATATTATAGGTTATTTATCTACGTCGACGGTTAATAGGAAATATCTTAAGGCGATTTCGACGACTTTATTCGACTTCTCGGATTACCCGTCCGTCTAGGGGTAATAGGTAGTAGAATAAAATATATCGATATTTAACTTAATTATAATTTGCTTCTATAATTATTTAATAAATCGACGGTCTCGGTTTAAAATAATAACTAAGGGAAGACCTTATCTTAATAGTAGAAATCTAATAAATAGTCTATTAGCCTATTATAAACCGGTCTATATTATTTAACCTATAATAAGTATTACGGCCTTACTAAATTTATATATAACTAATATTATATAGTCCTCGCTAGTGGAAGCCTTTAGTAGAGCGAGAATAAAATCGATAATTATAGTTTTAAAGGGTTTATAAAGTGAGTAGATCGGTTAAAGCGAGCTATAAAATTAATATCTAGGTATTTAATATAATTAATAATAAGAGTAGTACCTAAGGTATTTATATAACTTCGTTGATATACTAAATATATAGATACTATATACGAGTTTCTCGTAAATCCTAGTATAACTAGGATATCCTATTTTATTATAAACCTTCTAGAAGACTTTATATTCTAGTATAATCGATAAATATAGACGAAGTCTATAACTATATTCGATATCGTCGAAATAGAGTAAACCGTTAATAAGTTTATATAATAATCTTACTATATTTTCACCGAGGGTAGTATTCTTTACTATTATAGTTATAATTTTAGTCTAGTGTACTTCTACTTCGTAATTACTATATATATAGTATTTAAAATCGTCGCTAACGGCGATAATATTAACTAAAAAAACCGATAGCGTATTAAGTATTAACTCGTCTATTTCTAGACGGTATAAATAATTAATAAAACGTAATAAAGTATCTAGGACGATATTCGCTTTACTAGGTTTATATCTTAATTTAATTCAAAACCTCTATAGGTATTCGGATATACGGATTAATCTAAAATTTAGTTTCTTAATAGAGGTAGTATTTATAGAAGTCTACTATACTATACCTATAGTAGAAGTATAGTCGGTATAGATAATTATAGTACTACTAGTTATTTTAATAAGATATCGAATCTTCTTTATAACCTAGACGATATTAATTATTTCTAGTTCGATTAATTAATACTTTATCTTAATAGAAGTCAGCTACCTTAATAAGAATAGGATAAATTATAATAATTTCTACTTCGGTACTTCCGTAGTATCGTCGTTTTTAATATAGTATATATATATACCGAATCCCTACTCTTTACTAGTATCTAGATCGATAAATAATAGTCTCTTTAAATTAGTATAATATAGTATAATAAGACTGGCGAAGAGTTTTTATAAATATTTATAAATATTAAACTCCGCTAGCGTAGGCGTATCGACGAGAGATCTCCTTATTATAGATTTACGAGTATTACCCTATATACTCCTATCTTATAAATTCCGATAGTATTAATTTAGTAACGTTTTATAGTCTTATAAAAACTTAATTATTACCGCGTAGTACGGAATATACTACTTTAGGTAACCCGTTATTTTAAAGTACTACTCTAGTACTTATAACGTCCAAGGAAATTAAAGATTCCGTATAATTATTAGTTTATCCTTAGTTATAGTAAGGCCTAGAGTATTAATATATTAATTTAATAGTTAGGCGTAAGGATAGTTAAGGAAGGACTTTTTAGTAGAAATATAAATATTTATATATAATAGTACTTGGAATACTAGTATTAAGTATTCGACGTACTCTATTAACGAAGTAGAAAAAATAACGATATCATCGACGTATATACGGTAGAATTTTCGGTACGGCCGAAGTATATAGTTAATTATACGTTAGATATAGGCCGGAGAGTTTCGGTACCCTATTACTAGTACGTTGAAGGTCTTTTAACTACGGTATATTACTACCGTAAAACGATATCGATAATATCGCTTTACCCACTATTAGTAGAAGAAGGCTACCGCGTTAATAATTAAAATATACGTAGTATTTAATAGAAGTACTAAGATCTTAGTTTAGATAAGGACCGGATATATATTAGATATTATAATCTTATTAAAGGCTTTAATATTAATAATTATATATTCTTTAAGACCGGAGGCGGTATCTTTTTATATAACGAAATAAGGGAAAGAAAACGGTGTCGCCCTAGTTATTTATTTTATTCGGCCCTACTATTATAGTTTATCGAAGGCGTTATTAATAATCTTTTTATTATATTTCCTTAATGGATAAATACGAGTTTAACCGGCTTTATAGAGCTCTTTCTAGTTATCGATAAAAGAAATCTCTATTTATTTAAATTCCGGGATATTCGCTATATTTCTAGTATCTTTTTATAGATCTAGAAACGAATCGACGACGTCGGTAATTATAGAAATAGTAGTATCGTTCCCGTAGATCGTAGTACCCGTAGAGTATAATATCTTTAGTTGAATTAAGATATTCGGTACTACCGAAGGTTTTAGTAATATTTATTTCGGCGCTACGGAAACCTATAAAAGCGAATTATACTTTAATAATATATTTTAAAAGAGGTTCACCGAGGATAAATTTAATAGAGTAAATATTAAATTAGAAGTTATAAGACTTAGATAATTAATATTCGATATTATCGAATTAGAGGTACGTAGAGTTATTATTATATTAAAAGTTACTACTATAGTAAAACCGGTCTTAAAGTAGGACTTAATTAAAAATTTCGATATTAAAATCTTCGGTGGCCTTATAGCTAAATTAGTATATAAGGTATTAACTTAGAAATATCTAACTACTTCGTATTTAACTATTTTCCCTAGTCTAGTATATCGGCCGATAATTACTAGTAAATCGGTGTTATTTCGAACTATAATTCTATCTATATTATAGTTAACGATATATATAGTTATTATTAATATATTAAGCTAAGAAGGTTTAAATAATAAATTACGATTTTAGGGTAAATCCGATTTTATAAATTTGACTAGAATAACTATATCTAAATATACTAGTATAGTATAGCGGAATTTATTAATTATAGTAGTATCTATTCTAGTACCCTTCGTAACTATAGAAATAAAGACTTCGAGGTTACTATAAAATATAATAATAACGAGGTCTTTACTAGTATTAATTATAATTCTTTTTAACTTTATAATATCGATACCTATTAGAACTTTAACGGATAATTTATCGACGATATATAATTCCTTAATAATTAAGGCGATTTTACTATCCTTACCGGGAATATATATAGAGATAATAACGAATTTATTAATATCGTAATTATTTGATCTTAAACCACGGACTTTTATCGCCGTAGATATTTTATAGACTTTAACCTATAGGCCGAGTTCTATAAAATTCTTTAAAAACTATCGGTTTATAAGGCTTATAGTATATTTAATATTAAAATAGAATTCGTAGAGTTAGTTATAAAGTTCTATAAAGAGCTTAATAGTAGTATATTAATAACTACGAAACGTATAGTCTTAGGTAGCTCCGTCGGTGGATATAAATTTAATAACCCTAGCCGCGACCTTTAATAAAACGGAATTCGGTAAAATAGAAAAAACGAATACTTCGGCGGAAATTATAATAGACGTTATTATATCCTAGTACTATCGAATATATATATATAGTTTATTATTAGAAGAAAATAACTATTTATATAATTAGTAAACTACTTTAATAGTCGTATCGACTACTTTAATAATATATTATCCGACGAAAAAATTATTAATTATCTCTTTATAAGGTTCCTCTAAATCGACGGCGTCGTTAATATATTTACTAGCCTATATAGTATCTTAATAGAAAATATCTTCTTAATTATTATAATAATTATTTTAATTTTCGTTATAAAGGCTTTTAATCTAGCGGAAGGTTTCTATAAATTAATCTTCGTCGTAACCGACGTCTTTAATAATTTCTTAATTCTTAATATAATAGGCTCTTTAGGTCGAAAAGGGTTTCCTAAAAAAAAAATTATTAAAGAATCTTTCTACTTTAGAGCTTTAATTTTAATATTTAAGAGAGAATATTTTCTACCTAAATAACGGACTTAAGTTTCCGTTTATTATTTATAACTACTTTACGGGAGGTTATAAGCGGTTAGAATTCTATTATTATTACTAATTAATATTATTTTATCGAGGTTAAAAGGAAGACGAAGAAAAAGAAAAAAGCCTATATAAATTACTTCCGTAGGAAGTATTATTACTTTTATAAAGAGGTACGCCGTTATATAAAGGTTTATAATCTTTACCGAAGTCTTCGGTAGGACGATAAAGAATAAAAAGCTAACGAAAGTTCTAAAAGTTTTAATACTAATTATATTACTAAGGTTAATATTATCCGTAATTATTATTAATATTATTATTACTACGGTTCGGCGGAACCGATCGATTATATTTATTTAACTTTCTAGATACTAGAGCCTACTACTTATATTTCTAGTTATCGAGGCTCGTTAGAAAGTTATTAATAATAATATTAATTTTAGGCCTCTTAATATTACGTTATAATTCGAGGTTAATTCCGTTGTAAATAATATTAAATTAATTTTATAATAATAATATTCCCGTATCCTTAATAAACCTTAAAATCTTCTATATATATTTACGTAGTTTATAACGGCTATTAATATCTTTTATAGAGTAGTATTTCTTAAAGATAATATCGATAGTTATATTCGAAGACTCCTTAAACCTTCCCGTTAATAACTAGGTCTATTCCGTAATATTAGTATTAATAATATTATATTTCGATAATCTCTTCTTAGTATCTAAAAGTTTAGCGGTATATTATTTTAAAATAATACCACGGAGGTAAATCTAAAGATTTTTACGTACTATAATATTTTTAATAATTACTAGGTCCTTAGCTCGCTCGATAAAGAAATATATATCGCGGAAATAAATTTCTTTATTAGTATACTCGAGACTAGACCCTATACTAGTAAACTTATTATTATATATAGGGTCGAAGAATCCGAGGTTAATCGTATTCTATTTCGATATAATAGAAGTAATACCGTCGCTTTAAGGACCTTATGGGCCTTATAGTCCTAATAGTTTAATAGGACCTACTAGAGGTACTATTATAAGATTTACGATAAAATTACGGAGTTTTATAAATTATATTTTATTAAAGCCTGTGTTCGCTATAGTTAAAAATTACTACGGTTATTAACTAGGTCCGAGGGGCCTTTAATAAATTACTTTTTTTATAAAAATCTATCTTATAAACTAAGCCGATAACGAAGATATCGAGTTCGGCGATAATAAAGAAAGTATATTCCCTACTAATATAAAAGTTTTAAATAATTAATATATAATTTAAATATTTATCTAAAACTGTACTATAGTTATTTAGAAAGCGGTAATGTTATAAATTTAATCGCTCGGCTAGTTAAAAGCTTCGGTAGATTTTAATCGGGCTCGTTACTCTCGCGAATTAAAAATCCTAAAAAGTTATATAGGCTAGAAGTTCCGCCTAATTAAATAAGAAATAATATAGTATATAACGTCGTTAATATTCCTAACGAAGGTGTGGCCTAAATTAATAAATTCGTCGAGTTAAAATACTATAGTTATAGTCTCCCGGCTAGCGGTGTTAGATACTACGATAAAAGTATTATAAAAATAAATAATCGACGATATCGATTTAAATATATTTACCGAAGGCTTTTATAGTATCGTATTATAGAAAGTTTTTACTAGGTACTTTTCGGAGTAATAAAATTCTTATTATTAAAACGAAGAGTTATAAATTAATAATTCTTTCTACTAGACTAAAATCTTTTAACGATAGAATAATTCGCTTAATTTCTTTTAAATAGATACTCCTATAGATAAAATAGAATTAATTATATATAGGCTCTATTAATAATAAAGATAATAATATAATAAACTAGTATAGAGTATTAGTATAGAAAATAATAAGATCTAAAGTAAGAGATTTAGATTCTATTAAGGGGTTTTCGTTCGGGCCGCGGAGATAAAGTACGACTCTAGTTTAAATTAAATAATAATAACTAGGTTTCTCTACTTCCGGTACGGGTAGATTTTAATTAATTTTATTAAAGTACCTTTATTATAGAAGGTATAATAAAGTAGAATCCTATATAAGCGAATAAGTTTAAATTATAAATATAGTTATAGTAATTAATATATCGTAGCGGAAGGCTTCGGCCGCTACTCTAACTAACTAGCTAAAATATACCGACGTATAATATTTCTACTTTAAGTACTATTATAGTAGGCCTTAATATAGTAGAGCTAGTTACTTTAGTAGGAAGGAAGGATATAATATTCTATCTTAACGAAAGAGTCGTATAGTAGTATTTTATTCTACCGAAACGAACTAGTAGGAGAGGTAGGGTACGGATAAAAAAATACTATCGAATAAATCTAGTTTAACTACTAATACTACTATATAGTTAATAGATCGAACGTCTAGTAGGCGTAGTATAGTATTTACTAGGACGTATAAATACCGTTACTATTAATTAATAAAGTTATATTCTATAAAGTAGTAATAGTTAATTAATTAGCTAGGTCTTCGTCGTTGACGAACTAGAATAATAAGTAACCTTCGGTGTCAAGGAACTAACCTAGTATAGTAAAATCGGTATAACCGTATCAATCTTCTTATTTAAACGGGTTATTATATATTTCCCGTAGTTTCTTTCGTTAATTAATAAAGTTAGTTAAAGTATAGAGATTTTCCTTTTAGTAACGGTTTATTAAATTAAAGACTTTTTTACCGATAACTAATTTAAACTCTATATAAGCGATCTTATTATTATCGGTAGAGTAACGATTATAATTTATATATATCTACTATATTAATATTTACTCTTAAATATTTAATTTATCCTAGTCCTCTTTATATTCCGAAATATCTAGAAACTTCTCGGATCTAGGAGGCGTTTAAGATTATAAGAGGGTAAATTATTAAATATTTAAAAAAAAAACGAGCGTAGACCTATATTAATAATATCATTAAAAGTATTTTTATCGAATATTTAAAATAGAGGTTAAGGTATAGTTTAGATTATAATAAATACGACTTAAACTATTATCTAAATAATAATATAAACTAGGGATTATATATTTAATATAAAAAAAAAAAAGGCGTAAATAAAAATAAAATATTTAATAAAGAATTACTCTCGATTTAAATATATAGATAATCGAAGGTATTAAAGAAACTAATAAAATTATTCTAAACTTCGGCGAGGAACTATTATATATAGTTTTCGGGGTTAAGAAATTAATCCTTTATAATAATTATCTTAATACTAGGGAGTATTAACTAGGTAATTAATCTTTTATAATATTAAGAAATAGAATTAATATCTAAAGATTTATTAAACTAATAACTAGGTTTATTAAATTATAATCTAGTTATAATATAAGAGTAGGTTAAAATAAAAGATAAAGAATAAAAACTAAGATAGGGCCAGTTACTATTTAAATAAAAACTAGTATATAAAGTACTTATTTATTTCCTATCCCGACTATATTAAGATAAAAATAGAGAACTAGTTTAGATTTAAATTAAATCTAAAATAAATTAAGCTAGGTTAAGATAAATAAAGTCTTATTATAATAAAAAAATAATATATAATAAAAAAGAAAATATATAATATTCGTATAATAAATATAATAAAAACGCGGCTCTTTATTTATAATAATATACTCGGTTATTATAATATCCCGGTATCTTAGAGTATTATATTTATTTATAATAAAAACTATAACCTCGTTAACGGTAAATAAATTAATATAGCGACGGTCGGAATTTTACTCTATAAATAATTATATATAAAAGTTTAAAATAACCCGTATAATATCGATTTTTAACTACGTAGCCTCGATTTATTTCTTTATAAATTAATATATAATAATAAAAAGATTCGAGTAATCTCGTAATATTAAAGCGAGTCTTTTTAGAAAGTATTATTATAAAGCCGAGTTTTATACTAAATATATAATAATAATTTAAATAAGATCTACGAAATATAATTAAAGAAAGGAGAGTAGGCCGCCGGTAACTATATATAAAAAAAATTATAAATAATAAAACTCGCCGTAAATAATAAATAATTAAATACCGGCCTAATTAATAAACCGGTTATTTATAATATATATATAGGAGGTAAATACTAGTATAATATTATATCTACGGATATTAATTAAGAAATATTTAAATTCGGGTATATTATTTTTAAATAAATTTTTAAGGAGTAATAATAACTCTAGAAAAATATTTAAAATACTATTATCTTTTAAATGATATATAGTAAAGTAATATAAACCGTATTTTTTTTCTATAACTTAATATAAAACTCGATAATAAATATACTACTTCGATATAATATTTAAATAATAAATCTCGGCGGTAAAATTCGATATTAGGCCGCGTAGACCGGTATAAAGACTTATAGGAACGAGTAAAAATAAAAATAAAGACGGTATAAAAAAAATAGGCGGATATATAAAAAAAGTAGGCGGATATATAAAGAGAGGAGACGGATATATATAAAAAAAGGCGTAGAGGGAGGAAATATAAAAAAAGTGAAATAACGAATAAACTATATATAATTAATAATAAATATAGTCCGGGAAGAGTTTTATAAACGCGTAGAGTTTTAAATAAAAATCGTATTAAAATATAAAATAATAATATAAACGTATTTTAACTACTTAATAAAAGTAGAGATAATAATATTTAAATCAACTTTATATAAAAGATACTTAGTAGTTTTCTTCTAAATATAAATTAATATAGATATTATATATAAATTAGGAAGGATTTAATATTTATATATAATATCGGGTATAAAGAGATAATAAATACGAAGTATTAAAGTCTTTAAATTTAGAAAAGAGAGATATATATATATATATTTAATATAAATTCGTTAAGATATAGAGTAATAGTATAATAAATAGTATAAATAATTTAAGAAAATATATAAGAAAATAGAAAAATATAGAGATATATATAAAAACTATATAAAAGTATATCTTTTATTATATTTTATTATATTTTATTCGTATTAAGAGATAGAAAGATCGGGAAATAAAATTATATAAAGAATTATCTTAACGATAAATTATAACTAATTATTACTAGGGGCTTAGCGGAAAGTTTAATATATTTTAATATAATATAAATATAAATAGAAGGTTATTATCTTAGTATAATAGAGATTCTTTAATAAATCCCTACTCTACCCTACTCTAGTTTAGAGTAGAGATCGAACCGCGATCTCTACTTTATATTTTACTTTATTTTACTTTATTTTAATATTCCCTCTAAAGATCCCTATATTAATCCGAAGTATAAATACCTTATTAATAGATTTACTTCAAGAATTATCTATATATTTAGATAAATAATATCGAAGTAATATTTTTTAATAATTAATATAATTTAGTAATAATCGAATTACTAATTTTATAATCGAGTTGTATAAATTCTACTACGACTGTTGAGACAAGATCATTTCTGGCAAGGCGTTACGGCATGGTCGCCGTTCTAGATTTGAATTATACCGACTTATCGCAGACAAATTCGAAAATGAGCTGTGATGGCCGAGCGGTTAAGGCGTCTGTCTTAAGTCAAATAAACAGATGGAGTAATCCGCGCAAGTTCGAACCTTGCTCACAGCAATTTGTTGTTTTTTTGCTTTTCGCTTCGTTCTCACACCTGCAGTGCAATCAAACACGTCAGTGATGTGATTCGAATAAATTTGATAACGCACATTTGATGGATGGGATTCTATGATCCAGTGGAACCTGATCATACATGTTCGTCATTTTGAGGACTAGCTTGTGTTACAACTAACAGAACACAATCAACCTGAGCCAAGATGAATAGCTCATTTCATGACCCTGACTTGCCAGTTAGATCTACAGCATCCGAGGATGATACCCTTGGAAAGACTCCAAGGCTCCGCGTGCAAAGGTGTATTTCGAGGTTATGAGGAGGTTGCGGAACCAAAATATCGATATCTCAAGGCTCCATCTCAATATCCTGCCCTTTCTACCGAAATCGCACAAAAATTCAGACCGGTGGCGCAGACTACTGCAGGAGCCAATCCAAGTGTCTGACGATCAGCTGAAACTCCTTTTCAAATTAAGGGAATCGGTCAAGAGTTCGTCTGCACCATCGCTATCTCGTCAGACTTTATATGTCCGCTCATACAAGCTGAAAGTGGAACAGCTTCACTACATGATGGCCAAGTGGGAATACCAGGACCGTTACTATAGCGAAAGCATCAAGTGGGCAAAGACGACAGAGTCTTTGGACCCTAGTGATTCTGTTTTCATTCGGCACATCGGTATGACAAGTCGTACTGGCATCGAGCCGTGCATCGAAGACAAAAAACCGCATGTTTGGGCCTCTACGTGCGTTCTTAAGAAGGCTGTATGATTTCTTTGAGTCTCCTGAAGAGCTATGCATATGTTCTGAGTTCGTTGGCGGCAGTCTGGAAGACCTTGCCCCAGCACCATCAGGAGATCTCAAGGAAAAATCATTGAACGCATTGTTTGGCCATCCCTCATTGCTGAATAAGCGACCATGGTGGGTTTCTCAATGACTATGTCCCCTCAAGCCACGAAAAATCATTCCTTCTCTCCCTGAGGACAAATGCGTTTGAGCTGCTAGACAAGTGAGATGAAAGAGCTCAGCATCAGAGGGCCTTGCAGCATTGCAGCATTGGACGGAAAGGATGTAGGCGTATGCCAACGAAAACGCAGACTTGACCGGTACAAACAGAATTCCGTTCTCCGACGCATACAGAAACCGGGTTCTAAATCAAGGACTACCTATTGTCATACTCGAAAAGTTCGATTTACTAGTTTTCGTAGCCGAGCATGCTCCAATGCTAGAATTCATTGCGGCTTGATTTTGGGATGGCGGAAGTGCAGCAACCACCCTGTTAAGAAAATCCCTTTCTCGATTATCAGCATGGGAGAATGACAGATCGATCCCCAACGGAGACGATGCAAAGACTGGTAGTATCAAATGTCGAATCCCAGTTGTTGATTTATGGAACTGGCTCAAACATTTTGACGCTAAAGAGGCCTTCTCATTTATCGGACAATACATGAGAATTTCGGACCCCCTAATAACAGCATGTCTAGGAGGTAGAGCTGTCGCAGCGCTTCTTCACAAGTTCGGAACTTTGGCCGGTCTTCCACTGATACGAGGGCGAATTGAGCTTTGTGGGAAGTTGGAAATTGTTAACTACAATGATGACGAGAAACAGCCCTGGACTATCATGATCCCGTGCATTCATACTGGGATGGACATGTATAATCCTCATCATGTGTCAACACGACAGGTCTTGGAATTCACATTGTGGATCGTTCTCTTGACTGTATCAGCCGCTGGAGAAGACCTCACCAAAGCTTCAACAGAGACACGCCTGCAAAGATTGGGCGAGATCGTCTTGCGCGTCCATGAAACGGTCGAAAAGACAGGGGTTTCTGTTGAGCTGGAGAAAGGAAAGGCAGAGCTAATCCAAGCTCTCGGGGATGCCAGAGCTAAGCGCCAAGAGCTTTAGGAACCCCGGCTGAAAGTAGGCTTGAAGGAATTCGGCCCTATACAAATGCAGGCCGTGGTAGCTCGATTCCACAATCTACCCTGGCACTCTCGCTGATGCTTGAAAGCGGCGTATGGTAGAATGCGAAGTTGCGAAAGGCCCGAAAGGCTCCTTAGTCCGAACTCAGCAGATTCAATCGCTATGGTCCCCTCGGTCCTCCGGACTTGTTGATCTGCATGTTCACGTACCTCGCTCAGAAAAGGCCAAGTGGGAGGCCTGGGCTAATCAAGTGGGTGAGGGTGGCTCTTTCTTTGCAAGAGCCTTGGAGCATTCACCAGAAGAACGTTTCAAGTCTGTTTTGGCCGAATGGCTTCCTCCGCGCCATCCTAATGCCACTGCTCTCCCACTTTCTCAAGCGGAGCGTCGTGATATAGTCAACTCAGCAATCTCGACTTGGTCTACTTTTATGACTATAGGTGAGGCTTTGAGAGTGTCCCCTTTGCCCAATGTGGTCTATCGAAAGTCATTGAATGGTCATCGCATTCGTATATCGCTTGAGGACACGGCGTATCTAGACATCGAGACTCCAAGAAGAGAACACTGTTCCATCAGATTAATTGTCCCAAAATCAACAATACCTAAAGAGGAAGATGATTTGCGATACACCTGGTTGTGAGTAATATGACCCGGAACTTCCTAGTATCACTACATCTAATGTGAATTAGCACTCCCGATGGCATAGACATTCGTACAGAACAGGGGCAGACTTGTAAAACCTTGAGAAAATACACTAACTCTACCTTCGATCTGGCTCGCATGATTCAGGCATGGAGAAGGGGTAATGACCCTCTCGCAGGTCAAAAGATTTGGCAGTTATGGGAGCGAGAGACCGGCCTCAATTACGCTTCAAGTTTAGCAAAATTCTCTGCTTGCATGCTTCCATCTCTTGATCAAGATTGCATACCTACAGCATACTTCATTGGCCCCATTAAGGCTCTTCTTCCTGCGCAAACCGAAATTAACGTCGGACCCGGCACGTCAGCCTATCCTCCGCGTTCAGCTGAGGCGATATGATGGATTCTAGACCAATTTCTAAAGTCTCGGCGACCCAATGGTGGCGAAGTCTTCGCTGGGAATCCAAAGGAATGGGTACCTGATAAGGACCGGAGCTTTTGGACTCCGTTTCTGCAATGAGTGGCATTCCCATTGCATTTTTTTTGGGCTAATGCAGCTGTTGGTTGAGGTTTACGTATCAGGCCAAGTGGCAACATCACCCTCACCCTCAAATCCTCAATGTTCGAGCTTTTGCAAGGACCTACGATGCTGCATTGGTGGAATGTTCAGCACTCAGCACTATAGGTTAGCCGAATGAGCATAAATAGACCACTCCCTCCATAGAGAATCAACCAGTCGTTCCTGCCATTCCAACATGCCTTGCTCAATGGGCAAGGGAACCCAAAACCCGAAATGCGTCTTCTTGACACCTTGTTGTAGTACTCCGTACAGAGTATGCAACCAGTACGTCGGCGACTAGTTTTGATTCAGACACACCAAAGCCACCAAGAGGCAGTCTTCGAAAACCACTAGCAGCCATTCATGGCTCAAAGGCTCTGCGAAATATGGGAGGAAAGCGGAAAGCGTACTCTACTCCTTTGAATTGTTGAATGGCTTTTCTCTTCATGCAACAACAACGTCGAGCTGGCTTCAGCCTGAGACGAGAATCTGTTACTGATCGCGCCATTTCCTTCTCTTTCACCACAATATGATATCATCAAGCTGCACATATAGAAATCGAGACTGCCCAGTTACAGGCTTATGGAAATCAAGCCAAGAATATTGTCCGTAGTCGAGTAGCCCGACCAGCGTCTTAGCATCCATGTTTGGTATGTCGTAGGGATGACTTCGAAGTTCTGTCCCTGGTCCGCGTTTTCCCTCGCGTAAACGTGGAAGATGTCTCCACCTCTTGGAACTTGGATCTCCTTAAAGTGTGCATCTATTTTTACAATCGTTCATCACGATTTCATTAGATCTGACAATGTGCGTCTGTCTTAATGCTGTTGAGTGTGTTCAGCCATTTACTTTGAAGCCTTGATTGCGAAAGTGCTGATAAGAGATAGCGCCGAAAGCGCAGCAAAGCATTTTTAACACACTAGAAAATTCAAAAACAGACGTTTCCAGTATCTGACTGACAGCCAACACACAAAAGCCTCATGACCAAAACTATCAATCCATCGGTCTTAGACGACACAAGTCTCTCCGTCACCACGAGCCACGTTTGGCCATCTCCACTAGGGCCGAATGAAAGTCCGATGTCGAAGGTGTCGACTTCTGATGCTAGAGACTCTAGCGTGATAATCTCGCACGCTGGTGTCAACCTTTGCAATGATGTGCCGGTGTCTTGAGTTCGCGTCCACTTATTGCCGATGGTATGATGTTTAAGTTCAGATGACAGTACCGAGTAAGACAGTCTTATGTAGTCTTATTCACAGTGCTTGCTGAGGCTGGGAAGCTTGAAGCCTGTGAATCTATGGCAAATTCTTGCGCAAGACCGAGAGTCATGCTGCTAGTGTCACGCTGTCGATAGATATAGGGAAAGTGATGCCATGACCATGCAAACTTGAAACGTATATGGGTTGTAAATGTTTGAGCAGGATGTTGACAGGCTGCTGTATAATTCACAGCATCGTCGACAACACAGCCGCCAGAGAAGAGCGTGCCCTGAACAGAGACTTGTAAATCGTCACCCCCATATTGGCCAGGATTCCCTGATTTGTCAATTGATACTTTATTGTCTCGGTTGGCGTACGTTGAAAACGCATTTTGGACGCTGAATAGAGAAGTATTGATTGAGGAGGATGTCAGTATAATGGAGCCCAGTGCGCACAGCTTTACGAACAATGCTATGGTTCTGGAATAAAGCTGTCTTCACACACAGGAACATAGGATGAAAAGAATCCGGGGACTGGCAGCGAGATTCCAGCTAAGGCCTGACGTCTCCCCCCTGCGCAGCATTCAACTGAGCTCATAACGGAGATAGACCACCATCCGGCAGGACGTAGACGGGACGCAATAAAGATCTGACCCCAACGCCCAAGAACAATTGACTCCAATAAGAAAATTCAACTCAAAATAGGTTATTGGGCCGTGGGATTGGCACAATGTCTTGCTACTTTTCCGACTTTTGCATGAGCGAACGTTGACATGCCATTTAGCGTTTTCAAAACCGTTGCGACTTCTTGGCGTGGTAGATCCATGCTACTCGCACCTAATCCAAAGACCTAAACGCTATTATCTCAATTAACACTATACTTATCTAATATATTATAGTATTTTACAGAATCGCGATATTAAATTCTATGATTTATTTCTATATTATGTCTCAATACTAATAACTTTCATTAAGTTAGGAATTTACGAGATTCTTTCGAAATTAATTAATGGGAATGGATTTCTACACGAATTCTTTGCTCTATTGTACCTGATCAAACTCCATTTAATTCTTAGAAACTCAACGGCCATAGTATCGAAATGATTATCTCATTTTCTCTTATCATACAATATCTAGTCTAGAGTTGTGGCTACTACGTTTAATATTCGACCCAGGTGTGTGTGGTATAGATCTCCACCGAGCCATTTTTTAGTACCGGCACCACCGGCTTAATCTAGCAACATCGATATTTATTTCTCCAATATATATCACGACCGGGATAACCATTGAAATCTTGTACTAACACAAAGCCTGCAAATCTTCGTCCCTAACTAGATTGATCTTCTGACCTAGCAACCGGGAATCACTATGGCGACCTCAAGCAAACGCCAAAAGCGCGAGGAATATCGCAAAACTCACAAGGAGGAGGGCAGCGCGGAGCTCCCTAAGAAGAAATTCTACAGACAGCGAGCGCATGCCAACCCATTCTCCGACCACCAATTGACATAGTAGGTCTATAGCCTGCATTTGCTCTCCTTTGCCTCACTGACAACTGACCAGATGCCTCTAGCCCTGTCAGTCCAGCCCAGATGGACTGGAGCCCCTACTATCCTGCTTTCGTGGACACTACTGCAAAGAGCGAAGATGAAGAGAAGCCTAAGCAGTTGACTGAGCCTGTCACTATTGCAGATATAGGGTGCGGCTTTGGAGGGTTGCTTATAGCACTCGCGCCGCTGCTACCCGATGAGTTGATCCTTGGACTCGAGATACGAAAACAAGTCACAGAATACGTCCAAGCCCGCATCTCTGCACTACGCTCTCAAAACAATTTATCGGCAACCCTAGAAAAGAAACCCATGGAGTCAATAGTCTCACTAGAACCCTCTGAGCCAGCAAGTATGAAGGAGTGGATTATATGCCCAAAAGATGGCATGGACGAGCCCCAGCTCGCTGCCACTGAGGCAGCTATCAAGCTGATTGTAAAAAGTGACGATACCAATTGCTACCGAGATGTAAACAGCTCACTCCGTCACTGGCTCCTCCACGTCACCATCTCAGAACTAAGTGATATACAAAAGCTCCCCGGCGTTTGCACAGTCGAAGAAAACACAATCGCAGGCAAACCCGACGATACATCCTCCATCCCCCCAGTTCCAAGCCTTCCCCCAGATCTACTAGCAGCTACAACTCTCAAACCCCCATCCCCAGGACCCTACCAAAACATCTCCGTCCTCCGCGCCAACACGATGAAATTCCTCCCCAATTTCTTCACCCGAGGCCAACTCACACATATCTTCCTCTGCTTCCCGGATCCGCATTTCAAAGCTCGGAAACACAAAGCTCGAATCGTATCAAGCACACTGTGTGCTGAGTACGCATACGTATTGAAGCCTGGAGGGATGGTATATACGATTACGGATGTGGAGGAGTTGGGGCAGTGGATGAGGGAGAGGTTTGAAGCTTTCGGGAGAGGGGACGGTGGCGCCGGGGAAGGATTGTTTGAAGAGGTGCAAATTCCGGCCGAGGGGGAAGAAAAGGGGTGGGAGCAGAAGGGAGGGGAAGACAGGCAAGTAGGGAGGCTGGTGAGGTGTATCAGGGAGGAGACGGAGGAGGGGAAGAAGGTTACTAGAAATAAGGGGGGAAAATTCGTGAGTGTTTGGCGGAGGAGAGAAGATCCCAAGTGGCCTGATCATATGGAAGGGTAATTAAGAGACATAGCAATAACAAAACAGCTCATAGTCACAATTGCTGCTCGCAGCTTGGTCAAGCTCCAGTTTCATTGTTCAATTCCTCTTAAGATTCGGTTCTATACCCATACAAATGAGAATGTATGCCGAGAGGTCTTCCATTTCCGGAACTAGATCCCAGACGTCCAATGTCGCAGATAGACCGTAAAAGGGGTTGGATCTTACCAAAAGCCCACTTAAGGGGTCGAAGAAATCTAGATCCTCCATGAACGCCAATCCAGCTTATCAAATATCTCCTGAGAACGCAGAAGTGTTCAGCAAGTGTATTTTCTCCCTCTTACACCATCTGATTAGATGAGGGCCACAAGGCTTTCCCTCGCTACTATAGCTCTTGTTTGCCTTTTGACTGGCTTACTTTGGTTGCCGAATCATGATTGCGGAGTATCTGGGAAACAGTAAGTACAATTTCCAAACCTCAATTCATGTTGTCGTATGAACTCACGCGAAGATGCTGCACAAAGCAAGCAGTATTCCAAGAGCAGCCTTATCCGTAATGATTCGGCCTCCTGTGAAAGCACCGATGACCACAATGAGACAAGTCTTCATATGTCCCACCACCGTACTCTCGACGGCTCCGGCTCCACCAATGATGAAGAATTGAGACAGGTTGATCATTGCGGCCAGGAAACCGCTCAGGAGGATCATCCACCACGTATTCATAGGGGCTTCAGCCAGATTTGGAAATTTGTCCGTCCATGGGACAGCGTAGAGAAGAATGACACCACCAAGTGGTGCCTGGTTGAATAGGAGCTGGAATCCGTTCGCCTCGTATTTTCTTTGGTATGTACCGACCCAGACCGTGTAGATACCGCTAATGAAGACACTGACGATTGCAACGATAACGCTCAGTCCGTTTGTGGCCTTGATGGGTGCTCCAGCCACTGGGGCGGGCTTTTGGTCGTAATATGAGATGAGTGCCACGCCAAAGCACATCGGGATCAGTGCATATGCTGCCATTCTAGGAATGGTCTTTCCGTAAAAGAAGAAGTTGATCACGGCGACGCAGGGAGTGAGAAGCACACGGGTGATTTGGTAAAAGGTTATTGTGGAAATTTGGAGGGAGAGGTTCATGCCGACGATGTTCATGGCCATGGCGATGGCCAAGGGCATCATGCTCGTTATGGCAATCCGTTTGGGATCGAACATGGAGAACATCGGTCGCGAGAGGATATAGAGGGTAGCGGCCGTGACGAAGAAGTGGAAGGCTGCGAAGGCGGCTTGACATTGTCCAAATGATTTGTCGCTGAAGATGGCTTTGTTGCAGAAGACCTATTGAGATATTAGGTATTAGCATAGATTCCTGAGTCGCAACTCAGGAGCAACTCAGCGATGCAGAGGCCAGATAGTCGTTCTGCCGCAACGCGCTCGCCGTCTGCGAAATGTCGATGGATGGTAGCAGCTTACAATCAAGACTGTAGCGACCGTATTCACGGCCATCCAAAATATCAATTTGGCCCTCTTCAAAGGGTCTTCTGTAAGGTGGTCCTTGATCTCGACTTTCGGCAGTAAGCCGTCTGTCGCAGCCTCCTTCTCCAAGTCACCACTCCGCCTCTTCTCATCCATCTCTGTATCTGACATGTTGAGGAGTGTCCTTTCTGAACTCCTTGAATCGCTTCGTGATCGCAGTGGTGGTTCGAGTGAGTTGTGGTCTTCAGTCATAAGTCTAACTTTTTCAGCTTCGGCGTTCAAAGCATCCATCACGGACGCCTGCAGAATGTGGCGGCGGGCCTGTGCATTAAAGAGTATAGAGGGGAGATCGGCAGGATACGGAGTGGAATCGTATTGGAATCTGAGAAATAAGGTAAGGTACGCACTTACGAATGAGATATGGTTAAGCCCAATTACATTGGGACCTGAAACTATTCTTTGGGGCACAGCCGGTCGCCAAAGGCTCCCTAGAATACCTGATAACTTGCGGGCGCTTCTAGCCGAATATCAAAATCGTCAAAGAGTGCTAGAAATGCTTCGACTGAAATCGCATCAAAGAGCGTGTCTAACTGTCAAGCACGACGCGTCTCAAGCCACAAGGCTTAGAAGAAGTGCCAAGTCTCACCTAAGGTAATCTAGGGCTGACCTCTTTCACGAATGCGCGCTAACATTTTTCGAGCCGCAGACAAAACGCCGACGTCAATGCTGTATACGCGTGCCGTTTCAACAACGACGTCAATCATGCGGCGGCGACGACGTATAGTGACCCGTCCAGGATTATGGCCCTGAGAGAATGGGATGTCTTCATAGCAGCATTCGTGGTGTTTGTTGCTTGGGGATTCCTTATCAGCTGGGCTCCAATCTTGCGCTTTCTTGGTTACGCCTTTGTCGCGGGGGCTTCAACCACCTTCCTTGCCATTGGCGCACTGGTACTACTTACCTCGAAAGGGAGGCAAGATATTTACAATGTACCCCCCGCAAGGCCGAGATCTGCAGCTTTCGTCGCACCGGAAACATGGGAGAAGGAGACAGAATGGCTGTCCAGCAAAGCTATTCACAGAAGGACTCCTCTCTACCCTCCATCCTTCATGATCTCGGACAGCTTCGACAGCTTGCTCGACTGGATCCTTCGAGACTACGTCAGCTCGTGGTACTGCAAGATCTCGCCAAATTCCAACTTTGTCAATGAGATTGAGCGGGCTATAAGAACAGCATTGATCAACATTAGAGACAGGATATTTGACGTGGATGTCGTCGAGGTTGCGGTTTCACGAGTAGTACCATTGGTCACGGCTCACTTGGAAGATTTCTACGAGGCTGAGAGGGCTGTCAGAGGCAAGAATCTCAATCGAAATGTAACGGAATCTGTGGAGCTGGACCTTGCAATTGCTGGAAAATATCGTGACGGAAAACTACATCCAGCATCATCCTTAGTCTACGCGGATCTCAAACTTGTGCAACAAGAATATTTACGCAGGATCATAGTGCGGCTTCTACCCGACGTCTTGCCTGAGAGTATGATTAGAAGCAGGGCGGTTTCTGTGCTCATCAAGGAAATTGTGTCATGTGCAGTCCTGGCACCTTTGATGCAGATGATGTCGGATCCAGATACGTGGAATCAACTGATGGAAGCATATGGTCGCACCATGCTTCAAGATCGCAAGACTGTCCGCAAACTCCGCGCTGCACTCGACCAGCATGCCTCGTCAGCACCGAAAACCTCGAGGCCTCATACCTTCCCAAGGATAGCGCCTAGCGATGATGAACGCAAGTTTGAGCGATTCATCAGGTCTATTCGACAATGCACCAACCTTTCTGAAGCTCGGAGGTTTCGAAGTGAGGTGGCTAGCCAATTGAAGAGAGAGTCGATGATGGAAGGTCAAGATCAAACATATCTTCGTCGTTTGGAATCGGGCAAGCACATGCTCGATCAGAGAGTGGGCAAGCTCTCTGCCGTTGGAGGCACATCTGGCGCTCGAACGGCGCAATCTGACTCTAGGAATGGGCACAATTCACGACTGCTCAACGCATCGATCACGGATGTTCTCCATGATGCGACTGGTCTCTCCTACTTCATGGAGTACATGGATCGTCAGCGGCTCATGACATTTGTTCAATTCTGGATAATCGTTGATGGATTCCGAAACCCTTTAGAGGAGGACATACAGTCGGAAGATCCTTTCTCAAAGAACCAAACGCAATGGACCGACTCTGATCGGACGGATGTCGCACACATTAGTGAGGCTTACCTATCGAAGCCCGAGTTGAAAGTGCCTGAAGAGTCAAAAGAAGCAGTCCGGACTTTCTTGAAAGCAGGCCCAGAAGCCACAGTTCCACACTATCTCAGGGCTCGTAGCGCTGTGCTGAAAGCGCAGTCCGGCGTACAGCAAGAGATGGACAAAATCCACTTTCCAAACTTCAAGAAGTCTGATCTGTACTATAAGTACCTCACGTCTGACGACGCCTCAGCACAGGTCCCAGCACCACGACCGCTTGCCAAAGCGTTGAAGCAACCCACTGTAGCATCGATCCCCGAGTCCCCAAGTCCGCCACCTCCTCCTCTATCTCGACTACTTTCGCGCCCTAACGCGAATAACTCGGATCTCCGAAGGAGTGCAACTTCCAATAGTGATTTGAGATCGGCAGGGAATTTCTCCGACGATGGTCAATCTGTGCAAACGCGCCGTTCGCTAGATATCGACACTTCTGGTCCTCTGTTCGACGACGACATTGATGATGAGCGCATGGCTCGATCCATTCAGAGTCTCGACAATGAATCCGTGAATGGTGACCAAGGAGCTGAAAATCAGGACGAAATGGTTGAAGCAATGGAAGCAGCTTTGACCAATATCATGAGCGATGATACGAAGGAGGAGGACTCGAAGGACTCGATACTCGATTCTCCAGAGAGTAATTTCTTGGCCGCGAAGATCATGGATTCGCCAAGAAGTTCAGGCGAATTCAAGCGTACCGAGACTGCGCTTTCTGAGAAGGATGGCGAAAGGCCCAACCTTGCTTCTCTAGGTCTGGTGAACACCTCATCGAGGATTGGAGTCTTCACTGATAATGATCTATTTGGCGATGAGGAGAAGTTTCTAGAGGACGAGCAAACGGATCCCGAGGCCTCTGCAGATCAAAAGCCGGTCGATGAAGAGATCCATCAGGCTGCACCAGGTGATCTCGGATTAGCAGAAGCTATCTCGGCATTGACAGTTGACATTGAAAGACTTGCCGCTCAGGAATCCGTTGTTGATACCTTGACCAGGAAAGCCGAGCTTACCAATAACGTTGCTGAATTGCGCATCTTGGGCAAGTCAAAGTCTAGCTTGCAACGGGAGATTCGAAGGAAGGAACTTCAGCGGCAGCAGTACATCGTCCAAGAGAGCGATAACAGCCTCTACGGGCGTGCAAATGTCAAAATCAAGTCCACTATGGTTGGCAAGGAAGACGATGGACAGGAATTTGCGCTCTACGTCATTGAGGTCCAACGCAAAGCGGGCGAGAACATGTCGGCGGCCTCGTGGGCTGTGGCACGTAGATATAGCGAGTTTCATGAGTTGCATCAGCGGCTTCGAAATATCTATCCAGCTGTACGGAATCTCGACTTCCCCCGGCGCCGCATTGTGATGAAGCTTCAACGAGAATTTCTCCACAAACGCCGCATCTCCCTGGAGAATTATCTGCGAGAACTGCTACGCCTGCCCGCTGTTTGTCGAAGCCGAGACCTTCGTGCGTTCCTCTCCCAGTCGGCGATCCTCTCCGCCAAAGATTCGACCCGCGAAGGTGAACGACGAGACATCATCTCTCGCATCTACAATTCGGTGACTGATGGTATGGATGAAGTCCTTGGCAATGTCCCAGTGCTTGACCAGCTCTCGATCGCCGGTCAAAATCTTATCTCAGCCGCGACCTTGCAATTCAACACGATGCAGCCGACCGGCTCAGGGGTCTCACTACCGATTGCACCCGAAGATCCTATTCAGACTGCAGAAGCCCGCGCTGAGCTCCTCGCATTCGAGCCCAACGCCACCAACTCCAACCGGGCTGATCAACTTGAACCATTCGTCAAGCCCATCTGTGACATCTTTCTCGAGGCATTTGATCTGCAAAGAGGCAATAACTGGCTGCGTGGTCGTGCTGTGGTTGTCGTTCTCCATCAACTTCTAGGTGGTACTGTTGAGCGGAAAGTGCGCGAGATGGCACGATCTATGTTCGCCGAGCCTTCCGTTCTCAAGTACATCAGTATGCTCAAGGACACTATGTGGCCTGATGGTGAGATGCGGAAGGGAGGTGTCGTTCGAAACAATGCGCAAAAGAAACATACGAGAGTCGAAGCGAGCGTCATGCTGGCTACGCTGATACCGGATCTAGCAGGAAATGTGGTGGGCAAAGCGAACGCGCAGGCCGCGAGCAGGAGAATCTTCGCAACGGTGAACAATCAGCGATTGAATACTCACCTAGCATTTACCATACTGGACGAAATTATTGATGTTCTGTTCCCAAAGGGAACATGAGGCGTATGAGCTAGCAGCGGAGCCTGTTGTAAGGCTGTACATAAACCGAAAGCGTACGAAAGCAAGGCTTTGGTGGGTGCATCTATGCGGAAAGAGTAACAAGGCGTACTCTCAGTGCAAAAGCTGAATCCGACCTACTTATCTAATGTAATACAAAATTATCCAAAGCACAAAGATGGAAAGCACTCGCAGACATTGAAATGGTCACTAGAAGGGTTCACTGCCCAGTCGGCCAAACCGCCCAGTAGGCCACCCTGCTCTAACTCCACCACTGTAGGTTTTGATACCATATCTTCGCAGGCAAAGTTATAGACATTACCGATTTCTACACCTTTTATACCAAAAATTTCATTCATACTAGTATGGTTCGTAAGTTATGATGATTTAACTATTTATCCTTAAGCGGCCCCTAGAGTTAGACCCCGGAGTAGGAAAACCAAAATCTCCGGGTACTCAGCTTGGCCGACTGGGCGGTTTGGCCGACTGGGCAGTGAACCCTTCTACCCCTATTTCAGTAATGATAGGCCAAATTTTTTTTCTATTTTTTTTTTGCGCACCCCACCAAATCCCAAATCCAAAAATCACTTATTTAGACTACCACGTCACAACCACCTATCGTAAAGCTATCGAAATTCTAGGAGATATTATTCAACTATACTTCTATAATAATCTCAACTCTTAGATAATTAGGATTTATATTTAATAGGGTATATATAGTTTTCGTAGATTTCGTGCGAAGCCTTGGCGTAGGTCGGTAGATCCCGAAATTTTACCGATTTACGCCAAGCCTCCGTATAAAATCAGCGCGAAATCAGTAATACCTTATATACCCTTACACCCATAGATCCTAATTATCTAAGAGTTAAGAGTATTATAGAAGTATAGTTAAATAATATCTCCTCGAATTTCGATAGCTTTACGATAGGTGGTTGTGACGTGGTAGTCTAAATAAGTGATTTTTGGATTTGGGATTTGGTGGGGTGCGCAAAAAAAAAATAAAAAATTTTGGCCTATCATTACTGAAATAGGGGTAATGCAGCTACCCTGCCTAGGCATAAGCGCTCAAGTCATAATGCGCTAATCGCAAAGCCTCCTTCGATACATACCTGAACTTCGTACCAACACCGCACTCTACGGAAAACCCCACTCGAGCTTTCTACGCCCATACTTCAGCTTTGAGCAGCGCACAATGGCATGACATCCACACAGAGGTCTGTACTTCGTCATTGGGAGAACAGAAATTTGCTTTCGCGCTTCAAAACTTACATCAATGTTGTTTCTGATCCTCCTGTCACAGTACACACTAAAGCATTGCCTATAAGACCAGTTGCTCTTCCTGCAAATCCAATACTCAAAAAATTCGCATTGAGCTTACTCATGGTGAGTTGCAGTCGTGGCAGCGGTGAAGTCCGGCATCTTCCTCGACCTTTTTGATCTTGCCTTATCATTACGAGCGTTACGGTGCAGTGTTGCATGAGACTTAAGCCACGTGAGGGGTTGATCAGCCTGGTATAATTATCTGCGGAGCATCCTTTGTCCCTCGTCGGTCTTATTTCGGCTCTGGCGTGTTTGGTCTCTCGTTGCTCGCTTCATCGCCAAGAATATCGGTCGAGGCCTTCCATGCATGATGTCGGTTATTCTTGAGCTTGGACCATATGATACCTTCTTGTTTGATAGTCCTGGCGGGACCACTACGTGAGTCAACCTGCGAGCTGCTCAATACCGCACACCGAGGAGCTCATTGTATGATCAAGAAACAAATTACCTATGGGCTTGAAAGATTTGGAAGCTGGAATCGGGATTGGCAAACCCATTCAGCAAATCTACTCCCTCGCATTCGGCTGCAACAACGCCTATTTCCTCGCTGGTCGTACAGCACAGGGGGCCATCATAAGTCAGTACCACCCAATAAGTCACCCAGCCACCATTCGTTCACCCGTTGCTTGTTCCTTCCATGGAGACACAACCTCCCACCACCCCTCGAGGGGTGGCTCATCGGCATAGCTACAAACATGTGTCGCCGCGACATTCCCACTCTATCCGTCCAACTGGGCCCAAACAACAGCTTCTTCGCTCGTGACAACGACAGCTATCGCTGGCACAACCTCCCTGAAGCACTCGAAGAGGCGATCCAGCAGCGCTTATCCCCGCTAGGCTAGCGAGCGACGCCTGAAGTCATTCTACTGGGCGCGGATGGCGCATTTGTATACGTCAATAACTGTGGAGGCCATAGCTACGGACTTGGGACTTATCCCAGGTTGCAGCAATTGATACAGGGTTTGCATGCACAGAACGTTGCTGGGCATACTGGATTCGCTCTATTACAGGTATTCAACCCCTTCAACCCTCCCCTCTCCTCCTTCCACCCCATACCTATCACTCAACACCAAACCCAGTGGATCTCAATGTCCATCCACCAACCCGGCCACTTCATCGCCCTGCACCACTCTGGCCACCACATCTCCGAAGTTCACCCTCAAGCCTCCCAGGCTCTAAGCAGCATATCCACGGCCTTCCCCTCCCGAACCCTCTCCCCTATCCAGCTACCCCAAGCCACTCCCCCAATGATGTCTCCACCAACAATGTCGCCCACCATGATGTCGCCCTCTCCAATAGCCCCACCAACACCCTACATGACGCCCAAAGCCTCGCCCCCAATCCTCCAACAACCAGCTACCTTCCAGCCGCAGGTACAACCGCAGGCTTCAATGCCCATCCCACAGGCACAGTCGGTGCGGCCGGTGGTGTCCACCCAACAGTCGGCTCCAGTGTCTGCTCCGCGGCCAGCGGCGCCGCAGACGAGGCATTCGAGCGGCTTGGGGAGGTTTTTTAGTGATACTGCTAGTGGGGCGTTGAGTAGTATTATCGCCACTGATATCACGAATGCCACGAGTGGGACCGGGGGTGATGATGGTGGGGGGTGGGGTGGGGACAGTGTCGGCTGTGGTGGAGGAGGGGAAAGCGGATACTGAGGTTACAGGCATTGTTCAATAGGTCATCTTTCTTGCTGTAATGATCCTTGTTGGGTTCTTGAAAGAGGCTGCTTGGTCAAAGTCGGAAAACCAATTTTGAGGAAAGTTTTGAGTAGGTAGTTTTCGACAGCTCTCTGTGAATTTCCTGTTGGCTTGCAGCGTTCGTGGATTCTCGTAGGTAGGAGTTATAATCATTCGCTACTTCGCATTCTGTGGAGCGGATACTACTGAGAAAAGGCGTTGTCCCGTAGTGTCATTCATTGAAGATCTCAGTTCTTGTAGCATGGTGTAGTGCTCATATGGCCTTCAATCGTCTTTCCGAAGCAGAGTCTCCACGTCGCACTCCTGCTATCTACACGCCCAAGATCAGTTCTTTTTGATTTCCATGTGGCACCCTGCAGAACGTCATGGGAAGCATCGTCCGTCGGATCTGAATCCATAGTTATAGCACCCAGAGGCAAAAGAAAGTCAATAATGGCTTGTTAGTCTGCGTTCGGCAGGTGTTTGATAAGCCCCAAACGAGGATAGGTTTCATAGTAGTCAAATTAGCCGCCCTGCCAATACATCCTGATTGCTTCCGGGGACCTGTGCCAAATGTTGGGACTCGTTTTCTTATCTTCAAGCCTATCTCGTGCAACCTTGAGGACGGTACCACATTCTCCACCTGGGTAATTGACCGATGCTCCATTTTCGAGCAAGATTTGCAAAAGCTCGACTTCTTCCATGCTGCAGCGGGCATTGGGACGGTCCCATCGCCATCTTGGATATCAGGGCTAGCTCCACGCTTTTAACATATGCTCCATGGCTTCGGTTGCTCCATACTTTGCTGCAGCAATTAATAGAAGACCAACATCGATGTTGGGTTTAGATGCATCAGGGCTTCAATTCCACATCTAGTCTCCTCTTTGTTACCTGGCCACGCCATGCTTCTCAAGATCTGCGGGATGGCCAGAAACTCTATTCTGTCCAAGATTGCTCCATGCTTGATAAGAATTTCAGCACCAGGCAGATTCCCACACGCGATAGAAAGTGAGAGAGGATTGGACGGAGGGATCAGACCACTCGACGTATTTGAATTGGCGCCAGCTTCAATGAGCATCTTTACGACATCAACATTTCCCTGGCTTTCGGACGGGTACACCAGGGCAGTTAGATCCTTGCCTGCTTTCAGCTCAGGATCTGCGCCAGCGTCTAGCATGAGCTGCACCAGGATGCTCCCTCGACTCCCTTAGCTGTTGGCGAAGGAAGCTGCTGCCTGTACCGGCATGTCATGTAAGAAAACCTCACCACCGTTTGGTTGGAATAGAGCGGTGGATGTTAACGCCTGCACCCTCCGCCAATAGGACCTCCACAATATCATATCGGCGGTCTTTGACGGCTTAACGGATAGCTCCCGCGATTGCAGGATGGACTACAGTTCTAGAGCGCCAGATCTTGTTTACATTACTTCCTTGTAGAATAAATTCGTTCACTGCTATGCCGTAATTCAAGGAGCATTTTCACTGTTGATTGGTGGCCGTGGAAAGCGATAGCCGCCAAGGAAGTTCTTTCGGCACCCGAAGAATTTTACGTCTTCGCCAGTATCTAAGAGCATAGACACACCAGTGGGTCTAGATCCAAGAGGGGTGAGACATGGCCGATAGCGATATCTCCGGGGTAGACCTTATTTCGAAATTTATCCCTGGTATGGTACATTGAAGCTTAATTTCGCGCTCATCTTGATTAAATCACTCACGTCGTAGCATGATGATATTCCTCAGATGAGTCGCGTTCATGAAAATGGCGAGGCATTTATGGTAAGAATCGATGAGTCATCCAATTGAGCCTCTCGAAGATGGAGATACCAAAACGAAGCCGCATATGGGCCCATAGCCGACCTACTCAAGACCCTATCTTCGAGCGAGAGAGCTTCTGGATCTTGACAGAAGTCCTCATACCCGCATCGGAGCAGGTATACTACCGAAAATACCAAAAAATGCGCCAACGTGGCGTGGGCAACATTTTCCCCAAGTGAGAATATGAAGGTTACGTCGAGGTCATACGAACTGATACGAGGTATTCTTTGACAGAGAAGTGAGCCTCAGCTCTTCGATATCAACCCACCCCTCTCCGTCGAACACCTTCTGCTTGGACATCGTCATGGTGACCAGGCCAGAGCAGATTGTTAGAATATTACGCGGCCCAGAAAGTCTGTTCAGCATCGTAGTAAGGTTGACCTTCGGTCCCGATTGCGACCGTATCTGCGACTTCTTGAATATCGAAGGGATGGAATGAGCAGATCAAGCAGCACATAATCCTACGAACGTCCTCCGTACATTCTTTAGGGATACGATTTAGTATTCGCGCATACGTCTCATTCAACGTCTTGGGAAGAGATTTCGACGATTTCAGAATGAGAATAAGTTTCATATATCCTTCAATGCCATCCAGCTGGCAAAGCACTCACCGAGACAATCCTTGTGCACCCACTAGCAGAGATATTTCTATCTTGGTTCGGGTGTCTTCTGACTAACTCGATAATCTGGCGTCGTGCTGCAGCTAGTACCGAATGAAGGCCGGGATGTCTCCGTCTACCACGCTTTCTTCTAGTAAAATCCTTGCTGTTTGAACGATACTGGGAGAGTCTTCGGTATTTTTCTCTCGTCGGCTGGTGGCAAAGACATGAACGTTAGTTTGGTTCCAGCGTCGCAGGTCCTGGAGACCCTCAAGAAGATTTTCTGTCTTCGCACTCGTCTAACGCGTCAATGATTAGGTAAAGCGCGGGAGATTTGTACAAGGTCCGTCGAAGGGTCGCTTTGAGATCTTGTGTCGTCGACCTCGTGCACCAATGGGAATGCGCGTTGTAGAGATCTTCAAGTACCTCGAAGGTTTTCATTGTCTTTACGGAAGAGCTGCACTAGTATTGAGCTTAGAGAGCTCTGGGACAGCTGCTTCTCACGAGTGTCAAAATCGAAATATACCACCGTCGCCTCTGGGTCCTTGCCCTCTAACAGAGAGTCGATGGCAGTAGAGCTTATGATAGTCTTTCCCGGGTCTGCCTTGCCATACAGCCAAAGAGAGGAACATGTACCACTTTTCCAATCCAAGAAAAGACAGTCCTTCAAAAGCCATATGCCAGTATCGTCTTGCCTTTTATCACGGACACTGTTCAAGTTCGTAGAGGGATCTGAAGTAGAGAGCCAGCTAATTAGCCTGTGGGACAACTCTTCGCGCGCAACTATATGCAGCGAGTTGGTCACGTGGACGACGCTGTCTTGAACCTCGAGATTCAAAGTCCTGGGACCGTGTCAACACGAGCTATTCCATCTTCTTTGTTGAGTACCCGTGATTCACTTCAGGCCCCTAAGGCGATTGACGACGGGTTTGATTTCATCCCTTTCGAATGGCCATTTGAGGGATCTTTTGACCTTAGACGGGTCTTTGGTAAGCTTGGCCATGAACAATGGCATTTCATCGTAGCATATGGCAAGGAGACCGTTGGTATTCATCATCCTCTGGAGCACCGGCAGGCGATTTGCTTTCCGCGAAAGTTCACTCTTGCCAGTTGCTATAGTATGAGAGGCTCTCAACGCTTTAGCTCTCTGAGAAGTAGATTTTAGATGTTCCAAGACAACTTCCAGACTAGTCAATTCATCGACGAGATCCGCAATTTTCTTAGCGGTATTTTTGACGCTCTCGTAGTATTTCCTTGTCCGCATTGTCAGGTCCGTAGTCAATTGTATAATCGCAATTGCGCTAGCTATGATACTCAATGGACCCATCAGAACATTCTGAAAGAGACGATCAAGAAGACAGCCGTGTTGTCTTTTTGAATCCCCACGAGACGGCCAGTTCATGCATCTAGAAGATAATTGTACGCGCAATGACGTTGCTTGCTGGCATTTTCAAACCCTTCGAGATTTGCCTTCTAATCGTGCAGATTTTCTAATGAAAGAAAGATTGGGAAGGCCCAGTATAATCGTTGGTTCTCATTTCTGCACATTGTTCGCCCTATCAACTCGCTGTCCCATGGGCTGGCGACCCTCGACCTCGTTGATGTAGCTCTGGTAAAACCCCGGTCCCTACCAGTCTAGGGGATAAGTCTCAAGTAGATGGAGCAAAGACAGTATTGCGAAACCCAAAGACCTGAGATTTTGGCTTTCACCGGCACACCTCCCACGTTGGAAGTGTCGTATTATCAATTTACCCTTTTCAGCTACATCGGCAGGGCGCATGTTCTGAAAATAATGATATAGGTAAGACATCGACGTCTTGTTGGTATACATTGGTTACTGGTTCGAGTTAGACGTGGACTTGTGCCTGAAATACAGGCCGCAGACCAACATCCTGTGGGGCAAAATGTAGCTCTGGAGGGTCTAGGCGACGACCCAGTAACTCAAAGACAAAAGAGAGTAGAGCTCTTGATGCTGGGACGATTGAGTTATATTTGTCCGGAAATTAAAATAGGGTCCGGTGCATATCAGGAATATTTGATCTAGACCGGACCGTTATCTCTACTTAGAAGGGTTCACCCCGACTCGGTCACACCCCTGACTCGGTCACCCTGCTCTAACTCCACAACCGTGCACTTTGATACAATGATTCCGCTTGCGTAACTGTAGTAATTACTATTTTCTACAAGTCTTGTACCAGGATCTACGTTCATACTATTATACTTTGTAAGTTGTGGTAATTTGACCATTTGGCCCCTAAGAGATCCCTAAAGCTAGGCCCCGGAGCGAGAAAACTTATAGTTCCGGGTACTCAGCCCTACAGAGTGACCGAGTCAGAGGTGTGACCGAGTCGGGGGTGAACCCTTCTAAGCTCAAAAAATGATGTGGATCCAACTTTGAGTATATTCCCTTCCATGTCGAATTGACCGCTCTCCGACCCTCCTCTTCTACCGATGGCTCCAATTCAACCTCTCAAAGCCTCAGAAATCCCCTTCGTCTTCCCCCAAATCCACTCCTTCCCCCCCTTCTTCTCCCTCCAACCCAACCTCCAAACCCGTACCTCTCAGCTCCGCAGATGGTCCCGCCTAATCCAGCGCTACTGCCGTCACAATCACATCTTCAAGCTCTCCCTTACCTCTGCTCTAGACACACCCTTGTTCAAAAACACCGAGCTACGGAAACGGCTGAGCTTGCATGATGCGTGGGAGGTCATAGATTGGATGACAAGAGAGGAGGGCGGTATGAGGGCGGAGTGGATTGAGCGGGGTAAAGACGGTGGAGGGGGAAAGGGAGGGACGTTCTGGGTGTTTTGGAAGAGACCGGAGGAGTGGGGGGATGTGTTGGCTGAATGGGTGGAGGAGGTGGGGCAGAAGAATACGGTGCTTACGCTTTATGAGTTGAGGGAGGGGGATATGACAAGTGGGCGGGAATTCTATGGGATGGATGGGGAGCTTTTCCAAAGGTCATTGAATGTGCTTGTCAAGAAGGGCAAGGCTCAGATTTTTGGGAGCGAGGACCAGCAAGGTGTCAAATTCTTCTGAGAATCTTCGTGATTCGACTGTTAACATCTCGACATACGCCACAAGGCTTCAAATACAATCATCACGCCATGAAAGGAACTCCAGTGCAGAACGCCTCGCTCACATTCACAACGGATGTACAAAACCCACAGTCCCAATGTCCTTGTCGGTCAAGTTGTACGCATCCAGCCAATTGTCTCTGTCTTGACTCAAAGCCATGTATATCATCCAATCGGTCCGAACTATCATAGCGATCTTTCCCATCGCTTCCACCATTTGCCGGAATTTGGGCCAAAGCTTGCCTTCTTCGGCGGTTGTACCACTGATGAGGTAGACGTTTTCAGGCTGGCCAGATTCTGAGGCGTCGGATTCGTCCTCCAGACCAGCTCTTAGTGTTGACGGGGCTCGAGCACGATACAGCATACACTTTCCACCGTTCGCTTGAACAATAGACTTATATATTTCAAACCCGCCGTGGACGGCCTCCGTGACATAGATTGTGTGACCGAGAAGCATCTTGCCGTTGTTATCCTTTGCTCGAGCAAGAGCGCCGGAGAGCGTTGATTGTTGGCGCCTCTCGCCGTCCACGTCTGCCAGCGGATAGTCCAGTGGATCCAGAGCCTTATTTTCAGACAGGCAGGCGTCGACGAAGTCAGTAGAGAGAACGACTGGGGCGTGGGCCAGACCACAGATAAATTTTTGGGTTTTCAAGATGCGGGGAGCAGCCAGATGAGTGCAGGTGGCGTAATCTGATACAATCAGAATTCCCATCTCCCGAAGTCGAGTCTAGATGGTGTCAGACAATTCGGAATGTGAATAGCAGAGCATATGCTTACTTTCTCTTCGCCTTCTTTCTTCGCAGCACCTACCCATCTCTTATACCCAGAAAGCGCCAGACGCATGATTGGAGGAGCTAGGCTCTTGACTTTCTTTGCACGCTTTGCTCCTCTTGCCTCTTCATCTGCTCCTGTATCGGTGTCTTCTTCTCTAGAGGCAGACCGCTTCCTGCTAGCGTCCAGGGGTTTCTCTTCGCTTGACTTGCGGTCTCTTCCGTGAGTGACTCCACCAATCCTCTTCCTCTCTTTCTCGAAAAGTGCAATGTCAGGAGCGAGATCGTGTATTTTCGCTACTGCCTTGTCCTTTGCACTACGGCTGCCTGTTGTGGAGGGTGTCTCGTTCTCCTTACCTTTGCCAACGAAGCGTGAAGGTGCTGGCGTTCGAAGGGCGCTGTCAGTATGTCGTCTATTCTCTCTCGAAGCTTTAGGAGTAGGTCCGCCAGACTGAGAAGATCGGAAAGGTACAGCTTGGCCGGCGGCCGAGCTTGGGGGTTGAGGGTTGTGTACATTTGAAGCTCTAGGTGGTGCCACATTCTGGTCTCTCATTAACACTGGCTTTGGCACACAGTCTTCTTCCATTGAAGCCTCGACGTCAGACCCTTGAGGGAAAAAGATTCGTTCTACTGCCTGCTTGTCGATAGGTGTTTGCCCAACGACTTCTCCCAAATTGGTACGTGTAGGAAAGTGGGTATAACGGGAATTAGAGACAGTCTGGATCTGCCATTTTGCGTAACTCTCCTCGAGCCATAAATGGTTTACCATGTTGATATTCCACTCTTTCGCAGCGTCACACTTCTCGCTGACCATATGTGCCGTGATCAGATGTGTATTATCTTCCTTCATCGTCTTTGTGAATTCCCCCCCTGCCGCTTTGGCAAGGTTCTCCAAGTAGACACGAGCTTCACCATTGTAATTCGACAAGCTGATTCGGAATCGATTGAAGCCGGGAAGACCGTGTCGGGCTACTGGATAATGTAAGAGTCGCCGCAGAGGATAAGTCCAAGCATTGTGCGTCATAAGATGATAAAGCCAAGCAAGGTTACCAACGTCCTTTCCTGCTCGCGCGGCGATCCTATAATTTAGCGATTCTCTGTAGTGACAGATGAAGATATCAGCGCGATGCACGCTGCCAGTCACGCTACCTCCACCGGAAATGACCAGGTCCTCTATTGTCTCCAGAAGGCGGTGTCCAAGCTCGAGATCGTTGGAAAGCATGACCTTTTTATTCTTGAAAACGCTTAGACGTCGACGATTGGCGCTCGGCGAGCTAGATGGAGTGGGAAGTCTGGCTGGCCTGGGTGAAGTTGCTCCTTCGAGATCTAGTCGATTAGCTTCAGCGATGCGATCTTCAGGCCGCTTTCGCAATATCTCTGGGTCCGGTAGGCAGTAGGGCCTTTCGTCTATCCTCTTTCCGAGCTTGAGACAGTCGTCAAACCTTGCAACAGTCAGCATTCGGAAGTGACAGATGAATCAGGTGGAGCGTCTTTACCAGTGTGGCAAGACGATCTTGACTTTGAGGTTCTTGTTGAGGGCCGTTTGGCACTTATCAGAGTCTGTAGTTAGAGCCACGATATGCGTGACCATCTTCGACACCGCACTGGAGTATAAGCCACCCATAGCTAGAACGCCTCCAATGATGGCGTCCGAATCACCACTCGGTAGATCGGCACAGCACACGACGAGGCCAGAAAAGAAGAGCCTAGGGTCAGGGCTGTATTGACGAGGGTTCGCAAGTCTACCCTTAGTGATGGAGGCGTTGACCCAGTCGGGTTTGACCACAGACTTGAGGGAGTCATTGGCCGCGTCGTAGTCTGGGAAATCAATCGTTGTGGAGACGATGTGCGTCACATCTTGCAATGGTATCTTGTCCGCTCGCGGTATTTCTATTGCGCCATTCTCCTCAAGCGCTCTTGCAAGCTAGAAGAATCAAATAAGCCTTTACTGTGAAGTGCTGTCAATTGTGGTACTTACTGATTCTGCTTGGTCCTTTCGAAGATCGTCAGTGTGCACGATGTAGAATTGAACTTGCGCAAAAAGCGCCTTGTTCTCTGACCTTCCTTCCGTAACCATGGCTGCGTGGGCAGACACCTTCGAGGGTTTGCGATCAAGCTTTGCTTCAGTTTTCGGCGATCTTCGCAGAAGATGTTGAAAGAGATGTTGAAAAAGATGTTGATAGTTCTAATGAAAAGTCGCGTCAGGCCCTGGAAGGCCCAGATAGGAAACGCGCCAAGCCCATTGGTCACGTGCCGCCTAGGCTAACCTCGGCTGGATTGTGCCCCACCAATTTCCAAATCGATGGCGTTTTGACATCAATTTGGAATTGTTTGCAGACACAAATCTTCCCTACTTCCTCTATTATGAAGGTACAAGGGCCGTCAAACCTTTGCGGAGTCATTATGGGGAGATCAGCTAACCAATTGTAGATAGTAGAGAAATCCTATTTGATGTTAGCTAACGCCGTAAATCCTGCGTCGACCTAATCCTCTCAGCTCTACCTGTAAATAGTGTCCTTTAACGTATCCTCTTCCTGCAGGTCTGCATTGTATAAAGGAGGCCTTTCACCTCGCAGAATTTCAATCAAGAATCAATCTATGGTCGTTCATATCAAGGGAGCCGCTGCGATGTCTACATCCCATTTCAATATCAAAGAGCACACAATCCCATGTTCATATATTCGAGAGTACCCAGGTGCCTTGCTGGATAGTCAGGAGGACAGCTTACGGCTTCACATCAAACAATACACGGCATTGGATGGTTCTCATCGCCGGCCTGGGGCAATCACAATCATCGGAGCTCACGCCAATGCCTTACCAAAGGTATGTGTTCTCGGCGCCAGGACGGAGACTATGAACTAAAGATAGGTAGGAGCTGTATGAAGCGCTCTGGGATGACCTCTATGAAGCTCTGAAGTCGCGTCGTCAAGCAATTTCTGGTATCTGGATTGCCGATGTCGCCCATCAAGGCATGTCTGGAGTATTGAACGAGGATAAGCTTGGTAACGATCGTGAGCCTTGCAATGTCAAAATAGATCAGAATTTCTGTCTGATATGTTCTAATTGAATCTAGCCTCCTGGTACGACCATCCTCGTGATTTGTTTCTTATGATAAACCATTTCCACAAAGAAATGCCACGCCCTTTGGTTGGAATCGGTCATAGCATGGGTGGAAATCATCTGTAAAGCCTTCACTGGATTTTTGGCGAATCATTACCAACACAAAGCAGTGTGAACCTGTCCTATTACCATCCACGGCTGCTCTCCTCTCTCGTGCTTATTGATCCCGTCATTCACGACCCAGGTACATCGGCCCCTGCAGACGACGCGGCAAGCTCGTCAGGCGCGCAGAAGTCCACCTTCCGCCGCGACAGATGGCCATCCAAAACTGAAGCTAAGACGTCTTTCCTTAAAAGCAAGTTCTACCAGGTGTGGGACCCCCGAGTTTTAGACCTGTTGGTCAAGTACGGCCTGAGAAGACTCCCAACAGCACTATACCCCCAGGGCTCGGATGACTCGGATGACTCGCAATCAAAAGATGGACCTGTCACACTAACCACCACCAAGCATCAAGAGGTCTTCACCTTTCTCCGCCCAAAATTTGACGGTGCGGACGCTAAAGGCAAGGGGCTTCCCAACCGTCAGACTCACCCCGACCTGGATCTGAAGCGCGGTGACCAGAGTCCCTTTTATCGTAGCGAACTACCTAGAACTTTCAACAACCTCCAACATCTTCGACCCAGTGCGCTTTACATATTCGGTGGCCAGTCGCCGCTCTCGCAGTCAGACTGGCGCAAAGCAAAGATGGAGCGAACCGGTACGGGCGTAGGAGGTAGTGGCGGCGCCGAAGGAGGTAAAGTCAAAGAAAAGGTTTTCGAGGACGTAGGACATCTACTACCTATGGAAATTCCTGAGGAGTGCGCTGAAGCGGCTGCGAATTTCCTGGAAAAGGATCTGGATCAATGGAGGAAAGACGAAGAAGTGTGGAAGAAGGATTGGGAAAGCAAACCCAAGGCCGAGAGATCCACTGTTAGTGATGAGTGGAAACGAAACATCGGCGGTGATCCTCGGGCCAAGTCCTCGCAGAAGCTTTGATTGGGCCTGACAAGGGTGTCTCTCTGTGTTTCTGTGGACTCGATTTAGCAGCATAACGACTAGGATCTCTTGGATAAAGCATCTCTGGGCACCTTTAAGTATTCTGGTCTGGCCGAGGATACGCTGATAGATATAATCTGCGAGGATTCCACTTCAAGTCGACGTTCTTTTTGGCAAGCGTGCTCGGCTTGGTACCTGCATGAGTGGCAGTTTTGGGTGTCGGTGTGATCGACTTGAGCATAACGTGCGTTCGATGGGAGTAGTGAATGTGAATTCCAAGCACACTTTACATACGCCGATTATCCACGACTCACCTTAAGCGCGGATCGTCAAGTCTTTGCGCTTCTGCACTTGTTTGCTGCGAATTTCTGGCTCCAGAGTCCTCGCGAATGCCACTTTTCTCGACGGCTTCCCATCACATTACGGGTCTCATATTATTAAGATGGCAACGGAGGTTTTGACGTGAGACACTAAAGTACTCTAGGTTTAAGGTCTTACTCTAAGGCTCTAGCGACGCGCTTATCCAGCTCCGCATTATAATTAGTAGATTGTTTGCATGTCTATTTAGTAAGCTCTATGTTCTTTATATCTTCGTTTTCGAGGCGTTATGCTGTACACCACCATTCGCACTCTTCTTTGTCCGCACCACCTCCGGAAGAGACCAGATCCTGGGCCAGGCGAGGTCATACTCTTCTTGTCGTCCGTTTAGGCAATGTCTCAGCCATATACCCCAAATAATGTAGAAGTAAGCTCCGGTGCCAGTCATGAGATGCCTATGATTTTCATTCGTCAGCCATTGTTTCCCAGAACCAGGGTCTAAAACCCATCTTACCACCAGCCATGGCCTTCAAGCAACATGCCCCAAGGCAAGCCCATATCTCTCCTCCAGACCCTCAATTGACGACAATGGACATTATCTAGGTGCCAAATCAGGAACCCTCCCAGAAACGTAGATAGCCCACACCCAATCATGAGCCACATGGTCCCCAGTATCTTCTGATCTCTCCTTCCCTGCGCCCTACTAATCTTTTTCTCGGCATCCGTCATACTCCTCCCCTCCTTGATTCTATACTTCTCCTCCGCATTCTTCAGCCTCGGCCTGAGCGTAATCTCCATAACGTACATTGCCCTCAACAGCACAACAGCAGTCAGAATTGTGTACGCGTTCTGATGAAAAGCAGGGTCTTGCAGGTAATGATAATAGAGGGTTATGAAGACTGCGAGGGAGACGAGACCGAGGGCGAGCCAAAGGCTGAAGAGACGAGAGCGAGAGTAGGAGAAGGTGGCATAGCACATCAGGCAGGTTGTATAGATCATGGAGAGCTCATCGACGAGCTGCATTGGGTATTTCAGTGTGGCGTGGAAGAGAAAACTGCCCGTCCCGACTAAAAGGTAACCGACGAAGCTGACCAGAAAAACTGTATCGTGGCCATATTTGCGGCAGGATTGAATGCCTAAGTAGGCGAGGTAGACGAAGAGGAGGTTTGTAAGGGTATTGACTATCTCGGCAGCGTATGGAGTCGCATAGTAGTCCTGCAAGCATATTAATTGAATGTTCAACCCCAATGAAGAGAGGAAGCAAACTTCTTCACACCAATTGATTGTCGAGGTCACTGGATCCCAGTAGCCTCCTGGATCCGGAGCTGCGTAAGGAATCGAAGGCAACCAGCAAGGCATTATAACGTCTAATATGTAGAGACGATGAGCAATGCTGGAAATTTGGTCCACAAAACAGATCCACGCAACTTTGAATATCGACCGTGAGTGGCCGGCCCGAGGAGCCCCACGTGAAGATTTTCAGGGTCTAGATCCGCGTCAGGCCGAGGCGTTTTTGTGAGAGCTTGGCGAGCTTGGATGTTTCAGGTACCTCACACTTTCAAGCAGCTTCGAACGTAAACTCGTACACATCAGGTCATCAACGAGTATTCAGGAGAGCTGCGAGACCCCTAGGCTCTTTACAACTGATCTAGCTGCTTTATGACATCTTGCTGCACGCAGCTTGCAAGATGTCAATTCCAAACGAGGCTCTGCAACGGGTTAGCGCTCCAAAGTCTCTTCTTTGTCATTGTTCTTTCTAATCAGATGTGCAGCTTGCCCTGGAGATCGATGCACAAGCTCAATCGGCCCAGCGAGAGATCAACATAGTCAAGACAGCCGTGGCTGCCAAGCAACGAGACATCCGAATGCTTGAGCTTACATCGATTGAAGTCAAGTCATTGGCGAAGGATACGAAGATTTATCAAGGCGTGGGAAAGATGTATGGATTCGCTCGAGCATCATCAAACGGTGGTACTGATACTCGAGTACTAGGTTTGTATTCAGTCCGATAGGGGATATGGAGAAGCGATTGTCATCCGAGACAGCGGAGCTGAAGTCAGACGTCTCGAACCTGAACAAGAAGCTCCACTACCTAGAGACGACTCATAAAAATAGTAGGGAACATATTGAGAAGATCATGCAATCGGGTAGTAGATCCTGATCAGACCTTGGGAAGACATGCCGGTCCATTTGGAAAATCCTAGAGGAAGCAGGCCGTGTACACCATGCCCGACGAAGCTGCCATGTCATCCACTCCAATAACGTGAGGTGCAACTAGGCTCGAAGCTTGGATGAGCTACTCTGCATTTAGCAAGGTAATTGGTCAAAGAGAGGTAGACGAGCTCACCCGTCGATCATTTTCCGTATGTAGCGGGCTAGGACTTTCAAGGCACTCGTCCAGACTACGAGAGGAAGATGGGCACTATTATGGAAGGCGCATGAAGACTAGGAAGCTCAACGCGAGCGGTCAGTTCCATTCATACTCCAATCGAACCTAGATTCTTGTATTCGTAAGTCGTGAGCGCGGGGCAAGCGTGTCAGCCGCATTTTAGTATGACGTTCTCAATCAAGATAATTCAGCATCCTCAGAATATATCCTCAGCCTTCTCTCTGTATACGCGACCGACCACACAACATGCTCGTCCTTGCCAGTGTCTACCTGCAGCCCCTGAGCAATCGCTGTCCATTTCTTCCCGACAGGCCATCCGCAAGCGCTGTACGCCTAGTGACTTATAGACCGGTATAGTAAACTCCTGGCTATCCCGAGCGTCCTACCCATATGCTGACAACTGCTCAGCTGCTGCCAAGTGCTCAGACCCCCTTTGCCATCACCACCGCTGGCGAACTCCGGATATGGCCCCTCTCCAGCAACAGTACCAATGACAGCGGAGGTAGCAACCGCAACTGCTACAACACGTCTGGTAATGGGAATCGAAATTGTTCAAATTGCACCAATTGTTACAATTGTTGGAATTGCGCAAATTGTGACAGTTGCAATGGGTGCAGAAACTGTGCCAATTTGTTGGATACAGGGACCTTGTAATCCTCTATGTCCCGAGGATACTGCTTTCGGAAATATCGACGTTTCTGTAACTTACTAAAGTAGGAACGTAAGTGTGGCTTAGGGAGGCTTACGCTCCTTTATTCCCTTTATTCTCCTCTATCAGCAGTAGCCTATAAAGTCTAGGTAGAATCAGGTAGACTTAGAGAATTCAAGCCTTCTGATTTACTCTATTCAACACAATTGCGTCGACTGCACGGACTGCCGCAACTGCTCGAACCTAAAAGGAGTTACTGGAGGAAGGAATCAGAGCGGATGAAAGCTCTGAAGCTGGACGTGGTGTATCTAGGGGCTGGAAGAGCTACAAGATTGGGGATCGGAGAGGCTTGCGGGGACCAGCTAGTGACTTTTCTAGGGAATTGGCCGTCGAGAGGACGGGTACCTCTCATTTGCGACCATTCAAGCAATGTTAATGGCTTCTTCTGTGCTGTGAATCGCTTTCCTTAGTCCTCATTCAGAATTTCCCGGGGGGTTTAGACCACGAGAAGTGTTCTTTGCATGCTGGCCAGAACTCCAGATACGACATTTGTTCACGTCTTGGAATCCATTATCTCCAATGCCATTCACATAAAGCCTCAAACGTTGATACCTATAACCGTTTTATCGTTGTTCCCCAGGAAAGGCTAAACGAGTCAGGCAAAATGTGGGGTCACTAGCGCGAATTCCTGGATCTTCGATCACGAGACAAACCCCGCAATCAGCTCCTATCCCTCCTCTTCCCACTGCCTTGTACCTGACTGTCTTCTCACCATCAATTTCTCGAATCCAAGCTCATCAAGCTTGCAATCTTCCAAAATAACCAGCTTTGAACCTTCCGTTCAATCCCAAACATCATAGTCAACATGTCCGCCGCCGATACAGCACCGGCACCACTCGAGAAGGTCGACTCAGCCATCTCAGGCTTGTCGTCGTCTCCACCTGATGACAAAGCACCAGTCAAAGGGCATCGGAGGGCGAGCTCGAGTGCTGCTGGGGTGTACAACATCAACGACTTAGGTGAGTCGACGACAGCATTGAATGACAACGATCAGAGATGGTTGTTGCCGGATGTGACACAAGAACGCGGGGCTGACAAATGCATAGAAAAGGAAGGCAAAGAAATCACGATAGCGAAGGAGACCCAGAAGCTGAACTGGTGAGTTATCTCGAGGCCCACCTGCAATGACAGGAGTCCATGTCTTCCTTGCTAGCCTTGTCCCGCTGTCGCCAGTCTCAGGCTACCCAATCGATACTGACTGAAATCAAGGCGACTGAACAAGTCACCAGCCACGCTGGATGAGAAAGAAGCCCTCAAGAAGTTCCTCACGGAGCCTCCAGTCAAAAAGATCGACCTGCACTTCCCACTGGGACTTGAAGTCACTGCACGGAACCTCAAGGGTGTGACCATCAAGGATGCGTTAGACGCCATTCACAAGCAATTTAAGAAGAAGGTATGACCTGAGATCTTCTTCCCTGAACTCATACCACGGTAGTATTCGATGCTGACAAGTAATAATGCACAGGAAGACGACGAGCTGGAACTCCCTGTGCTTGCCGGCTTCGAGTGGGACAAGGAGGAGTCATGGACACGGTTGATTGTACATCAAAAAAAGGAAGGACAGGCGTCGAGCAGCTCGAAGAAGAAGGGCAAGAAGGGCAAGGACGACGAAGAAGAATAGATCCTCGAACCACGAGCCTGACCAGACGATCACTCTAGGCCTAGAGAGTATTGTGGCAAACATGGCAGGGAGAATGGAATCGGGGAGTGTACCAACATTGGCTAACCATGCCAGATATTGCCTGCTGAGAAGTGGTTAGCAATTGTACCTATGCAGATACTTTAGCTAGACCAAAGATATTCTCTGCTCATAACAGATTTTGTCTGGAAATACAGACATGAACCGTCTGTAAGAAGTTCCACGGGTTGAGGGCTGGCTCCTGGCCATAGGCTTTGTAGTCGAGTCCTGTCAAAAATGTCGTGGAGGGACATATGTGGTGGTGCAAGAAATTCTAGAAGTGTGGGATTCCTTGCCAAGAGGTGCTAGCTCGATCAGGCAGGTCAATACCACCAACCAATATTTATTGGAAAGCACCATCAGGCTGGAAGAGGGGGAAAGTTCCTTCAACTCTTTCAGTTCGATGTCTGTGCCATCGGTGACATCTTTTCAACTACTTCGAAAACACTCATACCTTCGACTGATCAAAGGGCCCGGCGTCTTTTCATAGATTCGCCGCGATGGAAGAACGAGTTGCAATCCCTCCTGGGCTGCCCCGCAAACATCCTACCACATCGTACTGGCAAGAACCCCCCTCCCACCTCGCCAATCACAAAACTACGACCGACCTCCCTCAAATAGCGGACATCGTCATCATCGGCTCTGGCATCACTGGCGCCTCGATCGCCTGCAACCTCCTCAATCGACCATCTCCACCTTCAGTCCTCATGCTCGAAGCTTGCACGGCTTGCTCTGGTGCCACAGGTCGTAATGGCGGACACACGAAAACGGCTGCATATCGGGATTTTTTGGATGACATGAAAAACCTTGGTGAGGAGGAGGCGGCAAAGATTGCGAGATTCCATTTCAATTGCATGAGAGCTGTACGCGCCTTCGCCAGAGAGCATAACATCAAATGTGATAGCTGGCAGGGAGATACAGTAGACGTTTTCTATAATCAAGGGCAGGTAGCCAAGGCGAAGAAGTCCGTTAGTGAGATCCAGAGAGTGATTGGGGAAAAGGATCCCGCTGCTCGATACATTTTCTGGAATGCCGAAGAGACAGAGATGAAGTTTCTGGCACAACGCTCCTTGGGTGCCGTCCAGTATGAAGCTGGTAGTATTCAACCCTACAAATTTGTGACCGGAGTGCTCGATCTGGCCCTGAAGAAAGGTCTCAATCTACAAACAGAGACACCTGCGGTAAGGGTTCTCAAAATTGAAGATACTACCGGAGAATACCTTGTTCAAACACTACGAGGAGAAATCAGAGCACAGAAAGTGATCTTAGCTAGCAACGGCTATACAGCACAGCTGTGCCCAGAACTCCAGGGAGTTATCGTACCACTGAGAGGACACATGACCGCTCAAAGACCCGGGTCCAATTTGCCAAAGGATGGGCTTTCAAGGACTTATTCGTTCATCTACGATGATGGCTACGAGTACATGATACCTCGTCCACAGGGGTCGAAATTTGCAGGAGACATCATGATTGGTGGGGGCACCACAAAAGCCCCAGAGGAGGGCCTTCGCGAATTTGGAGAGACAGATGACACCACAACTGTGCCTGTCGTACGCAAATATCTCGAAGAATGTACAAAGGATTACTTTGGTTCGAATTGGGGCAAAGACCATCCTGAAGGTCGACTACGCAGAGTTTGGACAGGCATCATGGGTTACTCTGCCGATGGCTTCCCACTGGTAGGCCAAGTGCCTGGAAAGAATGGCCTGTACATATCAGCATCCTTCCAAGGTTCGGGTATGGTCTTGTGCTTTCTTGCTGCAAGAGCACTGGTCAGCATGGTGAATCACGACGATGAAGCAAAGCTTAATCAGTGGTTCCCCAAGGCTTTCCGCATGGCACCTGAAAGGACGAAGCATAAATTTCGTGGGCGACTTCATGCGAAGCCAGCTGAGTTAGAAAACCAAGAGTCAGATGCCATGTTAAGGCAGAAAGAAGATAAATCTGGGATGATTGTTACAACAAATGATTATACAGGAGAAGAGAAAAAACAATTAAGGGCTGCCATTCAAGCAGATCTTGGCGCCGTTAGCAAGAATGAGGGAACACCACAACAAGCTCGAAGCCACACCCGCAGAAATGCGTGACAAAGGGATCCAAATCACTCATTGCCTCAGGGCTTTGCATCCAAGGACTTCGGCCTCTGGCGCCTACGCCATCAAAATTCAATGTGTGTGTCTCTGAAGTCCTTGATGTGATCATCGACCCTGTCGACCCCAAGTGTCGTCCCAGTCCCTTGTATACTGCTCCCTTGACTGCTCTCGACTGGCGTTATATATTTTTTGGGCCCACAGATCGGCGTTGCGCTTGTCGACCCCATGCATAATCTTCTGGGCCTTCGTTGGTGGTGGCGGTGGTGGTACGGCAGGGCGGCGAATATCCGCGGAGCGGTCCCCTCCACCATTGTTCTCAGGATTCCTGTGATCAAGCACTTGGATTAGCAGATTCAGGTAGTTCAAGAGGATGAATTAGGGACACGAAACTACTAACGGCATTGTGGTGGCCATGAGATATTTGTGTCAGGTCAATGATCAACGCATGGGTGGCTGGGGATGTGACAAGCTTTTCGGAAATGGAGAATACAAGTGAACGCGATAAGATGATGTCTCCAGTCTCACATTTCTATCGATTTTGCAGCTACTGATTGGAGCCCCTGTTTGTTTGACAGCGTCCAGGATGAAGCATTCAAAGCCCCACCTAATAATCGTGTCAGGGACAACTGCGCCCTCGAGATAAAGAATTGTGTGGGGCAAGATGTCGACAGTGGCTAGCCGCCAGTAGATTGCCAGCAATGGATGAACGGATATTCTCCAAACGGTGAGGCGACTCCTTGCGGCCCCCAAGCTCAGTGCAAGCATGAAACTCTCACTTCGCTTCTCGCTCAAAGTGAGGTGGCTAGCACTGCATAAATTCGGTCACCTGCACAAATTTGTGTGTTTGATTGGCCATCAACCTGTGGAGATCATTGCTATTAAGTCCTCTATGTGGCGTTGGGCAGATATCTTAGTGATGACAGCAATAAATGTGGGAATGATATGTCCAAGGGGCAATTCTTCCACAGCTCGAAGATTGGCTCTCTGTTGCGTCGAGTACAGGCGGACTCGGGCCCCTCCAATCTGCATGCTTTGGAAGCATCGAGAGTGTCCATTTCTTATGAGTCATGTGTTATTCTCGCTTTTCTGAGCCTATCCTGGTCTCATTTCGTCCCTAAATCGTTGACTAGCCCTGCTGCGGAGGCTATGTCTCGCATAAACGCTCCCAAGCGAACATTCTACGCAAAGCCAGTTCGTGCCTTACCGACGGCTCATTGCAGCCCCGTCGGGCCCTTACGTAGACATTTTTACTTTTATTTGGCATTTCCCACGAGTTGAGCGGTTCGACCTTGATGCTGCATTGCTTACATAATTTATGAATGCCTGGTACTGCCTTCGACAACAGTACGCGAACCGCCCGGACAGGTCCCGGCCTCGCGGGGAAGCATCAGCCTTCGCTGCGGTTCTTCATGTCGGTATTGGAAGCCAATTGTATCGCAGTCTGCTTGCAATTGTACTTTGATTCCTGAATTCAGGCTTATCGCCTCACCAACGGCAATGGCGTTGTCAAGATCCATTGGAAAACGAGGCTGCCGAACAAGTTGCCTGCATGGTCAGCCACCTGCAAGCCGCGCAAAGAGGACGATGTCCATACAAAATGTGAAATATTCAATGATACGACGGCCGATCTCGGCGATACACGTTAAGGAGTCGACTTGTGTGCTGGGTCGACAGCAAAGGTGGTTGACACTATCAACAATTCAGTCATCGTGCTGCGTTTACACTTTGCTTCATCATATTAGATTGTACCACGAGTGAGCGCCACTGTCTGATGCCATCGTAGATTTTGGTCATGCGCCGTCCGTTTACTGTGGGGCTTACCGTTGCACAGAGCTCAGGGGTCTCTCTTGCGACAGCCCTAATCAACACAGCCACCAAAGTACGTTGCCTGAAGGATGCAGCACGAGAACTGTTCACGACTAAACCAAGGGCTAACAAGAATCCACATCGCAACCCCTGTGAAGAAGACTCGATGTTGTTAGCTCGGCGGGTATGGGGTATCTTAACTTGCTGCAAGATGCTCTTGCCCTTGTGTTAGACTCTTGCAGGTCCGTTTCAACGGCATTCTACGTTGCAATATGGCACATAAACGAATCACCATGCTTGCACGGCTCTGTAGCATTGGGGAGTGGCGACTTAGAAAACAGCCGTAGGCTCTAGTCGATTCGGTAACACCTTTCCTACAAGCCTAGCTTTTTCATCGTACTCTTTGAGACTACCGCAACCACGACTAAGCTAATTTACAGCAATGAGCTATCTCGATCGTGATCCACTGGCATATCGCTCTCCAACGTTTCGCTCAGGCATTCGCTAGTTCACCTTTCACGACATTTGGTCGGCGAAGCTAGTGCCATCATGTTTATTGGTCACACGCGCAACTCTCTTTCCTTGTGATCTCTACCGTCCTATCCGTGTCATCGTGCGCCATGACTGACTGTGATTTACACAGCAATTTGCTCTTCCCATGTGGGATTGCGCGATAGGGCGAAGCAAAGAGAGCGTCAAGGCCAAGCCACAAAAATGCTTTGGGCTAGTCAAACTTTGCATCGCCCCACAACAACATTGCTGTCAGACTTGGTGTCAGAAAGAATGGCACTTGGGAGGACTATAGAGCCCGAAGATCTTACCACATGAACGAAGCAAAGCAACTAATTTACCTATCAACGCTCAAGTTGAACCTTTAGGAGTCATTTAGTACGTTCTGATGCAGGTAGAATGCCCGAATTATAGCTCTAGTTGAGCGTGACCTGTGTCGACCGCCACTCATTTCAACACCAAGTTAATAGCCCTGGTCATCCACTACATTTACGAAGATTACATACGTGGTCACGTTGGTACAAGTCGCCGTATTATTGCCCCTCAATTTCTTCCGCACAACAGTCTTCCTGACGCATATGGCTCTTCTGGTCTTCTTCGTCGCTTTCACCCACTCAGCTTATTGCACGTGGAGCAGCCCGCAGATCAGAATCATTTGTGAGGGCTTGTGGGTCCGCGTCCATCATAGCTTGGGTCGCCCTACCCCAACATTACATTAGCGGCTGTTCTCGAATAGAGCTTTAAGGGCTTACCTTGGGCTAAAATTCACTTTCGAAGAATAGGGGTCAATATAGCGTCCCACCTCTTGGAATCTTGGGCGACAGCGTTGGCTCTATCAGAGCCTTTTCTTGTACCAAGGACCAGGAACTCTTTCCACGGATCTTCCTCTGCGAGGTAGTCCTCGATGGCTGGAGTAGTGCCGTCGTTCCTGATTCGAGACCGGGAGTCTCTGTTGGAAAGACACAGGTTGATTCCTTGGAGATTGTGGCTGTCACTGAGGAAATTGCGTCAGCAATACAGTCAAGGGTCGTTGCCCAAAGGTTCTTGACGAACGTCATGTTTTGACTATATTCAAGCTATCATGGAGCAGACAACTCAGAGCAAAAAGATTCGGTATCTTTGGGCACAGGGAGAGAAGCATCATGTTTAAGAATGAAATCAACAGAAAGTTGGCCCAATCAATGTATCGCAGTACTGACCGTACGAATGCCGCCCTCTCACTGGAGGGCGTTGAGCAAGTCCGATCCTTCTCACCCAGGGACTGAGCGTCAGACGCATGTTCAACAGGTCTTCCACAAATATGCCTGCTATTGGTCGTCCTCAGAAAGTTTCGGGCTCGGTTAGGGCACGCCTCCAAGGCCACCTCCCTTCTTCCGACTTTAGGGAAACCGAATTCGGGTCGACGTGAGCGCGCATCACCCAGGGAGTCCGAAAGTCAGGCTGGGGCTGCTTCAACTATTGCCGCTCCAGCGATGTAATCCAATCTGAGCGGTCCCGTAGGGCAAATCAAAGAGTGTGGATTCCGCGCTTATCGCTTGATGAGACATCATTTCGCATATGCACTATCACACTAGCTGGCAAGACCTATTCTTCATGCACACCTCCCAGTGTGGGGTTGGTTATTGCCAGAAGCGAGTCGTAGAGTCTCGGCTACAGAGCCTACCTCGGCTACACACGTCTATTAGACCGAGACCGAGATTGTGCATCTCGATAGCCACGTATTGTCTGAACCCCTTTACCTTACCTACATGTCAATGATGATAACAGGTAAGATGTCAGAAAGCTTACCCGACTGGCTATCAGGCTACTAGACACGCGAGAGGACTCCTGAGTGGGCTCGAAAATGTTCATGACATCCTAATTTTCAAGTATGTGAGAATGTTAATAGCAAGTCAAATACTAGGTGGCAGGAGCCGGGAGTCCTGAGTTTCCAACATGATTCTGTCATGTGCACGTAATATGAAGTGCCGATACAGGTAAACCGCTGCCGCCTTCCCTGCATGCGAGGAAAGAGCCACTACCAATCGTTGAACCATTGGTACGTCGAACCAGCCTTCAGGCCGCCTCGACGTGCCCTAAATGTGTTGGTCATAGCCGATTTCACCGAAAGCCACCCTTGGCAGTGTCAAATCAGGTGGTCAAGTTGCACATCCATTCCGTCGGGCACGGGAGCTATTTGCGCCTAAGGACAGCACCTTAACCTATCCCATGGGTAGGCATAATCTCAATCTATGCCACAAAGGGAAGTAGAAGACGCAGCGAAATTGTTACTCGCGCGTGTTTGCCTTCATTTACACTTGTTTGACTTCATGCGCTCTCGTTGGGTTCTATGGCGGCATCCCTATGGAGGCATTTCTCGTTCTCTACAGATGACCAGGGTAATACACGTAATGGCATTCTTTCTCACGATTGCTTTCCCTTGGTTGATCCTCTTCGTACAATCGAAGCGATCAGTAGCTGTCCAATTTAGCTGACCATCATTGTTGAATTAGTACACATGAAGGTCGGCTACCTTTGTAGTTTCAGTATATACACATCTGAAATCATCATGTCGTGGAAAGTCTTCTTGTCGTTGTTGCAGGTCCCCCAATACTATGCCGTCTACAAACAAAGGGCGCTCTTTCATGTTTTTTTGGTCTACATACGGATTGCCCAGTGTCTACTCAGACCTCAATCAGCTCTGTATGAACCTGCGTGCATTCTGGTTGTAGGTTGCCAAGAGTTCTTTGCTATCAATTTTGTTCCTAGCTCGCACATTCACAAAGAGTTGTCAACAATAGCTCGGGACTACAAGAAAGCGGCAATCATTGACTGGATGAGAAGATTTCGGAACTAGGGTCAGCCTGAATCTGCTGCTGTTGTACCAAGGTCGCGCAATATTGCTCCGTACTCCAATCCATCATGCTCAAAGGTCATGTGGCATTTCAAAGCTGACTCGAGGTTTTCCGAATAGCAACATCTTAGGAAGGTGACAACAAGCATTAGGTCTTTCGAGAGTAGAATGAGCGAACGGTGTCAAAGCCCAGGCTTTCCTGAAAAGGGATACACCGTCAGCGATTCTGCTACCTGATATGAAGATTACGGCTTACTATTCTGTTGTTCGCTGGCCCTGTTGATGTCTGCCAATTGGCCATCCCGATTCAACGGATCTGCCGTAATATCTTTGTTCGTGTCGTGTTCTTTTTCTCTGCCAACGATAAGGAACCTCTTCTAAATGTCCGACTCAGAGATATATCGCTCAATGGCTGGAATCGTGCAGTTCGGGCCTGAAACCTTACTTGGAGTCTAAGCTGAAGATCCAGAATGTGGGAAGTTCTATGGGATGAGCAGCAATTGAGCAGATAAGCCGATCCGGCTAGGCAAGGCAAGCCCGAAGGAAATGCTGTCGTAGCCATTACAATCCATGCCGCCGTGCGGGTTCATCAACATCCCATGGCTTAGTCCCTCGAGCCTTCCATCAGACAAATACGACAGCTTATGAAAGGGTTTCGATCTGTAATCTTGAGATTTAGTTTTGTTGATGGATTATTAGATAGCATATATGTAAGCCGTCGCTGTTGCCTCTAAGAAAGGAATTGTACCGAAGCAAAACAAAAGTGCGGTATTCGAACCAAAGCCACATAGAACTAGCCATGTTCCCTAGTCCGAGTCCCAATTGTAATGAGTTACATGTTTCTTCATCACAGTGTTCTGGAATGGCGGTCACAACAGTGGGTATATTAGCTTGGCGGGCGCGTAGAGCGACGATGTGATTGGCATATCTGCGCAGTTGCTTACTAGCGGCTTGAAGGAGCCAAATTGTCGAGGGAGTTGCCAAGCACTTGGCAGATATTCACTAGATTAGGCTTAGCGCCAAATCTAGCGAAAATGTCCTGGCAGTACTTCCCTAGCTACCTAGAGAGTTAACAACCCCTTCAATACTTCCATTCTATAGCCCATTAGGGGATGGCGTTATTCAATAGATAGACCTACTGAAGAGAGCCTATTACAGCGTCGTTGTGGCCCCCGTCCTCTCAATTCCATGGGAGGCTGCGGGTGAATACAACCTTCTTTAGCGTGCGCCACATGGCCATTTCAGTAACTCATCTCCACGGCCTCAAACGTGCAGGCTATGCAATACCGAGCCGGCCTATCAAATCCGAGTTTGCGAAGGATCAGTAAGTCGTTGCAGACTTAAGGGCTAGGCATTGAAAAGTGAGGCCTTTTGATTTGGACCTCAGCATACGAGCAGGGAGAGTGTCTGCGCGACCCTGCCTCTTCCGTCAGGAACGAAGGGACTCTCTTGAGTAATACCGCTAAAATCATAGAGCTGGGCCAACCGTCCGTACTGAGCTGTTTCCCAGAAGCTAGGGACCAATAGCCGTGCTTCGCTGTTTTCGCACGCTACCTGACCAGTGATAGGATCTAGGATCTGCAGGCTTTCTCAACAGACATGCCAGAGCTATTCGGTCGCATCGTTTTGTCAACCTATTAGGCTTCCCGGTATAATCTTCTGACCGTAATGCAGGGAGGCAGGCTCTCGGCAGATTTGTACGCAGGCAAATGCGCCATGATTGAGCCAACATATTCCGTCAGTCCGACATTCAACTTCAGGTTTCGATGCATGCAACGAGCCCAGCTTCGGACCTTGGTCTAGTTGCGGCCAAACACAGATGATTTACATGGGCAGTGATTCCTCCATAGGAGGCAAGGCTAGGATGTAATCTTCGTGAATACGCTGTTGCAGATTGTCAAACTGCGAGAAAGTATAATTCATCTCCCACATTCAGAGCCCATTCCGCAATTCACGTTTCCAATTTACGTATCCAAGCTATAGACTATTGTTTGGTAGACACGCCTCGTAGTGTTGAACTACAAATTTCTCTGCCGAGCTCGCTCAGTTGAAGAGCCAATCCAGCACTTTCTGAAACTTGTTTCTATCGATCGTATTAGCTCGTGACGAATATCTCAGTTTTTGTTTCCAATTCACCTCGGAGGCTTGGGCACATAGTTTCTGGTGTACTCTTCAATCTCCTCAACATCCTTATACAGATCCACCTCCTCAGGCTTCAGCCACCTTGTCCTCTTGAGCAGCTTCCAGGTCACGAACAAAACAGGGAAAACGCCAATCATTGTATACGAGAAAAGAAACGTCGGTACACTCCACATGCCGGGCAAAAAAACGGTATATCCGCCAACAAATGTCATGATAAAGCAACCCGTGAGCGCGTACCACGCCAAGTAAGGCTGAAAGGGACCTTTATATGGCAAGGAGTCTCGAGACAGGCCTTGCGCTTCGCATGCCTTCTTAAAGCGGATGAATGTGAAGGACATGACAGAGAAGTTGATCAGTTGCGAAGCAGTGACCTTACATCAGTCAGCCTTTTGACCACGTTCCGGGAGCCTTACGACCAGCGTACCAGATTGACAAACCACTGCAACACCACCGCCGAGCTGTTGCTGACTTGCAGAAAACTCAGCAAACTCAGCAGCAGCACAATGAGCACACAATACACAGGGACTCCGTTCCGTGTGCATCTCGTGAAAATCTTCGGTGCCTTTCCTTCCAATGCCAGCCCGAAAAGACTTCGACTAGCGCAGTAAACGTAGCTGTTGCCAGCACTAAATGCCGCGGAAAGTACCAAGGCATTCACGATATCTGGTAGAACAGTGATACCGAGCCTGTTCATTGCAACGACGTATGGACTAGCGGCTGCTCCGGGTCTAGCATTTGAGAAGGCGTCATTGAGTTCCTTGTCCGTGTATGGTACGTTGATACCGACTGCCAGACTCCCAAGCACGAAGAAGGCCATCAGTCGTCCGAAGACCTTGTTGTACGCCCTCGGCATCACCACTCTTGGATTCTCCGCTTCACCAGCTGCCATACTGACATAATCTGGTCCGGCAATTGTGAAACTTGCTTGGATCAGACATTGGAGGAAACCGAGCCAGCGACCTAGAGAACCTGTTTTGTAAAGCTCGGCAAAGGAGCCGGGATTCTTCCAGTAGCGGAAGCCGAAGCGGTCGTGTTGAGGATTTCCGCCAAGCATGGTGATAAAGGTGTAAAGGATCAGGCCGATGATGAGGATAACCTTGCCAAGGGCGAGCCAGAATTCGGACTCGCCGTACCACTTCACCGCGAAAACGTTGATGAAGCTACACTATCATCAGCGCTTTGCATGACACCGAAAGTAGTGGAGACGGACCCATAAAGCACGATCACGATCGCAATAATGCCTCCAGCTGGCACAGCCTCGCTCCAGAAGTGGATAATGACGTTACAAGCGACGATCTCAAATGGTACAAGCATGGCTTCGAAGACGAAGAAGTTGTAGCCTGCTGCGACACCGAAGGCTTCGTCAACGTAGCGGCCGGCGAAGCGGATGAAAGGTGAGGAGATGGGAAGATAGGTCACCATCTCTGCCATTGCTATTGAGTCAATTTAGCCAAATGATCTGGAACATGGAATGAATTGAGGCAAAAACGGTGTTGCCGGCCGCCGCTTGGGACCCTTTTCCACCCGTTTGCGGTACACGCTGGCTCTCAACGAATTTTGTCATTCGAATACTACATGAACAAAATACCGCGAGTCGTTAAAGATATAGAGAGTCCAATTTCATCGCCAAAAGATATGATTTGCAAGAATTCGTCATCAAAACTGTCACACTAACGAGCATGCAGGGTTCAAAGAAAAGGAGCATCATACACACTGTGACGGCCAAGATGAATGTACACCTATATCAGAGTTTTGATAAGCTAGATATTTCGAAAATTTCGACATTCGGGTCTGGAGCTTTTTCCGGTCGCTACATCTACCCTGATCAAAAGGCCCTTCCTCTTAATCGCCAATCTTTTCGACGAGGGAGCCAATTGTCCCTTCCTACCGGACAGCTGAACTGGAGATGGAGGACTCACCATATGGTGAAAGCCATGAAGAGCGAGGCAGGCCCGCCTTGAATGAGTCCATGGCCAATCTGGACATACAACGCCGTTCCAATGGTCCTATATGATACCACCGATCAGCTTCCTGCCTCTTTCCGTCTAATACTAGGGAATCCTCATCAGACCCTCCGATCCCAATCAACTGTATATGCCTCGGCTTCAACTTGCGGTGCGTATAGTCGAGGACAGGCTTCAAGGAATCGTCGTCGCCAGGCGAGTGAGGCAAGGCTTCGTCATCGTCAACACCGCGTGCCATTGGCGTCTCATCATATGCATATTTCTCATTGCTTCTTATTGAGGGTACTCCTGGAGCACCGTGGTGCTCAAAGCCTGTAGAGGCCATTGCGGGGTAGAGATGGGGTCACGCCGGGCTCGATGATTATACGAAGTAGATGCTGGGCAATTGCGAGACGTTGAAGACGGTGGAAGAGCAAGATAGGTGAATATGCAGCATGCCAAGGTGAGCCATGAGTGTATTTGAATGTTTTCGGTGGGAAGGAGCGCTCGAGCAATCATGAGAAGATTGGGGAGGATGAGGTATGAGACCCCGCTAAAGAAGCTCGGGGGGCTCGGGGGGCTCGGGGGCACGGGGGAAGTTTGAATTGAGTTTGGTGCGTCATGCCTGCTATTCTAGCTTACTAGCTTAGGGTTGGCAGTGCCCCAGTGCGTAGAAAGCGCCGCAGGTTTAGGGGGCCCGGTGGCTCGTGGCAGCGCCGTGCGTCTGGTGGCGTGGGGCTTTGGCAGCGTGGAATCCTGGGGAATATTTCTTTGGCCTCCTTCATCCGTGCCTGAAGATCATGAATCTTCAGGTATGTACTTTAAGTTAAAGTAGATGGCAAAGCAACCCGTCTCGGAGCTCTTTCGGTGCAGAAAGCAGGAGGTCCTAAGCGCCGCCCACAGTAAACTTCCCCAACCATTCGGGTGACCGGGGGTGCGAGCATCCCCTACAGAAGCCACTGCGACGCGGGGCAACGTTGAAGAAGCGCACCATCATATTGCATGCTTCCCTCTCTCAAATCAGCAGGAAACGGCTGCAAACATATGGCGTCCAGAATGGGCATGGGTGAAATCAGATGAATGAATGGTGTGAGCGTGGAGATGCAAGCTTGCTTCGAGAATTGTTCTTCAACCGAAATTAAATACAACAGACGTAGGTAAATCTGTTGATTATAAGGAAAGCGTACTCTCGTCGTCTCATCGCATTCACGTATCTACTTCATCTGGCGCTTCATCAAGCGCTATGGCATGATTCGATGGCTTCCTTGCTCTCAAGGCACGCGACAGGCTCTGTCGCATGTTGGACCTTTGGTACCTGCATATTATTTCTCAACCAACTCTCGATCTTCTTTCACTTGCTATAAACCCGACCCCTTTGTGGCGTTGATAGACGTGGGCGTCTCTCTATCGAGCCAGAACAGACTACCTTACTTCGTAAGAAATCCTCATTTCGACTTCTGCAGCGAAAATGCGAAGCATCGGCGTCTCGATGCTCGTGGCGTGCGTTGCTCACATTCGTGCTATGCCTACCTCCTTGAGTAATATTGTACTCGCTCCTATCTCGTCCTCGAGCATTACTCACAATGTTCAGATGCCACTATTCCACCGAATCTCGCCTCTGTCGATCAATTGCTCACATCGGGCGTGGTTCCCGTTCCCTCCCTACTGGCAGGCGCAAACTATCTCCTCATCGAGAACTGCGAGGCCTATGAGAAGATTTACGACGTCAACGAAGCCGTCATTGCTGCAAAGTCTGCCACACTATCAGCACTTACCGACTCGAAATTAGGGATTGACTCGCCGTATGGCTTCAGAGCCATGTTCAAGTCAGACGATGCAAAAAAAGCTGTGCAAGCAATTTTGGAAGGAATCACCTGGTATCGTGGAAGAAGAGGACTCAAGCCCAACCCCGGTATGCCGGCTCAACCGAGGCTGGCTTGCGTGACCGAGGATACCGCAAAGCTATACGCAAGCCTAGATCTTGGGTACGATCCATGGCAGAGGTGCCTTGCAGGGACTCCACGAAAAACCCCGATTGCAGCTTTCTACGCAGAGGGCACGGTCTATACATTCCTCTGTCCGGCTTTCTTTGTCCAAAGACCTAAGCCTGACGCGGCCCACTGCCCAGCAGTGCATAATAATCGGTTCGCAGGAGATCCAAATATTTTCTACCAAAAATATCAACTCTATACGCTGATATACCAATTTGCTCGGTTCTATCTCGGCGTTGATGCGCTAGACGAACATACAGATCCTCCGGAGCAATATGATTGGAACGAATGTGTGCGATTGAACATGCTGGGTTCCGTCATCAATCCGACCAACTTTCAGATATATACAGCCTGTAAGGTTTCTATTTCTTGAACGTTCGAAATACCGCTCATCTGTAAAATAGTGGTCGCTCAAGGATGCATGAATTCACCAGATCCTATTGGACCACTGACCTTATCAATGAATACATCATTTCTCGAAGCTCGGCCTGCGAGCTCCTCGGCACACAATCCTGGGCTCGCTACTATAAGCCAACCTCCTAATCCATCGCGGACATCTGCGTATTCCGGCCTACTGAATGAGCCGCGATCTTTACCAGTGATGCTTATGTTTCCTAGCAATGCTATGGCTTCTAGGCCAGCGGCTGCTTGAATCTCTAAGGTCGTGGCTGAAATAGGCTCAAGATGGGTTGTCACGATGCAGATCTGAATTATGTGAGGATCTTCATCCCCATTATACAAGGCTAATAGCTAAGAGGAAAAGCACATTAAGTCCTCATTGCATGTGATCAAGTGCTGTCCGAAGAAACCTTCTTTTTTGACCTTCTTTCCTACTTTTCTTATCCTTTTCGCACATTGCTACTAAATTTCCAAGAAATCTACAATAATTATCGCTATCCTCCAGGAGAGGAGAGAAAGCGCCGGTCGTGAATGCTGATAGTACAGCACAGCATCGATGTTGCGTCGAAAGTCGACAGATATAGTGCGATGTCTTCCGCATCTTGAGTCGATCTTTCAAAGCGTGGGCTTTGCTAGGGAACACCAGCAGAGGCAAGGGCAGATGTATTCTTTGGGGCAGAAACTCACTTGTAGATTTATTGTCGTTACTCGTGCTACTCCATTCATCTTCCCGTTCAGCGAGCTAATGTGGTATTAGCTTACCTTGGCTAGTGTTACCGGTATTGCAAGTATTGTTCCGGGCATCGTTACCCATATTGCCCTCCAGGAAATTATTGCCGAGTATTGGTCGGGTCTTGTGCGGTCTGATAAGAGTTTCCACCTGCGTTCTGTTTGGAGAGGAAATATATTTGTCACTTTCTAGTATTTATCGTAATTATCTGAGAGACAATTGACGTTCACTCCTTCTGGTGTGTCGTTCAGCGCTTTCTGAGGAGAAACACCACTATGACTCTATATATCCTCTTCTTGCCCTCGACGCACATACCCTGCGAGTGTTGGAGAGGCCGAACAAGTCTAGCATTTCCTGCGAGAAGGTCACGTAAAAAGGCGGTCGAGGATGTTGACAGCATGTTTAGCGTTCGACAGGATATATCAATCATCCTGGTGAGGTATCTCAACCCTCACGGTCCCCCTGTAAAAGTTTAGTAAAGACAATAGCAGTCTTATGGTTCCAGCGGTAATTCACATATATGCTTCTTTATGTTGCTTCGTTGTCATTGTTGTTGCCGCTGTTGCTCTTCCTTTTCCACTCTTCTTGCCATTCTGCAAGCCATTGTGACACTGAAATATCTTGTCTAGGGTTATCGATAGTGTAGGCATCGTTCACAGCTCGTTGATATCGATGACCGCCAGGTAAGTATTGTCGAGCATCGGCAGGGTTTCGTGGGGTGCTAAGAGGGTCTCGACCGGTGTTGGACTTCGAATGTTTCTTGAGATCAGATTTACTAAACTGTGGTCAACGACATGGGTCTAGAGAGAGTGCAGCGGCATGGAAGAGAAGAAAATAAGCGGCTTTCATTGTCGAGCAACATTGTCAACAACATAAGCAGACGTCATCGAAAGGGGATAAGGAGGGAAGTTCCATATGCTAATAGCTTGAGGAAGGGCAGCTTGGGGCTGGCAAGGAAGGAGGAAAAGGTAAGAAGTAAAGTCTGTCTAAAAAAAATTGCAGGGAGGTAATGGACGGGTGACCGACATCATGGCTGCTTCTGTGGGTGGCTAAATATGTATATAACTTGGCGTTATTGTGTAAGGCGAAAGGGCTTGTCAGTCGAAGGAACTGGTTACGACACGAGGAGACGAGGGAGCGTGATGCATATTGTATTAGCAGTAAAGATGGGCTACAACTGAGAACGGAAACAACAGCTTTGTACATGTGGCTACATGCTCTCCTATCCTTCAAAACCTAGACTAGTAGCACATGTTGCCCTAGCTTCACCCTGTTAGCAGAGAATTGCGCAGCTGCATCGAATCAAAAATGCGTAAGCGGTAGCTCACAGGGGTACGACTCCATCTATCTTACCTATGTGTATGAACGAATTAGGTAGGAACCCGGTTGGACTGGCCTTGGCTGCGCTGAGGTCGCCGCACATGCCAGCACAAAGACTTCCTCGCCATAGATATCCGTGGCTCTCGTTGAACAGATCCAGCATCAGGCGAATTAGCTGTATGATCTTCCAATCGGCCCATATTTCCAGAATTGTCCAGAAAGGACCTCACCCCCAACATCCCCACTTATCAACGTCGTTAAACGACTGGTACAAAGTCGGTGTAAAATTCTGCCAGTCACGAGCAGGTGGTCGAGATCCCAAAGCAGTAGCCATGGAAGAGGTACCTAGGGTATGCGATATGCTGCTAGACTATTCTGCACCACAATGTACCGACTGGTGATGTACGATACGAAGTGATCATGGCTAAGACAGAGCATGGCTTAGCGAGTTTGGTTCCTGAAATTTGCCTGGTTTGGTTTGCCTGCTTTGAAAGTGTAGAGGTTTGAGGCTCATCGGAAGAGTTCGCCTTTCTGCGAACCGCTTTTACCTCGGTCACGTGATCCACTGTACGCCTTGTTTCCAATAATAGCGTTGCTGTTCGATCTCAATTCTTTTCGATCTCACACGTCACTTCACATTTGTCGCCCTCGACGCAGCATCTAGGCCTTCGAGGCTATATTGCGGAGCTTCTGCCATTCACGAGTCATCGCTTCCATTCCAGGGTCCTTCCAGGAGGCTGCTCCGGACATAGATGGCTTCTAATTTCCTATGGTCTCGTGAGCAAATGAGCTTGCAATCGGGTGCTGTGCGTGGGTTCTGCAACTAAGACGCGCGCTGATGTGATGGGATGGATGTTCCGTTCATGAAGGGCATTACCAGGTCGATGATGGTGCTGAAGTACCTCGCTTTTCAGTGAGTCTTGTATTGCTCTCAGTGCGGCCTTTCGAGTTCTATGTTCTACCCGTATTGGTGAAGAAGTCGAGATAGTGTCGTAAGAATCCTACCAGAAATCATGCCGTTCACAAACAAGCCTGACAGGTCGCCAACTGACAGGATTCGGACACCGGTCCTATATGGAGCTGCAAGAGGATTAAAGCTGGGAAACGGAGCCCATAGAGCATCGAGTTAGACACTTCTCAGGTATAGCAAATATACACCATAACTCAAAGCGCGCGTAAATCAGTATACTTGAAAATTGGAGGAGTGGGGGAAATGTGAGTAGACATCCTAACAGGATTAATGATATCTTCTGCTCAAAATGGACCCTCGGGTTCATGCTTTCTTCATGATTACGTCGGCAACATCTTGCATCTTCCTTCCTTCAACATGCTTCTTTACCCCGAGTAATCTCGGGCGGTCAATCCCCAAGCAAGTCAAATGTCTGCCACTGCAGCGCCTCCAGGCGTCAACCGCGAGGTCAAAGTTCAAGGAAAGGGTGTCCACTGGTATAGAACGGACTTGGAGACCATCAATGAGCCAGCACGCGTCCTGTTTGAGAAGTATAGCGGTTTACCACCTGATCGGGTCATACCTCCCGTTTTGAAGATGGTAGGCGCCCAATACAATCCGCTTCTACCGAAACGCATCGAACTCGCCTCCGGAAAACCATCGCAACAAGGCTGACCATCGACCAAGAGAGATTGTACATGGGATATATTCCCCTACCTCTGCATTGGCCGCTTCACTTTCTTAGATTTTTTCATCTCTATTCCGCCTGTCTATCTAGAAATCTTGAGACGACTCGTCGACTCCAAGCACACCCTTTTAGACATGAGTTGCTGTTTCGCCCAAGACATCCGCAAATTCGTATCTGATGGGGCGCCTAGCCAGAACATCTACGGTGCAGAACTACGGAGGGGATTGATCGATCTAGGTTACGACCTGCTTCGAGACCGCGACACGCTCAAATCCAAGTCCAAGTCCATGATCGGCCGACAATGGCGCCGATTCCTGGTAAGGAATCGGAAGGGAAGATCGACGTTATTTTCGCCGCCAGCATGTTTCACCTGTTTAGCTGGGAGGAGCAAGCCCTCATGGCAGAGTGTGGTGTGGGATTATTGAAGCCTGTGAAAAGGTCATTGGTGCTGGGAAGGCAGAGGGGAAATGTGAATCTGGCTGAGTACGAGCATAGGACTAATCAGGGGGGTACGATGTTCCGAAATGAAGAGAAGAGTTGGAAGAAGATGTGGAAGCAGGTTGGGGAAAGTACTGGGACGGTTTGGGATTTTAACTTTAGACTATTGAGGGATGATGATGATTTAGACAAGATGCTGGTGCCGAGTAATAGCAGCTTTGGCAATAAGGTAGACGTAGGGGACGGAAGTCTGAGATTTGAGGTCGTGAGATTGTGATTGGTAGTGTTGTGTACTTTTTTAGTATTTGAAGGGTTATATATTCCCAGAAATAGGCTGCTTTCTCGGAATGGACCCACTTGTTCCGCTATGCAAATGATAACTCAGAGGCTTCGCACTCGCTGCTTGGAGGCACAGGGTGACTTCGGTTCTTGCTGGACTGGACTAGGCACCCTCAGAACGTGTCTCTTCTTGCACTCCCACACTTTCTAACGTCGAGTATTGATGAACGTACGCCATTGCCTTGTGCTTGTGCTTGTGCTTGTGCTTGTGCTTGGGCTTGGGCTTGGTCTTACTCCCTCTCTTCACTGTCACGTCTTGAAGATGTCCCCGTTTTGCTTTGTCCTTCGGCTTGTTTAATTCCTCCAACGAGGCTATAAATTCAGGCTTCTTGAGGTCGGCAAGTGGACCAGCCTTGTATCTGAAGGATGATGGCGGTAATTGGTGTGCTGGTCGATTGGCACGACGTCTGTGCTCCATCCTGCCTTCGATCGATTCGCGAGCTTCATTCAGCTTTCTCGCTGCAACTAAAGCATGAAGGCTACGCGCCATTTTCAGACTGGTCGGAAGTGAGAGGTTTTCTAAGTCGGTGATCCTTCGCCGTACCAAGTGTTCCAAGGAAAGTGGCCAATTTTCTGGAGCTGTTTCGTGACCTATGACGAAAGACGTGCTGAAAGGGGCATGTTTGTAGGTCTTAACGGCAGTGATGGGCTCGCCGTTCATCAGATCGATATGGTCGGCTTTGGTGGTGTAATGACAGTGCACGCCCTGGTAATCAGGTGTGGGCATAATCACACCATTGTGGGATTCGCTTCCGCAAGGCAGGATTGGCAGATATGTAGGGCGTTGGATGGTGTTTGGCTGAGCCTCATCTGTTGCTGGACTTGCAAGTAGTGCAGTTGTAAAACTCTCTTCCCCCGGGCTTGATGTGCGAGCTTGTGCCTGCTCCTTTTCAGCCTTCCAACGCTTATGCTGGTCATTGAGGCCTTTATTGCGTTAATGACTATTAAGCTATTGGCACGTGGAGCACCACTACCTTTTCCTATCACGAGCCCAATTACCCAGTCAACAAAGGCTGCCATGTCTGCGCTGATCTTCTTTTGTGAGCCTATAGGAAGAGAATTTCGGCGCCAAAGTGCAATAAAGCATAAATAGGTGATCAACCTAGGATTCTCTATAGTAGACCTGGAATGAAAGAATGAAAAGTGATATCGGTAAAGATGGGAAATCGGGCCTTCGGGAACGTATTTAACACATCCTCACCATTCACTTCGCGAAGCTAGATGGAACTTCGGAGATCATGGCTGGAACCCTGTATTTATTTATGTTCCTCGTCACTGATATCCTAAGACTGCAAAAGCATTCGCCTAGCAGCTCAAAGTCCTATCCACATTGCAAGAGCTCAGGTTCAAGGAGTGCTCATTCTCTGGGGAATCACCCTTTTTTAGCCCGATCTCAGACGGAAATTTTGCAAGAGACAATATCCAGGGACAATATAAGTACTCAATCGTCGAAACGAACTCCCCAAAATAACACTTGGCAATCTATGATTCGAATCACGTCGGGTTACTGGCAGGAGAAAGCAACAGTCGCTTTTGGGATAGACCTTGTCGGGACAGCAAGACTGTGACGCTGTTGCCAAAGACGGTCTTGCACAAGGATAGAAAAGCTGAACGCTAGCCACGATAGGTATAATGTGTATAATGTTATCACCGAACTAGATAGATATTCTAGAAAAGATACTCTTGCGATGTTTTACACTTTCATTGCCACGTGTGCCCGCTACTCGAACGTTGATCATCGTGTGAAGTATCTGGTCAATGCCTAGTCCAACAGTCACTTCGTGAAAGACCAATCGAGGGCTGAGCGGTGACTCCGGTATTTTCGGCATTACGATGTGGTATTGTGGATGACTATCTGTCCGTCAATAGCACGAATCCTGCGAGATCGTCTCTATATGAATTCTCCGAGACCAGGACGATCGTGGGGAGATCCGAATCCTAAAGCCTGTCTTAAGAGGTCTGTTGGCGAATTTCATAGCCAAACATTGACGAGTTTAGGGAATGTGCGCGTGCTTGGAAGCTTTCACCAAGCTTTGATGTTGAGACGAAACGCTGAAGCCTGCCCGGCTTCGGCCCGCTGCACGTCACTTTTTCGCCAGTGAAGGAGCAAAAGAGTGATGGTCTGCAAACAATAGCAGAATCTAATTCATTCCAATTCCAACAATGGCGACGTGGGTACTGCACCCACTTCTCCTTCCACCTGTATAAACCCCAGCTAAGCCATCTACTCTACCAGTAATATAACATGGCACCACTCCATCATCACGCCCGAAGAGCGCAGTTCCCTTCGCGGCCAGAAGGGCTTCACACTATGGTTCACTGGCCTCTCTGCGAGCGGTAAATCCACCATTGCCATTGCTCTCGAGCAGCATCTCCTACGTCTCGGATTGGCCGCATATCGCCTCGATGGGGATAACGTGCGGTTCGGCTTGAACAAGGATCTGGGCTTCAGCGAGAAGGATAGGATTGAGAATATTAGGAGAATTGCTGAGGTGCGCTTATAGCATTGATCCTCGTATTACAGCTGGAGTTGACGCCTTGTGTTCTGCAGGTCGCACTTCTCTTCTCAGACTCCTGCACCATCACCCTAACGTCGTTCATCTCGCCCTACCGTTCCGATCGAGCTACAGCCCGCGAACTGCATGTCTCGAGGTCTATACCCTTTATAGAGATCTATGTCCATGTTCCCCTCTCTGTGGCCGAGTCGCGAGACCCGAAAGGGCTGTATGCAAAGGCGAGGAAAGGGGAGATCAAAGATTTTACTGGTGTGAGCGCGCCGTATGAGGAGCCCGAGAATGCGGAGGTCGTCATCAAGAGTGGTGAGACTGGGGTAGAGGAAGCTGTGGTGCAGATTGTGAGAGTCTTGGAGGAGAAGGGGCTGCTGCCGAGGAAAGACAGTGCTCAATGAAACCGGGCTGTGAATGCACAATACAATTTGAGCAGTAGCAACATCTACGCATGTGCACAATGTCTATACAGCTTATGCAACTACCCGCTAAGGTCACTCACGGAGACGGCCACCATACAAGCTTATTGAATCTCGAATTCGTAGCAAACGTACGCGGAATACTCGCCTCCGTCCCCCATGTGCCCTGCGGCCTGCATATCTGCTGAAGTCGAGGAATCATCTTTAGTGACTCTTCCCTTCTTGTCCCGGCCGAAGGCTTTCCCTCCCAAGTGAGAATACGCGACATCGAGCGAGCTTCGAGCCTTCTTTGCCAGCTTCGGTGTACTCTAACCATGGGACGTTCTGTTAGCAAACCTTTTCTCGACAAGCTAAAACCCACAGCAGGAGCCGAAGTTCAACATACCCGTACGAGGCCACACACGAACTGCAAAGGCAGCCCGTAGCGTAGCGCAGTCTCTACAAAGACTCTCAAAGCGAACACATGTACCCACGCCATGACAGCCTCACCCCAAGCCGTTCTCCCCAACCGTAATGCTTCGCCCCAGACCTTCTTCTCATCCTTGCCTACGCGCTCCACCTCCTTCTGTTCCTCCTCTCTTCCACCCTCCTTGTATTTGAAATCCCTCGGCGTCCATTTACTCTCTCTGCATTTATGTATGAACTCTGCACTGTGTTTCTTGAATGTCGTTACAGCATAAAGCGTAAATTCGTCATCTGAATCTATTATTTGGGCGGAACGGGGAACGATCATTGGGCATAGGGTCTCGTAAGTCTTGAGGAAGTCTTTTACGATCTGTTTAGGTACGGCGATTAGATGGGTTTCGAGGTATTCGGAATCTTGTATTATGAGGGAAGGGTTGACAATTGCTGTGAGTGATTTATTGGATAAATTGCCGCTAGAGAAAGAGGTCAGCAGTTGCAAATCTCGGGCAAAAGCAGGATCCATACGTTTGTTTTCTTTGCAATGCTGTGAGGGAGGTCTTGATTTGGTTGTACTGGTTGTATTTGTTCTTGACATCGTTGTCTATGCTAGATATTTCCTATGTTTAGCTGTCAGTACATCGTAACTAGAATTGTAGAACCGATCAGAATAGAACCTTCTGTAGCGTATCAATGATCTCTCCCAAGGGCTTGTCTGCCCTGTATTTGACCTTGTTCCAATGAAATGATTTCAGATACTGGTCCGCAGGCTCTATCGCCAATATCAGTAGCTGAAACAGGTATCCTCGCACCAAACATGCATCCACTGACTGTCATTGACCGTTTTCTGCTGCGATATTTTCTCCTGGTCCCCCTCCAGTATAGTTGTCAATGAATCCCCCACCTTGCTCACAACGCCCGAACAGCCCACCTCTAGCTTGGCCAAGTCGTCAGCCTGCTGTACAAGTGTGTCGAGGGAGCCGATTTTGAATTCTGGTATAGAAAAAGGAAAGACACTTCCGTAGTCTGTGGTAACAGCTGATCGGAGAGCGGTGAGAGCTTCGTCATGGTCATTGGTGGGGGAGATGGAGGTTGGAAGGGACACGAGAAGGTATTTGACTCCCTTGGACATCTTGAAATGGCAGTATATGCAGAGATCTTGAGGCCGTGAGGAGGAGTCTCAAAGTCTAGCGTAATGGATTGGAGGCCCAAATCCCTAGAGTCGGTCTTGAAAGTTGGGATACGCAAGCTGGTCTGTTGCTTCAGCTTGATATGAAAGGGAAACTCTCAAGTTGTAGAGGTCGAAGAATGTAAAGTGTTGCCCAGATTTGGGCTGCGTCGAAGCTGCAACTTTTGGCGAGGGAACTTATGCACCAACCACGGACCAAGTTTTAAGAATTCAGGAGTCCTTTCTAACAACGCTCGAAATCGTGGAAGGTAGGTACAATAAGGCTTGAGACGTCAGCTAATTTTAAGCATGCGGAGTTCGCAAAAGCAATCATCTATGATTATCTATGTGTAAATTTACGAAAACCTAAAGATCTACATTCGCTGAAAAAGATATAGCATCCCAGTGCAGGCATCTCTATCTTTGATCGCAGTGTGCAATGTTGAGCTTGCAGTTTGCGAACATGGGCCTTCAATAGTTGTGAACGCAAGACACTGTCCAAGGCAGCTGGTGCATTAGTCTTCGACGGCTCGGCTCTTTGCTAGGATATTATCGGTTCCATGAAACCAGATTTCCAGAGTTGTGAGAAGGCGAGGCCCAGGAGTGGAAGCAAAGTAGCAAAGGTTAGGATCAAGATCATCAGGTTCCCCCATCTTTGAACTTCCTTGAAACTCCAAAACGCCTAAGCTAAAATGGAGAGCATCATATGTGATGTCCGAATTGCTGTTGGTGCCAAAACTCTCCCTATTTGGGCTGCACCTTGAAGAATTTGGGTAAAGCCTGTCATGCGAATGAGTGCTGATCTTGACTTCGGCAAGACGCGACCAGTGTCGAGCAAACGTACCTTTGCGTATTTCGGCTCAACAAACAGACCCTCGGCCTCAACCAGCACATCTCCGGGTTCCTCAGTCTCTCCGAGCAGCTCTATTCTTCCTTTCACCCATACTTTCCGCCCTTCTACCTTTGTCGTCTCGGCTTTCAGCACTACAAACGAGCCGGCTGGCGTAGGTTTCTTATAATTAACCGTCAAGCTGGCGGTGACTCCAATCTTGTTTGGTAAAGCTGCGAAACCGCACCTTGCAAGCCCCTCGTCCAGCAAGGTCGCCAGCAGGCCTCCGTGGACTATTCCCACATGGCCACAAAGATCCGTGCCAAGGTAAGACATAGATACTAGATGTTCGCCTTCATTGACGAATACCAGCGGCGGAACCGGTATCCTTCCATGGCCTAATAGCGTACCAGCTGTCAAGCTATGTTTCTTGTGTTCTTCGGCATAGCGAAGGTGCGGCCTTGACTCGTGCCACGATGGGTCCACGCGTAGGGCTTTAGCCAGAGGGTGATTGGTGATATAGTTGTTCAGCCCCGCAGCTATGTCGTCTGGCGCTGTATATAGAGCAACGGACTCTACATCCGTAGGGGCTGACATGAGAGCTATTATTGAGGCGATTGCAGGAGCGGTAGCAATGAGAAAGCCAGCTGAGGTGAAGAAAATCGAAAAGGCTGAGATGGTGAGTATGCGGCGGAGGCGTGATCGGCGAAGAGGGAGTGATTGAGATGCTGGAGTCAGAGATCAGACGGGACAACGGATTTTATACGTTTTCAAAGGGAGCAAATACTGGGCTCTGAGCTGTACAGCCTCGGTTGACATCCATGCTTAGGCAACGTTTGCAGGATTGATGTCCGGCCAATCGGCGCGGATACTGATGAATGTTGTAGTCCGACCCATCTCGAGAAAGGGGACGCCCGGGGGGGGAAGGCATGGCGAAAACAAGACATTGAAGGTCCAATGTTCAGAATATAAGAAGGCTTTTGCACAAAGCTAGAGCAGCAGAAATGTCATTGAAGCTCGCATCCTCGGCACGGAATTAAGCGGAAGCACAGGACGACAAGATACAGTAGATTGCAAAACCACCGAGGCTGGCGCTAAACGGATGGCCCGCACACCTTAATTTATATGGGGGAACCACTGAACTCGAGCAGAATAGGAATAAGGCTATAGACAGGTTCATCATAGATTAATAAACCGGTATATAATAAATTTATAGTAGGATTATAGAAAGGGGTATAATAGAGTTATAGTAATATAAATAATAAAGCTATATACGGTATATATTATAAAATAAACTATAATAGAGTATATTATAAAATAGTAATAAAGTATATTATAGAGTATATTATAAAGTAGTAATAAAGTATATTATAAAGTAATAATAAAGAATATTATAAAATAATAATAAAATATAATATAAAGTAATAATAAAATATATTATAAAGTAATAATAAAATATATTATAGAGTATACTTTAGAGTATAGAAAATTTAGAAATTAGAAATTTATAATACTAAACGGATAGCCCGTATACTTTATTTAAATAAAGTAATTATTAATATTAAATATCTTAACGAAGAGTTATAATTACTAATAACGATATAAATATTATATTAAATATTAGATATCGTTAATAAATCGTATATTTAATAGATTAATAAAATAATATATATTTAAAAATTTATATTTACTAAATTAAAGATATTCGAAAAATAATAGTAAAATAAAGAAATATTATATATATATTAACGCGTTTATTTTAATACCGTATATTTACTATTTAATTTATAATTAATATCTACGAGTTAGGTAAAATATACTCGTATAATTAAATAAATTAATATAGTTATATTACCTCGTAAAACTCTAAGACTAGCGCTCGAGAAGATATATAATAAAGAAATATCAACGCTTTCGTTATTTTAAAACTAGAATCTTTCGATTTAACTAATTTTCTCGCCGCGAGGGTATATTTATAATATTAAGATATACCTAGTAAAGATAGAGGTTAATATATATATATATATTTATAAACTACTAATATTTAGTATTTAATAAATTAGTATATCGGTAAAGCGGGAGTTTATATAAAAAGAGTCGAGGTATTTATTATAATTAAGGTTCTCTTAGGACTTTAGTATACTTAGTATATTTAATAGACTAAGAGATTATTTACTACTCGACGTAGTATATAGACTAATAAATAGATAAGTGTTTAATTATTTAATTACTCGACGTAGGAATAAAAGAGTAAATAAATAAATAATATAGATTCTTTTTCTATATAAATTACGTATTTTCTAATAAATAAAAACTTCGTATTTAACTTCCCTTAAAACTTTTAATTATAGATTCTAAATATAGACGTTTATTAAATTATTAATTAAGTTTATCGAATTTATTTAATTATATTTAATTATTTATATAAAGCCTATTATTTATTAATTCTTAATACTCCTCTTTAAGAGAATTAACCTAGGTTTTATTAATATTATATTAAAGTATTAAATAGAGGATTTTAATACTTTAAATATTTTTAAAATAAATATTTTAGGATTATAAAGAGTCTTAACCCTAAATATCTAAAATAATATTAAATAACGTAATATTATAGAAAATAAAAATCGTATCAAAGTCTCCCGCCTAAATTAATATTATAAAGAATATAAAAAGCTTAACGATTAATTTATTTAACTTTAATTATTCTTCGCTTTTAACGAGAGTATTATATTAATTAATAAATGAACGACTTTTATTATTATTTATATAAAAGATAACACGTAGAAATAAATTAAACTATTTTTAAAATACTATATAAAAGAATTAAATAATATCGATAATTCGGATATAAAACTTTGGATAGAGAACTTCTCTCGGTTTAAAATTAAAATTCGTTATATATTGAAATTTCTAATAAAAGTAATATAGTAGTTCGTATTATTTAATATTTAATTTAGCGACGATTTATATTTAATTATTTAGTATAATTCTAATATTATATAATATTAACGGATTAAAACGATATTATTTTTATAATAATATATCGACGAGGATTAAAAGATAATATTAAAGACGAGTTTATATAAATAAAAACCGATATCTAAAACCTCGATATATTTATAGAATAAATAATCGCGATCGATGATAAATTATACGAATATATAATAGAGAAATATTATAACGGAGGAATTAACGGATAAGAATATTTAAAGATTTACGGTAATAAATATAATTCGGTTAATTATTACTACTATAAGAAACCTAACCCGTATAATTATATATTAATAAAATTTAATTTTACTAAAAAGGGACCTATGAGAGAATTTTAAAAAAAGAGTAAATAATAATATAAAAGAAAGAAAATAATTAATTATTATAATTATAATAAACCGGGTTATATCGCTAGGAACTATTATTTAAAAAATATAATAAATCGATAATTATTAAATATATTTAAGAAGGAGATACCGGATAATATAATCGAATCCTCTAAAGATCTAGTATAAAATAATACTCGATCTAATAATCTACTAAAGAAGTAAAAGAATATCGAAAAAAAAATCGCTTAAAGAACTCAAGAACTCGAAGAATTAAATAATAATAATAATAAAACTTTAAAGGAGGATTTAAAGGAAGGATAAAAATAAGAATAAAATATAATAAATTCTAAAGAATAACTTTAGGTAATAAATTACCTCGATAATTTTAGAATTTAATTTATTATTATTAAAGAAGAAACTCGAAGAATAAAAGAAGGAGAAAAAATAACCCTCTAAAATATATTATATATATAACGAGTATTATCTATAATACGGGGAGATATATTAATTAATATATTTAAACGAATATTATAAATATTATTATAATAATTTAAGAGAGCGGAAGTATATTATAAAACTAGGATATAATTATAATTAGTAGAATAATTATATTAAAGATAATTACCTATAGTATTTAATTAAGAAAAGGGAGAACTAAGTCTTCCTAGGTTATAATAAAGATTAGTAATTATAGTTACGAAATTAGATAAATTATAACGAAGAATTAGAAAATTATAATTAAAGCGAATAATATTATTATTTAATTAAAGGATATAAAAGATACTTCGAGTCTAAAGAGTACTACGAATTTTTATCTTTATCGGGAAAAGACTAGTCCCTTATATTAAAGAGAAATATAAAGAGATTAATATATTAATTTTAGAATAATATTTATATTTAATTTAATACGATATATATATATAAATACCGGTAAAAGTTAATGGATATAAGGTCGTTATAATAATAGATTTAAAAGTAATTAATAACTTTATATCTCGAATAATAATTTAGGTAATTAATTTATTTAATTCGGGAAAAATAAAAATAATATAAACTTTAATTAACCGATAGGTTAAAACTATTAATAAGAAAAATAAATAAGAAGATATTCCCGTTATTAATTATTATTTAATATTACTATAAGGAAATTACCTTCGATATAATAAAAATAATTATTTACTATATTATTCTAGGAATATTTTAATTAAAGAAATATAATCTAATAATCGATTAAAAGAGAGGAGTATTTATATTTCCGCGTATTAAAGATATTATTAATATAATACTTATATACTTATAAAGGATAATTATAGATAAAAAATTAAACCGTAATTTAATCGAAGTCTATAATACTTTATCTTCGAATAAAAATAATTTTATACGAGGATCCGACTCGATATATACTAGTTAAAGAGGTTAATAGGGCGGATAAATTAAAATTTCTAAAGATAAAAATAAACCTCCTAATATCCCTAAAAAGTATTAATAATAAAAGTATCTTTTTTAAAAAGAAATAATTATAAAAGTATTATTTAAATATTAATTATAGGATTATAAAATCGAACTCGAATAAAGTAAATAACTAATATTTAGACCTATTTATACTTTATTAAAAAAAGAACTCGGAGTACTTCGCGGGTATATTAATAAGAATCTTAAAAAAGAATTTATTCGAGAATCTAAATTACTAATAAATTACTTAATTCTTTTTATAATAAAAAAGGATAGAAGTTTACGACTATATATAAACTACCGAAAATTAAATAATATTATAATAAAGAATCGATACCCTCTACTAAATATTAATAAGTTATAGGATCGGTTTATAATAATAAAAATCTTTATATAACTAGATCTTCGAGGCGCGTATAATTTAATTCGAATAGAAAAAAATAAGGAATAGAAAACTACCTTAAAAACTAGATATAATTATTACGAATATTTAATAATACCCTTCGGATTTATTAACGTACTAGTAACCTACTAAATATTAATTAATAATATTATACGGGTATATCTAGATATAACGGTAATTATATACCTCGATAAGATCTTAATCTATTTTATTAATAAGGAAGAATATATTTAATATATATAAAACGTCCTAATTTATTTATTACTAGCTAGACTTCTTTTTAAACTAAAGAAATATAAATTTTATAAAAAATTAGTCGAATTCTTTAAATTTATTATTAATATTAAAAGTATTTATATAAGCCCTAAAAAGATTAAGAGTATTAAAGAATAATTTATATTATATAATATTAAAACGATATAGAGTTTTTTAGGATTTACGAACTTTAATAATAGATTTATTAAAGACTACTCTAAAAAGACTTTACTATTAACGGATATTATAAAGAAAGATATTACTTTCTAATAAAAAAAAGAAGAATAATAATTTTTCGAAATATTAAAGGAGGTTTATAAAAAGCCGCCGGTATTATATTCCTTCTAAAGTAATAAACTAGCTCGGATCGAGACCGATACTTTAGACTTTATAATATAAACTTATATCCTCTAATAAAGGGATAATAAATAGTACCCTATTATATATTATTTACGAAAGATATTATTAATAGAATAGAACTATAATATTTATAATAAAGAATTATTAATAGTAGTATTAATATTAAAATAATAAAGGGTATATATAGAAAACTACTCGGATCTTATTATGTTTATAAATTATGAAAACCTTCTTAACTTTATTACTACTAAATAATTAAATCGGAGATAGGTTAAATAGTTAGAATTATTAAAATAATATAAATTCAATATCTTCTATACCCTAAGAAAAGATAACGGTCGCGCCGATATATTTAATAAACGAGAAGACTATATAGAGGATAAGAATATAATAATATAATTAGTCCTTATTTAATAATAGGATAAATCGCTAGTCTTAATATAATAACTAGTAGTAATATTATATATTTCTATTCCCGGAATTAGTAATAATATCCGGACGAATTACGAAAATAATATTTTAACTAGAACGTTAAGAAGTTAGTAACTATAAATTAAATTATTAAAATATAACGGGAAGACTTATCTTCTAAAGAGATATTTTAGAGAAATTATCCGCGATTATTATAATAACTTAATTTAAGGATACCCTAGAGTCACTAAAATTATAAAACTATTTATAAAGAATACAACGTACCGAGATTATAATCGTACATCGAAAAATATATTAGAGAATACATCGAATACTAGTAGAATAAATTTATAAAGTATATTAAATATAGTTAAATTTAATTCGCCCTAATACTAGAGATACCGTAGGACGACCTTATTATAAACTTCGTTTTTAAATTACCGAAATCGAAAGACCCTATTATAATAGAGGCCTTCGATTCTATAATAATAATATATAATAAACTTAATAAATATATTATAATAGTATTAATTAAAGAGATTTATAAACTAGAATAAATTATCTTTATATTACTCGATCGATTAATTAGGGATTATAATATTCCTAGGTCGATTATTTCGGATAAAGATAAATAATTTACCTCTAATTATTAAAAGATACTAGTTAATATTATTAGAATTAAGTTACGAATATTAACTACGTATTATCTATAAATAAATAGATAGACGGAGCGAATAAACTAAACGATAAAAATATATTTACGATACTACGTTAATAAGAAATAAAATAATTAGGTAAGACTTTTACCTATAATTTAACTAGCGTTTAATAACGCGTAGTTTAATATAACGAAACTTATACCGTTTTTTATAAATTATAATAAATATATTAATATATTTCTTAAACCTAGATAAGTATTAAACGCGTAGAAGGTATTCATTTATATAATTAATATAAAGATATTATATAAAAAAATTTAAATTTAAATTAAGTCGACGAATACTCGAATTAAAATAAAAGTCGACGAATATCGAAAAGAGTATTCTTAATTAAAGGAGGGGGATAAAATATATCTTTTAATAAAAAATATAAAGAGTAAAAAACTAAATAAAAAACTAGACTATATTAAAATCGGATTATTTTCGATTAAGAAAAATAAAGAACTAGTTAACTATAAATTAAATCTTCTAGCCGATATTAAAATATATCTAGTATTCTATATCTCTTTACTAAATTTAATAAACTCTTTAATATCTTTATAAAATACTTTTTATTTTTAGATTAAAGAAGAAATAAAATTCGAGGTAGAAAAGATTCTAGATTATAAAGATTAAAATTACCTCGTTAAAGAAAAAGAATATAACGAATCGGAAAATATTTAGGAATTATTAATTAACTTAATTAATTATCGAGAGTTTTTAAAGAAGTTTCGGGGACTATAATATAAAAAAGTTAATTATAGATTTCTAACGAAAAGAGCCTCGAAGATATAAAATTATTAAAATAAGAAATTTTAACCGTCGTATACTTTACTTTACTATATTTCTTTAATTCTTTTAAATACTCTAACTTCTTTATATTTATAAGACCTTTATTAAATATTTTTTATTTATACTCTTTTAAGAATTTCTTTTATTAGCGAAGTCTCTTTAATTTTATATTCTTTTAATTAACGATTTCGTTCGCCGGTTTTTATATAATTCTACTTTTTTTTCCTTTACGTTTTAAATACTCTAGAGCTTTATTAATCTCTAAAAAATTAATAACGGACTTTGAAAGTTTATATTTCTTTCTAGTCTTAATATACTCCCCGTATTTCTTCGATAAGGATAATAATCGATATTTCCTTTAATATATCACGTAGCGCGTATAGGCGATTATAGCTATAAGATTTTTAAAAATAACTTATTCCTATAAGTTATTATATTATATTATTTAACGAGAAGATATAAAATTATCTTTAAGAATAAAGAAAGTTAAAAGAGAGGGGTAATATTATAATTAAAATTCTTTTAAAACTTTAATATATTTAGTATATTTAATAGGCTAAGAGATTATTTATTACTTAACGTAATATATAGATTAATAGATAGATAAGCGCTTAACCGTTTAATTACTCGACGTAGGAATAAACGAGTAAATAGATAAATAGCGCAGATTCTTCTTTTATATAAACTATATATTTTCTAGTAAATAGAAACTTCGTATTTAACTTCCTTTAAAACTTTTAATTATAGATTCTAAATATAAATATAAATATTTTTATTAATTAAGTTTATCGAACTTATTTAGTTATATTTAATTATTTATATAAAGTCTACTATTTATTAATTCTCAATACTCCTCTCTAAAAGAACTAATTTAAATCCTATCGACGTTATATTAAAATATTGAACGGAGAGTTTTAATAATACTAAATACGTATTTTACTAACTTTAGGCGGAAAAATAATAAAAAGAGAATATATAAAAATAAAAATAAATGAATAAAAATCCTAAAAATAGTAACTTCGGATTTAAGATCTTAAATCCGTGATTTTCTACTAGCGTCGGGTAACTCGCTAAAGTTATATAAAGTATTATAATTATATTAGTTTAATTTCGATTTTAAATTATATTAATTTATAAAAATTATATTTACGCCTAATAACCCCTAAACTAGCGCGGTATCATAGACTATATAATTTACTAATTAATATATATATCTAGTTATTTACTAGTATTATTTAGACTAGTTTATTCCGATTTATTCTAAATTATTCAAAATTATCCGAAGTACTAAATACGTACCTTATTTAGTAACTTTAGACGAAAGTAGATATTAAATTAATCTCTAGGGCTAGTATATGAGTTAAATAAATTTACGCGCCTTTTCTATTTTTTTCGATAAATTACTAGACTCTATTTCGTATTTTATAATTAATTAAATAGAATTAAATTTTAATTAAAAATAAAATAACGTATTATCGATATAAATATATTATAAATAAAATAATCTATAAATATAAATAAATAAGTATTATAATCTAATACATGGAACTATTATAATATTATTAATATATTATAATCTACTTCTTTAACTCTCCTCTAAAATAGAATAAAATAAAGATTTATAATAAACTTATAGATAAAAATTAATAAAATAATAAACTAGTATATTATAAAGTAACTTCGTCTACTAGCGCTTAACTAGCGGACTTAGATAATATAAAAGATATAAAATAATTATGAGATTTAAATAAATAGATTAATTTAATTAAAAAACTAATCTCTAAAGATTTAAAACCTAGGGTATATTAGTTTAATATATTATTACTAAAACTCCCGTATATCTAAGACCGGTATACGTTATATCGGTATATATTATAAAGATAATTAGAACCGAGGTTATATAAAAAGATAGTACAACGGCGTATATAATACTATACTTTAATATATATACTAGATTTATAATAAAATTATAGATTAAGGTATAATAAAATTATAATAAAATAAATAATAAAATTATATAAAGTATATATTATAGAATAGGCTATAATAGAGTATATTATTATATATATTATAGAGTATATTATAAAGTAGTAATAGAGTATATTATAAAATATTAATAAAATATATTATAAAATAGGAATAGAGTATATTATAGAGTAGGAATAAGATATATTATAGAGTATACTATAAAGTAATAATAGGATATATTATAGAGTAGGAATAAAGTATATTAAAAGTAATACTATAGAGTAATA
>JAABUS010000642.1_pt1 | contig 86187 bp, 89 predicted proteins | sample 5560161 | NCBI WGS metagenome assembly JAABUS01 (sample SAMN10711885, study PRJNA513376) | rock metagenome | isolation source: Antarctica rocks | place: Antarctica: Victoria Land, Trio Nunatak nord | collected 2016-01-04
GGCGTGAGACTGGCTCATTCCCTCGTCCTCGACCGCCCGCACGATGCGAAACCGGAGATCGTCACTGTATGCTCTGCTCATGTCCCTCAGTCTCGCACCGGCTCAGCAATTCCGCAAACCGCTCTAAAGCGCAGAGGGAGAACAGGAGAAATGGGTAATCTTCTCCGTGTTCTCTGCGCCGCTGCGTTCTCAGCGTCAATCCGGTTTGGTCCCTTGTCTTCTCAGTGCCGTTTCGTGCCCGTGTTGGTGTGGCCAATCACCTCGACCTGGTAGACCTGCGTGCGATCCAGGCTGTTGTGCTGCATGCGCACGCGGTCGCCGATGGCGAGTTGCATGAAGACCGCATGGTCGAGGTGGACGGACAAGACGTCCGGCTCCGCGATGTCCAACACGACAACGCCGACCCGCCGCGCCCCCGCGATTGTCCAGCGGGCATCGACCACCGTCCCCTCGATCCAGACCGGGCGCGAGGCGAGCGCGAGGATGCCACCGATCATCAGCGGGAACCCGACGATGATGCCCCCCGTCGCGACGATCACGACGCCCGGCGTCGGGCTGCGCAGCCGCGCGACGACGATGGCAATTCCCGTGAGCAGGAGGATCAGCCCGGCAAGGAGCAGCGTCCATCCACTCGGGCCACGATGATTCTGAAGCATCTCCCCCAACAATCCATGACAGCACGGGCACAACAACAAACAACAAACGACGATGGTGCAGTATCGCACAGCGAGACCGGGCGCGATTGCGTATAATCGCCGCGTGACGAAGGTCCCATGCTCAGGAGGCGACCGATGCTCCACACGCGGCTCTGCGACCTGCTCGGCATCGAGCACCCGATTCTCAGCGCGCCGATGGCGGGGACGGCGAATGCCGAACTTGCGGCGGCAGTCTCGGCGGCGGGCGCCCTCGGTATCATCGGCGGCTCCAATGGTGATGCGGAATGGCTGCGCGGGCAGATTCGCGCGGTGCGAGAGCGGACGGATCGCCCCTTCGGCGTCGGCTTCATCTCCTCGCGCCCCGGCGTGGCGGAATTAATGGCGGTCGCCATCGCCGAGCGCGTCCCAGTCATCACGCACTCCTTCGCGGATCCGACGCCCTTCGTCGTGCCGATCCATGATGCCGGCCTCCTGATGATCGCGCAGGTGCAGACGGTCGCGCAGGCACAGATCGCGGCACGGGCGGGCGTCGATGCAATCGCCGCGCAAGGCACGGAGGCGGGCGGGCACACCGGCTACAGCGGCGCGCTGCCGCTCATCCCGGCGGTCGTCGATGTCACGGGCGGCATCCCCGTGATCGCCGCCGGGGGCATCGCGGACGGCCGCGGCCTCGCGGCGGCATTGATGCTCGGTGCGGAGGGCATCTGGATGGGGTCGCGCTTCGTCGCGAGCGCCGAGGCGGCCGGGGGCGAGTGGGTGAAGGAGCGCGTCGTCGCGGCGAGCACGGACGACACGGTCCTGACGAAGGCGTACGACATCGTCAATCAGGCGGCCTTCCCGCCGGGGATCGGCGACCGCGTCGTCCGCAACGACTATACCGATGCGTGGCACGGGCACGATGCCGCCGCACTCGCCGCGCGACGCCCGGAACTGCGGGCGCAACTGGATCGCGCGCGAGTAGAAGAGGACACGCGGATCGCCCCGACCCGCGCGGGCAACGCCGTCGGCCTCATCCATGCCATCGAACCCGCAGCGGAGATCGTGCGGCGCATCATCGCGGAGGCCGCGCGTATCCTGCGGGAACGTCCCAGCCAGGTATTGCGATAAATTCCCGTGGCGTAGACCGGGAACCCTAACCCCCGGCCGACGCCACCGAACTAGCCCGGCTCGAGCACATCGTCACCGAGCACGACGAGGATATCCGTGTCGCCCGATACGTCCGGGGGCGCTTCGGGTGGGCGCTTGGCCGTCGTCTGCACGCGATTGGGCTTCAGGTTCAGGATCTGTGCAATGGCGCGCGCGGTCTGCTCGTCTCCATGGAGGGCGTAGACCTTCGCGGTGCGCACGGCACCCTTCACATTCGCGGGCGCGTCGATGAAACTCGTCTGCGTGTAGCCCTGCTGACCGAGGGCGGTCGCCCACCGGTTCGCGAGGCCACCGTTGCGCGTGCCGTTCTCCACGACAATCTTCGCATTCAGATTCGCCCCCGATTGCGTCGGGGAGCGGAGCGCGTCGGTGTTCTCCTTCGGCGAGAACCGCTTCATGTACTCCCCGACTATGGCCCAGTCGACGAATGAATAGAAGCCCGCGCTGGTGTTGCTGTTCGTGATGTAGGGCACCAGCGAGAACTGGGTGATGGCGTTGCCGCGCATCTCGGCGCCGAGCTTCGCGAGGCTGGCCCATTGGTCGGACTGGAAATCCGTGCGGATGGAATCACCGAGCGTGTCGATCAGTTTCGTGGACTGCGAGAGAAGATCGAGGCTGACCCCTTGCTGGCGCACGGCAAGGATCACCTGTTGCTGACGGGCATTGCGCCCATAATCGCTGTCGTCGTGCCGTGTGCGGGCGTAACGGAGCGCCTCTTCGCCACTGAGGTGCATGATCCCCGCCGGGAAGAAGACGCGCGTGAACTGGTAATCCTCCGTCGGATACTCGTCGTCCTTGACGGGGTACGGATTATCGACGGTCACGCCGCCGACCGTGTCAACGATCTTCTTAAAGCCGTTGAAATCGACCTGCGCGAAGAAATCGATGCGGACGCGGAAGTTCTGCTCGATCACATCCCGCATGAGCGCAATGCCGCTATTCTTCGCGTCGCCATATTTTCGCGCCTGGCCGATCGTGTAGACATCGGCCACCTTCGCCTGCCCGAGACCGGCGGGCATCGTGACGTAGAGATCGCGTGGGATGGAGAGGAGATGCGCCGACTTCTCCGACGGATCGATGTAGACGAGGATGACCGTATCCGACTGCGACTGCGTGTCGCCCTCGCGCGCGTCCACACCGACGAGCAGAAAGGTGAACGGTTCCTTGCGCGACAGGCTCGGCAGCGCCGTCGGGAGGGGCGCGCCGCGCCCCTGCGCATTCGCCGCGCCGGTACCTTGCGGTTCCAGTCCATCCGTGCCCCGCTGCAACGGGGGTTGGACGATCTTCCCGGTTGCGCGCTCCGTGTGCATGACGACATTGATGAGGGAGGCCCCGACCACGCCGATGAGCAGTAGCGGCACCATGCCGAGCAGCAGCACCCACCGCGCAATCGGGCGGCGGGACGTGACAGCGACGGTTGGCTGGGCCGCCGCCTTCACACCAGGGAGGAGTTCGGCTTCGAGCCGCGTCGCACGGACGGAGCGGCGGGAACGAACCCCGCGCTTCGAGCCGGTGACGTATTTGGTGCGTATCGCGCGTCGGAGTGACCGCCGCGCATCATTGTTCATCGGTCATCGTTCATCGGTACGTCACTCCCACCCCCGCGTCACCATAGCACAGTTTGGGTCGGAGTCTGGTCCAGCGTCAAGATGTACGCGGGCACACGCAAAGAGAAACCGCACGAAATGGTGCGATTTCTCGTGTCAGTGCGCCGGTGCGCGAGTAGTTAGGCAATTCGACCGTTAGCCGCGAATGTTGTCCACGATGCCGACGACACCGGGGAGCGTGCCCACGCGAGTCATAATCGTCGCGTGCGCGAAGACGTCCGCCGTGCCCATCAGCGTCACGAGACCACCGCGCACACGGACGCGCACCTCCGCTCCCTCTGGCCCCAACACATCGCGCACCGCGCCCGCGATCTCCCCATCATCCCGCCGCGCCGCGACGATGCCAACATCGATCACGGCAGGCGTGCGCGCCAGAATTGCCCGGAGCGTCTGGTACTGCCAGATATTGCGAACGGTGCCCAACAGCACTGTTCCCTGCGCATCATCGGCAAATGTCAGGTCCGCACCGGCGAGGCGCGGATCGTCGAGGAGCGCCGTCAGCGCGGGGTCAGTCATCGTCAGCACTGGTTGCATCACGTTCATCTCGTTCCCTTCGTCCTCACATGAAATCGCATTGCCGCCATCATATCGCGATATGCTCATACGCACAACTGATGACAGGTCGCCTTCCCGAGGGAACGATGGAAAAGCGCTGACGGTTCCCGATCGCCCCGATAGCGGCTGCCTTCAGGCGCGCGACGCGCTCTGTATACTGTTGCGCCCTCGACGCGCACGGACTATGATGCCCGCCACGGCACGCACCGATTGGTGAGGGGTTGGCAGTTGGCGGTTATGCGGCGATCATTGCGGGTGAGTCTGGCGGGCGTGGTACTGCTTCTTTGCGGTCTGCTCGTCCCCCTCTGCTCGGTCACGCAGGCGGCGGATGACCTCGAAACGCAGCGCGCCGCCGCGCTCGCCCGTATCAACCAATGGCGGGCGGCAATCGGGGTCGCGCCGCTGACGCGCCATCCCGCGCTCGACCAGTCGGCGCAGGCGCACGCCCTCTACTACAAACTGAACAACGGCAGCGGTGGCGTCGGCATCCACGATGAGAAGCCGGGCCTGCCGGGCTACACGGGCGAGGACTTCTTCGCGCGGGCGCAGGCGGCGGGCTACCCGAGCCGGAACGTCAACGAGAACATGGGTCTGAGCGGCAACCAACTGACTTCGCTGGACTGGTACATCGGCACGATCAACCACCGTCTGACGCTGCTGGACCCGCGCTACGTCCATATCGGCTTCGGCGTCGTCAACGATACCGTGAAGGTGGACGTGCTCGATCTCGGCGCGCCGGAGTGGAATGCGACCGCCGACCCCGCCTGGGAACAATGGCCGCCGGACGGTGCGTCCGGCATCGGCACCTCCTTCTCCGGCGAATCGCCCAATGCTTTCGGCAATGTCTCCTACCCCGTCGGCTCCCCGATCACTCTCAAGTACAACGGCGGCAGCGTCACCTTCGCGAGCGCGACGATCACTGCCAATGGGCAGGCCGTTCCCTCCTTCGCCGTGACGGGCACGGGCTGGCTCTCCGGCAACACGGATCTGATCGCCACGAAGGAGCCGATGCAACCGGGCACGGACTATAAGGTGACCGTCACCGGCACGGCGAGCGGACAATCCTTCACCCGCACCTGGGCATTCCGGACTAAGGGCGCGGGCGACACCGACATCGTCATGCCCGGTGCCGCGCCCGCCCCGTCGAGCACACCGACATCGACCCCGAAGGTGACTGCGGCTGCAAAATCATCGACGCCAACGGTCACGCCGCCCCCCACGACGATCTCCTCACCGACTGCGACGGTAACAGCGACGGTGACGGCGACAGCAGCACCAACTAATGCATCGACGACCAGCAAGAGTGTGCAATCCCCATCGACGCACGCATTGCCCATCTTCCCCGCCGCGCCCGCCGCATCGACGGGATACCCGCTCCCGAGCGGGGTGAAGGCGGCAACGGGCGTGATCGGCGCGGCGTGGGGCGCGGGTGATGGCCCGGTCGCGGCGGGGAAGGTCGTGCGGTCGTGGCTGTACGGGCCGGAGGTCGTCACGACGCGCATGGAGCCGTACGCCGAATCCCCCGGCGGGATGCGAACCGTCTTCTACTTCGACAAGGCACGGATGGAGCTGAACAACACGACGAGCGGCGTCTCCAACGGCCTGCTCGTCACGGAGATGGTCAGCGGCGGCGTGCAGGTGGGGAATAACGCGGCGCAGTCGTACCGCCCGGCGACCATCCCCGTCGCGGGGGACGCGACGAACAACGACGCCTGCCCGACCTACGCGACCCTCTGGAGCGTCGCCTCGTTCGGCGACCTCGCGAAGGACCGGCGCGTCGCCAGACGCGTCGGCCAACCCGTGAGCGCGACGATTGACAGCACTGGGCGTGTGGGCGACGACCCCGCCCACGCGGGCAATGCGACGGTGGCGCAGTATGACGCGACGCTCGGTCACAACATCCCCGATGTTTTCGCGAACTGGATGCAGACGCTCCCCGCGAACTGGCAGACGCTCCTCGGCCTCCCGATCACCGAGCCGTACTGGACGAAGACGACGGTTGGCGGCAAAACGCGTGACGTGCTGATGCAGGCGTTCGAGCGGCGCGTCCTCACCTTCACCCCGGACAACGCGCCCGCCTGGCAGGTGGAGATGGGCAACGTCGGCCTGCACTTCCTCCTCTGGCACGACAGCCTTTCCTGATCGCATCCGTCTTTCCTCATCTGATTGCGCCATCGAGACAGTGCGATCAGGTATACTATCTGAGCGTAATAGGAGTGTCGCCATGGCTCGTACAAAATATCAGCCGCTGACCGAGGAACGCTTAGACGCGCTCAGACGTGACCCTGACGTGGTCTATCATCGGCGGGCCGAAGAATCGCCAACACCCTTTGTTTCAGAACTGCGCGTTGCGGGCTATATCGACACACTTGCATTGCTTGGACGCCGCGATGAGGAAGAAACAGATGAAGGGGCCGATGAGTCGCCCGGTGCTGTCGATTCAGCATGAGTGCGACGCGGACGTTTGCCGATGTGTATCTCGACACCAGCCTGATCGTTGATGTACTCATCACCGGGGTGCCCAACTGGTATACATCGAACGCCTTTATCGCTCGGCTCGTCACCGAAAACAGTCGCGTATACTTTTCGCAGATTGCGTACCCGGAAATCAGCGAAGCGATACGTAAACTCGCGACGAAGCAGCAAGTGCCTGAAGACCTGCGACAACGGTATCGGCTGCATCGATGGGGAGTAGACGCACATGTGCGCCATGAGTGGATGGACTTCGGCCTGCGACAATTTGCACTCTATCAGGCAGAAATTCGCGGAGATATCTGAGGTTCCATTCCGCGAGCCACTTTGGCGTCGGAGCATTGATCTGATGGCTCAATACGGCTTAAAAGGGCATGACGCCATCCACGTTGCTACCGCTCTCAATGAAGGCGTGCAACTCCTGGCAACGAACGATAGCGACTTTCGTCGGGTCGATACCCTGCTGGATGTGCTGATCGTTCGTGAAGGGTAGAAAGACTCGCGAATGGGGGAGTCAATGGCAGAGCAAGCCTGCGAGCGAGTGAATATTTCGTCCGGGACACCGTGGGAGGAGCGTGTGGGGTACTCGCGCGCGGTGCGGGTCGGCAACCTCGTCTGTACTTCCGGTACGACCGCGATGAAGGAGGGCGCGCTCGTCGGCGTGGGGAGTGCGCGCGACCAGACGGTGCAAATTCTCGCCAACATCCGCTGGGCGCTGGAGGAGGCGGGCGCGTCGCTCGCGGATGTCGTCCGCTATCGCGTCTACCTCGTCGATATCCACGACTGGATGGAGATCGCGCCCGCGCTCAAGGAGGCGTTCGGCGCGATTCGCCCGTGCAGCACGCTGCTTGCGGTCGCCGCGCTGATCGACCCCGCGATGCGCGTCGAGATCGAGGTGGACGCGGTGGTGCCGCCCGCATGAGCATCCCGCCGAACCGCCCGGACCTGCTGCCCCGCCGCCTGCGCGACACGAGCGCGCTGGAGAACCGCCTGCGCCGCGTGCGCTGGCTCTTCTTCGATGTCGGCTCCGTGTTGATGGACGAGACGCTCGCCGACGAGCAGACGCGCAAGCAGATCGTCCGGTTGCTCGCGCTCCGGGGACATCGCGTGCCGCTCGCAGCCGTCCGCAGCGCGTGGGACGCGGCGATCGCGTCGTACGACCGCCACGTCATGCGTGGCGCGCTCGCCCGCCTCGTGGACGAGCGGACGGCGATGGCGGTGCAGCAGGAACTGCGGAGCCTCTCCCGCCCGACGCCGCCGTACAACGAGGCGAAGCCGACGATGGAGACCTTCGCGAAGCGGTTCGGCACCGGCGTAATCGCCAACCAGCCGACGACGATCCGCGAGTGGTCGGAGATCGCCGGGTTCGGGGAGTCGGTGCACCTCTGGTGCCTCTCCGGCGAACTCGGCTTCGGCAAGCCGGACACGCAGATCTTCCAGCACGCCCTCGACCGCGCCGCCTGCGACGCGAAGGAGGCGGCGATGGTCGGCGACCGCCTCGACTACGACATCGCGCCCGCGAAGAAGGTCGGGATGCTCGCGATCCGCATCCGGCGCGGCCCGCACGCCATTCAGGAGGCGCGCAGCCGCGATGAGGTGCCGGACCTCACCCTCGCCACCCTCACCGCCCTCTGTCGCCACATCTGCGCCCCGCCCGAATCTACCGCCGATACGAGGGAGACCGGCTCGCTCGACACAGTGCGCGAAACCTCGTAAATCGTCCAACCGCCCACGAAACCGGTTTTTCACGATGGAGCATGATCCCGGTCGATGGATGTGTCTCGGCTGGCGGAAGCCGCCGGGATTTCACGACAGGAGGTTGCAATGAGCGTACTGAGGATCGGGCTACAGGCGGCTCTCAACGGCGATCTGACGAAAGCCGCGCACCCTGCGGTGCCCATTTCAGTCGAGAAGTTGGCGCGCGATGCCGCTGCCTGCGTTGCTGCGGGGGCGCGTGCGATCCACCTCCACCCGCGCGATTCCGAGGGACACGAGCGGCTGGATGCGGCGGTCGTCGATGCGGTCGTCGTGAGGGTCCGCGATGCGTGCGGGGTATCCGTCGGTGTTTCGACCGGCGCCTGGATCGAACCCGATCTCGCGCGCCGTCTCGAACTCGTGCGCGCCTGGTATGCCCCCGACTACACGTCGGTCAACGTGTCCGAGCCGGGTGCGATGGAGGTGATGCAGGCGCTGATCCAGGCCGGGGTCGGCATCGAGGCAGGCGTCTGGACGGTCGAGGACGCCGAGCGACTCGCGGCGTCCGGATTGGGCGGACGGGTCGCCCGTATCCTGGTTGAGCCGGTCGCGGTCAGCGCCGCCGAAGCGGTTGGTGCGGTCGAGAAGATCCACCGCGCATTGGACAGGCTCGGCCTCACGGCCCCACGATTGCAGCACGGCGACGGAGAGGCCACCTGGGTGCTCCTCATCGATGCGATCCGCAGGGGTCTTGACACGCGGATCGGGCTTGAAGACACGCTGTACGAGCCGAACGGCGAGCGCACGGTGGGCAACGAGGCGCTCGTCCGTGCCGCCCGCGCGCTTGGCGCTGGCACCAACGAAAACCTAGCACCGATAGGTGTGTACAAGGTGTCGAGTGAGGGTCGAGCGCTCAAGTGTTACGGGAATACTTGAGCGTATTGCGGAAATACGGAGCTTGTAGGGGCACCCCTCGTGGATGCCCGCCCTCGTGGGTGCCCGCCCCAGCCTGCCATCGCCGTCCTTCGTTCGGCGTCGGTGTGGCGTCGGGGAGGGCACCCCTCGTGGGTGCCCCTACGGGGATCATCAATAGCTCTGCAAATCGCTGTTGCGGATACACCTGGAACCCGATGCGCGCGAAATCGTCCTGCTTACGCACGCTGAGCGGGCCTTGGCATGATATCGGACTAGTACCCAACGCGAACGTTAGCGCGAGGTGAGTGCACATGCGATGCCCGGTGCGCACAGTGCGGTCGGCGCTGCGGGTTGTGCGAACCCCGCCGTCGTTAGTAGTGTCGCGACGCGGCAGAGCGGCAGGCCGACGACGGTGGTGTAGCAGCCCGCGACGGACGCGACGAGCGCGCCGCCCGCGCCTTGCACGGCGTACGCCCCCGCCTTGTCGAACGGCTCGCCGGTGGCGAGGTAGGAGCCGATGGCGACCTCCGTGTACGGGTGCATCGACACCGTCGCGGTCTCGACGAGCGCGGTTTCCGCGCCGTCCGGGGTGATGAGCGCGACGCCGGTTGGCACGCGATGCGCCCGACCGCGCAGCAGCCGGAGCATTCGCGCGCCGTCCGCCACGTCCTGTGGCTTGCCGAGGAGCAGGCCATCGATGGTGACGAGGGTGTCCGCGCCGAGGATGTACGCGCCGGGGTGCCGCGCCGCGACCTCGCGCGCCTTGACGAGAGCGAGGAAGCGCGCGGTTTCTTCGGGCGTCGCGCCATCCAGCGGTGTCTCGTCCGCACCGCTCGCATCGACGGTGAAGGCGACGCCGAGCAGACCGAGCAGTTCCCGGCGGCGCGGCGAGGCGGAGGCGAGGACGAGCGGTGGGTTGGCGCTCATGCGAGGTCGTACACGATCTGATCGGCGCGGTCGGTCATGCCGAGCGACTGGGCGAGTGACAGCGCGGCTTCGTTCGCTGCGTCGGTCGTGAGTACCGGCGCTCGCCCGCGCTCGTTGACGATTGCGCCGATCAATCGTTGGGCGCATTCCCGCGCGAAGCCGTTGCGGCGCGTCCGCTCGAAGGTATACGCGGCAATCGCGTCATACCGCTCGGTCGATCCGGCGATGCATGCGAGGGCGACGAGTTCGGCGCGCAGGTAGCGCGCGTACGCGATCCCCTCACAGAGCATCACGTCCGGCGATCCGTACGCCGCCCAGAGCCATGCGGGGAACGCCGCCAGGTGGCGCGCATCGGCGGGGCGCAAGCGGCGCACCCCGCCCGGCGGCAACACCGCGAACGCCGCGTCCGCTCCTGACGACGGCGGCGTGAACGTCGCGCGCTGCCGGGGCGTCGCATCCGGTCGCCACTCCGGTAGGCGCGCGCGGATCGGGTCGGCGGCGACGAGGCGCGCTGGGCCGACCTGCGCGCGGACGAACGCCGCTAGCATGGGATTGTCCGCATCGCCGAACAGGAAGAGCGCCTGCCCCTCCGGTGTCATGGTGCCCGTGGCAACCACTGTCGGGTGAACGGCATCATCGGCATATGTCGTGGCGTGACCCGTGAGAAGTGCCGCCCGCGCCGCCGATGCCCACGGCTCGTCCGGCACGAGTGGCAGCAGGCGGTCGTACGTATTCGAGGAAACCAGCGAAAGCGATGATTTCGTATCCATCGGCGCATTGTACAGGAATATCCGCGCCCGCTTGTGCGGATCGATTGTGATTGGATTCACGATATGCAAGACACGAGCGGTGAGCGAAAAGATCGTGAAACTTCGCACGATTCGCTTGTGAAAATTGGAACAAATGTGGTATCAGAGCGTTGTACCTAGTGAGCGGCACGATGGTTTGCCGCTCAGATGACAGAAAGGGAGACATATATCATGTTTGAGACTGCCGCAATGGCCGCAGCGATGGTTCGAGAGATCAGGCAGAACGAGGCGATCGCGGATCGCCGCGCCTTCTACGGCCCGGACGCCGCCCCGATGAGCGAGGAGAAGCGGTTGAAGGTGCGCCTGCCGCGCTTCATGCGCCGCGGTTCGAACGTCGCGTAACACGTAACAGCCTGAGAGCAGGGGCATCCCATGTTTGAGCATGTTATCCTCATCGCGGACAGGAAAGTCCGCGAGGAGAAATTGCCCCGACTTGTCTTCGATGAACGCGATTTCGCGCCGGTGCGCGCGGAACGGCGGCGCGCGTCTCGCCTGCCCCGCTTCCTGCGCCGTAGTGAATACGTCCTCGCACCGCGATGACAACTGAGCGCCCCGACCGTATGTGGCCGGGGCGTTTCGTTGCGCCCGCTCACTGGTACTCGTCAGGCGCGGCGGGACATGACCCGATGTACGGGCAGGTGCGGCAGAACGGCCCCGGCGTCGGCACGAAGCGTGTCTGGTCCGCGAGGGCGAGGCGAATCTCGTGCGCGATGTCGATGATCCGGGCGCGATACTCCGCGATCCCCGGGCCGAAGACCCATTCCCGCTCGTCGTTCGTCCGCAGAAAGACCGTCGAGACGGTGATCATCGCGTCGTCGCAGTGGAGTGCGTGCGCGACGCAGAGATGCAACGCGGCGATCTGCACGAGGTCGTACGTGTCGGGCTTGCCGCTCTTGTACTCGATGACGCGGTATCGGCCACCCGCCACCCGCACCACGCGGTCGGCACGCGCGGAAAGGGTGAACGACGGATACGCCGCGTGCGTGTAACCGCACGCCCATTCCAGCGCGAGCAGATGCGCCCGCGACTGTGATACGGAAAGCGAGCCGAGGTATCCATCCGTCAGCATGGTGATCCAGTGCACATCCTCGCGCCAGGTCTCCGTGTCCGGGTAGCGATGGGGAGACAAGAACTCCCGCGCGAGCGCGGCGAGATCGTCTGGGAACTCGCCCGCCGCCTGCACATTCTCGAAGCAGGCGCGCAGCATGTTATGGATCGCACCGCCGCGCTCCATCGGGCGGTTGAAGATCACCTCCGCCGGACTCTTGCGGACATAGGCGTGCCAGTAGGCGTGCGGGCACTCGCGCCAGCGGTGCAGGCTCGTCGGGCTGAGCCGGAGCGGCCGGAGTGCCGTTGGACGCACAAGAGCAACCGTCACCCTGCCCCTCCGATGCTTGTTATCCCTGTTCTCTGGATTACCAGCATAGCACAGCGCGCGAGATGGCGGGAATCGTTGAATCGTTTGCTCTCTGTGTGCGTTCGCTAGAGGCCGAGGGTCTTGATGCCCGCCGCCGCGCCCGCGAGCATGAAGCCGAGATCGCTCCCGCCCGTGACGAACTGGAAGCCCTGCGCCGCGCGCCGCACCATCTCCTCCGGGCTGCTGCACGAGAGGCCGGCGATCTTCCCCGTGTTCCGGCACGCCTCGACTACCCGCTCCAGCGCGCGGATATGCCGGTCATCGTTCGCGACATCGCGCGGGTGAATGCCCATTGAGAGGGCCATATCCGCCGGGCCTGCCCAACAGCCATCGACGCCGGGGACGGACATGATCGCCTCCGCGTTCTCGACCGCCGTGATGCTCTCCAACTGCACCGCGACGAAGACCTCGTCGTTGATGTGATCGGGGTAATCGCTCCCATAGCGCGCGGCGCGGCCCCAGCCCCACGAGCGCGTCCCCACCGGGGGCAGGCGGCAGTAGCTCGCGGCGTTCTGCGCCTCCTCCACCGTGTGGACCATCGGGACGACGATGCCCATCGCGCCCTCATCGAGGAGGCGGCCGATCATCGTGTAGTCGTTACGCGCCACCCGCGCCATTGGGATCGCGGCACCGCCCGCCATCGCCATGAAGCAGGCGATGGTTGAGTCCGGGCCGAAGGAGCCGTGCTGGTTGTCGAGCAGGATGAAGTCGATGCCCGTGCTCGCCAGCGCCTCGGCGGCGAGCGGCGAGCCGAGGCCGAGCGAGTACCCGAAGGCGGGTTTCCCTTGCAGCATCTTTTGCTTGGCGGTATTCGTACGCATCCGTCGCCCCTCCTCAATCCATCTCCACATCACGGCAGGGCAAGCATAGCACAGCAACGTCGGCAGAGATGCCAAACCGAATCGACGCAAAGACGCAGAGGACGCGAAGAGGAACTGGGGAATGAACACAAAGCGCACGGAGAAATCCCCTCGTATTTCTCTTCTCTGTGCGTTCTGTGGTCTCCGTGGCCTCTGTGCTCATTCCCCTGCCGTCTGCGGTTCACGTGGTTTCTCCGGGCGTTTTGACCAGCGCTCAGAGCACGACGAGGATGATGAAAACGAGCGCGCAGAGGAGAGTATAGAGCCAGAGTTTCGGCCCCGGTCGATCCTGATCGACGACCATCAGGGCAATGGCGAGCGCGCCGAGCAACCCGGCGGCGGGGAGCGGGAACGGCAGTCCACGGACGCGCGACCCCGCACCGAGCACGAGGATTGCGAAGGCGGCGATCAGGCATGGCCCGATCACGGCGAGGAATCGCCGTTGCCGCTCGCCGAAGGCACGTCGTCTGTCCGCAAACGTCTCCATGCGCGCCATTCTACACGAACGGCTGCACCGCCTGCGGTGCGCGCCGCTCCGAGGCGGCGGGTGCCGGGACACCGGGCGGCAGGCCCGATGGCTGGCTCCGCAGGGATGGGTCATGCGGCATCGGTGACGTGACAGGACCCGCACCGGCCTCCGGGACGAGCGCGTCGATCGCGTACCGGATGCGGTCGATCTCGCCCTGCGACGCCGTGAGGTCGCCACGCACGTTCTCCATCCGCTCCGCCTCCGCGCGCACGAAGCGCGTGTACGGCGTGACCGCCTCGCCGATGCGCGTCAGCGAGCGGTCGAGTTCGTGTGCGAATTGCTCGCGCAGCGTGGCGACGAGCCGCGTGCGCAACTCCTCCGTGCGGGCGTGAAATTGCTGCTGCGCCCGCCGCCGCTTGGCCGGGAGGATGACGAGGCCAAGCGCCGCGACCATCGTGGCGGCGAGCAGGCCGGTGAAATCCGCCAGCGCGGTCGTCGCCGCCGCCACGACCGCCGCACCGAGACCCACCGCGCCGACCTGCACCAGCCCCGCCTGCAGGACGGCGGACTGCACCTCGCGCGAGAGCCGCGCGGCCTCGCCGGAGGCGTTGTACCGCTGGACGACCTGCTGCGCCCGCGCGCCGACGGAGTTCAGCAGCGCCTGCCGGTCGTAGGCAAACTGCTGCGACACCTCGCCGATCATCTCCGTGTTCGGCTGCACCGCCTGTCGCCGTCGCACGAGTTCCGTCACCGCCTGCCACGTCCGCAAGTCGTGCTCGACCATCCAGTCGATCAACGCCTGCACGATGCCGTCGATCTGCTGCGGCGTGTCAAGCACAACCTCGCGCTCCCACGCGCCGCGCGTGCGCTCGCTGTTCAGCAAATCCGGGATGCGACCAAGCCGGAGCGTGTCCGCGAAGAACTTGTCCCCGCGCGCGACGAGTTGCAGGACGACGTTGTCCACCATCGTCAGGTAATACACGAAGTCCCGCTCCATGTCGGCGCGATAGATAGCCAACTGGCTCTCGATGCGCGCCAGCGTCTCGCGGTCGCCGGAAAGCAGCCGCAGCCGCTCGTCCGCCGCGTCCCGGTACCGGCCCATCACGCGCTCCGCGACGCCGAGCGGCGAGAGGAGTTTCAGGCGCAGCCGGTGCGCGATGTCGAGCGTCTCGATGACGTAGTGTTCGAGCGGCGCGAAACGGGAGCGCGCCCAGAGCGTGTCGCGCACCTCGCCCGGCGGCGACTGCTTGGCCGCGAACGCCAGCCGCGCGGCGACCGGGAAGATCTCCGGCTCGAAGCCGAGCAGAGCGCGCACCTGCTCCCGCACGAAGGCGAGTACCTTCTCGCGGTCGGCGTCGGAGAGCAGGTCCACCTTGTTGACGATGATGACGACCTTCTTCCCCCAGGCGCGGATCTCCGTCATGAACTGCCGCTCGCTCTCGGAGAAGGGGCGGTCCGCGCTTGTCACAAAGAGGATCAGATCGGCGCGCGGGATGAACTGCTGCGTCAACGCCTCGTGCTCGCGGATCACGGCGTTCGTGCCCGGCGTGTCCACGACCGTCACCTGCCCGAGGAACGAGGCGGGGTGCGTGACGACGACGAAGCCGTCGCTGTCGATCCGCTGCGTCGTCGTCTCGCCCGCCCGCAGGATGTTGATGCGCGTCGTCGTCGGCGTCGCGCCCTCCTCCATCACCGACTGGCCGAGGAGCGCGTTGATGAAGGCGCTCTTGCCCGCATTGAACTCCCCGACGATCACGACGGAGAAGAGGTCGTCGAGCGCGCGGGAGACATCGCGGATCGTCGTCCGGTCTTCCGACGCGCCGGGGAACCGCTCCATCACGTCCTCCAGACGCCGGAGAAGCGCCTGTTCCTGCTGGATCAGTTCGGTCTGCGCCGCCGTAAACTGCGGCAGTTCTGTCGTTGCCATCTGTCACGAGCCTTTCTATCGGTGTACCGACACACCTTTCTCTATGCAAGGCCAATGCCCCCATGGATAGACGCCCGCCCGCCCTGCGTGCGAGAATGCGGGCCGCACGAGTGTCGGTGTATCGCACGATCCCGAAGGGGGAGCACGGGTGAATATCCACGAGTATCAGGCGGCGGACATCCTCGGCCGCTACGGCATCCCGCTGAACGCGGGGCAGGTCGCCACGACGCCGGACGAGGCGGCGGAGGCGGCGCGCGCTCTCGGTGGCACGGTTGCGATCAAGGCGCAGGTACATTCCGGTGGGCGCGGCAAGGCGGGCGGCATCAAATTGGCGAAGTCGCCGGATGAGGCGCGTGCGGTCGCGGGGCGCATCCTCGGCATGGACATTCGCGGCCACGTCGTCAACCGCGTGCTCGTCGTCCCCGGCGTGAGCATCGCCGCCGAGTACTACGTCGGCATCACGCTCGACCGCGCGAACCGCCAGATCATCGTCATGGCCTCGGCGGAGGGCGGCGTCGAGATCGAGGAGGTGGCGCGCACGAACCCCGATGCGATTTTGCGCATCCCGGTGGACCCGGTGCGCGGGCTGCTGAATTACCGGGCCATCGATCTCGCCTTCGCCCTCGGCATCGCGCCGAACGCCGTCGCGGACTTCGTGGAGATCGTCAAGAAACTCGCCCGCGCCTACATCGCGGAGGACGCCTCGCTCGTCGAGATCAACCCGCTGATCCGCACCGACGATGGCCGCTGGCTGGCGATCGACTCCAAGATGGTGCTGGACGATAACGCCCTCTTCCGGCACCCGCAGGATGAGTCCTTGCGGGATATGGCGGAGGAGAACGCCACCGAACTGGAGGCGAAGGCCTCCGGCATCTCGTTCGTCAAGCTGGACGGCAACGTCGGCTGCGTCGTCAACGGCGCGGGGCTGGCGATGGCGACGATGGATGCCCTGCAGGTCGAGGGCGGCGAACCCGCCAACTTCCTCGATGTCGGCGGCGGCGCGAACGCCGCGCAGGTCGCGAAGGCGCTCGGCCTGATCCTCGCGGATCCGAAGGTGCGCGCGATCTTCTTCAACATCTTCGGCGGCATCACACGCGGCGACGAGGTGGCGAAGGGGCTGATCGCGGGGCTGGAGCAGGTGCCGACGCAAATACCGATCATCGTGCGACTGGCCGGTGTCAATGCGGAGGAGGGGCGACGCATCCTCGCCAGCGCGAACCTGCAATCGGCGGAGACGATGGAAGAAGCGGCACGGCTGGCGGTCGCGGCGGCGAAAGGCAACTGACGATTGTGGCAGGCGACGCTTCCATGCTGTCCGTCACGCACCGGGAAGGTTACGAGCACATGCGGCAAGAACCCGCATACACCTCTGTTCCGGCGATGTCCATGCTCCCCGCCAATCTGCGCGACGCGATTGGGGAAGGGGCGTCGTGGGAATCGGTAGCGCTCGGGTATTCGGGAGCATCGGTCTTCCGGATCATGTCGGAGGCCGACGATGTCCGTTATCTGAAGATTGCGGAGCGCGCCACCGCTGAGGTCGTGGCGGAAGGGGCGCGGCTGGAATGGCTCGCTGGGCGGTTACCAGTAGCGCGCATTCTCTCTTCCTCAGAGGCGAACGGGCGCGCGTTCCTGCTCATATCTGCAGTGCCGGGATACGTTGCCTGTCATCCGCGCATCGCGAACGACCTGCCGCGCGTCGTACGCCTGCTCGCTGAGGGGATGCGGGCGATACATGCGCTCGACTGGTTCGGATGCCCGTTCGATGCGCGGCTGGACGTAAAGATCGCGGCCGCGAGCGAGCGCGTGGCGCGCGGTGAGGTATGCGAAGATGACTTCGACGCGGTTCGGCATGGACGAACTGCCGAAAACCTGCTCGCGGATCTCGTAGCAGCACGTCCCCTGGCGGAGGATCTCGCTTTCACGCACGGCGACTATTGCCTGCCAAACATCCTGATTGACGTGGAGCGGGGCGAGATCACCGGGTTCATCGATCTCGGGCGCGCGGGCGTCGCCGACCGCTACCAGGATATCGCGCTCGCCGCACGCAGCCTCGCCGACAACTTCGGTAGTCAATGGGTGCCGCTGCTGTTCGAGGCATATGGACTCGACCCAATAGACCACGCAAAGATCGCGTATTACCAGTTGCTCGATGAGTTCTTTTAAGGACTGAGGAGGTAGGGGTGAGCATTCTCGTCAACAACGATACGCGCGTCGTCGTGCAGGGCATCACCGGGCAGCACGGCTCCTTCCACACCGGCCAGATGGTCGAGTACGGCACAAAGGTCGTTGCGGGCACCCGTCCCGGCGGTAAGGGGCGCGAGGTCCACGGTGTGCCGGTCTTCAACACCGTCTCCGAGGCGGTGCGCGAGACGGGCGCGAACACGAGCATCATCTACGTCCCCGCCCCCGGCGCGCCGGACGCCATCGAGGAGGCCGTTGCGGCGGGACTGCCGCTCGTCATCTGCATCACCGAGGGCGTCGCCGTCACCGATATGGTGCGGACGTACGAGATCGTCAAACGCTCCGGCACGCGGCTGATCGGGCCGAACTGCCCCGGCCTCATCACCCCCGGCGAGGCGAAGGTCGGCATCATGCCGGGCTTCATCCACGCGCGGGGCCGCATCGGCCTCGTCTCCCGCTCCGGCACGCTGACGTACGAGGTCGTCAACGCGCTGACGCAGGCGGGTCTTGGCCAGAGCACGGCGGTGGGTATCGGCGGCGACCCCGTCATCGGCACCTCATTCACCGATGTTCTGCGCCTGTTCGAGGCGGACGCGGAGACCGACGCCGTCGTGATGATCGGCGAGATCGGCGGCACGGACGAGGAAGTGGCGGCGCGCTACGTCAGGGGGCAGATGACGAAGCCCGTTGTCGGCTTCATCGCCGGCCAGTCGGCCCCGCCCGGCAAGCGGATGGGCCACGCGGGCGCGATCATCTCCGGCGGCGCGGGTACGGCGGCGGAGAAGATGGCCGCACTTGAAACGGCGGGCATCCGCGTCGCCATCCGCCCCGGCGATGTCGCGGGCCTTGTCAAGCAGGCAATCGGCACGGCGTAGGAGAGAGTGCTGAGTGATTCCCCATTCCCCATCATGCGGGGGCGAGATGGCGCGGTGGTATACTGAGGGGACAAGCGATGTACCTGCCAGACGCCGACCGAGCGACGATTGCGCCGGAAAAGATTACCGAATATCTGCTTGTCCCTGAACCCCGCGATAATAAGGGGAAGGCGGTCTTCTTCTTTCGCTATGGCTTCACGATGGATGCATGGGAAACGCTCGCCGCAGTACTCGTCGCGCACGACAAGGTGCATACTGTCACCGATACGCGCGAACGGCCGCAAGGTACGCTCTATGCGGTGACAGGCGACATGACGATGCCGGACGGTCGCGTGCGTCGCGTGTTGACGGCATGGTTCGTCCCGAACGAGGGCGGTGCCCCACGTTTCGTGACTGCATATCCGGCGTAGGGAGGGTGGCGATATGTTTGAGGAACTGGATACCGTCGAACTTGTCGCACCGTTGCCGGAGGCGAATGTGAAGGTGGGTAGGCAAGGCGCGGTTGTGATGGTGTACGGGAATCACGAGGCGTACGAGGTCGAGTTCTACAATGCCGATTGGGAATGGACACCGGACATGGACGTGCCCTATCCCGCCGTCCTAGCGACCGTCACACCGGACAGGGTGCGACTCGTGCAGCGGCATCGCGCATCAGCGATTACCACACGACGCTGACATCTTCCTCACCCCGGCCCCTCTCCCTCTCCATCGCCATACGAAACTCATCTCTTTCGTGCTCTACAAGCGATGGAGAGGGGGCCGGGGGGTGAGAAATGGCAAAGCCACGATTGCGTGATTTCGGCGTCACCATCGGCACGCAACCGATGGGGCCATTCAACGCGATCACGGATGTGCCCGGCGTGCGCGTCGGGTATGCGACGGTGATCCACGGCGAGGGAGCGCTGCGCGTCGGTGACGGGCCAGCACGGACGGGCGTGACGGCGATCCACCCGCACGACGGCTCGGTCTTTCAGCAGATGGTTCCCGCCTCCATCGCCGTGCTCAACGGCGCGGGCGAGATCACGGGCCGCTCGCAGGTGGACGAGTACGGCCTGATCGAGACGCCCATCCTCGTCACGAACACGCTCTCCGTCGGCGCGGTGCACACGGGGTGCGTCGAGTGGCTGACGGCGCACGAACCCTCCCTCGGCACGCGGGACTTCGTCATCCCCGTCGTCGCGGAGACCTTCGACGGCTTCCTGAACGATGTCGCGGGGCAGCACGTCACGCGCGAGCACGTCTTCGCCGCCCTCGACAACGCGACGGGTGGCCCAGTGGCGGAGGGGAATGTCGGCGGGGGCACGGGGATGACGCTCTTCGGCTTCAAGGGCGGCACCGGCACATCGTCCCGCGTGGTGGAAGTCGGCGGCCAATCATACACCGTCGGCGCGCTTGTGCAGGGGAACTTCGGGCGGCGTGAGGATTTGCTCGTCGATGGCGTGCCCGTGGGTCTGGAAATCACCGACCTGCTGCCCGAGCGCGGCACGCCACCTACGGAGGAGCGGCGCGACGGTTCGATCATCGTCGTGGTCGGCACCGACGCGCCCCTGACCGACCGGCAGTTGGGCCGCCTCTGCCGCCGGGGGATGCTCGGCCTCGGCCGTGTCGGTGCAACGGCGACGCACAGTTCCGGCGACCTACTGATCGCCTTCTCCAACGCGCCTGAGAACCGCGTTGACCGTTTCGAGGCGCGCGCCCTGCTGACGAGCGCCTTCCTCAACGACGCCCAGATCAACGACCTCTTTCAGGCGACCATCGAGGCGACGGCGGAGGCGGTGCTGAACGCCCTCGTCGCGGCAGAGACGATGACGGGCCGCGACGGCAATGTGGCGCACGCCCTCCCGCACGACCGCCTGCAAGCAATCATGCAGCGGTACGGCCGGTTACATTCATAAGGATGTTTGCAATATATTGGTGTTATCGAAAGACAAGTCGAAGGGGTAGAAGGCAGGACTCCATAGCTATGGAGAAGTAACGTGATTACACCGCACGATAAGGAGATTCAGGCTTTGGTCGCGGATATCCGCGATGGGAAACTTTTGCTCCCAGAACTTCAGCGCCGCTATATCTGGAAGGCTCCGCAAGTTCGCGACCTGTTTTTGACCTGCCCCCCGAATCTTGGTCCATTCTGATACGTGAGAAGTAACGTCATCGAGAGGAGGATCAAGATGCGGACATCGCGGTTCACCGAGCAGCAAGTGGTCTGCCGCAAACTGGGGATCAGCGAGCAGACGTTCTCCCGCTGGAAGCGCAAGGACGCCGGGATCGGCGTGGCCGAACTGCGACGGCTCCGCCAGGTGGAAGATGAGCATCGACGCCTCAACCAGCTCGTCGCCCGGGTACCCGCGTAGCGGGTGGCATCACCCTCGACCGGCAGATGCTGCAGGAGGCGCTCCGAAAAAACGGGTGACGCCGGCCCGGGAGCGCACGGTCGTGCAGTGCTTCCGGACCGGCTATCAGGTGAGCGAGCGGCGGGCATGCCGCGTCGCCGGTGTCCCGCGCACGACGATGCGCTACCGCAGTCGGGCGCGGGATCAATCCCCGCTACGGCAACGGATCAAGGAACTGGCCGCCGTGCGGGTGCGCTCTGGCTATCGGCGGCTGCATATCCTGTTGCGGCGGGAAGGATGGCGGGTGAATGCGAAGCGGGTCGACCGGCTCTACCGGGAGGAAGGTCTCTCGCTGCCCCTCAAGCGGCCGAAGAAACGGGCGAGCGTGTCGCGCGTCATCCCGCCACCCGCTGCACGGCCGAACGAGCGGTGGCGCATCGATTTCCTGCGCGACAGCCTCGCCGATGGGCGGCCGTTCCGGGTCTTGACGGTAGTGGATAACGTGAGCCGTGTTCGTCCCGCCATCGAGGCCGCTTTCTCGATCAAGGGGACCCATGTGGTGGCGGTACGGGACCGGCTGAAAGCGACGGTCGGGCTCCCCGAACGGCTGGCGGTGGACAATGGGCCGGAGTTCATCTCGAAGGCGCTCGACGCCTGGGCATACCGCAATGGGGTACAACGCGAATTCTCCCGGCCCGGCAAGCCGACGGACAATGCATATGTCGAATCATTCAATGGGCATTTCCGGCAGGAATGCCTCGATCAACACTGGTTTGCGAGCGCTTACGGAGGCGCGGCAGGTAATCGAAGCATGGCGGATCGAGTACAATACCGAGCGGCCCCACCAGGCGCTCAAGTACGGGACGCCGGTCGATTTCGCGGCCGCTTGGGAGCCGCCCGAAGAGGCGGCGGACGAACGCATCGGGTGGACCAATTCCGGGTTCAGGTCACGGGTACCTCGCTTATTTCCTCTTTAGTACGAGCGTGCATGAGAACCATCTCGTCCCGGCGGTCGCCCTCGCGGGGCTGCTCTGGACGATGGAGCGACGATACGGCGTGGTCTTTCTGGTCACGGCGGTGATGCTGAACGTCAACCTCGTGCTCTTCTACCGGCTTGACGGCTTCCCGCGCCTGCCCGTGCTGGTGCGCGGCGTGGATGTTTCGTTGCCACTCGCGGCCCTCAATGTCGCTTCTCTTCCCGCTGCTGCTCCGGTACGGCCCCCGCCTCGTGCGCGCTTCGGGTGCGGACGCGCTCGTGACGCCCGCCGACTCCACCGACCTCGAACGCCTCCCCGCAAGCACGTTGCACCACGCGGATTAACGCCCCCAATCCGGCCTCGTCCGCGTGACGCAATGGGCGTCTGCCGGTATAGTGGACGCATCTTCGGATACGGCGATGAAACAACGAGCAACGGGCATGGAGGGTGAGTGATGGCACAAACGGAGACGACGCGACTGGACGAGCTTTTCTCCGCAGCGGCGAGGCGCGTGGCGCCCGGTGCGCCGCAGGGGCGCGGGCTTTCCCCGGATCGGGTGAACTTCGCGGGCGGCGCGCCCGACCCGAAGAGCATGCCGCGGAAGGAGATGGCTGCCGCCGCCGCGCGGGCGATGGAGAAGAACGGCCAGTGGGCGCTCCAATATGGCGGCTCCGCCGGGTACACCGGCCTGATCGAGCAACTGCTGATTAAGTTGAAGCGCGACAACGGCGTGGATGTCCGCCCGGAGAATGTGCTCATCACGGCGGGCGCGTCGCAGGCAATTGACCTCGTCTGCGACGCCCTTGTCGATCCCGGCGATGTCATCCTCTCGGAGGAGCCGACCTTTCTCGGCGCGCTCCGTCTCTTCAATGCGCACCAGGCGAAGGTCGTCGGCATCCCAATGGACAACGAGGGGATGAAGATGGATCTCCTCGCGGACAAACTGGCCGAATTGAAGGCGCAGGGCGTCCACCCGAAGTTCATTTACACGATCCCCACCTTCCAGAACCCGACCGGCGTGACGACCTCGCTGGAGCGGCGACGGCGCATCCTCGAACTGGCGAAGGAGTACAACGTCGCCGTCCTCGAGGATGACGCCTACTTCGATCTCCGCTTCTCTGGCGAGCGCATCCCGATGATGATCTCGCTGGACGATGCGGGGCTGGTGATCTACACCGGCACCTTCTCGAAGATCATCGGCGCGGGCCTGCGGCTCGGCTGGGTCATCGGGCCGGAGCCGCTGATCCACAAGGTTGCCAAATTGAAGCCGGACGGCGGCACCAGCCCCTTCACCTCGCACATCGTCGCCGAATATGCGCCGTCGCAACTGGAAGACCACGTGAGGGAACTCGTCAATGTCTACCGCACCCGGCGGGACACGATGATCGACGCGCTCGGTGCGGAGATGCCTGCGGGCGTCGAGTGGACCGTGCCGGACGGCGGCTTCTTCGTCTGGCTCACGCTGCCGGAGGGCGCGGACTCCGTCGCGATCCAGCCAGAGGCGGCAGCGCACGGCGTGGATTTCATGCCTGGCACCGTCTTCTACCCGAACGACAACGGGCGGCGCAACATCCGCCTCGCCTACTCCTTCACGGATGAGGAAGCGATCCGCCGCGGCATCAAAATCCTCGGCGGCATCATCCGCGAATACCTGCCAACCCGGTAGGGGGACCGAAGCCGGGGAGAACCGCAGAGGCGTAGAGAAGGCGCAGAGAACGCAGAGAAAGAGGAAACGGGTTCCTTCTCTGCGTCCTCTGCGCCTTCCGTTTCCCCGCCTGCGATGTGCCCTTGCGCGTTCGCGGGGAAGCGGGCATCATCACGCCATCTAGGGTGTGAGTCACCCACCAACCGAAAGGGATGACGTGATGATGCGTGACGAGCAGCGGTCTGTCTGGTTTCCCCTTGCGTATGGTCGGCGGAGTGTCCTCCGCGTCGCACTGGGAGGGGCCGCCGCCGCGAGCGGTGCGCTCCTCGCCGCCTGTGGCGGGCAAAGTAGGAGTCCCACCCCGTCCCCGGTGGCAATCGTTCTCCCAACCGGTGTCCCGGCGGTCCAGCCGACGGTCGCACCCGCGTCCACCATCGTTTCGACCGCGAGCGCCGCCGCACCCACAGCGAATGCCAGCCCGCGCGTGGCGACGAGCGGCAACCTGCCATCGCCCGCGCCGAATGTGCCGGACGCCTACCTCGCGCCCCCGCCGCCCTTCAGGTCCGTCGCCACCGTGCCGGGGAAGGGCGGCAAAATATCGATCACCAAGGCGTCGCAGCGGCCCCCTGCCGTGCCGCACGACCAGAACCAGTGGTGGCAGGAACTCGAAAAGCGCGCGGGCGCGACGCTGGACTTCACGCTCGTGCCGCTGCCGCAGTACACGGAGAAGGCAACCGCGCTGATCGCTGCCGGTGACATCCCCGACATCCTGCTCATCTCCCCGCTCTCCGCGCCGGATCAGTACAAGGCGGTGCAGTAGGGGGCATTCACCGACCTCACCGCGTATCTGACGGGCGACGCGCTCGCGGCGTACCCGAACCTCGCGCAGTACCCCGCCGCCGCGTGGAAGAACGCTGCGATCCGGGGCAAACTCTATGGTGTGCCTCGCCTCGGTCTCGTCACCGGCCCCGTGCTCCTATATCGGCAGGACTGGGCGGAGAAAGTCGGCACGCCGCAGCCGAAGAACGCCGACGACATCCTCACCCTCTTCACGGCGATGACGAAGAACGACCCGGACGGGAACGGGCGGCCCGACACCTGGGCGCTCGGCAGCCAGGGTGCGGACTGGAGCATGCCGTTCATCCGGGGGATGTTCCGCGTGCCGAACGGCTGGCGGCTGAACCCGGACGGCACGCTGACGAACGCCATCGAGACGGACGAGTTCCGGCAGGCCCTCGCCTTTGCCCGCAAACTGTACGAGGCGGGCGTCTACTACCCGGACACCGCGACGTTGAACCGCACGCAAGCGACGCAGGCGCTCATCGCGGGCAAGATCGGCGGGTACGCAGACGCCCTGACGCAGTTGAATGGCGACATCCGCACGCGGTTCGAGGCGAAGCGGGTCAACCCCGGTGCGAACGTCGGCGCGCTCGCCCCGCCCGGCTTCGACGGCGGCAAGGGCGTGACGTACAACGGAACGGGGTTCGGCAGCCTCGCCGCGTTCCCCGCGCGGGACGGCAAGGACCCGGAGCGCGTCCGGGAATTGCTGCACATCCTCGACTATTTCAGCGCGCCCTTCGGTAGCGAGGAGTACAATTTCCTCACCTTCGGGATCGAGGGCGTGCACCACACCATCCAGCCGGACGGCACGCGCATCCTCAACCAGCGCGGGCAGGCGGAGATCGGCGAGTTGGGCACGGTCGTCGTGCCACCGCCCGATTTCTACTTTCCGAGCGATCCGGGGGACGCCGCGTACATGCAGAACGCGGCGAAGGAGATCGCCGCCATTGGCATCGACAACCCCGCTCTGACCGCGTTCTCGCCCACGAACGCCGCGAAGTCGGCGGAACTGAACCAACTCGGCACGGATCGCATCACGGCGATTGTCACGGGGCGGGACGCGCCCGGCGCAGTGGACACCTACGTGAAGGAGTGGCAGAGCCGGGGCGGTGAGCAGATCCGCAAGGAGCTGCAGGACGCGCTGAAGGCGCCGTGACGACGACGCGCGCAACGAGGCGGCGCGGGCGAATCTGGCGCGAGCGGTGGATGTATCTCTTCATCCTCCCCGGCTTTGTCTACTTCGTCATCTTCCGGTACCTGCCGCTGCTCGGCAGCATCATCGCGTTTCAGGATTACTCGCCGTTCCTCGGGTTCCACAGCCCCTTCGTCGGCCTCGCCAACTTCCGGGCGCTCTTCACCGACCCCGACGTCGGCGTCGCGATCAGGAACACGCTGGAGATCAGCCTGCTGCAACTCATCTTCTTCTTCCCCGCGCCGATCATCCTCGCCCTGCTGCTCAACAGCATGGCGAGCGAACCGGCCAGGCGGATGATGCAGAGCGTGCTCTATCTGCCGCACTTCCTCAGTTGGGTGATCGTCATCGCCGTCTGGCAGCAGGTGTTCGGCGGCGCGGGCGTCATCAACCAGGCCCTGCGCGATCACGGGCTGCGCGCGGTCAATATCATGGGCAACCCGGATTTCTTCAAGCCGCTCGTCGTGCTGCAACTGATCTGGAAGGAGACGGGCTGGGGGACGATTATCATCCTCGCGGCACTGACTCGCATCGACCCCGCGCTCTACGAGGCGGCGGCGATGGACGGCGCGAGCGGCTGGCGGCGGCTCCGGCACGTCACGCTGCCCGGCATCCGGGGCGTGATCGTGCTGTTGCTCATCCTGCGCCTCAGCCGCATCTTCGACACCGGTTTCGAGCAACTCCTCCTCCAGCGCGACGCGGTGGGCGCGCGGGCCGCCGAGGTCGTGGAGACCTTCGCGTATTACCGGGGCATTCACGGGGGGGAATGGGGGCTGAGCGCCGCCGTCGGCCTCGTCAAGGGCGCGTTCGCGGCGATCATCGTCTTCCTCGCGAACCGGGCCGCGAAGGCGCTCGGCGATGAGGGGGCGTTCTGATGGCGACACGCAAACGCGCGCCCGCCGCCCCGCCGTGGATGGAGGAGTCAGGCAAGGCGGCGCGCATCGGCAAGACCGCGCTGATGACCCTGCTCGCGCTCGTGGTGCTCCTCCCGTTCGCCTCCATCATCGCCGTCAGCCTCTCCAGTTACCGCGATGTGGCGGGCGGAGGACTGACCCTTTTTCCGAGGCACCCGACGCTGGCGGCGTATCGCGTCATCTTCGCGGGGGACATCGTCGCGCACGCCCTATGGGTCAGCATCGGCGTGACGCTCGTCGGCACGGCGGTCAACATGTTCATGACGGTAACGATGGCGTATGGCCTCAGCCGCCCCAGCGTGCCGGGGAGCAGGCTCGTGCTCGTGCTCGTGCTCGGCACGCTGCTCTTCTCGGCGGGGCTGATCCCGAACTACCTCGTGGTCCGGCAGCTCGGGCTGATCGACACGTACGGTTCGCTCGTGCTGCCGGGGGCGATCAGCGCGTTCAACCTCGTCGTGCTGCGGCAGTTCTTCATGGGCCTCCCGGCGGAACTGGTGGAGGGCGCGCGGATCGACGGCGCGAGCGACCTCTGGATCCTGCTCCGCATCGTCCTGCCGCTCAGTAAGCCGGTGCTGGCGGTCGTGGCGCTCTTCTACGGCGTCGCGCACTGGAACGACTTCTTCGCCGCCACGCTCTACCTCAACGACGCGCACAAGTGGCCGATCCAGCTCGTGCTGCGGCAGTACGTCCTGCAAGGGGGCGCGCTGGCGAACGCAGTGGCGAGCGACCCCAATCAGTCGCCTCCACCCGCGCAGACGATCCAGATGGCCGTCGTCGTGATCGGCACCGCGCCTATCCTGATCGTCTACCCCTTCCTGCAACGCCACTTCACGCGGGGCGTCCTGACCGGCGCGATCAAGGGGTGATCGGGATAGTCATCGTCGGGGGATCAGTGACCTCTCCATCGCCCAAAGGCTTCGACACACTGAGATTGCGGCGGCGATGGAGAGGGGAGAAGGCGGTGTTTTGCAATCATCTCCCATTCTCGAACTTCGAACCCCGAACCTGATTCTACCGGTACGAGGCGGCCTGCATGTCGAACAACTCGGCGTACCGCCCGCCCTTGAGCAGCAGTTCGTCGTGGCTGCCGTCCTCGATCACGCGGCCATCCTCGATGACGACGATCCGCGTCGCCATGCGCACGGTGCTGAAGCGGTGGGAGATCAGCACCGCCATCTTCCCCTCGGTCAGGTCGTCGAACGCCTCGAAGACCTCGTACTCGCTGCGCACGTCGAGTGACGAGGTCGGCTCGTCGAGGATCAGGAGGTCCGCGTCGCGCATGAAGGCGCGGGCAATTGCCACCTTCTGCCACTGGCCGATGCTCAGTTCCTGCCCATCCTGGAACCAGCGACCGAGCGGCGTGTCGTACCCCTGCGGCAGCGCACCGATCACGGCGTCCGCGCCCGCCTCCGCCGCCGCCCGCGCGATGCGCGCCGTGTCGTCGATCGCCTCGATCCGCCCGAAGGCGATGTTCTCGCCCGCCGTCAACTGGTACTTGACGTAGTCCTGGAAGATGACGCCGACGCGGGAGCGCAGCTCACCGGGGTCGAAGTCGCGCAGGTCGATGCCGTCGATGGTGATGCGTCCCTCGGTCGGGTCGTAGAGGCGGGTGAGCAGTTTCACGAGCGTCGTCTTGCCCGCGCCGTTCGCCCCGACGAGCGCGACCGTCTCGCCCGGCGTGATCGCGAAGGAGATGTCCTCCAGCACCCACTTCTCCGTGCCGGGGTAGCGGAAGGAGACGTGATCGAGCACGATCCCCGCGCGGATCGGCGTCGGCACCGGCACGGGGTCCGGGCGCACCGGCAGTTCCGGCGCGTAGGCGAGGAAGGCGAAGAGGTTGGAGAGGAAGAGCGAGTTCTCGTACGTGCTGCCGATCCCGGAGAGGATGTTGGAGACCTGCGACTGGCTCTGCTGGAACGCCTGGTAATAGAGCGTCAGCCCGCCGACCGTGATCCGCCCCGCGATCACCGCCAGCACGACGTAGACGTAGGTGAGGCCGGAGACGATCGTGCCGAGCGCACCGAGGGCGAACTGCGAGCTGGTGCGGCGGATTGTCAGGTCGCGGTTCTCCTTGTAGAACGTGGCGAAGATCTGCCGGTACCGCTCCAGCAGCGTGCCGTGCAGCCCGAAGATGCGCAGCTCCTTCACCGGCGTGTCCGTCGTGAGCAGCCAGCTGAGGTACGACAGGCGGCGCTGCTCCGGCGCGCGGCCCGTCAGCAGCGTGAAGAACTGCCCGCTGTACTTCGCCTGGTAGATGAACGCGGGGATCGATACCGCGACCACGAGCAGCACGAGCCACCACGAGAGCGCGGCGAGCACGCCGATAACGGAGACGAGCGTCACGGTGCTGCGCAGGAGGCCGAAGAGTTGGCTGACCATCTGGCCGGGGCGGTAGCCCGCCTCGCGCCGCGCGTTCTCCAACTTGTCGTAGAACTGCGCGTTCTCGAAATACGAGAGGTCGAGCGCGTTCGCCTTCTCCATCAATCGCACATTGATGTAGTTCGACAGGAGATCGCTCTGCAGGCTGCTGACGAGCTGGCTGATCGTCTGGAGCAGCGCGCCGATGAGCTGCACGCCGAACCAGAGCGCGACGAGCACGAGGACGTACTGCGTCTCCGCGCGGGTCTGCACCCGGAGCGCCTCGATGACGCCGTCCACAATCGCCTTCGAGAAGTAGAGGGTGATCGCGGGCAGGATGCCCTGCACGACGGTCAGGATGGCGTTCGTGGTGGCGTAGCGCGGCGTCGCCTGCCAGACGAGCCGGAGCGCCTGCGGCACCATCTGGAACGCAAGCCGCGCCCGCGCCCGCCACGTCTCGGGCTGGTTCGGGCGAATCGGGCGGCCATTACGGCCCGTCCGTGCGGAGGAAGGGGGGGATGCCAATGAGAGAACTCCTTAAGATTTGTCTGCTATACACGAGGCAGATGCGCGGCGATAGTATCGCATTCACCGTCTACAACGCCTATTGTGGCGCGATTAGTCCGCGAAGATACTGCCTAAATGGGTAGGACAATTGCGAGGAGATTCTGGACAGTGAAAGGAAATGGCCCGATGCCCGACCGCCGGACCCGCGTCGTCCTGGACTGCGACACCGCGAATGAGATCGACGACCAGTTCGCGATTGCCTACGCGCTCGGCTCGCCCGCGCTCGATGTGCGCGGTGTCGTCTCCGTGCACGACACGCTCATCCACGGCGCGGGTTCCGTTGAATTGTACCAGGCGGAGGCGGAGCGCGTCGTGCGGCTCTGCGGCTGCGCGGGCGTCGTCCCCTGCCTGCGCGGGGCCATTGGCCCGATGGACGACCGCACGTCACTCATGCGGAGCGAGGGGCTGGACTTCCTGATCGCGGAGGCGCGCAACGGCCCGCTGACGATCATCGCGACCGGCCCGATCACGGATGTCGCGTCGCTGCTGCTCGCCGCGCCGGAGGTGCGCGACAACCTGCGCGTCGTCTGGCTCGGCGGGTTCCCGGATGCGGAGACCTTCGCGCGCTGGCGGCTCACCGAACTGAACGGACGGGCGGACATCGCCGCGTGGCGCGTGCTGCTCGAACAGCCCGTCGCGCTGCTCCAACTCCCCGGCTGGCCCGGTGTCGTCAAACTCGCGGTGGAGGTCGAGCCGTACGCTGCCGAACTGCGCGCGCTCGGTCGCCCCATCGCCACGTACCTCGCGGAGATCACCGTCGCGTGGATGCAGCGTCGCGCGGTGAGCGGGCGCGACGCGCAGCGCCACAAGGTGATCTGGGACGCCGTCAATGTCGCCGCCGTCGTCCATCCGGCGTCCGTGACCGTCGTACCGCTGCCGTCACCCACGCTCGATGTGGCGGGCGCGCACGACTTCGATCATCCCGGACGCATCGTGGATGTGGTGATGGATCTCAACGCCGCGTGGATCCTCAACGACATGCGGGAGGCGCTACTTCGTCTCCCGGCGGCGGTGTGAGGGCGATGCACGAGGATGCACGATCACCGGCCGTGATGGCGGACGACATTCGCGCGGCGGTGCGGCGGCTCGGGCTGGCGGGCCGCGCGGTCTGTGTCCATGCGTCGCTCCGCTCGTTCGGCAGGGTTGCGGGCGGCGCGGCGGCGGTGATCGACGGCTTTCTGGCGGAGGGATGCACGCTGCTCGTCCCTGCCTTCACTGCTGCCTTCGCGATCCCGCCGCCGCCGCATCTGCGCCCCGCCCGCAATGCACGGGACTACGCGCGCGCCACGGCGGCGACCGCAACGACGACGCGCATCTACACCCCGGACGCGACGGAGATCGACCGCGCGCACATGGGCGCGATCCCCGCCGCCGTCCTTGCGCACCCGGACCATGTGCGCGGCAACCACCCGCAGAACTCCTTCGCCGCTGTCGGGCCGCGCGCCCACGCCGTGATCGACGGGCAAGCGCCGCTCCGCGTCTACGCGCCGTTCGCCGCGCTTGCCGCGATGAATGGTGCGATTGTACTGATGGGCGTGGGACTGAACCGGATGACCTTCATCCACTACGCGGAACAGGCGGCGGGCCGCTTTCTCTTTCGTCGCTGGGCGAACGGGCCGGATGGCGCGCCGATGATGGTCGAGACGGGCGGCTGCTCGGCGGGGTTCGGCGCATTCGCACCGGTGGTCGCGCCACTGATGCGGAAAGCAACCGTTGGTACAAGCACGTGGACGGCGCTCCCGGCACGGGAAACGCTCCCCGCGCTCGTCGCGGCGATCCGGGCCGACCCGCGCATCACCCACTGCGGCGACGCGGAGTGCGCGCGATGCAACGACGCCGTACGCGGCGGCCCGATCCTCGCGCCGTACGGTGACTCGTGAGCGGCACGGTGATCGCCGCGTCACGCCGCGAGCGAGAGGCGACCATCGTGACAGCAACGCGCGGCGCGCCATCGTGGGTGCGGTGGTTCGTGCCGCTCATCCTCGCAAGTGCGGCATTGCGGGCGGTGATTCTAGCGAGTGGCGCGGTGCAACTGACGCCGGACAGCCCCGGCTACCGCGACCTCGCGTCCGACCTGCTCCACCGCAACCTCGCGGATGATCCCGGCGAGCGCACGCCGGTCTACCCCGCGCTGCTCGCGCTCTGCGGCCTGCATCTGGACGCCGTGCGCCTCGTGCAGATGGCGCTCGGACTGGGCATCACCACCACAATCTTCGCCCTCGCGTGGCGCGCGACGCACCGCACCCCCGTCGCGACGCTCGCCGCCGCCTGTTACGGCCTGAGCATCTCCGCTGCCCTCCATGAGAATGCGATCCTCACCGAGACGCTCGCCACCGCGCTGATCGTCGCGGCGGTCTCCTTCATTGCCGCTTTGTTCGATGGATGGGCAATGCAACCCGGATGGCGCACCGCATCGGGAGATCGCGGGCTAACGCCTACCCCACCGGGGACGACCGGGATCGCGGTCGCGGTCGGCACGCTCGCGGGGATGATCGCGCTCACACGACCGCTCTATGCCTTCCTTCCGCTCGTGCTCGTGCTGCCGTTCCTGCTCCATGCGCGCGCCATCCGCGCACGACGCACCGTTATCGCTCAACGGATATGTTGCCTGCTGCTCCCGGCGACGGTGCTCATCGGCGGGTGGTCGGCGTACAACGCGGCGCGGTTCGGCGTCTTCGCGCCGACGGTGCTGACGGGGTATAACCTCTCGAACCACAGCGGCGGGTTCATCGAGGACGCGCCGGAGCGGGACGCGCCACTCCGCGATGTCTACCTGCGCTACCGGGACGAGACGATACGGGAGACGGGTTCCCACGTCACGACGATCTGGGCAGCGCGACCGGAATTGCTCGCGCGCACCGGCCTGACGAACGCGCAACTGTCGCAGGCATTCACGTCGCTCTCGCTCCGGCTCTTCCTGCACCACCCGGTGCGCTACGGTCGCAGCGCCCTCGCCAGCTGGGCACGGTTCTGGAACTCGCCGGGCACGCCACGCTGGGAAGGCGCGCGCGATGTAAGGGTCGGGCGGAAGGTCGGCGCGGCGTGGATGGTGCAGCGATGCGCGTTCGTTGCCCTCAATGTCGCGTTTCTCCTGCTCACACTCATGGCGGCGGGCGTGCGGCGTGTGCGGCGATGGTGGTCGCCCTCGCCCCTGATGGTGACACTCTGCGCGATTGTCTGGGCGGCGTCGATTGTGCAGGCACTGCTGGAGCGTGGCAGCAACACCCGCTTCGGCGTGCCGACGCAGCCGCTCGTCGCGTACGTCGTAATTGTGGCGGTGGCCCCGCTCCTCGATGCGGCGTGGCGCACACGCCCGTGGCGTCCTTCCTGCGATACCGATGGTACGGTGCAACGATCGCACCCGCGCGAAACCACCAGAAATGAGGACCCGGTATGAGCCATGGCACGATGCCTTTTCAAGATCATATGCAACTGATGGAGCAATGCATCGACAACTGCCAACAATGCCTGGTCGCGTGCGAGCGGTGCGTCGAGACGTGCCTGAGCATGGGCGAGCGCGTCGCCGAAATGTCGGACTGCCTCCGGCTCTGCCGCGACTGCGCGGACATCTGCACGCAGAGTGTCCGCTTCATGGCGCGTGGCTCCCGCTTCCACGGCAACATCTGCGCCGTCTGCGCGGACGTCTGCGCGGCGTGCGCCGCCGAGTGCGAGAAGCACCGCGATGTCGCGGCCTGCCATACCTGCGCGGAGGCGTGCCGCCGCTGCGAGGAGACCTGCCGCCAGATGGGGCAGATGGCGGCGTAGTAGGCCGTCAGGCGTGAATGGCAGGATAGAGATGCTTGAGTTCGCTGCGAGCGTCTGCGGTCGTGAAGCGCCAATCAATAGTCGAGCAGCGAGCGCTATTGCGCGCCGCTTCCCATGCCGCCACCTCCCGCTCCAGCCTCGCTCGGTCCGGCAGCCGCCGGTCGAGGCATTGGCCAGCCAGCACACTTAATTCAATCCCTGCCTCTTGGGCCAAACCCTCTTGACAAGTGACCTATTGGTCACGTATCATCGGGGACATGGAAGATGAACGCGTCTTTCGTGCCCTCGCCGACCCCAGCCGTCGGCTCCTGCTCGACCGGCTCTTTGAGCGTGACGGCCGCACGCTTCTTGAGCTTCAGTCGCAGCTGGCGATGACTCGGTTTGGCGTGATGAAGCATCTGCGTGTGTTAGAAGAGGCCGGTCTCATTGCCACGCGCAAGGTAGGACGTGAGAAGCTTCATTTTCTGAATCCCGTGCCGATCCAGCTCATCTACGACCGCTGGATCGGCAAGTACACAGCGGCGCGGGCCAGCGCTCTCGCCGACCTCAAAGCGATTCTGGAAGGAGAGAACGACGTGACCGTGGAATCAGTGGATCGGCCCAAGCAGGTGTACCAGGTGTTTATTAAGGCGCTGCCGGAGCAGGTCTGGGATGCAGTTACCAAGCCGGAATTTACGACGCGCTACTACTACAATACCTTTCTCAAGACCGACTTGACGGTCGGCTCCCCATTCACCTACACGTTTGGGGACGGCGGGCCTCCCATTGTGGAGGGGCAAGTGCTCGCCAGCGATCCGCCCCGCCGGCTCGTCCACACCTACCGTTCGCTCTGGGGACCGCTCGCCGAGGACGCCCCGACGCGCGTGACATGGGAGTTGGAAGCCCTGCCGGGCGACGTTACCAAGTTGACCGTGATCCACGATGACTTCGACGGAGAGACGGCCACCTACAAGGGGCTGGCCAGCGGCGGCTGGACCTGGATCCTGAGCAACCTCAAGACCTTGCTGGAGACCGGCGAGCCGCTGCCCCCGCAAGCGTAAAGGTCTCCTTTAGGCCGTATGCGTTCTCCGGCATTCCGGACGGAATTCGTAGGGGCGCACAACCGTGCGCCCGGTGGAAGATTTACGCAGATTGTTTATAAATCTGCGATACTGAAGGAGGACACATATGAAAATCAAGGTCACGAGTCTGTACGTAGACGATCAGGAGAAAGCGCTGCGGTTCTACTCCGAGGTGCTGGGCTTCGTGAAGAAAGCGGACTTCTCGCAGGGGCCTTACCGCTGGCTGACGGTGGCATCGCCGGAGGAGCCGGACGGTACGGAGCTGCAGCTCGAGATGAACAGCAACCCGGCGGCCAAAGCCTACCAGCAGGCCATGTTTCAGCAGGGGCAGCCTGCGGCCATATTCTACGTGGACGACGTTCAGGCGGAGTACGACCGCATGAAGAGCTTCGGCGCGAACTTCACCATGCCGCCCACCAAAGTGACCGGCTCAACCATCGCCATGCTGGACGACACCTGCGGCAACGTGATCCAGATTGCCGCGCTCGATCGCTGGAAGGGTGCTACGTGAGCGAGTTCATCGAGATTCGCGGCGCCCGCGAGAATAACCTCAAGAGCGTGTCGCTCCGCATTCCCAAACGTAAAATTACTATCTTTACCGGGGTGTCAGGCTCCGGCAAATCGTCAATCGTCTTTGATACGATTGCCAACGAATCGCAGCGATTGCTCAGCGAAAACTTCAGTATGTTCCTGCGGAGCTTTATGCCTCATTATCCGCAGCCTGACGCCGATGCGCTGGAGAGTTTGAGCATGGTGGTGGTCGTAGACCAGAAGCGCTTGGGTGGAGGATCGCATTCGACCGTGGGCACCGTCACCGATATTGCAACCATTCTCAGGCTCCTGTTCTCCCGCGTCGGCAAGCCACATATAGGCAACGCGAGTATGTTTTCGTTCAATGATCCGGCAGGAAGGTGTCCGGAGTGCGAGGGCATAGGGCGCAAGGTCGGCCCAGTTGCTGACAAAATGCTGGATATGTCCAAGTCGCTCAATGAAGGTGCGATACTGGTACCGATGTTCGGAAAAGGGGTCTATCAGGCCTCCGGCTTTTTCGATAACGATAAAAGGCTCTCCGACTACACGCCAGAGGAGATGAATTTGCTGCTTTACGGCAAGGACCGTAAATTCAAAACACAAACCGGCGGTACCACCTTCAATGCCAGCTATCTGGGGGTTATGGAAAAATTTGCCCAGGCCTATATCCGCCGGGACTTCAAGACCCGCCCTGAACGCACTCGGAAAGCCGTTGAGCCGTTCATAGCCATGGGCCCTTGCCTCCTCTGTCACGGTGCCCGCTTGAGTCAGGCAGCCCTTGCTTGCAAGATTAGCGGGTACAACATTGCGCAGCTATCTTCTATGGAGGTCAGCAAGCTCATTCCTGTCATAAAGGCTATCAAGAAGGATCCGCTTACAGTCGGCATTCTCAAAACAGTGACTGCCCGATTGCAGAATATCATCGATATCGGTCTTGGGTACCTCAGTCTTGACCGCGAGACCGATACTCTCTCCGGCGGTGAATCGGCGCGCCTGAAATTGGTGAAGCACCTCAACGGTAGTTTGGTTGACGTCGCGTACATTTTCGATGAACCAAGCGTAGGTTTGCATCCACACGACGTACACCTCTTAAACGAGTTGCTGCAAAAACTGCGCGATAAAGGCAACACTATCCTGGTAGTGGAGCATGACCCTGATGTAATCAAAATTGGTGACCATATTGTGGATCTCGGCCCTCATGCCGGCACGCACGGCGGAGAGATCGTCTTTGAGGGAAGCTTCGCCGAGCTACTCCGCGCCGATACCTTGACAGGAAAATATCTTACGCGGCGGCTGCCGATTAAAGAGACCTTCCGATCGCCGACCGGTCAACTTCCTATCAAACATGCCAGAGTGAACAATCTTCAGAATGTCACTGTTAATATTCCTATCGGGGTACTCACAGTGGTAACTGGGGTTGCTGGATCGGGAAAGAGCTCGCTCATTAACGAGGCTTTTCTGGCTGCACATCGCGATGCCATCGTCGTCGATCAGTCCGCCGTCGGGGCGTCGACACGGTCCAATCCGGCTACATATACTGGCATCATGGACGACGTTCGCAAGGCCTTCGCGACCGCTAACAAGGTCAATGCAGCGCTGTTCAGTTTCAACTCCAAAGGCGCCTGCGAAAACTGCCAAGGACTGGGAGTGGTATACGTCGATCTGACGTTTCTGGAGAGCATCAAACTCCCTTGCGAAGTCTGCGAGGGTAGGCGCTTCAAGGATGAGGTGCTGGCATACAAGTTGGCTGGAAAATCGATCAGCGGTGTCCTCGAAATGACTGTGGATCAGGCCCTCGAGTTCTTCGCCAACAAAGAGGTCCGGCCGAAGCTGCAAGCGATGAGCGACGTGGGCTTGGGCTACATACGGCTCGGTCAGCCGCTCAGCACGCTTTCAGGCGGTGAATGCCAGCGCATCAAGCTTGCCAGCGAGCTGCACAAAAAGGGTAGCATCTATGTGATGGACGAACCCACCACGAGCCTGCACATGTCCGATATTGAGCACTTGCTGACGATCTTTAACCGCCTCGTCGACTCGGGTAATACAGTGGTTGTCATCGAGCATAATCAAGACGTCATTCGCAATGCCGATTGGGTTATTGATATAGGGCCAGAAGCAGGAAGCAAGGGCGGAACCGTCGTCTTTGAGGGCACTCCAAGACAACTCCTGAAGGCGAAGGACTCGCTCACAGGCAAGTACCTCCGAGTGTAAGATTTAACGAACATTTTATCATTTCCTAGCTTCAGGGCCTCAGGAAACAAAAAAACCTACAATGGCTTGAAACTAAAAAGACATGGGTGTGGCATCGGAATGACTCGGCCTCGTCGGGATCGTGCCGCTTCTCGCCGCCATACGGGCCGCGCGTCAAGGGGCCGCAATCGTCGCCCTTCCCCGGCCTGCCTCCGTTGTGACCGATCAGGACCAGTTCTTGCTCGATTGGGGATGGAGGCGCTTCGCCGCGTCCTCCACGTCCTTCAGGTCGACGGGGTCGCTGAACGGGTCCTCGTCCAGCGCCGTCACGCGGTTCAGCTCCCGCTGCCAGCGCCGCAGGTCGTCAATGTACGGCGCGTACGGGATGCGCGCCAGGTCGTCGCCCTCCGGTACCAGGTCGGCGATGCCGCTGTGCAGCCACTCGCCCGTATGCCAGTCCGGCATGTCCACACCGGGGTAGAGGCAGACGCCGTGCAGGTCAATCCCCCGATTCACCGCCGCGAGCGACTCGCGCATCACCGCATTGAACCACTCCTCCCGTCCGTCCCGCAGCCCGCTCGTCTCGGCGATCACCATCGGCCGGCCGTAGCGCTCCCACGGGATCGCCAGCAGGTCGCACAGGGCCATAATCCGGTCGTCGTCGGGGGGCAACGCTGCGTGCGGGCCCTCCTCCCGATACTCCATCTGGCCGAACGAGTAGCAGTTCACCCCGACGATGTCCAGCACGTCGGGGCTGCCGCCCAGCTCGGGGTGCCGTTTACCCGCGAGGATGTCCCAGGAGACGTAGGTGTCCACGTACGTCTCGTCGTGCGCCGCTGCGGCGAGGTCGGGGCGCTCGCGCGGCGCGACGACGTTGACGAGCGGGTCCACGCTCAGCATCCGCGCGCCCGGCTCCACCGCCCGGATCGCGCGGACACCCCGGATGGCCGCCCGGCAGAGGGCGAGGCGGAGGCGATGGCGGTTCTCCTTGCCCGTGAGGTATGGCGCGACCCAGCCCCATTCCCCGCCCGCGAAGGCATAGAAGGTGATCTCATTGATCGGCGTGAAGAAGTGCGGCCCGCGCATCCGGGGGACGACGTACTCGGCGGCGGCCCGGCAGTAGCGCGCGAAACGGTCGGTGAAGTCATCCGCCAGCGGGTCGGCATCGTCGGGGTAGCCATAGTGGAAGAGGTCCCAGATGGGCAGTACCTGGGCGCGGTTCATCGCGGCGATCAGCGGGTCGATGATCGAGAAGTCATATGCGTCGCCGTGGTCGACCAGCGGCCAGGGGATGCCCTCGCGGGCGACGGCGATGCCGAGGTCGTGCAGCAAGGCGTAGTCCTCATCGGCGTGCTCGCGGTGGCGGGTCTCGGCGACGAGGTCACGCCGCCGACCGTCCTTCCAACGGAAGGTGGAGCACTCGAAGCCGGAGAGGAAGAAGGTGGGGAAGATGCTGGCATGGTCGCTCATGTGCGCAGCCTTTCGTGGTGTGCCCGTAGCGTAAGATCGATCCGCAGGGGAGAAAGGCACGCACCATGCCAGCGGCGGGGCGCTGTCGGTCACCATGTACCTCCGGCCGCTCTCGATGCGCCGTGCGTGGCGCTGTAGGAATGGGCGAGCCTGTGGAACAAAGCCTCATTCAGGCATCGCAGAAGTGCCGAGCGTACCCTGCAACGATCGTTTCGGCCCTCGTGCCGCCGGATGCCCGTCGAAATGAAGATCGCTGATCCGACCGCAAGGGTTTTTCCAACAGCCTGCTCATTCCCCGCCCCTCGCACTGCCACGGAGATAGTCGCTGGCGCATCGTCGCACGATTCTCCCGTCGCCTCCCCTGACATCCGAGTTGCGCCCTCACGAACGAGCGGTTGGCACGACGCCGGTCGCTCCGAGCATCGTCATATCTCCCACGCGGGAAGGGACGATGCGGGCGGAGCGATCAAAAGAAGGCACCATGACCGACGCGGCACTCCGGAAGAAATTCATTCGCCACTTGCAGGACGCCTACGCGATGGAGCGACTCGCCCTGCGCACGAACCGCTCCTTGATGATGACAAGCGGCGACGAGGCGCTGCGAAACGCCCTTGAGATTCATGTGCGCGAGACGCAGTTAGCCTGCCACAGACAGGCAGGCTAACGTCCGCCACCATGTTTCTTCGCGCTTTCGCCCATTCATTCCCGGCCACGCGGCCCGCAGTGAGGGACGTCGCTACGCTTTCCGCCGGGGTTGCGCGGCGGATTCCGGGAGGTTGTGCGGGACCTCGCTCTCCGGCACGCCCTCGCGTTCCTGCGCGAGGGCGGAACCCTGCCCCTCCTTGACCCAGCCCGCATCCTCAACCTCGTGCGACGGCCGTTCGGGGTTATGCTCTTGCGTGTTCGGGGTTTGCGCGTCGTGCGGCAGGTCGTCCGGCGCGATGGAGCGCGTTGGCACGGAACCGACCGCCCCCGTCGCGTCACCCGCGAACTTCTTGTCTGAGTCTTTCTCCATCCTGCATCTCCTTATCGTCGAGACGGCGCTGTTGCGCCGCCACATCTTCTTCGTTGCAAGCCATATGCCGCCGGACGGCGTTGGCGGGAGCGCGTTCACGCGCGCGATGCGGGTGACGTATGATACGGTGCATCCGCGGCGCGTTGACGACGATGGTGGGAGATGATCGGTGCGGGTTCTCGTGGTCGAAGACGAAAAACGGCTGAACACCCTCATTCGCACCGCCCTGAGCGAGGAGGGGTACGCCGCCGATAGCGCGAACGACGGGTACGAGGCCTCGTACCTCGCCTCGATCAACCCGTACGACCTGATCGTGCTTGATCTCGGCTTGCCGAAGAAGGACGGGCTGACACTCTGCCGCGAGTGGCGGGCAGCGGGGAATCCGGCAGCGATCCTCATCCTCACCGCCCGCGACGGCGTCACCGACCGCGTCGCGGGCCTTGACAGCGGCGCGGACGATTACCTCATCAAGCCGTTCCACGTCGTGGAATTGCTCGCCCGCGTCCGCGCGCTCCTGCGGCGGGAGCAGAGCGGGCAGCGGCGCACCACCCTCCTGCACGTCGCGGACCTGACGCTCGACACCGCCAGCCACGTCGTCACGCGCGGGGCGCGCGTCGTCCCGCTCACCGACCGCGAGTTCTCCATCCTCCGCTACCTGATGCACCGCGCGGAGGCGGTCGTCAGCCGCACCGAATTGCTGGAGCACGTCTGGGACGAGCAGTACGACGGCCTCTCGAACATCGTCGATGTCTACATCCGCCGTCTGCGCCAGCACATCGACGAGGGGGCGGCGACGCCGCTGATCCACACCGTCCGGGGCGCGGGCTACCGGATTACCGCGAGCAGCGACTGATCGACTGCCACTGACAGCGAGGGGTTGCGCTCATGCCCGCATCGGTGGTCGCGTTGCTGCTCGTTTCGGCGATGTTGCACGCGGCGTGGAATCTGCTCGTCAAGCGCGCCCGCGTGAAGCTGGTCTTCATGTGGTGGGCGCTGGTGGTCGGGTTCGTCTGCACCGGGCCGGTGCTGACTATCGGACCCCGCCTGCCGCTGCGCGTCTGGCCGTACGTCCTGGCGAGCGCGGCCTTCGAGGTCGCGTACTTCTTCACACTCACCCGCGCCTACGACCGGGGCGACTTCTCGCTCGTCTACCCGATCGCGCGGGGGACGGCGCCGGGGCTGCTCGCCGTCTGGTCCGCGCTCTTCCTCGGCGAGTGGCCGAGCGCGGGCGGCTCCGTTGGGCTGGCGCTCCTGCTGGTTGGGCTGGTGATCGTCGGCGGCGGCGCGCAATGGGTGCGGCGGTCACGACATGGGCGCGTGCCGCTCGGCATCGGCGGGGCCGGGGCAGCATTCGCGACGGCGGGCTGCATCTCGATCTACTCGGTCATCGATGGCGCGGCAGTGCGCTCCGTGCCGCCCTTCCCGTACGCGGTCATCGTGCTCGGCTTCACCGCGCTCTTCGCCGCGCCCATCGTCGCCGCGCGCTTTGGCCGCCCGACGATCATCGCGGAGTGGCGCGCGAACTGGCCGCGCATCGTCACCGTCGGCATCCTCAGCCTGACAACCTACACCTTCGTGCTGATCGCCTTCACGCGCACCCGCGTTGGCTACGCCGGGGCCGTGCGCGAGGTGAGCATCGTCTTCGCCGCGTTCATGGGGTGGCGGCTGCTTGGTGAGCAGTTCGGCAGGCTCCGCACGGGGGGCGCGATCCTGATCTTCACCGGCATCCTCATCATCGCGACCACGGGCTAATAGAGGGTTTAGGATAGAGAGCGCGCGGAGAAAAAATCTCTCCGTGTGCTCTGTGTGCTCTGTGCTCGAATCCTTTCTCTCTCCCTCAACGCGCGACGGTATGCCCCTTCAGCGCATCGTCCAGCGCGGCGAGTAGCCGTTCCACATCGGCGTCATCGTTGTAGAGGTGGAACGAAACGCGGATGCGCCCGTCGCCGCCCCAGACGAGCACGCCGCGCTCCGCCAGCGCATCGACCAGCGCGGCGGGTTCCGGCCACGCGAAGCAGATGTTCGGGCCGCGCCGTTCGGGCGCTTCCGGCGTGAGCAGATCGAAGCCGCGTTCCACTAGGGCTTGCCGCAGTTTGCCGCCGAGCGCGAGGACGTGCCGCTCGATCCGCTCGATGCCGACCGCGTCGAGATATTCCAGCGCGTTGTCGAGCACGGCGAGCGCCATGAACGGCGGGTTGCCCGCCTCGAAGCGGCGCGCGTCCAGCCGCAGGTCGAACGCGGTCGGCGTGACGACGCTCCGCGCCCCGGCGACGCTGTTCCAGCCGACGGTCTGCGGCGCGAGGTGCGCCAGCCGTGCCGGGTTGCGGTAGAAGATAGCGGCGCCGTGCACGCCGAGCAGGTACTTGTAGCAACTGGAGACCAGCACATCGGCGTGCCGCGCGGCCACCGGCACGACGCCGACCGCGTGGGTCGCATCGACGCTGAGGAGCGCGCCGACGCGGTCAACGAGTGCGCGGAGGTCTTCGAGGCGATACCGCCGCCCGGTGAGGAAACTGACCTGGCTGACGGAGAGCACCCGCGTGCGGTCGTCCATCGCCGCCGCGAGCCGTTCGAGCGTCGGGGACTCGCCCCACTGCCGCGCCACCCGCACCGCGACGCCGCGATCCGCGAGGCGCACCCATGGGAAGATGTCCGACGGGTACTCGATGTCCTCCACAACGACGTTGTCGCCCAGCCGCCAATCCAGCCCCGCCGCGAGTTGGTTGACGCCGTCCGTCGCGGAATCGAGGAAGGCGATGTCCGCCGCGTCAACACCGAGCAGCGCGGCGGCCCGCCCCCGGCACCGCTCCAGCGTGCCCATCAGGTCGCGCTCGCGGCCCGCCATCCCCGCGCTCTTCTGCCGGAAGAAGCGCGTGACGGCCTCCTCGTGACTGCGGAGGATCGCCGTCTCGCCGCCCGCACAGAGGTGCGCGACCACCGATGCATGGAGGAAATCGTCCTTCGCTACGAGCGCTGCGATCCGTTCCGTCGTCACCATGCCGCCCCCTCTTGCGTTGTGCCGATCTCGATACTGCGCATCGTCGCGCGCATCGGCGGGGAACGCAAGGTCGGGCCGCCCGGTTAGCCCGAGGTGTTCTGGATATTCGTCGCGGCGAGGGCGAGGGCGGCGCAATAGCCGTCGCCGGGGGTGGCCCAACGGCGTTCGGGGAGCAGGCGTCCGTTGTACATCTCCGGCTGCGTGCGGACGAGGTGACGAAGGAGCGGTGCGCCGTCCCAGAAACCGATGCGCGGGTCGAACCGCTTGGTACAGTAGCGGTTCACTGGGGCGGGGAAGATGTAGGTGGCGAGGTGCACCAAGTGGCCGAGGACGCCATACTGCGGCGTGCGGAACGTCAGCCCGCCGTTCGGGCCGCCCGTCGCGCCGATCCCCGCGTAATTATTCGCGGACGGGTCCACTAGGCCGCCGTACGCGCGTGCGCCCGTCTCGTGGATCATCTGCGCCCACGGCAGGACCGGGTCCATCCCGAACTGCGGCGCATAGTACCAGTAGAGCGCGGCCAGTTGCCGCCAGTTCCCCGGCCCCCTTGGGCGTGGGTTGAGGCTCGCCGCGTAGGTGCTCGCCTGCCCCACCCGCGCCCGTGGCGGGCTGATGAAACTATCCTCCACCGTCACCATCGTTCAGGCCCCCTTTTGAACCGCGAAGGCGCGAAGGACGCGAAGAAGAGAAGAGAGTGAGATAGTTTCATTGCTCCGTCTTCTCCGGTCTTCGCGTCCTTCGCGCCTTCGCGGTTCAATCCCCATTCAGTACAATTTGTCGAGGTCGAGGACATTGCGCATCTCGCCCGTCCGGCCCTCCGCGAAGCAGCGGAGGTTGTGCACGAAGAGCGCGGCGAGCCGTTCGTTCTCGCGCGCCGCCGTGCTCGCCGAATGCGGGTTGATGAGGACATTGTCCAAGTCCCACAGGGGCGACTCCGGCGGCAGCGGCTCCGTGCGGAAGACATCGAGCGCCGCCCCCCGGATGCGCCGGTGCACGAGCGCGTCGGTCAGCGCCGCCTCGTCCACCAGTTGCCCCCGCCCGATGTTGACGACGACCGCCGTCCGCTTCAGGAGCGCGATCATCCTGGCGGAGAGGATATTCTCCGTCTCGTCCGTGTGCGGCGCGCAGAGCACGAGGGCGTCCGCGCGGCGCAGCGCATCGGGCAGCCCGGCGCGGTCGGTCGATTCGTCGAAGTGCGGATACTCCCCCCCCGTGCCGACTGCGAGCGTGCGCATGTTGAAGCCGCGCGCCGCTTTCGCCACCGCCTGCCCGATCTTCCCTGGCCCGATCACCACCAGCGTCGTGTCGGTCAACTCGTCGGAGTCGTACCGCTCCCAGTGGTGCGCCGCCTTCTCCCGCGCGAGGTAGGGACCTTCCTTGACGAAATGGAGGATGCCGTAGAGCGCGAACTCCGCGAGCGGGCCAGCGTGGGTGCCGCTCGCGGTGGTGACGATCAGGTTGTCCGCCTTCGTCACGCCGAGCCGCCGCATCGCCTGCCCGACGCCCGCCGAGGTCATGCCCATCCAGCGCACCTTCGGCGCGTACTGCCGGGGGTGCACGCCCGCCCGCCGGTCAAAATCCCAGAATGCGTCCGCGTCGCGCAGCAGTGCGGCCCACCGCTCCCGCTGCTCCGGTGTGCGCCTCCAGTCCGGCGGGCCGTCGTGATCCGCGTTGTAGCGCATCGGGGGCAGCAGGTCGGTCTCGTACCGGATCGTGACGCCCTCCGGTGCGGCGGCGCGGATCGTCTCCACATGCTCGGCTTCAATGGGCGACGCGATCACAACATTGAGCGGTGACGGTGTGTGTGCGGTCACGACTTCCTCCCCTGGCTGAACGTCCATCGATGACGATGGTACCGAGGGACGCTTGCCGCGTCAAACGGCGGGAGAAGGGAGAAGGTTGTCAGCCCACGCAGTGGTGATCCAAACCACGGAGATCGTTCCTTCCCCCTTGACAATCGAACGGCCAGCGTTTATCCTAACAATGTTCGGAGATGAGATGCCCGTTCGACCACGGGATAAGCTGGGAGCATATGATGGATCGATTCCTTTCTCAAACTCGTTGGCTCATCGCGCGCGGCATGGCGACGAATCGGCCGCTGGCGTTGACGGCACTGGTGATGCTCGCGACGATCATTGCGGCGATTGTCGGATTAATCGTCGATCGACAGGTCATCACTGGCGCGCCCGCATGGCTGAAGCCGCTCAAGTTCGCCCTCTCGATCAGTATCTATGCCGCCACATTCGTCTGGCTCCTCGGCTTCGTGCGGGTGCACCGACGCACGGTCTCGATTGTCGCGTGGGTGACAGCGGGCGCGCTCCTGATTGAGATGGCGTTGATTGCGCTGCAAGTGATCCGTGGGACGACGAGCCACTTCAACGTCAGCACACCGTTCAATGGGGCGGTCTGGAGCATCATGGGCATTTCCATCGTCTGCCTTTGGACGGCGGGGCTGGCGCTTGGTTTCATGCTCGTACGGCAGCGCTTCGCGGACCCCGCCTTCGCGTGGGCGCTCCGGTTCGGCGTCCTCATCAGCCTCGTCGGCATGGGCGTTGCCTTCTTCATGACCAGCCCAACGAACGCGCAACTCGCGGCGGCGAATGCGGGCTACGGCCTGCCGACAGCGGGCGCACACAGCGTTGGCGTGGCGGATGGTGGGCCGGGTCTGCCGATCCTCGGCTGGAGCACGGTCGGCGGCGACCTCCGCGCGCCGCACTTTGTCGGCCTCCATGCACTGCAACTCCTCCCGCTGGCCGGCTGGCTGCTCGCGCGGTACGGGAAGAGACTGACGAGCGTCACACGGGCGGCACTGGTAATCATTACGGGATTCGCGTATCTCGGGCTGGTTGGCATCCTGACGTGGCAGGCGCTGCGCGGGCAGTCGCTCGTCCATCCTGATACGCTCACGCTCGCCGCGCTCGCCGCCCTCATCGGGGTCGTCACCCTCTCGGTCGCGAGCGCCCTTCTCGCCGCCCGACGCGCCACTCCCTCAACGTATTCTGTTTTCAGCAATAGCACGCGCAGCACATGATGGAGACTCGATCATCATCGCGCCCTCGATCTCGGTGCCCCCATCTGGTTGGTTGTAGCCATCGGTGTATTTGGTATTGTCGTCGGGCGTTATGCTATACGCAGGGTGAGAAAAGGCATTGCCGAACAGTGTCTCGCGGAATCAGGGAAAGGCTCCGGGACTCATCGAATCCTCGTCCTGAATCATAGGCCACACAGCCTTCAAAACAGCGCGAGGAGACGGCGATCAGGACGCGATGACACGGCGTTCGGAATCAATCGGGGAAGGGGTGATCGGTGGCGGCGATAGCGGGAGCAAAAGGGCGACGCGCGCGGTACGGCGACGAGATGCGACAGGACATCCTGCAAGCGGCGCGGGAGATCATCGCGGAGGAGGGCGCGGGTGCGCTCTCGATCCGGGGCATCGCGCGGCGCATTGGCTACAGCGCCCCCGCCCTTTACGAGTACTTCGACGGCAAGGAGGCGATCGCGGCGGCGCTCTTCGTCGATGGGTTTGGCAAGCTGGCCGAGATGATGGAGCAGATCGAGCAAGCGGAACCGGACCTGAATGCGCGCATCGATGCGATGGGCGTCACCTACCGACAATTCGCCCTCGCGCACCCGCAGGAGTATAGCCTGATGTTCGGTCGCCCGATCCCCGAGTTCCGTCCGAGCGGGGATCAGCTCGACGTGATTGCCAGCCGGGCGTTCGCGCCGCTCCAGCGTGCCTTCATGGAGGGGGTCGCGGCGGGCGTGATCCGCCCGATGGACGCGCGCACGGCGGCGACAACGGCATGGGCGCTGATGCACGGCCTCGCCTCGCTCGAAATTGCCGGGATGAGCGGGCCATCGCCCGCTCATATGCTCCCCCCGGAGGCGATTGCCCCCGGTCACATCCCCACGATGTACGCGGACGCAATGGATATCCTCGGTGCGGCGTTCCGCGCGCCGTGAGCGCATGATGCGTCGCAGATGACGCCACAGATCACCCCGCAACGAACAACGATTGAAAGGAATCCCCCACTATGATGCAAGCAACAGGCAAGGACAGGACACAGGCGGTGCAGCGCGCGCAGGTTGGCGCGGCGCGGATCGGCGCGATGTCTGTCGGGGCAATCGCGGTCGGCGCGGCGGCGATGGGTGCGATGTCCATCGGCGCGATGGCAATTGGTGCGCTGGCGATCCGGGCGCTCGCGATCAAGAAGGGCAAAATCGGCCATCTCGTGATCGGCGAACTGGAAGTCCATCGCCTGCGCGTGCACGAACTGATCGTTGACCAGCAATCCGCGCCACAGCACGGGTAGCGCGGGATTCCTGCCTTCGAGGGCGATGGCGCAGGCAGGAATTCCGCGCTACCGAGGGAGAAACGCAATGAGCAAGGTTATGCCGGGCCGTTACACCGCCAACATCGAGGGGTCATTCGTTGTCTTCGTCATCGGGATGCGGGTGAACCGCCTGCTCGCCCTCCGCAAGTGGGTGCCGACCGCGCTGGCGATGGGGCCGATGCTCAAGGCGCTCTTCACACACCCGGAGAAGGGGATGCTCGGCGCGCAGCCCTTCGTCTACTGGCGCGGGGTGGCGCTGGTGCAGTACTGGCGCTCATTCGAGGACCTCGAACGGTTCGCCCGCGACCGGGCCGATCCGCACCTCGGCGCGTGGCGACGATTCAACAAGGCGGTTGGCACAGACGGCAGCGTCGGCATCTGGCACGAGACGTATCAGGTCGCGCCGGGGCAGTACGAGGCGATCTACGGCAACATGCCGGTCTTCGGCCTCGCGCAAGCCACCGAGCACGCCCCCGCCACGGGCCGCCGCGAGACCGCCCGCCGCCGCATGGGCGGCGAGAATGAACCCGCCGTCCCTACCCCGGCATGACCTTATCCAAATCTCTCTGTTTCATCTAGCTCCCCCCTTCCCCGTTCCCTTGCCCGTCATGAAACGGCGGGGACGATCACCAAACTGGTCCCGAGAGGTGACACGTGCGGCTCGATCACGGTTCAGTGTGGTATTACCGCCTTAGATTCCCTTGTAGCCAATTTAGGAGTGACGCAGTTCGCGAGAGAATCTGGTGGTGGCGGGCTTTAGCCCGCCACCACCAGGAAATTGCCCCAACTGCGTATGTCCTATCCGTGTGGCCGATTAATGACTTTGACTTGAGGCAGAACCTCACCCCCGATCATTCCACTAACAACCGGCGCAGTTCGACGACCTGATCGCGCAGCAGGGCGGCCTTCTCGAATTCGTAGTTCTTGGCGGCGAGCTTCATCTGCGATTCGAGGTCCTTAACCATGCGCGTCAGTTCCTCCTTCGGCACGTCGGCGATCAGGCCGTCCTCCGCGACGAGGCCCTTCTCCTCCGCGACGGCCTTCACGCGGTCGGTGAGGTCGCGGATCGTCTTCGTGATGCCGCGCGGCGTGATGCCGTGCTCCGTGTTGTACGCCTCCTGGATGGCGCGGCGGCGCACCGTCTCCGAGATCGCGAACTTCATTGAGTCCGTTTCTCTGTCCGCGTACATAATCACGAGGCCATCCACATGGCGGGCGGCGCGGCCGCTGACCTGAATCAGCGAGCGATTGGAGCGCAGGAACCCCTCCTTGTCCGCGTCGAGGATGGCGACGAGCGAGACTTCCGGCAGGTCCAGCCCCTCCCGCAGCAGGTTGATGCCGACGACCACATCGTAGACGCCGAGCCGGAGCGACCGGAGGATGTCGATGCGCTCCAGCGTCTCGATGTCGTGGTGGAGGTACTGCGTCTTGACGCCCATCTCCTTGAGGTAGTCCGTCAAATCCTCCGCCATGCGCTTGGTGAGCGTGGTAATCAGGGCGCGCTGCCCCTTGCTCACCCGCACGCGCACCTCCTCGAGCAGGTCGTCGATCTGCCCGTCGGTCGGGCGGACGGAGATGATCGGGTCGAGCAGACCCGTCGGGCGGATCACCTGCTCCACGACCGTCCCGCCGCTCTCCTTCGTGTGCATGATCTCGTAGTCGGCGGGGGTGGCGGAGACGTAGACCGCCTGGTTGATGTGCCGCTCGAACTCGTCGAACCGCAGCGGGCGGTTGTCCAGGGCGCTCGGCAGCCGGAAGCCGTACTGCACGAGTTGTTCCTTGCGGGAGCGGTCGCCGCCGTACATGCCGCGCACCTGCGGCAGCGAGATGTGCGACTCATCCACGATCAAGAGGTAATCGTCCGGGAAGTAGTCGAGCAGCGTCCACGGCTGGTCGCCCGCGCCCCGCCGCGCGAGGTGGCGGCTGTAATTCTCGATGCCGGCGCAGTAGCCGACCTCAGAGAGCATCTCCAGATCGTACATCGTGCGCTGCTTGATGCGCTGCGCTTCGAGGAGTTTGCCTTGTTCCTCGAAGACCTTTACCTGGACCTGCATCTCCTCCTCGATGTCCCGCATCGCCGCCTGCAACTTCTCCTGCGAGGTGACGAAGTGCTTGGCGGGGTAGATATCGACGGCGTTGTGCTCGCCGAGCACCTCACCGGTCAGCGGATCGACCGAGACGATGCGCTCGACCTCGTCGCCCCAGAGTTCGATGCGAAGCGCGATCTCCTCGTATGCGGGGAAGACCTCCAGTGTGTCACCGCGCACGCGGAAGGTACCGCGCACGAGCGTCGCGTCGTTGCGCTCATACTGGACATCGACGAGGTGCCGCAGCACGCGCTCGCGCCGGATGCTCCCACCCTTGCGGAACGAGACGACCGTCTTGCCGTACTCCTCCGGCGCGCCGATGCCGTAGATGCAGGAGACGGACGCGACGATCACCACGTCCCGCCGCTCGAAGAGGGCGCGCGTCGCGGCATGGCGGAGCCGGTCGATCTCCTCGTTGACCTCGGATTCCTTCTCGATGTAGGTATCCGAGCGGGCGATGTACGCCTCCGGCTGATAGTAGTCGTAGTAGGAGACGAAGTACTCGACGGCGTTGTTCGGCAGGAACTCCTTGAACTCGCTGTACAACTGCGCCGCAAGCGTCTTGTTGTGCGAGAGGATAAGCGTCGGCTTCTGGACGCGCTCGATCACCTTCGCCATTGTGTACGTCTTGCCGCTACCCGTCACGCCGAGGAGCGTCTGATGCCGGAACCCCTCCTGCACCCCGCGCGCGAGCTTCTCAATTGCCTGTGGCTGGTCGCCCGTCGGCTCGAACGGGGAGACGACGCTGAACTTCGTGTCGATCACCGGGGCGGGCCGGACCCACTCCTGCGGCTCTTCGATCTGTGTTTCGATGCGTTCTGCCATCGGCTGTGATCCTCCTGTGAAGCCCGGAATTGTGTGGTGTCGCGCACCGCGCGTAGCAAGAGATTATACCAGAACGGGCGTACGAAAACGAGTGGTCGCGCGGGTCGAAAACCGGGAATCAACCGCAGAGGCGCAGAGGACGCGAAACGCCGGGGGATTTAACACAGAAGGCACGGAGCGCACAGAGGAGAGAAACAGAAATACAAGCGGATTCCTCTGCGCGCTCTGCGGTTCTCCCCGGTTTCTCCCTGATGAATGCGCGCCGCCGCTTACGCCGATACCGCAGGGAGCGTGACGGTGAACATGCTACCGACACTGGGCGTGCTCTGGAGGGTGATTGCGCCGCCCATCAGTTCGACGAGTTGCTTCGTGAGGGCGAGACCGAGGCCGGTACCCTGCTGCGCGCGGGCGTAGCCAGTCTCGACCTGCCGGAACGCCTCGAAGACGATTGCCTGATACTCCGGCGCGATGCCAATTCCCGTGTCTTCCACCGTGATCGCCAACGCTTCCGGCCCCGTGCGCCGTGCGCGAACCGTGATCGCGCCACCCGGCGAGGTGAACTTGTGCGCGTTGGAGAGGAGATTGAGGAGCACCTGCCGCAAACGGTCGCGGTCGGCGATCACGTCCGGCAGGCCGTCCGCGAGATCGATGGTGAGGCGCTGCCGCTTCTCGGCGACGAGCGGCGCGACGATCCGCTCGGCGGCGGCCACCTCCGGCGCGAGGGGGAACGCGACCCGATCAATCGCCTGCTGCCCCGCCTCGATCCGCGCCACATCGAGGATGTTGTTCACCATCGTCAGGAGGTGTTTGCCGCTTTCGTGAATGTCCTGGTACGCGAGGGCGCGCTCCTCGTCGTCCAGAATCACCCCGTCCGTCAACAATTGGGCGAAGCCGATGATCGCGTTCAGCGGCGTCCGCAGTTCGTGGCTGACATTGGCGAGGAACGCGCTCTTGTGCCGGTTCGCGGCGACGAGCGCGGCGTTCTGCTCCTGCAACTGCACCGTGAACAGCGCCCGCTCCATGCTGGCGGCGGCCTGCCGCGCGAAGAGTTGGGCGCGGGCGAAATCTTCGGTCGTGTACGGGGGCATGTCGCGCCGGATGAAGGTCAATGCGCCCGTCGCCCGCCCCGCGACGATCAGCGGCACCACCATGATGTGCTCCCGCAGCGTCGCGCGCTCCTCCGCGAAGAAGACGGAGCGCGGGTCGTTGTGCGAGTCATTGACGAGCACCGGCTCGCGCTGCTGCACCGCGAGTCCGGTCAGCCCCTGCCCAATCGCGAGGGACGTGTGCGACGACTCTAGATTGCCATTGCGCAGGTAGACGAGACAATGCAATTCGCCGTCCTGCGGGTCGATGCGCCAGAGCGTCGTGCGGCTGTGCGGGACGATGGCCAGCGCCTCCTCCGCGATCACCCGCGCCATCTCAGCGAGGGGGTTCTCGGCGGTCGGCGCGGAATGCGCGACGAACCGCTCGCTGACGTGCAGGAGCGCCTGTAACCCTCTGGCCTGCTCCCGCGCCGCCGCGTACCGCCGGGCATTCGTGACGGCAATCGCCACCTGCGGGCCGAAGAGTTTGAGCAGATAGAGATCGTCCGCAGTGAAGGCGCCGGTGCCCTCCCGCGCGAGATAGAACGTCCCCACGGTCGTGTCAGCGACGAGCGGGACGATCAGCGCGCTCCGGTGCCGCGCATGGTGATCCGGGTGGTCGGCGGGGAGGTAGATGTCCTCCCGCCATTGCGGCGCGAGCAGATCATCGATTAGGAACGATTCCCCCGTGCGGTACGCGCGCCCGGTCAGGCTCCCGAAGATGCCGCGCTCCTTGCCGAGCAACCGCGCGCGGTATTCTGGATCACCCCGGATGCAGACGAGCTGCAACACCTCGCGGCCCGGCACGTCCAGCGCGACCGATGCCCGTTCGGAGGGCACGAGTTGACCGATGGCGGAGAGAATTCGCTCCAGGAGCGCGTCGAGATCGAGAGATGCGGCGACGGCGGCGCTCGTTTCGAGCAGCGTCGCCATCGCGGCGGCCTGCCGCTCCGGTGAGAGCGCGATTCGTTCGGCCGGTACGATCCGCTGTTCCGTTCCGTCCATGCTGTCGCACGCTCTTTTCCGATCGCGAGGGACTGAACAGCACGATACCAAAGGTGTGCGAGAAACGCAAAGCCGCCCGCGCCGTATATACGAGGCGTGCGGGCGATGGAATTGACACCGACCGATGGCGGCGATACACTTTCTGTCGCGCTATACATCGAGCGCGAACTATGATTCGATAAAGGCAGTGCGCAGTATGGGCCTTCTCGTGAATATCCTTTTTTATGTGCTGACGGCGTTGCAATTCGCGATCATCGCGCGCTCCCTCTTCTCGTGGTTCGACCCGACGGGCCGGACACCGATTGGTGGGCTGCTGCGGACAGTCACCGACCCAATCATCATGCCGATTCGCCGGGTGATGCCCGCGACGGGCATGATCGACTTCTCGCCGCTCGTCGCGCTCCTCGTGATCCTGCTCCTAAAGAACCTGCTTGGGCGCGTCGCGGTCGGCGCATAGTGCTGGGGTGCCGGTTGGCTGTGCGTGATCGAGTGCATCGTGTGATGGAGTGAGGTAGCACGCCGCATGGTCTTCATCTTCAATATCTTTTCGTTCCTGTTGCTCGCGATGCAGTTCGCGATCATCGGCCGCATGCTCTTCTCGTGGATCGACCCGACCGGACGGACGCCCATCGGTGCGATTCTGATGAGGATCACGGATCCGATCATCCTCCCGATCCGGCGACTCATGCCAGCCGGCGGGTTCCTGGACTTTTCGCCGCTCGTCGCGCTGCTGATCATTTTCATTCTGCAGAAGCTCCTAAGCAGCACCTTCCCGGCATAACGAGTAACGAGTAACGAGGGATTGGCTCCTTCTCGTTACTCGTTACTCGCTTCTGCTCAGTGTGTTAGCGGCGGGAATAGCCCTTGCGCGTGGTGCCGACCTTAATCGGCGCGCCGCTCGTGCTCCCGGCGGAGGCAACCATTCCATCGTCGTCATCCATATCGACAACGCGGTTGTTCATCGTCGGCTGCGGGTCGATGACGATGCTCTTCGCGGGCAGCGCGGCGACTGGCTGCATCTCATCGTCCGCGACGCTCTTGACATTGCCGTTGGTCGTCTTCGTGCCGGCCACATCGTCATCGTCGCGGGTTGCCTTCTTGAAGTCGCGGATGCTCGATCCGACCGCGCTGCCGAGGCCGGACAACTTGCCGGGGCCGAAGATCAGGAGGATGATCGCGAGGACGATCAGTAAGTGCCAGGGCTGCAAAAGGTCTCGAATAAACACCGTGTGCTCTCCTTTGTACCCGCTTCGCCGTGCGGAGCCATCCGCTCCAGCGTCCTATTACCAGTATCACACCCGCTCGTGCGTATTCGCCTTGCTCGTGCGTACCCCACTCTACCACCAATACCGCCCCGCGCGCAAGATTGTGCGCGGTTCACTGGACAATACGTATCCGGGCCATCTTCCGGTTCACCACGCGTGTGACAGTGCGCATAGTGGCCGCATCATCTACTGATGCCTGCCGAATCAGACGTGCGCGGGCGTGCCGTCCTCCTCATAGACGCCGGGGGAGTAGCCTGTCGGCTCGACCGCATAGTGGGCGAGGGCGTCCTCGTTCAGTTCGACGCCGAGGCCGGGGGCGGTCGGCAGTTCCGCCCAGCCGGGCGTGATCGGTAGCGGGTTCCGCTGCACCTCCGCCCAGCCGGGCAGATGCAATTGGTTGGCGAACTCAAGGATGCGGAAGTTCGGGATGCACGCCGCCAGATGGATCGACGCGGCGGTCGCGATTGGCCCCTGCGGGTTGTGCGGCGCGACCTGGATGTGATGCGCCTCCGCCATCGCCGCGATCTTCTTCAGCGCGGTGATGCCACCCGCGTGGCAGATGTCCGGCTGCACCACGTCGGCCAGTTTCTGCTCGATGATGTCGCGGAACTCCCAGGGCGAGAAGAGCCGCTCGCCCGTCGCGATGTCGGTGTTCTTCGGATGGGCCATCACCCGCCGCTGGCCGTCGAGGTCCTCCGGCGTGACGGGTTCCTCGAACCACGCGAGGTTGTACGGCGCGAGCGCGTCGAGCATCCGGCAGGCAACGGAGGCACGGGTGCGGCCGTGGTTGTCGACGAAGAGTTCCATCGTGTTGCCCACGACCGCGCGGATGGCGACGATCCGGTCCACCGCAATCCGCACTGCGTCTGCCTCGTAGTTCTCCGGGATTGGCGCGAAGGAGGCGGCCTTGAGCGCGGTCCAGCCTGCGGTAGCAAGTTTTTGCACATCCTCGGCGGTCTGCTCGGTCGGCAGTCCGATGGCGACGTGGGTATACATGCGGATGCGGTCGCGCACCGCGCCGCCGAGCAGTTCGTAGACCGGCATCCCGGCGAGTTTGCCCTTGATGTCCCAGAGCGCCTGGTCGATGCCGCTGATCGCGGAGTTGAGCACCACGCCGCCGCGCCAGAATCCGTGCCGGTACTGAATCTGCCAGATGCGCTCGATCTGCCGGGGGTCCGCGCCGATGATGCCGTGCTGCTCGGCGTAGTTGTGGATCGCCGTCGCGGTGGTCATCTCCTTGCCTTCGAGCGTCGCCTCGCCCCAGCCATGCACGCCCGCGTCCGTCGAGACCTTCACAAAGAGCCACGTCCGCAACGTCGGTGCGATCTGCACAAAGAACGTCTCGATGTTCGTGATCCGCATCCCCCGCTCCCCTCTCGTGCGACACCATCCCGCTCAGCACTCAGCACTCAGCACTCAGCACGTCCCTACTGGTCCATCACCGACCCGTCCTCGTGCAGGCGGGTGACGACGGCGCGTGGCTTGTACGGGTGGCGCTCGGCGGCGTCCTCGGCGAGCTCGATGCCGATGCCGGGCGCGTCGGGGATGATGAGGTAGCCGCCCTCGCGCTGCACGGTGGTCTTGACCATCTCGGTCTTCGGCGGGCCATCCTCGCCGAGCGGGTACTCCTGCAACGCGAAGTTCGGGATGCACGCGGCGAGTTGGATGCAGGCGGCGGTGCTCACCGGGCCGAGCGGGTTGTGCGGCACGACGCCGACGTGCCGCGCCTCCGCGAGCGCGGCGATCTTCTTCGCGCCCGTCAGTCCGCCGCACATGCAGACATCGGGGCGGACGTACTGCACCGCGCCGCGCGCCAGCAGCATCTCGAACTCGTAGATCGTGTGCAGCCGCTCGCCCGTCGCGATCGGGATGCCAATGTGCTGCGCGATCAGGGCCATCGCGTCGAAGTTGTCCGGCAACGTTGGGTCCTCGTAGAAGAACGGGTGGTACGGCTCGATCCCGCGCGCCAGCACGATCGCCTCCGCCGGGGTCAACTGCCGGTGAATCTCGACGCACAAGTCCACCGCGTCCCCGACCGCCTCGCGGTATTGGCGCACCGTCTCGATCGCGTCGCCCATCCGGGCCGCGTGCGTCTTGAAGTACGGCTGGTCGCGTGGGTCGTCGGTGAAGGGCGTCAGGTGGCCGACCGCCGTGAAGCCCTGCTCCTTCGCGTCGATGCATCCCCGCACTAACTCCTCGCGCGTCTGGCCGAAGACGTGGTAGTAGACGCGGGCTTTGTCCCGTGTCCTGCCGCCGAGCAACTGGTGCGACGGCACGCCGAAGTGCTTCCCCGCGATGTCCCAGAGGGCGATGTCGATGGCGGAGAGCGCGCCCATGATCGCCGCGCCCCGGAAGTGCGTCCAGCGATAGAGGTAGTTCCAGTGGTGCTCGATCCGGAGCGGGTCCTGCCCGATCAGGTAGCGCTTGAAGGTCTCGACGACCGCTGCCGACGCTTCGAGGAAGCCCCAACTGCCGGATTCTCCCAATCCCACGATGCCCGCGTCCGTGTGCACCTGCACGAAGAGGTACCGATCGACGAAAATCGTCTCAATCGCCGTGATCTTCATATGCCCCTCCCTTTCCGCCCCGCAGAGCGACGACGAGTCCCCAGGCGCTCAGCACCCGGCACGCGATACTGCTTCCCCACTCTATACCAACCATTGAAAGGCGCGGGCAAGGGTCGCGCGGCGAATTGACAGCAGAATTCACCCAATGATAGGTTGGTGTCAGATACGCAAACGCACATCCCGTTGCGGCAGAACCGCGCCACCGAGTGTGGCAACCGACAACGGGGAATCAGGGAGGCCCGGATGGCACTGCACATCGGTCGGCGCGATCTCCTCAAACTCGCGGCGGGTTCCGCCTCTGCCGCGTTACTCGCCGCCTGCGGGGGCGGAAGCGGCGCGACGAATACGCCGAGCGGTGCGGCGAAACCCGCGACCACGCCGCTCTCCGGTGGCACCGGCGGCCAGACCCCCGCGCCGTCCGGGACGCTCTCCGGCGGCACGGGTGGGCAGACGCCCGCGCCGGTCGCCACAACCGTCCCGGCGGCGACGGCCTCCGGCAACGTGGCGGCGACGAAGCCCGCGAGTTCCGTGACAAGCGGCACGACGCCGCTCAGCACGCCGAACCCGGCAATCAAGGGCGCCGTAAAGTACTGGCAGACGACCTACGACGACCCGAACGTGCCGAGCGCGAAGTTCCACGATGACTTCCTCGCGTCCGTCAAGACGACGCTCCCGAATGTGACGCTGACTGAAGAGCAGTCCGCGTACGGGGACTTCCTCGGCAAACTGCGGACGGTCATCCGGGCGAACCAGGCCCCGGACATGGCGGAGATTCAGTTGACGTGGGCGCCGGAGATGGCCGCGACGGGCGCGCTGCTGGAGCTAAACCTCGCGGATTTCGGCTACCGGCCGGAGCAATTCTGGCCGGGCGCGCTGCGCGGCTCGCTCTGGCAGGGCAAGCTCTACGGCATCCCGAAGCGGAACGAGACGATGGCCTTCATCTACAACAAGGAGATCTTCGAGAAGGCCGGCCTCGATCCGAACAAAGGCCCCGAGACGTGGGAGGACGTGAAGAATTACTCCAGGCAGATCAAGGAGAAGACCGGGAAGCCGGGGTTCGGCCTCGTCGCCAAACTGAACAACGGCAACACGCCGTACCGGTACATGCCCATCGCCTGGGCGTACGGCGGCGCGGCGCTCGATGAGACGGACAACGCCCCGAAGTACGAGAAATCCAACTTCGACAGCGCGGGCAACATCGCCGCCCTCCAGTGGGTGCAGGATGTCTACACCAACGGCTGGGTGCCGCAGTCCTCGCTCACGAACACGCAGATCGAGATTTACGACCTCTTCATCTCCGGCGAGGTCGCGATGATGATCGACAAGCCGTCCGCCTACCCGATCATCAAGAACAAAGCGCCGGACGTGGCGGAGAAGATGGCGTACAGTCTCTACCCGAGGGGGCCGGTGCGCCGCGCCGTCGTCTTCAACGGCTGGAACTGCGTCATTTTCAAGGGCGCGAGGGATGTGGACGCGGCGAAGGCCGTCGTGCGCGAGATGACCTCGCCCCTCTGGTCGCTGCGGCTCTCCTACGAATCCTCCAACCCCGGCAACCGCGACGCCTTCACGCTCCCCGAGCAGCAGCAGCGGGTCAAGGAGATCAAGTTCCTCGATGTCGCCACGGAGATGATGCAGTACGGCATCTCCTTCCCCGCCATCCCGGAGGCGGGCGACATCATGAATCTGATGGTGCCGCAGATGATGCAGGATGTGATGACGAAGACGAAGACCCCCGAGCAGTCCGCGAAAGACACCGCGAAGAAGGTCAACGACCTGATTGGCAAGAGGAAGTAACGAGTAGCGAGTAACGATTGGGATGCGTGCCCTTCTCACTATTCGTCACTCGTTACTCGCTACTCGTTACTTGTCTTTGTGCATTCCGCCGAAAACTTGGGCAAGGGCTGCGGTTTCTTGACAATGTGTTCGGTGAAATGTTACGTTTCTCACGTCTGCAAAAAGACGTATGCACTACCGACCCGCTGAACGTATCCCGCGTCCTGCGGATGTGTCGTAGGGCAAAGCCCAGTATTTCAGGCGCATCGTGTGTGCAAGAGAAGGAGATCCACCGGTGGCAGATCAACTCAGTCGACGCACTATCATCAAACTCGCGGCGGGTTCGGCGGCGGCGGCGCTCCTCGCGGCGTGCGGTGGCGGCAGCAGCGCGACCAGCACCGTGAGCGGGACGAAGGCCGGGACGACGCCACTTGCCGGTGGCACGGGCGGGCAAACGCCGCTCGCCGGTGGCACCGGTGGGCAGACGCCCATTGCGGCGGCGACCAGCGCACCCGCCGCGACGACGGCATCGAGCAGCGCGGCAGCCGGGGCGACCAGGCCCGCAGCGTCCGTAGCGAGCGGCACCGTTGCGAGCAGCTCGGCGACCAGCGGCTCGGCAGTCGCCGCCGGTGTCTCCCCGACGAATCCACCGAACCCGACCCCGAAGGGCAACGCCAGCTACTGGCAAACGACGTATGACGACCCGAACCTGCCGAGCGCGAAGTACCACGATCAGTGGATCAGCTCACTGAAGACGACGCTGCCGAACGTCAACTTCAAGGAGGAGCAGTACGACTACAATACGCTGCTGGACAAGCTGCGCATCACGCTGAAGGCGAACCAGCCGCCGGACTCGGTCGTGCTCCCCGTCACCGGCTCGCCGGAGTTCGCGGCGAACGGCTCGTGCGTCGAAATCAACCTCGCGGACTTCGGCTACAAGGCGGAGGATTTCTGGCCGGGCGCCTTGAAGTCCGCGACATGGAACGGCAAGCTCTACGGCATTCCGACGAACAATGAGACGATGGCCTTCATCTACAACAAGGAGATCTTCCAGAAGGCAGGCCTCGACCCGAACAAGGGGCCGGAGACGTGGGAAGAGGTAAAGACCTTCTCCAAGCAGATCAAGGACAAGACAGGCAAGGCGGGCTTCGGCATGGTCGCCAAGCTCAACGCGGGTAACACCGCCTTCCGGTTCATGCCGCTCTCGTGGGCGTACGGTGGCTCGGCGCTCGATGAGACGGCGGACGCGCCGAAGTATGACAAGTCCGGCCTTGATAGCGAAGGGAACATCCAAGCCCTTCAGTGGATCTCCGATGTCTTCGTGCGCGATCAGTCCGCGCCGCAGTCCACGCTGACGAACACGCAGATCGAGAACCGCGACCTCTTTATCGCCGGCGAAGTGGCGATGATGATCGACCACCCCTCCGCGTATTCCATCGTCAAGGGCAAGGCTCCCGATCTCGCGGAGAAGATGAACTACGTGCTGATGCCGAAAGGCCCGGTGCGCCGCGCCGTCGTCTTCGGTGGCTCGAACCTGCTCATCTTCAAGAACGCGAAGGATCTCGATGCGGTTAAGGCGATAGCGAAGGACCGCACCTCGCCGTACTGGTCCATCCGCTTCGCGTGGGAAGGCTCCAACCCCGGCAACCGGCAAGCCTTCTCGTCGCCGGAGCAGCAGCAGCGCCAGAAGGACATCAAGTTCCTCAATGTGACGACCGAGATGCTCCAGTACGGCGTCTCCTACCCGGCCGTCCCGGAGAACGCCGACATCATGAACCTGATCGTGCCGCAGATGATGCAGGACGTGCTCACCAAGGCGAAGTCGCCCGAGCAGTCCGGTAAGGACGCCGCGAAGAAGGTCAACGACCTCATCGCGAAGAGAAAGTAACGAGTGCCGGGTGCTGAGAGGTTTGTGTCCTTCTCAGCACTCAGCACTCAGCACTCAGCACTTCCCCAAAGGGGGTTCCGAATTGGCAACGGCAACGCAGACGCTCAAGAAGGCGGTGCCCGCGCCGCGCGCATCGGGCGGCGACAACGTCCTCAAGGAGATGTGGAAGCACCGGGGGGACTATATGTACGTCCTCCCGGCGCTGATCGTCATGGGGATTGTGATCCTTTATCCCCTCATCAAAGTGATCTGGCTCAGCTTCCATTTCACCTCGCCATACGGCGGGGCGGAGCAGTTTGTCGGCCTCGACAACTACAAGGAGGCGGTGCAGGACGAGCACTTCGGCATCGTCATCCGCAACACGATCGTCTGGACCTTCGCGAGCACGGTACTCGCGCTCTTCCTCGGCCTCGCGGCGGCGATTCTGCTCGCGCGCCCGATCCGGTTCCGGGGCTTCTTTCGCAGCGCGCTCTTCATCCCGTATGTCATCGGGCAGGTGACGGCGGCGTTTGTCTGGAAGTGGATCTTCCATGCGGATTTCGGCGTTATCAGCGGCCTCCTCGTACAGACGGGGATCATCGACAAGCCAATTAAATTCATCGACTCGACCAGCCTCGTGCTACCCTCACTCATCGTGGTGAACGTCTGGAAGGAGTTCCCCTTCGCGATGATTATGCTGCTCGCGGGGTTGCAGGCGATCCCGGAGCAACTCTACAACGCGGCGAAGATCGACGGCGCGGGCCGCTGGCGGCGGTTCACGGATATTACGATCCCGCAGCTCATGCCGGTCATCACCGTCGCGAGCATCCTGCTCATCATCGCCAACGTGAACGCCTTCACGATCGTCTGGATATTGACGGGCGGCGGCCCGGCGTACCGCTCGCAAATCTTCATCACGCATGTCTACTCGCAGGCATTCGTCGGTAGCCCACACTTCGAGTTGGCGTCCGCGCTCGGCGTGATGATCTTTCTTGCCCTGATGGTCTTTGCCATCTTCTACGTCCGGCTGCTGACGCGACAGGGCCACTCGCACCGCGCCGATGAGGGCGAGGACGAGGTGCTCGTGGCTGGGCAAGGGGTCGCAATCGCCGGGACGGCCGGGGGTAGCGGCGTCACCGAGTAGCATTCGCTGGGGAGTGTTGTACATGGCAGTGATGACGAAACCGCTGAGCACATCCACGACCGACGCCGCCCACGAAGCGCTGATCGCACGGACGCGGCGACGGCGGAGACTTGAGAGCATCCTGATCGACAAGGTGCTGGCGTACACCTTCCTGATCGTGATGACGATCTTCGCGCTCTTCCCGTTCGCATGGATGTTCAGCACCTCGATCAAGAAGGCGCAGGAGGCGTTCGTCATCCCACCGCGCTGGATTCCGCACAACCCGACGTTCGTGGCGTACCGCGTCCTCTGGGACACGCACGCGGCGAACAACAACAACATCGCGCGGTATTTCCTCAACAGCACGATTGTCAGCCTCGCAACAACGGTGCTCTCCGTGCTGATCGCGGTCCCGGCGGCATACGCTTTCGCGCGGTTCGTCTTCCCCGGCAAGAACGCCGCCTTCTACCTTATCCTCGGCCGGAACATGTTCCCGCTCGTCGTCTTCCTCGTGCCGCTCTTCCAGTTGATGGCGACGTTGAAGTTGCAGAATAACTACTTCGGCCTGACGCTCGCGTACCTCACCTTCTCGCTGCCGCTCGCGATCTGGCTGCTCAAGGGATTCTTCGACAACATCCCCGCCGAACTGGAGAAGGCGGCGCGAATCGACGGCTGTACGCGCTTCGGCGCGTTCATCCGCGTCATCCTGCCTCTCGCGACACCGGGCATCGTGGCGACGGCGATCTACTCCTTCATCGGCGCGTGGAACGAGTACATCTTCGCCAGCACCCTGACAAGCAACCCGAACCTGCGCACCCTCCCGGTCGGGCAGGCATACTTCCTCTCGGAGAACAACTCGCAGTGGGCCGCACTGATGGCGGTCTCGCTCGTCATCAGCATCCCCGTCGTCGTCTTTTTCCTCATGCTGCAACGCTTCTTCATCCGCGCGCTCACCGAAGGCGCCGTCAAGGGGTAGGACTGAGGACTGAGGATTGAGGACTGAGGACTGAGGACTGAGTCCACCAAACGGAGGCTAGAAGAGATGGCGGAAGTGGTATTGACGGATTTGGTGAAGTCGTACGGGAGCGTGACCGCCGTCGATAACGTCTCCTTGACGATTGAGGATGGCGAGTTCGTGACGCTCGTCGGGCCGTCCGGCTGCGGCAAGAGCACCACGCTCAACCTGATCGCCGGCCTGCTGGAAATCACCGACGGCACCATCGCCATCGGTGGCCGCGTGGTCAATGACCTCGACCCGAAGGATCGCGACATCGCGATGGTCTTCCAGAACTACGCCCTCTACCCGCACAAGACCGTCTACGAGAACCTCGCCTTCCCGCTGAAGATGCGCGGCGAGAAGAAGGACGAGGTCGAGCGCAAGGTGCGGGCGGCGGCAGAGAGCCTCGGCATTCGGGAACTGCTGGACCGGCGACCGCGCGAACTCTCCGGTGGTCAGCAGCAGCGCGTCGCCCTCGGGCGGGCGGTGGTGCGGGACCCACAGGTCTTCCTGATGGACGAGCCGCTCTCCAACCTCGACGCCAAATTGCGCGTGCAGACCCGCGCGGAGATCAAGCGCCTCCACCGCGACCTGAACGCCACGATGGTCTACGTCACGCACGACCAGCTCGAAGCGATGACGATGAGCGACCGCGTGGCGGTGATGGGCGGCGGGCAGGTGCACCAGTACGGCACGCCACTGGAGGTTTTCGACTCCCCGGCGGACCTCTTCGTCGCCTCGTTCATCGGTTCCCCCGCGATGAACATCGTGCGCGGCACGCTCCAGCAGGCCGACGGCACGCCGTCCGTGCGGGTCGGCTCCAGCCGGTGGCCGCTGCCGCAGCGGTTGTACGCCGCCGCGCAGGCGATGAATGCCGGGCCGGAGGTCGCCTACGGCATCCGCCACCGCGACCTCGACGTGAGCCGGACGGAGATGCCCGATAGCGTGCGCGGCATCGTCTACGCCGTCGAGCCGACGGGCGACATCACCTTCGTCCATGTGCGCGTGGCGGGCGACGCGGTGATCGCCAGCGTCGAGCCGGACGTGACCTTCGCGCCGGACGAGGATGTCTGGGTGACGCCGAACATGGATCGGATCTACTTCTTCGACGCCGTCTCCGGCCTGGCGATCCGCGACAAGATCCGCTCCCCCGGCGAAATTGCCCGCGCCAGCTTCGCGAGCGAGACGATGGCCATCGAGGACACGCCCGTCGACATCTCGATCCCTTCGGTGACAGGGGGGTAGTCACCCCTCTCCCCCACTTGGGAGGAAGCCCGGCCCTGCGCAGGACCGGGCTTCCTGTTTTCGTTCGGTACGTTTCTTGCGCGCTTTCCAGCCGCTGCACGTTTGGTGACAGCGTACGCACAATACGGAGAGAGGACACGGCAGACCGGATGGCGGTGAAGATCGAGGGCGTCTCGGAAATAACCTTGCAGGTCACGGACCTCGATGCGTCGGAGCGGTGGTACACGGAGAACCTCGGCCTCCCCGTTGTCGGGCGGCAACCGGATCACGGCTTCGTCTGGCTCAAGGCGGGCGAATGGACCCGGCTCGGCCTCTGGCTGCCGGGCGAGCGGGAGTTCGGCGATCAACCCGGCGCGCACGTCCATTTCGCGATGCGCGTGCACCGCGAAGACCTCCCGAAACTCGCGGATGACCTGCGCGGCAAGGGTGTGCCGGTCGAAGGCCCGGTGCACCACGCGGGCAAGGACAGCAGCATCTACATCAAAGACCCGGACGATCACCTGATCGAGTTCTTCGACTACGAACCCCAGCAGGATTACCCTGACGGGAGTATGGAGTGACGAGTACTGAGTGGGATGCATTCTCTACTCAGTACTCAGTACTCGTTACTTCGTCGGGAAGGGCGCTTCGTCCTCGTCGAGGATTTGCGCGCCGAAGAGGTTGGCCATGCGCTGGATGTGCGCCTCGTCGTCATCGGCGGCGGGCGGCACAGCTTCGGCGGCACTCGTGCCGTTCGTCACATGTACCGGCTCGGCATCGGCGACGATGGGCGCGACGGGTGGCGGCGCGGGCGGGGCTTGCATCGGTGTCGGCGCGGGCACCGAACGGAGGGGGCGACCATTGCCGTTGGCACGGTCAACGGGGCGATCCCCCACCAGTTCGGCCGTGACCCGCACCGACTGCCCGACGATCTGCCCGATCACCTTTTCGAGCAGTAGGCGCGTCTCGTCCTCGCTGATGTGCTTGAAGTGGAACGCGCCCGTCGTCCGCAACACGATCAGATTGCCGCGCACCTCGGCAGGATCGACATCGAGCAGGATGCTGAACGTCTTCGTGCGCCCCTCCATCTTCACGCCCTGCTTGACGCGGTTCCAGACCTCGTGCAGTTGCTCGACCGTCAGCGTGCCGCTCGCGGCGGGCATCTCCTCCGGCGATGGCGCGGGCGGTGCGGGTTCGGCGGACGGCGCGGCGCGATCCGGGCGGAGCGCGACGGGCGGCACCTTGTCGTCCATCGGCGGCGGAGCGGGTGGGCGCGATGGTCGCGCCTCCATCATCGGTGCGGGCGCGGCGGGCGGCACGGCGTGCAGCGGCGGCGCGACGATGGCGGGAGCGCGCTGGGCAACGGGCGCAGGTTGAATGCCCTGCCCGGTGCGCATCAGAACGGCATCGACCAGCGCCAGTTCCAGCGGCAGGTGGCCGTACGCCGTGTGCTTCAGGCGGAATTCAACCTGGCTGAAGACCTTCGTGATGTACGCGACATCGGCGGGCGCGAACTGCCCGGCGCGCTCGCGGATTGCCGCGTCCGCGATCTCGCTCGCGTTCGGCACCGCGTACGCCGCGTAGAGGAGCGCGCGGAGGGCGGCAACGATCTGCCCCGCCAGCACCCCCGGCTCGACGCCCGCCTCCGTAGCGGCGTTGATCGCGGCGATGCCCGCGCCCACGTCGTTCGCCGCGAGCGCGTCGATGATCGCCAGCACGCGCTCGTTCGACCCCGCGCCGAGCACATCGCGCACCGTCTCCAGCGTGATGCCGTCGCCCGTCCCGCCGTACGACGCCAGCGTGTCGAGCAGGCTGAGCGCATCGCGCATTGACCCCGTCGCCTGCCGCGCGATGGCGGCGAGGGCGTCGTCAGCGGCGGTCAGCCCTTCCCGCTCGCAGATGCGGCGCATCAGCCCGACCATCGTCTCCACGGGGAAGCGGTGGAATTCGAACTGCTGGCAGCGCGACGCGACGGTATCGAGCAGCTTCTCTGGCTCCGTTGTGCAGAGGACGAACTTCGCGTGCGCGGGCGGCTCCTCCAGCGTCTTCAGGAAGGCGTTCCACGCGGGCGGCGTCAGTTGGTGGCACTCGTCGATGATATAGAAGCGGTAGCGCAACTGCGCCGGCTGATACTGCACCGTGTCGCGCAACTGCCGGATCTCGTCGATGCCCCGGTTGGAGGCGGCGTCGATCTCGATCAGGTCCATCGTCCGCCCCTCATTGATGGCGCGGCAGGCGTCGCAGGCGTTGCAGGGGCGTCGGTCCGGGTCCGGGTTGAGGCAATTGGCGGCCTTCGCGAGCAGCCGGGCAGTGCTCGTCTTGCCCGTCCCGCGCGGGCCGGAGAAGAGGTAGGCATGCGCGAGCCGCCCCTGCCGGATCTGGCTCTTCAGGGTGCGGGTGATGTGCTCCTGCCCGACGAATTCGGCCCCGTCGAACGAGGCGGGGCGGTACACGCGGTAGAGCGTCTGCACAGCGGGTTTCTCGGCGTCCATAACTGCCTCTCGGTCTCTCAATCATGTGAACACGCGGGTGTTCGTATGGGCCCCAGTATCGCCGAACGTGCGCAGTCGGGCAACCGGATCGAGGGGCCAATTGAACCGCAGAGGACACGGAGCACACAGAGGAGAGGAATACAAGGGGATTCCTCTGTATCCTCCGTGTCCTCCGTGTCCTCCATATCCTCTGTGTTAATTCTCCCGGCTTTCGCGTCCTCTGCCGGATGTCCTCTGCGCTTCTGCGGGTCTCCCCGGTTTCCGTTCCCCATGGTTGTATGATGGTCGCGACGGAAAGCGGCGGCGCGGCAGGTAAGGAGGGCACGTGACGCAGTGGCGGCGGAATCTGGCGGCGATCTGGACCGCGCAGATGCTCGCGATTGTCGGGTTCAACACACGCGCGCCGTTCTTCGTCTTCTTCCTGCGGGACGATCTCGGCGTCCACTCGACGCGCGCCCTGACGATCTGGTCCGGCGTGCTAAACTCGGCGGGCGCATTGACGATGATGATCGCCGCGCCGATCTGGGGCGTGATCGCTGATCGCTACGGGCGCAAACCGATGGTGATGCGCGCGATGGGCTGCGGCTTCCTGCTCGCCGTCCTCTCGTCGTTCGCGCAGCACCCGTGGCACGTCCTCATCCTGCGGATGCTCGAAGGAGCGACGCTCGGCACCGTGTCGGCCTCCGTCGCCTTCGTCGCCAGTTCGGTGCCGAAGGATCGGCTCGGCTTCAGCCTCGGCCTGATGCAGATGGCGGTCTTCTCCGGCGCGTCGATTGGCCCGTTCGTCGGCGGCTTCCTCGCGGATCAACTCGGCTACCGGCACACGCTCTGGCTTTCCGGCTGCCTGCTCGGCCTCGGCGCGCTCATCGTGCTCGTCTTCGCGCGCGAGAATTTTGTCCCACGGTCGGCGACGCAGGCCAAGCCGCCGTCGTTCCTCACGACGACGCGCGGGCACCTGCACAACAAACTGCTCCTCGTGCTGATCGCCGTGCCGATGCTCGAACAAACCGCCAACCAGTCCGTCTCCCCGATTGTGCCGCTCTTCGTGCGCCACCTCGTCGGGGAGGGCGCGACGAACCTCGCCTCGATCACCGGGCTGATGCTCGGCCTGGGCGGCATCGCGGGGGCGATCTCCGCGACCGTGCTCGGGCGGCTTTCTGACCGGAGCAGGCCGAAGTACGTCCTGCTCGCCTGCTTAATCATCGGGGGCCTCGCCTACTTCCCGCAGGGCCTCGCCCCGACTATCGTCGTGCTGATCGCCTTCCGCATCGTCTTCGGCCTGACGACGGGCGGCGTCGGCCCGACGACGAACACGCTGATCGCGGAGATCACGCCGCCGGAGCAGCGCGGCTCGGTCTACGGCCTGCTCTCCGCCTCAACCTCGGCGGGCGGGCTGATCGGGCCGCTCGGCGCGTCCACCCTCGCCGCCATGACGAGCCTGCGCGTCCCCTTCTTCCTCACCGGCGCGATGCTCCTGCTCGCCGCCGTCTGGGTCTGGCGCGCCGTCCCCCTCACCATCACCAATCCGACACAACTGGGCGAGCCGGTCCCCGTCGCGCAGCCCCAAACCGCCGCACGACGACCGTAGATGCAGAGCGCACGGGAGCGTGGGGCGGTGTGCTCCACCTATCCCGATAGTCTTGCGACCGTAAAGGGGGCATCGTGGCAGAATCGCGCATCGTCCGGGTCGAGTGGGGCGTATTGGATGGGCGACGACCGCGCAACGCGGGGAGCAACGCGCGGCGCGGGGAGCACGGCATCACCGTCCGCGTCCCCATCGCCCGCCTGACGACTGACGATGGCGCGCAAGGCTTCGGTGTCGTTCGTGTCGGCGACCGGGACGATGCCGCCGCGCGCGTCGGCACGCCACTCACCGACCTCTTCGCGCCCGAACGCGGCGTGACGAATCGCTGGCTGCCGTGGGAGTACGCCATCTGGGACCTGATGGCGAAGCGTGCGAACGCGCCCGTCTACGCGCTCGCGGCGGCGGTGAACGGTCGGACGCCGCCCACGCCCTACCGCGTGCCCTGCTACGACACCTCGCTCTACTTCGACGACCTCCACCTGACCGGGGATGACGAGGCCGCCGCCCTGATCGCCGCCGAGGCGCGGGAGGGGTACGAGCGCGGGCATCGTGCCTTCAAGATCAAGGTCGGGCGCGGCGCGCGGTACATGCCAATCGAGGCCGGGATGCGGCGGGACATTGCCGTCGTCCGCGCCGTGCGGGGGGTGGTTGGCTCCGGTTTGCCGATCCTGCTGGACGCGAACAATGGCTACACGCTCAACCTGACGAAGCGCGTCCTCGCGGAGACGGCGGATTGCGGCATCTTCTGGATCGAGGAGCCGTTCCACGAGGACCCGCTGCTGTACGAGGACCTCCGCGCATGGCTGGAGCGTGAGGGGCTGCCCATCCTGATCGCGGACGGCGAGGGAGACGCCTCATCCCATCTGCTCGACTGGGCGCGTGACGGCATCGTGGATGTGGTTCAGTATGACATCTTTGGCCACGGCTTCACGCGCTGGCTCAGGACGGGCAAGCACCTGGACGGCTGGAACGCCCGGAGCGCGCCGCACCATTACGGCGGTCACGTCGGTAACTACACTGCCGCCCATCTCGCCGGGGCAATCGCGGGGTTCACGTACGTCGAATGGGACGAGGTGACGACGCCCGGCCTCGATGCGCCCGGCTATATCGTCCGTGACGGCTGGGTCGAAGCGCCCGACACGCCGGGTTTCGGTTTGACGCTCGATGAGGGGACATTCCGCCGCGCGGTGGATACGGCGGGATACGATCTCACAATATAGGGATGGGACGGGTTGATACCCGCCCCTCCATCGTCGTCACCGCTGCCTTCGCATCGGCGGCTTATTGCTGCAGCGCGAAGAAGTAGGACGGATCGCCGGTTTTGTACAGGCCATACCAGGCTTCCAATGTTTGCGCGTCGTAGACTTCCAGCCGCTTGAAGATCTGGTAGGCGAAATCAACGGGCGCGGTCGCGCTGGCGGTGATAAGATTGCCGTCCGTTACTGCCGCCGCCTCCTGATAGAGCGCCGCACCCCGGTAGCCCGTCGCGCGCAAGTAGTCCGGTGCGTTGCTCGTGTGACGATACTCGTCCAGTATCCCCGCGCGGGCGAGGGCGGTCGTCGCGCCGCAGATTGCCGCGACTGGCACGGCCGCCGCGAGGAAGTCACCCGCCTTTCGCGGAGGCTCACTCCTCCTTCTCTCGGAGGAAGCGAGTTGGGGGGCTTAGGATCCCCCGGCACGATGCCACGGTACGCGACGCGCCAGAGGTCGCGGTGCAGCCGCGCGATGCCGCCGCGTCTGTCCGCATCGCCGCACGCATCCGTACACCGTTCGTTCCAGCGGTCGGCATCGTCCATCATCGCTCCGCGTTGCGGGCGATGAGGTAGGCGGCGATGTACGTCCGGTACGCACTAACGACGGCCGGCGAGACCCAGCGGACGGTGCGATCGCCCGTGCGCTTGGTCGTTGGCAGCATCGCCACCATATCCGCGTGCAGGGAGGTCGCCCACTGCGTCTCGACGGTGACGGGCGTCGTGACGGCGTACGGCGTCAGAGACGGTGCCCGCCGCACCGCCTCCTCCGCGCCCTGCCGGATGCGCTGATGCGCGACGGTCGGGTGCACCATCCGCGCGGCGACACGGTTGATCCCCTCCTTCGTCACGACGGTCACGATTCCCGGCCCGAAGTCCGCGACCGCCTCGGCAGCGGTCACATCGTCCCCTGTGACGAGCGCGACGGGCACGCCGTGTTGCCCCGCGACCGCCGCCGCGAGCGTCGCCTCGGAGCAGATGATGCCGTTCATCCGCGTCTCGTATGGGCTGAAGGTGTGGTTCAGGGTGCCGCGCGCTCCCCGCGCGACCGTGGTAGCCGATCAGGAAGAGCGCGTCGAACGTGTTGTCCAGCCCCTCGACCATGAACATTGACTTGTGCCGCCCCTGGATCAGTTCGGCGGCGGGGTGCAGCAGTTCCGGCTGCACGTTCCGCATCCGTCCGTGGCTGTCGTTGACGAGAATTTCCGTCGCGCCCGCCGCCAACGCGCCTTCAATTGCCTCGTTCGTTTCGAGGGTCGTCAGGCGGCACATCTCGTGATACGCCGCGCTGTCGCCCATCACCTGGTCCCAGTCCACAACGCCCGCGACCCCCTCGACATCCACGGAAAGATAGACGCGCATGTTCGTCCCCCTCATCATTGGCACACTCGACACGGCAAGTATACTTGCCGACGAGGGGAGCGGGTGAGCCGATCGTCACACGTCATGGTATGAAGGGTACGGGCCGATGCGTCGTCTTGTCTGGGGCTTTGGGATCACCGTCGGCATGGAAATGCTCGCCACCGCCCTCTTCTTCGTCATCGCCCATGTGGACAGCAGTTCGTGGCTGATCTACCCCATCGGCGCGCTCACCGTCATCCCGCTACCCGTCGCGCTCGTCTTCATCTTCTTCATGATGAATCGCTTGCTCAAGGATTAGCCCGGTTCGTCATCGAGCAGCGATCGTGCGTCATGCGCGTCGAGGCTCTGTTGCGCGTTTGCTGGCGTCGTGGCCGCAACTGCCATGTCCGTTTATTCGACGTGTTGAACGCATCATGCGCCGCCCTTGACAGATGCCCTTGTCGCCTATATGATTTAGTCATGGCTAAATCGCATTCATGAGGTGACATGATGATAGATTTTCTCCCATCTCAATCGGAACAGGATTACTTGAAGGCGATCTATCACCTGACGCACGGGGAAGGCAAGGAGCAGACGGGGGTGGCGGCACTCGCGGAATGGCTCGGATTCTCGTGCGCCTCAGCGACGAACATGGTGAAGAAACTGACGGAGCGCGGATTCGCCGTGCACAGTCCCTATCACGGCGTCGCGCTGACGGAGACGGGGGAGAAGATCGCGCTGGAGGTATTGCGGCACCACCGGCTGCTGGAGACGTACCTGCGCGAGCGACTCGGAGTGCCATGGGAGCGGGTACACGCGGAGGCGGAACGCCTCGAACACGCGATCTCGGAGGACCTCGAGGACCGGCTCGACGCCGCCCTCGGCTTCCCGACGACGGACCCGCACGGCGCGCCAATCCCGACGAAGGAGGGCGTCATCGTCGCGCAGCTGACGCAGCGGCTCTGGCATGTCGCGCCGGGGAGCACCGTGACGGTCGCGGAGGTCGCGGATGAGGACGCCGCGCTCCTCGTCTACGTTGCGGACCTCGGCCTCGTGCCCGGAGCGACGGTGGAAGTGCTCGCGAAGGGGCCGTTCGATGGCCCGCTGCACCTGCGTGTCGGCGGCAATGAATACGCGCTCGGAGAAGCCGTGACGCGGGCAGTCTCTGTCCATACCGCAGCACCCGTCATCCCCGCCGCTTTTGATGACAAGAGTGAACGAAATGGAGCGTAGGCAGATGCCCAATGTCGAAACCCTCGACACCCGCGCGCCCGCCCCCGCGACGGCGACCGTGAGCGGGTCGTCCTCCGCGCAGACGGCGGCATCGGGGATGCAAGTGCTGGAAGGACGGAGCAAGCAGCGCGGATTGAAGCGCATCCTCCCGTTTCTCGGCCCGGCGTTCATCGCCTGCATCGCCTACATGGACCCCGGCAACTTCGCGACGAACATCGCGGCGGGTGCGCAGTTCGGCTACCTGCTCGTCTGGGTGATCGTCGCGAGCAACCTGATGGCTATGCTCATCCAGTCCCTCTCGGCGAAACTGGGCATCGCGACGGGCCTGAATCTGCCGGAGGCCTGCCGCGCGCACTTCCCGCAGCCTGTCGTCTGGGGGCTGTGGGGCTTCGCGGAACTCGTCGCCATCGCCACCGATCTCGCGGAGTTTCTCGGCGCGGCGCTCGGCTTCAACCTGCTGTTTCACATCCCCCTCCTGCCCGCCGGACTGATCACGGCCATCGCGACCTTCCTCATCCTCGGGCTGGATCGGTACGGCTTCCGCCCGCTGGAGGCGGTGATCACGGTGATGGTCGGCGTGATCGCGCTCTGCTACGCGCTGGAGACGTTCATCGGCAAGCCGGACTTCGGGGCGGTCGGGCAGGCGTTCCTGCCGCCGAAGTTCAATGGGACGGAGAGCGTGCTGCTCGCGGTCGGCATCCTCGGCGCGACGGTGATGCCGCACGTCATCTATCTCCACTCCGCCCTGACGCAGCACCGCATCACGCCGAAGAACGCCGGTGAGGCGAAGCGGCTCTTCCGCTTCGAGATCATCGACGTGGTAATCGCGATGGGCATCGCGGGCTTCATCAACGCGGCGATGCTCCTGATGGCCGCCGCGACCTTCCACGCGAATGGACTGACGAACATCGACGCCATCGAGGACGCGCACAAGACGCTGGAGCCGATCCTCGGCAGCAGCGCGAGTGTCATCTTCGCGGTCTCGCTCGTCTTCTCCGGCCTCTCCTCCTCCGCCGTCGGCACGCTGAGCGGGCAGATCATCATGCAGGGGTTCCTGCACCGGACCATCCCGATCTGGGTGCGGCGGCTCGTGACGATGGCCCCCTCGATCATCGTGATCGCGCTCGGCGTCAACGCGACGCGGACGCTGATCCTCAGCCAGGTCGTGCTCTCGTTCGGCATCCCGTTTGCGCTCATCCCGCTCGTGATTTTCACGCGGCGGCGCGCAATTATGGGCACGCTCGTTAATCATCCGGCGACGACCGTGCTCATCACCGCCGTCGCGAGCATCATCATCGCGCTTAACATCTTCCTGTTGCAGCAAACCTTCTTCGGGGGATGATGGTAACCATGTTCACGCATCTGCTTGTGCCGCTCGACGGCTCGGGTCTCGCGGAAACGACGCTCCCCTACGTCCGCGCGCTGGCGCATGTCCCCGGCCCACCCGTGCGGGTGACGCTGCTCCACCTCATCGAGCGCGGCGCACCCTCCTCGGTGCACGGCGCGCGGCACCTGACGACGATAGCGGAGGCGGAAGCCTACCTCTCCGAGATCGCCGCAACGTTGCAGCGCGACGGGATCGCCGTCGATACGCATGTGGACACGAACGAGGGCAACGACACGGCGGGCCGGATCGTCGATCACGCGGCGGAGATGGGCATCGATCTCGTCGTACTCTGCGCGCACGGCAGGAGCGGCCTCGGGCGGTGGCTCTTCGGCAGTATCGCGCAGAAGGTGCTCGCGGTCGGCATCGCGCCCGTCTTCATGGTGCTGCCCACGGCGAGCGGCAAACCGCGCACGCCGGGGCTGCGCGAAATCCTGCTCCCCCTCGATGGCACGCCGGACGGGGAAGTCGCCCTCCCACTGGCGGAGACGCTCGCCCGCGCAACGGGCGGGACGATGCACCTCGTGCTCGTCGTGCCGACGGTCGGCTCGCTCTCCGGTGCGATGTCGAGTGTCGCCCGCTTCAGCCCGCGCGTGACATCCGAACTGCTCGACAGCGCCGGGGACGACGCGGTCGCCTATCTCCAGGCGCTCGCGGATCGTCTCAGCGCGGTGGGCGTGGCGGTGGAGACGAGCATCGTGCGCGAGGACCCCGCGATGGCAATTGTCGATGCGGCGAAGCGGATGCGCGCGGACCTCGTGGTGATGGCGAGCCATGGGCGAGGCGGCATGGTCGGCGCGTGGGCGGGCAGCGTCAGCAACAAGGTGCTCGCCCGCACGCCCGGCCCCTTCCTCCTCATCCGCGCGCCGGGGCAGCCGCAGACGATCGCGTAGGGGAAGGGACCCTCACCCTGTCCGCATCGCCCACGAGTGCACCGCGCTCTCCGGCACGTCGCTCTCGTTGATGACGCGGAAGCCTTTCCGCCTGTAGAAGGGGATGGTGCGCGCCTCCAGCGTTTCGAGGTAGCAGGTCTCGCCCGCACCGGCGATCCGGTCGAGCATCGGCTGAATCAGCGCGCCGCCGACGCCCTGCCCCTGCCGCTCCGGCTCGACGCCGAGGAAATAGAGCCGCCAGTGTGCCTCCGGCATCGTCGCGGCGTGAACGGTCTCAAGGTGCGTACTCAGGTTCATCATGCGTCCCGTGATCTCCTGCCCCATCTGCTTATTCGCATCCCCGATGCCCGCCGACGCCATATCCGCATTGGCGGGCGTGCTGCCGCCCGGCGGCAGCCAGAGCGCGACGCTCTCCGCGTTCTCCGTGGTGTGCGCCTCGCCGTGCGCGATGGCATAGCGAATCAACGGGGCGAAGAGCGGCGGGAGCAGCCGCGTGCGCTCGACCGCGTCCGGGATCATGTAGACCATCCCGGCGTCCTCCATGAACGCGCGCGACAGGACAATCGCCGCCATCATCACCTGCGACTCGGTCAGCCGGACGGGGGTGCCCATGGAAGCCATCTGCTCCTCCAATTTCTCGTTGCGAAAGAATCATCCGGTGGATCATCACCGCGTGGGACGGTCCGCGCAAGGGGCTGGTTCAGGGGAAGTAGCGAGTAACGAGTAATGAGTAGCGAGAAGGGCGTATGCTCACTCCCTGCCCCTACCCTTCCGGTGCGCCGCGCTCATTGCCCCGCACACCGATTGCCGCTATCGTTGCCGCACAAAGGGATGCATGACGGACGCGAAAGGAGCGGACGATGACACAAGTGGAACTCGCTGACGTACCGTTGCCGAAGTTCGGTGCGCCGACGACCGAGCCGGAGATCCCCGTTGCCACCTATGAGGCGCGGGGCCGGGAGGCGCGCGAGCGGATGGCGTACTCCGGCTACGACGCGCTGCTCGTCTACGGCGACCGCGAGCATCTCGCCAATGTCACGTATCTAACGGGATATGACCCCCGCTTCGAAGAGGCGTTGTGCATCCTCGCGCCGGGGCGGCCGCTGACGCTGCTCGTCGGCAACGAGGGCATGGCATACGCCGCGCTCAGCCCCGTGCCGATGGTGAAGGCGCTCTACCAGAGTTTCAGCCTGCCGGGACAGCCGCGCGGCGAGAGCAAGCCGCTCGAAACGATCCTGCGCGACGCGGGCGTGGCGCCGGGGTCGAAAGTCGGCATCGCGGGCTGGAAATATTTCCTCCCCGTTGAGACAGCGACGCCCGCCGCGTGGGTCGAAGCGCCCGCGTACATCGTGGATACGCTCCGCGCCATGCGCTGCACGGTGCTGAACGCGACCGCGCTTTTCATGGACCCGGCGCGCGGATTGCGCGCGATCAACGACGTGGACCAACTCGCCCGCTTCGAGTTCGCCGCGACAACGAGTTCCGACGCGATCCGTAATGTCCTGTTCCACGTGCAACCCGGCATGACCGAGTACGACGCCGTCCGGCTGATGGGGCTGAATGGCTTCCCGCTCTCCTGCCATCCGATGTGCTCGGCGGGCGAGCGCGCGGCGGCCGGGCTGCCCAGCCCATCGATGCGCGTGCTGCGCGCGGGCGACCCCATGACCGTCGCGCTCGGCCTGTGGGGTTCCTTGAATGCCCGCGCGGGCTTCCTCGTGCGGGATGCGGACGGTCTGCCGGAGGGCATCCGTGACTACGTGGGCAAACTCGTCGCGCCCTACTTCCGCGCGGTCGTCGCGTGGTACGAGGCCATCGGCATCGGCGTGACGGGCGGCGACCTCTTCGCGATCATCGATGCGCACATCGGCGACCCCTTCTTCGGCGTCGGCCTCAACCCCGGTCACCTGATCCATCTGGACGAGTGGATGAACTCCCCGATCTATCGCGGCTCGCGGCAGGAGTTGCGCTCCGGTATGGCGTTGCAGGTCGATGTGATCCCCGCCACCCACTCGCCCTACTTCACGACGAACATCGAGGACGGCATCGCACTCGCGGACGAATCACTGCGCGCGGCATTCGCGACGCAGTACCCGGAGGCGTGGGGGCGCATCCAACAACGGCGCGCGTTCATGCAGGATACCCTCGGCATCCGCCTGAAGCCCGAGGTGCTTCCCTTCTCGAACATCCCCGCGTATCTGCCACCCTTCTGGCTCACCCCGCAACGGGTGATGCGCGTCGCCTGAATGGATTGAACGAGCCGCCAAGGCGAAATGCAAACACAGAGCGCACAGAGCGCACGGGGAATCTTTTGAATGATTTTTCTTTGTGTTCTCTGTACGCTCCGTGTGCTCTGTGTTAATCCCCTTCGTCACCCATTGCTCACTTCGACGATGACTTCGCCCGCGACGGTCTCTTGCAGCGTCAGGCGGTTCGCGAGGTTCTCCGCAACGTAGCCCGCCGCCAGTCGGCTCGACGCTTCCGCACCCGCCTGATCCGTGAAGATGCTGACCGAGGCGAGGCTGCCGTCATCGCCATCCACGACGTAGAAGGCGATGAATCCCGGCGCGTCACTGATGACCGGGACGAACCCCTGCGTCACGATCCGTGCGATCACGTTCGTCGGGCCGCTCGTTGTGTACCGTCGCACGCTCATGTACATTGCTCGTTCTCCTTGTGGCTTCGGTGCCCGGTCGCTTGAATCCGCGCGCGTCCTGTCGGAAGATGCCGCAGCGCCTGATGCACGCGGAACGTTTGTTATAGCAGATGTGAGGAGGGATCACGGATGGACCAGCACGCCGCGCCGGAAGCGTGGGTGATGCTCGCAAGTGAGGACGCATTGCGCGCCCGCGCGCCACAGAACGCGCCGCGGCACCCCTACGACTTCGGCTTTCTCGCGCCGATGGCCCGGCTGACCGGGGCACATCCGGAGATCGGGCCGAAGTTCTCCGCCTTGTTCGCGCAGATCATGTTCGCGCCCGGCGCGCTCTCGCGGCAGGAGCGGGAGATGATCGCGGGGGTCGCCGCCGCTGCGCAGGACTGTCACTACTGAACGTCCTCCCACGCGGAGTTTCTGCGTGTCGAGGATGGCGACCCGGAACTAGTGGAGGCGATCAAGGCGCGACGGTGGCGCGATCTCCCACACCTGACCAACCGCCAGCGCGCCCTCTGCACCATCGCGGAGAAGGTGAGCGCGACGCCGACCCGCATGGTTGAGGACGACTGGCAGCCCTTGCGCGATCTCGGCTTCGACGACCGCGCCTGCCTGGAGGTGGCGCACATCGTCGGCATCTTCAACTACCTCACGCGCCTCGCGGACGGCCTCGGCCTCCAACTCGACCGCACCACCCGCGCCGCAGCCGAGGGTGGCCCCGCCCTTGTGAGAAAGGGGGATTGAGCCAGAGAGACACAGAGGCACAGAGAAGGGAGAGAAAGAATGGTGAATCCACCTGCTCCCCAAATAAATAATCCTCCGCGTCCTCCGCGTCCCTCTCCGTGTTCTCTGTGCCTCTGTGGTTCAAGCGTTTTCGAATCGGAGTTGGTATGGCGGTGACGACGGAGATGAGTGCGGAGCGACAGGTGCGGGCGAAGGAGTACGCCGGGATTCGGCGGCGGCTCTTCTTCGCGCGGACGGTGGCGTCGTTCGTCGTGCTCGCGCTGCTGGTGGTGACGCCGCTGTCGACGTGGGTTCGTTCCGGCATTGAGGGGCGGACGAGCAATGTCTGGCTCGTCGTGCTGGCGTACGCGGTCATCTTCGGGCTGGCGTCCGAGATCGTGACATTCCCGCTCGGTGTGTACAGCGGCTGGCATTTGCCGCGCGCGTACGGGCTGTCGCACCAATCATTCGGCGATTGGCTGGCCGATCTCGCGAAGGGGTCGGCGATCGGCGGCGCGATTGGGCTGGTGATGGTGGAACTGCTCTACTGGGGGTTGCGGGCGCTGCCGCATTGGTGGTGGCTCGCGGGCGGGGCGGTCTATCTCCTCTTCAGCGTCGTCCTCGCGAACCTCGCGCCCGTGCTCATCATGCCGCTCTTCAACAAATTCACGCCCATCACGGACGTGGCGCTGCGCGACCGGATGCTTCACCTCGCGCAACGGGCGGGGACGCGCGTGCGCGGCGTCTTCACGATGGACTTCAGCCGCCGCACGAGCGCGGCAAACGCCTTCGTGACCGGCATCGGCGCGACGCGGCGCATCGTGCTCGGCGACACGCTGATCGACAACTACACGGCGGACGAGGTCGAGGTGGTGATGGCGCACGAACTCGGTCATCACGTCCACGGCGACATCTGGCGCGGCATGGCGTTCGAGGCGGTTGTGACGCTCGCAGGGCTGTTCATCGCGAACCTGCTGCTCCACGCGGGAGTCCGGGCGTTCGATTACCGCGATGTGGAGGATGTCGCCGCGCTACCGCTGCTCGCGCTCGTGCTCTCGCTGTTCGGGCTGCTCACGTCGCCGCTGACGAGCGCGTACAGCCGCGCGCGGGAGTGGGCCGCCGACGAGTACGCACTCTGCCTGACCGGCAACGCGCCCGCATTCGTCAGCGCGATGCAGCGGCTCGCGAACCAGAACCTCGCGGAGATGGAGCCGCCGGGGTGGGTCGTCTGGCTCTTTTACAGCCACCCGCCCCTCGCGGATCGCGTCCGGCACGGCGAAACCTTCATCCACACGCAGTAGCGTACGTTCTCCCCTTCAAGGAAAAGGGGTAGGGAGGTCAGGATGCCCGATTTTATCCCCGGTCTGCAACTGAGCGAGGCGTTCTACCGGGAAGCGGTGCGGCCAATTCTCGACGCGGCGTTTCCGGGGCTGGTCTACGCCGCCGCGCTGATCGGGAACGGTTCGGATGTGCTCGGCTACGACACGCCGCGCTCCACCGATCACGGCTGGGGACCGCGCTGCTGGCTCTTCCTGCCTGATTCCGCATATGAGACATACCAATCCGCGATTGACGCAATGCTGCGGGAGCGACTACCGCAGACGTTCCGAGGTTATCCGACCCGTTTCACGCGCGGCGCGGATGGCGTGTTGCTGCCGGAACGTCCGATTCAGCATTACGTCCTGATTGCGTCCCTGCCGCGCTTCTTCGTCCGGCACCTCGGCTTCGATCCGATGGCGGAGATGACCGCAGTGGACTGGCTTGCCTGCCCGCAGCAGGCTTTGATTGAGGTGACGCGCGGCGCGGTTTTCCACGATGGGTTCGGCATGTTGACGGTGGCACGACAGCGGCTTGCCGATTACCCGGACGAGGTCTGGCGCGCGATGCTCGCAGCGCAATGGCAACGGATTTCGCAGGAGGAGGCGTTCGTCGGGCGGTGCGGCGAGGTCGGGGACGAACTCGGCTCGGCGGTCGTCGCGGCGCGGCTGGTGCACGAGGTCATGCGGCTCTGCTTCCTGATGGAGCGGCAATACGCGCCGTACAGCAAGTGGCTCGGCACGGCCTTTGCCCGCCTCGCCTGCGGCCCCGCACTCGCGCCGGTCCTGCACGATGTGCTTCATGCAACGACGTGGCAGGAGCGCGAGCAACCGCTCGGTGTCGCCTACGAAACCATCGCGCAAATGCACAACGCGCTCGGCATCACCGTGCCGCTCGACCCGCGCGCCGGGCACTACCACGGTCGCCCGTTCAAGGAGCAGGAGGGCCGCCCCTTCACGGTCATCCACGCCGAGCGTTTCGCCGCCGCGATCCGCCAGACCATCGCGGACGCCGTGCTGCGCGAGGTCGCCTCATACATCGGCGGCATCGACCAGTTCGTGGACAGCACCGATGTGACGACCCATCCAGATCGCGTCGCACGACTACAATCCCTCTATACCGAGTAACCTGACGAGTAGAGACGATGGCGGAAGATCCCCTCCCCTCTCCATCGCGATCAGACTGGGAAAGATGGCAGGTCTCGTCCGCGATGGAGAGGGGCCGGGGTGAGGAAGATCAGGCGCAGACCGCCGCGTCGGCGCGCCAGCGGTTGAAGGCGGGATTTTCCTCCGCCGCGAGCACGTCGCGCACCGCGAGCCAGTTGCGCGACCAGATCGCCGGATCGCGCACGACCGATGCCGGGTGCGCCTCCGAGCGCGCGACGAACCCGGCACGCTCGAACGCGGGTCGGCCCGTTGGCTGCCCAATCGGTTGGAAGCGCAGGTCGAAACTGATGCGCACCTGATCGGGCGTGACATTGTCGAGCGAGCTGTGCACGGTGCGCTGCGTCATCAGGAGGACGCTGCCGGGTTTCATCGGCAGCGGCGTCTGCTCCCCCGGCGGCAACACCTTGTCGGGGATCGCCAGGCCGCCCAGCCCACCGGGACAGTGATCGAAGAGCAGGCTGCCATGGCTGCGCGGGATGATCTGCATGCAGCCATTCTCAATCGTCGCCTCATTGAAGGGCATCCAGACGGTGAGGATGTTCGCCTCGTCCGCCTCCGGCATCAGCACGCCGTTGTCCTGATGCCACGGAATTTTGGCGATCAGCCCATTGGCGGGGTCGGCGACGGCGCGCTTCGGCAACTTCATGCGCGTGTGCTGCACGGGGCAGGAGAAAATCTCCGGGCCGATGACGCTCTCGACGACATCGAGGAGACGCGGGCTGGTGAGCATCCGGAACATCGCGGGGCCGGTGTAGATCGGTGTGTCGTGCGTAACGCCGCTTTGCGGGAGCGAGAAGTCGAAGTGCTGCGACAGGACCCGCCCGCTCTCCGCGCAAATCTCCGTGATCCGCGCCGCGAACGGGAGGCCTTCGTATTTCGACGTGATCTCCCCACCGGCGTAGAGTTCGTCCGCGATGCCATCGAGGATCGCGCGGTACTCGTCCATGACCGGCGCGAAGTCCCGCGCGGGGTCGAGCACATTTTCGACGACGAGATACCCCTCGTCCGCAAATTGCTGCAATTGCGCGGCGCTTAATCCGGTCATCGCGGCCTCCTTGATTCCTCACGCACTCGGTAATATAGATACAACGGCTGGCGGCAAAGCGACTCTCATGTGCCTCCACCACTGTACCACGCAACGCGGCCACCTTCGTGTGTCCGCGCACTGTCCCTATAACCTGCCGACACGACGCCCTAGAAAACCGCCGTGTATGAATGCACCTCGCCCATCGCGCCGGAGTCGCCCGCGTTCGCGTGGGAGCGGCGGAAGTTGTCGCTCGTGATCCACGCCTGAAACGCGGCTTCGTCCTCCCAGTTGGTCATGGCGATGTAGATGGGGCTGCCGTCAACCCCTTCCTCCCGCAGCAGCGTGAAGTGCAGGCATCCCGGCACGTCACGCATCCGCTCGTTCGCGTGGGCGAACCCCTCCTCGAGGCGAGCCGCATTCTCCGGCGGGACGGTCAATTTGTTCGTGACGACGTACATGGCGGGGTTGCTCCTCTCGTAGTCATGCGCGGCGAACGCGCGTCGCACCCACATTGTACGCGCTCCTGAAAACTGGTGGCGTCAGTACCCCGCCTTCGTGCTCACCATGTCGCGCAGTTCGTCACCGGCGAGGAAGCGGCGCACGTTGTCCACAAGCAGTTCGATGCCGCGCTCCCAGTAATGCGGCGTGCGGGCGGCGGTGTGCCCAGTGACGAGGACGTTCGGCATCTCCCAGAGGGGGGAATCGGGCGTCAGCGGCTCCGGCGTCGTCACGTCGAGGCCCGCACCGGCGAGCGTCCCGCCACGGAGCGCGGCGATGAGCGCCTCCTGATTGACGAGCGCGCCCCGCCCGATGTTGTAGAGGTGGGCGGCGGGCTTCATCTGGTCGAGTTCGTCCCGGTCGATCGTGTACTTCGTCGCGCTCGTCAGCGGCAGGCAGAGGACGACGTGATCGGACTCCGCGAGCAGCGTGGGCAACTCGTCGCTCCCCATCAGCCGCGCGACATAGGCGGGCTTGTGCCCTGGGCGCCGCTGGACGCCGAGCACGCGCATCCCGAGGCCGTGCGCTTTGCGCGCCAGCGCGTCGCCGATGTCGCCCATGCCGATGACGCCGAGCGTCTGCCCCGCCAACTCGAACGTCGGGAAATTGGTCGTCTCGTCCGGCCAGTGATGCTGGTCCTGCTGATGGAAGAGGGGGCGCAAGCCGCGCGCGAACGCGAGCATCATCGCGAGGACATGCTCCGCGATGTTCGGCGCGGCGATGCCGCTAAAGTTCGTCAGTGCAATGTCCCGCTCCGCGAACGCGGCGACGGGCAGGTCCTCGACGCCCGCACTCGTCGCCGCCACCCAGCGGAGTTTCGGCGCGCTCGCGAGCATCTCCTCCGTGACCGACGCGCCGCCGATCAGCGCGTCCGCGTCCGGCAACTCCTCCGCCAGCGCCTCCGGGGTGAGGCAAATCGGGAACGCCGCCTCCGGGAACTCCTGCTGCAACCGTTCGAGGTAGCGCGCCTCCAGCGGCATCCGCACGATCAATTTCGCCGGTGCGTTCTTGCCCTTGCTTTTGCCCATGTTCCTCTCCTCGCACATGATGATGGATGGCGCACCGATGTACCATGCAATTATGGCATCGCATGGGGGATGCCAACCACCTCTTGGGCGCGGGCTATACCGGCTTCAACTGCGCTTCGACTGCGTACGTGGCCAGATCAGCGCCGGTTGCAATTACCGTCTTCGCTGGACTCTTCCTATCATCGCGGAGTAGCACCCACGTTGCCACGGCCGCGCATCCCTCCGTGTGGAGCGTGTCCCGCACCGCTTGCAGCGCGGCCTGCTCGGTCTCGTACGCTTTGAGCAGATTACTCGTCTCATAATCCCACAACTCAAAAAGAGTCTTCATCCATCACCCTCTCTCAAACCGCTTGACCCAATGCTACAAGGCGGCAAATAGTGTGCGGTTCTCCCCAGATCGTGTAATGCCCATCGCTGGTGGTCGTCCGCTCATACGTTATACGCCCATCATCGGGAATTGCAATCGCCGCGATGAAGCCGCCTAAGAGTGGGAACACCAGCGCGGTTCGTCGCGCCTGATTCACCGTCTCATAGCAAGAAAGCCTGCTCCAAAGGCGCGCTTTATTCAGATCGCTCGGTGGCCGTCTTCCACGCGCCAAGTGCGACACAAAGTCGTCACCCATTGGTGGATTAGTCTTGACGATACGATAAAACGTACGTGACACTCCTCGGCCCTAACCCTATTCGGTTACTCGGCTGGCCAAATTCAGCCCGATGCCGATGGCGGGATGCGATCCGCCCACGGGAACGCCGCCTCGAAGGCCGCCGACGCGCGGAGGACAGTCGCCTCGTCGTAGCGGCGACCGACGATATGCAGGCCGACGGGCAGGCCGTCCGCCGTCCAGCCGCAGGGGATGGTCGCGGCGGGCTGGCCGGTGAGGTTGAAGGGGTAGGTGAACGCCGTGAACTCCCATCCCTCGGTCGGCTGCCCGTCAATCGTCTCCGGCGCGAAGCGGTTGAGGCCGAAGGGTGGCACGCCGACGGTCGGTGTCAGGAGCAAGTCGTACGTCTCGAAGAAGGGCCATGTTTGCTGCCAGAGCGCCTCGCGCTCGGCGTGCGCCGCCATGATCTCCGCCACGCCGAGGCCGCGATACCGCTCCACGACCGCCGCGAGGCCAGGGTCCATCCGCGCCAGTTCAACCGGTGTCAAATGCGCGTTGCGGCCCGCGATCAAGCCGTGGAAGAGGATGTCAATGGCATGGCGCGGGTCGGTGAAGCCAGGGTGCGCCTCCTCGACCGTGCAGCCGAGGTCCGCGAACCGCCGCGCCGCCGCCGCAGTGATCGCGCGCACCTCGGGATCGACGGGCAGGTAGCCAAGGTCCGCGCTCCAGGCAACGCGCAACCCGGCGATGCCGCCGTCGCACGCGGTGAGATAGTTAACGCCGCTCCCCGGCAGCGATTGGCGGTCGTACTCGCGCGGCCCGGCCATCGCGTCGAGCATCAGGGCGGCGTCGCGCACGGTGCGCGACATCGGGCCGAGGTGCGCGACATCCAGCCCGACCGTCGCGGAGGGGATGCGCCCGTACTGCGGTTTCAGGCCGAAGATGCCGCAGAAACTCGCCGGCGTGCGGATCGAGCAGACGCCGTCGCTCCCCGTCGCAATCGGCGCCATCCCCGCCGCCACCGCGACCGCGCTCCCGCCGCTCGACCCGCCGGGCGTCCGCTCCGCGTTCCACGGGTTGACGCACGGCGGCCCGAGCCGGTTGTCCGTCGCGCCCTTCCAGCCGAACTCCGGCGTGTTCGTCTTGCCAACGATGATCGCGCCCGCGCCGAGCAGATTGTCGACAATCGGGTGGTTCTCCTCCGGCACGAAGTGCTCGTACAAGAGCGAGCCGCGCGTCGTGCGGATACCCGCCGTGTACGTCAGGTCCTTGATGCCAACGGGGATGCCGTGCAGCGGGCCGAGCGGGTCGCCGCGCATCACTGCCGCCTCCGCCGCCCGTGCCGCCCGCCGCGCCCCCGCATCCGTGACGGTGATGTACGCGCGCAACTGCGGGTTGAGCGCGGCGATCCGCGCGAGCACCGCGTCCACAAGTTCAACGGGCGAAAGCCGCCGGTCGCGGATCGCGGCGGCCAGTTCGGTCGCGGGCGTGAAGCAGAGCGCGTCGGCAGCATCGGGCACGAGTTTCTCCTTGTCGATCGTTCGTCGGCTATGGGCACAGTATAAGGCACAGTGAGGGTTGGGGGAGGGCCTAACCCCCCGGCCCCCTTCCCGGGGCGGGAAGGGGGAGGGGAGAGAAGAATAAAGGGGCAGGGGCAGAGGGCTTGTTCGCAACGAATCGGGCACGATATCCGACGCGAGTCACCCCTTCCCGCCTCGGGACGAGGCCGGGGTATAGGCCAATCCCGACGTGATTACCACGACCACCGTCCGCGTCGCCGAACGCGTCCGGGGGCCATGTTTAACCGGGGATAGCTACAGAGACGCAGAGGACACAGAGGGGAAAGAGGGGGAAGGATTTCATTTCATCTCTCCTCTTTTTCTCTGGTCGCTCTTCCCATCTCTGTGCTCTCTGTGCCTATCCCCGGTGGGGAGGGTAGCGCCCGCAGTCGAAAACGGTATCTTCGCGCAAGGTGGCACCCGTCTTGCAGTAGGTATCGTGTGGCGGCACGGAAAACAGCGCGCCGCGAATCGTCGCAGAGCATAGTGAAAGGAGCCTCACAGACCATGGCCAATGTTGAGAAAACAATCGAGATCGACGCGCCCGCCGAGCGGCTGTACGCGATCTGGACGAACCCGCAGATGTTCCCGCGCTTCATGGAGAACATCGAAGAAGTGAGCACCATCGGACCGAACAAGACCCACTGGAAGATGCAAGGCCCGCTCGGCAAGACGCTGGAGTGGGACGCGATCACGACCGAGCAGGTGCCGAACAGCATCGTCGCGTGGAAGTCCGTCGAAGGCTCCGGCAACCTCGAGAACGAGGGCCGCGTGACCCTCAAGCCCCTCGGCCCGAACAAGACCGAGGCGACCGTCTCGCTCGGCTATTCCGACCCGCCCGGCGGCAAGGTCGGTGAGGTCGTCACCAAGGTCGTCGCCGACCCGCAGCGCCGCCTCACCTCCGACCTCGAGCGGCTGAAGAAGCTCGCCGAGGGCAAGGACCCGAACGCGGACTGACCGGGGCAGTCGGCAGTAGACGGCAGACAGTAGACAGAAAATGCACACACAGGCGTCGTGACGATGCCTGTGTGTTTGCTGTCAGGATGGCTTCGGTGCTACGCTCTCGGGGTTCAGGAGGAGCGACGATGACGGAACCGGGGCGGCCGCAATTCTCCCGTCTCTTCACGCACGCGGAGGCGACCGCGCTCCTGCCCGCGTTGCGCCCGCGCCTCCGGCATCTCGCCGCAATGAAGCGGCAACTCGATGTCGTGCAGGGGGAATTCGATGGCATTCAGGATCACGCGCGCGTGAACGGCCACGCCAGGCGGGCGCAGGAATTGGAGGCGGAGTTGCGTGCCCTCCTGCATGACATGAACGCGGAGATCGCCGCCATCACCGCGCTCGGCGTCGCGGTCAAGGACCTCATGGTCGGCCTCGTGGACTTCCCCAGCACGCGCGATGGGCGCACCGTCTATCTCTGCTGGCGCATGGACGAGCCGACCATCACCGCGTGGCACGAACTGGACGGCGGCTACGTGGGCCGCGAGCCGCTCTAGCGCGCCCGAATCAGCCGCCCCGCCATTCCCCCCAACGCGCACTCCACAGCAATGATGCTCATCGGCGCAGGCGCATCCCCTGACCGGAGAGGACCGCATCGAGTTCGGCGCGGGAGACGACGCAGAAGTCGCCGGGGACGGTGTGCTTCAGCGCGGCCATCGCGTCGCCCATCGCGACGGCCCGCTCCTCGTCGTCGGTCGTCAGCAGGCCGTGGAGGAAGCCCGCGCCGTAGGCGTCGCCCGCGCCGATCGGGTCGAGCGGCTGGAACTCCGCGCCGGGGCTGACGAAGACGCCGCGCTCCGTCGCCACGACGCTGCGCCGCGCCTGCAGCCCGCTCGCCGCGTTGCCGCGCCGCTTGCCGACGCTCGCGACGGGCACGCCGAACTCCTCCCGCAGCCAGCGCGCCAACTCCACCGGTTTGCCCGTCGCGCCGAAGATGATCTTCATGTCGCTGCTGCCGGTGAGGATGACATCGACCTGCGGGAGCAACTCGCGGAAGCAGATCGCCGCTTCCTCCGGCGTCCAGAGTTTCGCGCGGTAGTTGAGGTCGCACGAGACGGCGCACCCGGCCTCCTTCGCCGCCGCGACCGCCGCGAAGGTCATCGCGCGGCAACTCTCGGAGAGGGCGGGCGTGATCCCCGTGATGTGCAGGAGGCGCGTCTGGCGGAGGAGCGCGGGCCAGTCCCAGTCCTCCGGGGCCATCGTGGACGCGGCGGAGCCTTTCCGGTCGTAGACGATCTCGCCCGCGCGCGGCGCCGCGCCGGACTCGAGGAAGAAGAGGCCGAGGCGCGAGGTCGCGGCGTCCGTCCAGATGATGTGACTCGTGTCCACGCCATGGATGCGCGCCTGGTTGCCGAGGATGTGGCCGAGCGACGTATCGGGCAACTTCGAGAGCCACGCCGTGCGCGACCCGATCCGGCTCATCCCGACGACGAGGTTCAACTCCGCGCCGCCAACCGCGATGTCGAGCGCCTGCGACTGCTCGATCCGCAGCCCGTTCGGCGGCGTGAAGCGCAGCATCGCCTCCCCGACGCCGATGCAGTCGTACGCCCGTCCCTCCGCCGGTGGGAGCAGCGGCGCGCTTCGCATCGTCGGCGCAGATTCATCCGTCGTGCCCATATCCGTCACATCGTCCCGCTCACCCTGCTCGTCCTGCACGCATCTCCTCCTTCGATCCCGGCCCTTTGTTCGTCGTGAAACGGTAGCATAGTGTCCGATTATTAACCACAGAGGCACAGAGGGCATAAAGAAGACAAGAGAAGGGAGAAGAGGACAGACGCCTCTTTCTCCCTTCTCTCTTGTGGGTTGTGTCCGCGAAGTTCTGTAGATTCCTCCACGCGGATCAGCCAAGCAAGATTAGGGAACCCTCCTTTCTCTAAACTGAGCAGCGGTTGCTTCTTGATCGCCAGCCCGTCGAGTAGTTCCA
>JAABUS010000643.1_pt1 | contig 86058 bp, 62 predicted proteins | sample 5560161 | NCBI WGS metagenome assembly JAABUS01 (sample SAMN10711885, study PRJNA513376) | rock metagenome | isolation source: Antarctica rocks | place: Antarctica: Victoria Land, Trio Nunatak nord | collected 2016-01-04
GGCACTCCGGTTCGACGACTACGTTCAGATAATGGAGGTGAGTATGCTGATCATCAAACCATTGAATTGCTCAAAGAGCATGGGGTAAAATGGGAGCCGACGGCACCATATAACCCGAGTCAAAATGGGGTTGCAGAGCGATGTTTTCGCACCCTTTTTGAACGAACTCGCGCTATACTGACTAGCGCCAAATTGCCGATAAGGCTATGGGGGGAGGCGATAATGACCGTCACCTACCTTAAAAACAGAAGTCCTACCACTGCGTTGGACCATATAACTCCCTATGAGGCATGGCATGGCAAGAAGCCTGACCTTAGCCATCTACATACGTTTGGATGCATAGCCTACCATCATGTGGAGGGAGCTCGCCGAAAACTCGATGACAAGAGCTTAAAATGTCATTTCTTGGGCTACGAGGGAGCCAATCAGTTCCGCTTGTGGAACGGGAGGAAGGTACTAATATCTAGTCACGTTCAATGGGACGAGGTAGTCACCGAAGCCGGGGGGTATGAAGACCTTGCGGTACTAAGCTTCGATGATCAAACCGACGAGGCACCTTCCCCGATAAAAACCACTGAAAATGCGGAGATCGCGAAAATTGCCGACGATCACCAAACAAGAACTACTCCGGAACATACAACCGGACCAGCAATATCAGCCGCTTCACAGAGAGCTAGAAACAGGCCACTAGAACTAGAATCAAGCGAGCCAGATGACTCAAGCGATTCTGATGTTCCTGATGCTCCGAGCGGACGTCCCAAACGAGCCACCGTCGGACCTGTTGACTACAGAGCACTAAACGACCCCTGGGCCAAAGGTCATAGTCGGGGCTTTGCCAGTAGAGCAAACCGAGTTCAGATTGAATCGGATACTCCACAAACAGTGGAGCAAGCGAGAGCTAGTCCCGACTGGGAACAGTGGAAGCTCGCATTCAGGAGTGAGCTGGATGCTCACACCAAAAATGACACCTTTACCCTGGAGACACCTCCACCAAATCGACGAATACTGCCGACGCGCTGGGTAACTACCATTAAACGAGGACCCACAGGGGAGGTGATCAAATACAAAGCTAGATGGGTGTGTAAGGGGTTCCGTCAGGAGCAGGGAATTGACTATGACGAGACCTTTGCTTCGGTGGTCAGAGCCACGATCATCAAAATGCTTCTAGCATTGGCCGCCAAATATGACTACGAAGCCGAGCAGATGGACGTTGTCACCGCCTTTCTAGAAGCTCACCTAAAAGAAGAGGTCTGGGTGCAGCAACCTCCGGGGTTTGAGCAAAAAGGACCAAATGGGACCTTTTTGGCCTGTCGCCTAAACAAGGCCCTATATGGACTCAAACAAGCACCTCGGGAATGGTACGCAACCCTGAAAATTTACCTCATCTCCATCGGCTACCAAAGGGTAGAAATTGACCATTCAGTGTTCATTCATGACAATGGTATCATTATCGCTATCTATGTGGACGATTTGCTCATTCTAGGACCAACCATATCCGATATCGAAGCTCTCAAGCTGCAATTTGCAGAGCGCTTTCAAATGAAAGACCTTGGCTCAATCGGGTGGTATCTAGGAATGCACATAACTCGTGATAGGGCTGAGCGAATTCTTTGGATTAACCAATCCACATACATTAAGAGAGCCATCGAGCTCCTGGGCATGAGCGATTGCAGCCCCACTAAAACACCAATGCACCATAGGTGCCAGCTCAAGAAGGACGTCTACTGGAAGTCCAAGGAGTGGGTCGAGTACCAAGCTACCCCTGAAGAAATAGGGGGCTACCAATCAATCATCGGAACACTGATGTGGATAGCTTGCCAAACACGACCAGACATAGCCTACGCAGTAGGCAAATGCAGCAGATATGCGACGAATCCTACCCCCGACCATGACCTAGCTGTCAAACAAATCATTCGATACCTGGCCGGTACTGCTGAGCTGGGGCTTCGATATGGACCTTCCAGAGTAGAGGGAGTTGGGGGAGCTGAATTCTTTGGATATACCGATTCAGCCCATGCGGATTGCTTGGATTCCCGAAGGTCCACCTCCGGCTACATGTTTTTCCTATGGAATGGACCAATTAGCTGGAGCTCCAAACGTCAGCAATGCGTTAGTACGTCATCTGCTGAAGCTGAATACGTAGGCGAATGTAATGCAGCCAAGGAATTGACCTTCCTGGTCCAAGCATTGAAAGAGGTGGGATATGGTGGTTCGGATACGAATCCAACTACCATTTTGGCTGACAATCAAGCGGCTATTAAAATGGGTAGCAATCCCGTCAATCACCCCTGGGCTAAGCACATTGATACGTCGTATCACTATGTCCGGAACAAGGTAGAAGAGGGAGCAATTAGGTTGGAGTACATATCCACCGATCAAATGGTGGCCGACGGCCTCACCAAGCCCCTGGAGTCAGGCAAATTCCTGACGTCCAGGTCAGTCATGGGACTAGCTTCAAGGGTTGAAGCTACCCCCGCCGGGCATGGCGCCGGCGAGTAAAAGAGCATGGATATACAGTCAGTAGAAGGTCTGGATAGCTTCGTATAGAGCTTCAATTCCTAAGAGGGAGTGTTGGAAATAGGGAACAGTACGAAACAGGGAACAGTACTGTTACCCATGTGGTTAGTAATCTTCGCATTTATCCGAAGCTAGTAAATAAGTATTTATCCTTCGCTCACTTCTTTCCTTCATCCATATGCTCTACCAAAGATATATACTCCTACTAGATAGTCAATATATGCACATATTCGCTCTGACCCTCATATACCAACAAAAAGTCATCTTGAAGAGGTGCATGATGAGCCGGCTTTATATACATGTATATGACTCAAGATACTACCAAAACCTTCACTTAGCCTCCGAGTCAACAAGCTAATTCACAAAACCCATTGTGTAACAAGGGCGGCACAAATGCAGAGTCCGACACCCAGAACCACGCCCCGATTGGTGCCCTGCTTGACCGCTCCTACATGCACTCCTATCCACGACATAGCCCGGGTGGACCGCGTAGTGGCCGGCAGGGGTCTCGGGGGTGGTGGATTCAAGGCGTTTCGACCTTATATATGGGCAATTTTCAAATGTAATGAGACAGTGGAATCTGAGGTCGATTCTGAGCTTCCAAAAGAGATGTTCAGATTTTAATTAATCCCGGGAGTCGGGTGAGAAGGCATATCAAATTTGGTGCTGTCGAGGCGCAAAATAATGTATCTCCCATGGTGTCTCTTGGTATCCGAGGTCCGGCTGACTGAGCTAGACTGGCCGCGTCGGGTCGGGTACTCGACCCGAATCGAGTCGAATCCGAAATGTGGATCCAAGGACTCGGGTCGAATCCTATTATTGGATTCGAGGATTCGACCCGAATACTCGACCCAAATTACTAAATTAGGCAGGTAAACACCCCTTGATTAAGCGAGTTTATCTGATGCTTTTCGATGATGGGAGGCCTTGAGATATACATACGTTTAGGCCTGTATACTACCAAATTCCATATATCTTTTTGCCTCTCTCTCTAGACATTGATAATTCGAAACATATCTTTTCAAAGCTCTAATTCGAGCTCTAAATAAATTGTGTGAACGACAAATTCAAGCATCGTTCAACTCAAGGACCCGGAATTAGGACTGCAACTAGATACTCATTGTAATAGATCTCATCGCGACATATGCTGCGAAACAGACCACTAGAGGTCAACATACAAGTACACTCGACCTCACAAATAGATGAGTAGATAATTGTGTGCAATGTACTACCTCCTCGAAGGGTTATATGTTAGCGTGACAGGGATTATTCTGCCCAGCTCTTATTAAAAAACCCTTGTCACGCTAACATATATTCTTCAAGAAGGTAGTACATGTAGGATTTTCGACTTCCAAGAATAATCGCGCGAGGGTAATGCGTTGAATTTGGTGGCGCATGACTAGTAGCGCTATGTACCTCCCAAAAGAACGTCCAAGGGTAATACTACCTCCCCGAAGGATTATATATTAGCGTGACAGGGATTATTCTGCTCAGCTCTCACCAAAATAACCCTTCTCACGCTAACGTATAATCCTTCGAGAAGATAGTACATGTAGGATTTTCGACTTCTAGGGATAATCACGCGAGGATAATACGTTGTGTTTAATAATGCATAAATAGTAGCGTCATGTATCTTTCGAAATAGACGTCCAAGAGTAATACTATCTTCTTGGTGATCAAAATAAACGATACTCAAAAAGTATTAAAATTCCTTTACAACTCTTTAGCCACAAGTTCTACAATAAAATTCTTGATAGAGAATTTACTCAATTTATTTCAAAAAATCATTTTGTTACCAAGTATTTGATTACATAGTTATTCGTTGGTAAGATACAAGAATTCGTGATCGTATTTAAGAAGTCTCGCTTAAATTGATTACTAGAAGCTATCTTCTCGAAGAATTATATGTTAGCGTGACAAGGATAATTCTGTCTAGCTCTCACCAAAATAATTCCTGTCACGCTAACATATAATTCTCCAAGGAGATAGTACGTTATAGCGTCGGCCCGTTGGGTATAGGGGTCGTTTTTAGGTCCCGCTTGGGTATGGGAGCAAATAACCGAACCGACAAATAGTCGGTAGCGTGGTATTTGGAGGGACCCCACGGTTAGGGCCGGGCGTGCCGGGCACGCACCATATTGACACCACGGGGAGGACCATTCAAGCTTCCGCCGCTTGACTACCATTAGGATTGGTACGAATATAAGCAAATTCGACACGTCCAACAACTCGCTATGAGTAAAAACAAAGATGACTAATCGAAATAAGGTTTCTCTCAGACCCGTGAGCTAATCGAGATCTGCCTAGCTTCCATGGAATCATCGAAGGAAAATTGCACCGATACAAGGAAAAGTTGCCAACGAGATATATACTGATAGGTACCACCAATCACGCACTAAAGTCCAGCACTAAAACGCCAGCTAGCGACCCGTGGCTTCGATGCAAGTTGTTCCTTCTCGAAGAGGTCGATGGTCGGCGATCTACAACCTACAGGTGGCATCCACAAGCGGGTGGATAGTGCCCAGAAAGCGTGACGTGATCTACGCAGTTCTTTATATCAAAACAATCCCTGTTCACTATTCTTGCAAGTAGCGGACAGCATCCACTCGCTATGGATGCTATCTATAGAGGATATGTTTATAATGTATCGATTATAGTATGCGCTTGTTTATAATGCATCACCACCCTAATGCAGGCGATAATATATTATAAATAGCACTATCTACGCCTCGTTACCTTGCATTTTATTCTCTATCTCGTGAATTGTTATTGTCGCTTCTTTGTCTTTTGCAATCGCTCTTTTCGCAATAGTTCTTTTCGCAATTGTCGTCGTTGTCGCCTCGCGAAAGCATCTTCTTATCTATTATTCTTGATTTTTCTAGTAGAAATTTATTATATGCTCTAGGAAGATCTTGCGATACTAATAGAATCTTATGTTGTAATTTTCTTTGTCGCAATAAAAACAACTTTAGGTAGAGCTTTTGCAAACAAAATTAAATTGTCTTTTCAAAAAATTTCTATTAAATTTTGTTGTCTTAAATCGCTTTATTTGTTATCGATTTTTTTGCATATATGTTTTAGACAACAATAGAGTATTATTTGTAATCAAATTGTTAATTCTAATAGATTTAATAATTTGTTTATGTGCAAGTTGCTACTTTTTTTGTTTTGAAAGTTATAAAATATATATTAAGTAGTTGCAAAAAGTTATATTTATTAAGACAAGATCGTAATTGTATAGTAGTTGTATATTTTATTATTGTTTGCAATTGCAATAATTAGTGTTATAATGTTAGATTAGCAATTCGTCAACTACATTCGTCGATTAAACAATTCTTCGTTCTAATCTCGCTTAGTCTTTTGAGTTCGATCTTAATTAAATTTGGGCCAAACTAGATTAGATCTAAATTAACTCTTGCTAGATATTAAATCTACAATCTTATATAGTTAGCGTTGTTTTATTTTTATTTTTTCTCTTTTGTTTTTTGTTCTACACATTAAATCTAGTATAGATCTAAGTTTTATCTAGTTACTAATCTAGATATCTCTTTAATAGAGTTACCAATTCAAATATTTTTTTAATAGAGATTCCAAGTCTAGTTTTTAACATTACGAAAAATCTACACTTTTTGCAACGTTTTCACGCGTTGAAATCTAATCTTCTCGAATATATTAATACTTATTTAACTATTAATTCGATAAAGCACTTTAAACTCTTATCAAAAATCGAGCTTATCGCAAAAAAATTCGTTCGACAAATTACTCAAAATTAAATCGAAACTCTACGTTAATTTCGAGAGCTTCAAAATCAAATACAATTTAATATTAATATTATTTTTATCTTGTTTGCTTTAAACTTTTCTTTTGTAAAATTAAATTCGATATCTATAATTGCAATTGCGCAAATTGTCGCTTAAACTATAAGTAATTAATCTATTTTTGTTATACAATTTCTATTGTTTTTTACAAATATTATTGCTTTTGTTGTTTTTAAATTTAAGAAGCTCTTCGATATATTACAATACAAAAAAGACAAAAATTAGTTAAATATATAGAAACAAAATCTTATACAACGTATAAATATAAATTATAATTAATATTTTATCAATTAAGTTAAAATCGTCTATGCGAAATTACAACTTATTATAAATAAAAAAAATTATAATTTTATAAATTAATATCGAATTAATAGTCTTTATATTATTGTTTTTTTCGACAAATAACGTCGAAATTTACGTTATTACTATAACAATCTTTTTGAATCAAAAAATATATATTTGTATTTTCGCAAAATTCTAAAACAAGACTCTATTAATTTTGTTAAATATTATTATTTTTTTTTATTAAAAAAAAGAACATTCTTAAATAAAGAACACTTTATTAATTAATTGTATAAAACGTAACGTTAATTATTCTACTTAAGTTGCTATTTAGACTAATTGTTTTTCGAGTTTTGATTCTAACTTTTAGAATCGACCCAACTTTTGGCGCCAAGAATTCGGGTTTCGGTTCCAAAACAATTAGTCTATTGCTATTATATTTTAACAAACTTTTAATAACAAACAATTATTTATTTTTTAACAATAGATTTAAGCTTTTATTAAGATTAATAAAAAAAATTAATAATTTAAATATTGTTAATCTTATATTGTTACAATCGTTATTGCTCTTGTTAAATTAAAAAACAATTTTATTTTAATTAGCAATCTATTAAAATTTCGCGTTATTCTTTTCGTTTTTGTTATTTTATTTGTGTCGACAATTTTTGTAGTATTTAACAAGTTAATAAATTTGAGCTTTGTTATTGCTATTGTTTAAGATAAATTTTTAATTATTTTAGAAATTAAAAAAATTTGCAATAAATAAAAGTTATACTATTATTATAAGTTGCAACATTTGAATAAAATCGCAAAAAAATACTTTAATAAGAAATTTTTCTCTTTTTGCTTTGTCGATTTAAATAATATTTTTAATATTGACAAAAATATTTTGTTATTAGCGAGAAAAATTTAATTTTTGAGCAAAGTCGTATTCGAAAATCAATTTATATATTTTTTTGTTTTTTAGTTTTTTTGTTTTTATTTTCTTTTTAATTTTATAAGAGATTTTCGATTAAAATAATTTTGAAACTTTTTGAATTTAATTTTACATTTAAAAATAGTTATATAATAGTTTTCTTCGTTTTACGTCAAGCTTAATTTCGAATTTCTATTATAGCTTTAATTAATAATAAAATTTTAACTTATATTTTTATTAATAAATCTTTCGCGCAACAATATAATTTTTTTTTTTTTAATTAATTTACTTTCGCAAACTTCGAGATTTTATTAATTAAACAATCTTAACAAACAATATTATTTATATCGTCGAAATTATTATAACTTTTGACAATTATATTAAGAGACTATTTCTTTATATTATTAAACTTAATTAGTACTTTATTGTTATAAATTTATTATAATTTCGTTGTTATTTTATCGACGCAAACTTTAATTATAATATTTTTATTATATTTTCTCTCTTTTATCTTAAATATTATTGTTAATTGTTCGTCAAAATCTATAATACTATTTAAGAAAAAAAAGAATTTTTATCTTCTAAAAAATTTCAAAACATATAGAAGCTTTAAAATTAAAATATTTTCGTTATTATTTTTAATAATTAAATTTCTTTATCTAGTTTAAATTTGTTTTGTTAAAAGATATTTAATATTTTAATCTTTTATAAAAAGCAATTCGTTTGCAAAAAGCAATTTAATTTTGTTTTTTAAAAGCAATTTAGTTTCGCTCTTAAGAAGCAATTTATTTGTAAAAAACAATTTAATTTTGCTTTTTAAAAACAATTTAATCTTGTTTACAAAAAATAATCTATTTATTTCGATTTTAAGTTTTGTCTTGTTTTATTTAGTTTAAAGCAAAAAGTTTCTAGTTATATTTTTTAAATTATTTAGAAAAAATACTTTTCGAAAATCAAATATCGAAGTCTCTTGTTTTTCAAAATTTTTATCGAATAATATGCGAAACAAGTTAAGCAATTTTTTATATAATTTAACGTAGTTAAGTTAAAAACTTGTAAATTTAATTGTGTTGTTTGCGCAAAAAATGTTAAAATTTTTAATATTATTTTTCGAAAAATAGATATTTTTTTAAATCTAGTCGAGAACTTGTTCAAATCTAAATTAAATTTCGTTTAGATTTTTAATTTATTAAATTTCTTAAAACTATTGTTGTTTTATAGAAATATCAAGATTAATACTTATAATCGAAATTATTGTTTAGCACTTTATTAAATAGAAAAGAAACTTTATTTAATAGCTTTTACTACTTAAGAAAATCTAGAACATTATTAACAAAACAAAAATATCAATTTAGTTACAATTTTATCTTTTAGATATTTCAAGTTTCTTAATATTTTCTCTAAAAAAAAGATAAACATTTTGTCTCTTTATTGTTCTTACAATTACGCTATTTATTTTAAAGAAAATATCTAGCTTTTAGTCTTTGCTTTGTACAATATAAATTATAATAAAACTTTAAAACTTTGTCGCTATTTAAACAAGAATTTTAGCAAAAAATTTATTCGAGTTAGTTGCTTTTAAATAGCAATTTTTGTTCTTTTTATTAAGAAATTCGAAAATAAATTTAGATTTTGCGTAAATTATAAAGATTTAAACGCTATTATAGTTAAAAATCAATATTTTTTGTCTTTAATTTTCGAGACGTTAAATTGTTTTAATCGAGTTAAAATCTTTATTAAACTAAATATTATTTTAGCGTTTAATTAATTACGTATTTGAAAAAAAAAAAAAACTCTTATTGTTTTTCGCATTTGTTTTAAATTCTTCGAATATCTTATTATGCTTTTCGATTTATATAATAAATTTGTTTTGTTTTAAAAATATATTAACAAAAATTTTCGAAATTTTTTAGATAAATTTTATATTACTTATTTAAATAATATTTTAATCTATAATAATAATAAATTAAAATACAAAATTTATATTAAACTTATTTTTTAAAAGTTGCGCAAAGTAAATTTATAAATAAATATAATTCAATGCGAGTTTTATGTTACTTAAGTCTTGTATTTAAAATTAATAATTATTATTAAAAAAAATAAGATAAATTTAGCAAAAATAGATATTATTGTTAATTAATTTATTTTAATTAACATTAAAAATATTTAAAGCTTTCTAAAATTTGCAAATTTCTATAAAAAATTTATCTACAATTATAATAAAATAGCTATCTTATTAATTTATTTAATTAAAAAGAATTAATTTTTTGTTTAATTTAAAAAATGTTAATTAGTATTTATTATTTTGAAGAAAGTCTTTATTTTTGATATAGTGCTTTGTTACTACAATTTAAATTACAAAATTGTAATAAAAATCGATACTTCAAACTATATATTTGAAGATATTTTTTTTTAATATAATAAAAAGAGAGTTCTTTATTTAGTTGTTTACTTTTTTAAGAAACACAATTTAGTCGAATGTAATTATAAAATTTATAGTAAAAACTTATAATTATTGTTCGCACATTCGAAAAATAGCGTTTCGAATTTAAAAGCTTAATTTATTTAATTAAAATAATTATAAATTATAATTTTTTTAAGTATTTTATATTAATTAAGCAATTAACTTGTTATTAAATTTAATAAAGCAAATTTTTGTTTCAATTCAACTATCGAATTACGTATTGTTTTGACAAAATTAACGAAAAATTAAACGTTTTTATATGTTGCTCAAAAAATCTTTTTAAGAAAAAAAATACTTTCGATTTTTAACATTTGTATCAATATTAGACAATCTTAAAAATCTATATTTTAAATTTTAAAATTGTTGAAAATCTTTAATATTAAGCTATTATTTTAAATTCTATTTAGTTATATTTTTTTTTAGTTATTTTAACTTTTTTTGTTACATTAGTTTCGATAAAGCTAGATATAAAAGAGTTCGACATTAATAATATCGAATTTTAGTTAAATCAAGAAATTTTAAATTTTAATAAAAATTTAGAAGACACTCTTTTTCAAATTTTATAAAATTAAGTCGAAATTAACAATTAATTCGCATCTTAAGTATTCGAAGCGCTTCGCAATAAAGTACGTTATTACAATAGAATTTCTTTAATTAAATATAAAGAACGTTTTAACTTCTTGTACTTTTAAGAAAAAAAGTATATTTTTAATTTGAATTGTCTTTGTCTTTGCGTAATTTAGCTTGCTTATAATAGTATTATTAATAATTATTTAAAAAGAACAAAATACTACAAATTAATTAATTAAGATTATTAATAATTTAATATCTATAAATATATTTAGCGCTTTATATAAAACTATTATATATATATTTGTTTTAAGTTTTTTAAACAAAAAATGCAAAAATAATTGCATTTTTTTTTTGTTTTTAAACGTTATTAACGTAATATTTTTATAAATTACGTAAATTCTTTATTGTCTAATATCTTTATAAATATTACGTATAAATACGTTTTTGTTTTTGTTAATTGTTTTATCAAAATAAAATATTTAGTTTTAATTACTTCTATAGAAATAAAAAAAGCAATTAACTATTTTTACGCTTATGTTTAAAAACATTACAAACTATTTAAGTTTTTCGTATTTAATTAAAACACACAATTTATTTTTAATATTTAAAAATATCTTTGTTAAATGCTAAAGATTAACGTCAAGTTATCTATCGCATATTATTTTAAAACTAATAATTAAATTAAACAAATTAATATTGTTATAAAACATTATTTTTGTATCTTTGTTAACTATATATAAAACAATTAAATTAAATAGCTTTTAAACATTAAATTTGTCGTTAATAATATTTTTTTGTTTACAACTTTTGTTTCGCTCTTTTTGATCAATTTGAGTCAAAATTTATGTTTAGTTTTTAAGTTTTTAGAACTTTTGTTGTTCGATTTTACAATTTAGATTCAAACTTAGTTAATTAATGTCGAAAGTTTTATTTAAAAAATAAAGAAACTTATTTAGTATTTATGCGATAAAATGTTCGTCGCTTAAACTATTTATAAATTCAATATTAATTGCTTTTGTTGTTTTTCTTTTAAATATTTCGCAAATAACAAAGTTTAACTTAATATTAAAAATTTTAATATTGTTCGTTTTGCAATTAAACTAAACAATCGTTACATTAATTTCTTTAAAATAAAATATATTTTTAAAAGAAATTCTCTAGTTGTCGAGTTCGAATTATTTATATTTATAAAAATTTATTTTGTCTTTTATACTACTTTTGTTAGTTACATTACTATCGATTCTTTGTTTAAACAATGTTAGAAATCTCGTAAATCTATTGTTGTCAAAAATAACAAAAAATTTTAATATATTAATAGCATTTTGAATTTTAAACGTAATAGACGTTTTAACTTTGTTTTGCTTAAGTACTACATCGACTAAAAAAATTATTTCTCTATTTAAATTTTTTTTAATCTTTTGAACAATTGTTAACAAACTTTTGATAAATACTATTTAGTTAACTTTATTGTTAAAAGATTATATATAGTATCTTGCGTCGTTTTTAACTATTAATATCAAAAAAAATAGATAGTGTTTTCAATTTTGCTCAAATCTTGTTTCGATCTTATTTAGATAACAAAGATTTTTTTATTTTGTCTTAATAGTGTTTCGTTATTTCAAATGCGTTAAACTCTAACTAAGTTAATTAAATCTCGTTTAAATCTCGCCCAAATCTTATTTAGATAACAAAGATTTTTTTCTTTTGTTTCGATAATATTTTGTTATTTCAAACGCGTTTAATGTTGACTAAGATAATTTAATTTCGTTCAAATTTTGTTTAGATAATAGAGATCTTCTCGCTTTATTTTATTTGATTCAATAAATTTAAATATTAAGTCTCACTCAAATTTTATCTAGATAGCAAAGATTTTTTTGTTTTGTTTCGATAGTATTTTGTTATTTCAAATGCGTTTAGTTCTAACTTAATTAGTTTAATTTTGCTCAATCTTGTTTAAATCTTGCTCAAATAATAGAAATTTTATTTTTTTATTTTGTTTAATTTATTAAATTTAGATATTTTGTCTCGTCTTTGTTGTTTTTTGTTTTAACTTGATTCAATAAATTCGAATATCTTGTCTTTTTTTTATTTTGTTTCGTCTTTATTTGATTCAATAAATCTAGTTATTTCGTCTTGTTTTATTTTGCTTCTCGAAATTTTTTCGACTCTTAATTCTTTAGTTCTTCGATAGTTTGTTATATTGTTTTGATTGTCTCGCAAAAGCTTTGTTTTGTAGAGAGAAACTATTGTTATAATATTAAATTAGTAGTTCGTTAATTACGTTCGTCGATTGAAAAAATTTTCGTTTCAATTTCGCTTAATTTTTTGAATTTAATTTTGATCAAATTTGAATTAAACTAGATTAAATTTAAATTAATTCTTGCTAGATATAAAGTTTGCAATCTTATATAATTAGTGTTGTTCTATTTCTCTCTTTTCTCTTTTGTCTTTCGTTTTGTATATTAAATCTAGTATAGATCTAAGTTCTACCTAGTTACTAATCTAGATACCTCTTTGATAGAGTTACCAATCTAGATATCTCTTTGATAGAGGTTCCGAGCCTAGTCCCTAACAATTAGAGTAGCAATTATTAGAATTAAAGAAGCAAATATAGATTCTACAATTGTTATTGCTATACTATAAATTTGTAATATAATCTTTTACTTAATTTGAATAATTAACAATTATCTTAATACTATATTAACAATCAAAGATTTAATTTTGCTTTAGAAGATTTTCGACAAAAGATATAAAGAAGCTCTTAATATTATTTATTGTACAAAATTCTTAAGTCTTTTAATATCGCTTGCGTTTTTGTTTCGCAACTATATATTACAAATTGTTTAATATCTAAATAAGAAAAAGACATCTAATATTGCGCAATTAGAAATTGTTTAATTTTGCAATACTAAAGAAGATATAATTGTATTAACAATTAGAAAAATCTTGTTTAACAAATTTATTAAAGAGAAAGCTTAATAAATAGATCTTCGCAATCTAATATAATAGATTATATGTTAATAAATGCAATTGTTTGCGAAATATAGTTAATAGAACAAAAAACAAACAATTGTTAATATTAATGTAGATTAAAAGTAATAAAAGAGATTTGCAAAAAAAGATAGTTTTTGCAAAAACTTTGGAAATTAACAATAAACAAAGATTTGTTTATGCAATTAATATTAGTTAATTCTCGATTTGTATATTATAATATAGACTAAGATTATATAATAATTAAAAACAACTTTTTAATAGCAAATTATGCAACACTATTATCAAAAATCTTTCTTCGAGCGACGCTAAGAAAAAAACAGCAATTCTTGTATAAAAAGATAGAAATTTATTTCGAAAAAATATTAACTTATAGAATTATTCTTTTTAAGTATCTCTTTTATATTTTTATTTATTGTTGTATCGATATTTGTATACGTTAATTGCTTTACTATTTTTGCGCACTTTTTATCGAATTTCTTTTTTATATTTCTAGCTAAATGCTAGATGCAAAAAGCACAAAAAGCAATAGAAAATATATTATTAATAGTTTTGCATTCTTTAATACAATCGAAAATAATAGTTAAACAATACTAATTCTTATATATATAAGATTGATTAAACTTCAAATAAACTTTATTCAATTGTTAAAAAAACTATTATTAAATATTTTTAGTTTTAAATTTTACTAAAGCTTAGTATAGCAAAAAGCAATAATTGTTGCTATTACAATTAGTTCTTGCAAACAAAATTGTAAATATAGCAAAGCAATTTCTAATATAGATTCTATCGATTGCAATAAACAATAGAATAAATTGATTTTAATAAACTTTAATTCTAGAACTAATAAATATATAATAAAAGTATTGTTTATTTTTATTGTTAATATAGTAGATCTTTGTTATTGTTTAATTTAATTTATCGAAAAACACAAATTTTAGTACGCAACAATAATAGTTTTCGATTTGTTTAAAGTTGTTATTTATTCGCGTTGTTTAAGTTTCGATAATTTCGACTTTTGCTCTAAATATTGTTTGTTTTTAAACAAATATATTAAATTGTTGTTACAACTAATTTTGCATTGCAATAACAAATATTAGAATAGTTATGTTTATAATTCTTGAAATAGTGTTAACAAGTTAAACTTGTAAAAAAGATAATCTATCTTTAACAAAATTAACTTTTAAGACAAGTATATTAATTAATTATCTTAGTAACGCAAGCTTTGTTCTAATAACTAACGTAACGTATATTTATAGCAACCAAACAAATTGTAGTATTTCTATATTTAAAATGCATTTGTATGCAATTAAAAAAAGTTACTTAAAGTATTTATTTCTTGCGAACAAATATATCGACAACAATATTTTTAAAATAGTTAAAATCGAAAACTTCTAATTAATTTAAATAAAATTTAAAGAAATAATCTCGCAAACAAATAATAAAATTGTGCGAGATATATTGCAAAAGACAATAAATTAAGAACTATAAAAATTAAGATACAAGCAATTTAAATAGACTTTTTAAAAACTTTTTCGAAAGCTTCTTTAATAAGTTTTGTTTGTTTAAATTAAGATGTTTCGAGATATTAATTAAAGCTAAATTAGAGCTTTGTAACAATCTATTTAAACACAAATTTAATTCCAAGAAGATTTTAAAAAAGATCTTTTATTACTATTTTTGCGCATCGATTTTATCTTTATTTTATTACTACTATTAACTCAAAATTTAAAGATAATATCTATATATATTACTAAAAGTTATTGTGCGTTGTTTCGATTGTTTTTGATTGCGAAATACAATAGACAAGATCGTTGTCGCAAAATCAATAGATTAATAGAGCGCAAAATTTGTCAATTGTCTTAATATCTATATTGTTAGACTCTTAATTAAGTATTCGAGCAACAAAATTAGTAGATCTACATCTACTAATATAGTTGGCAATAGTACTATTAATTAGACTTGCAAACAATACAATTTGAAGCAATTAATACAATTATAGCTATTGTTTTTGCAATTGTAGCAATCGAAGCAATAAGAATAGGCGATAGCGATCTAGGCAATAAGAATAGATCGCAAGCGAGATACAATATTTTGATTATTAGCTATAGATAAGTAACTATAGATAGTGTTGTTTATAATGCATTATCGTCTACATTAGAGTAGTAATGCATTATAAATAAGCGCATACTATAATCGATGCATTATAAACATATCCTTCTATCTATACTACTAGCAGATGTTCACGCCTTTCTCCTAGTTGGATCACATGCATTAGCCTTTCTGCGGTCATCCTTTCCTAGGGCCGGACCGATGCTTCCTCGCTGCTGCCCGCTTTATAGTAATCAGTAGATACTGCTTGATTGATCGGTTAGGTTGATCTCGTCTCTTGGCGGAAACGGCCTACCGCGTATGAAGCCAATTGGTCTTGACACTCTTACGAAAGGGTTGATGTGCACAGTATAGTTGGGTCAAAGTAATCGAATAGCTAATGCAAGCATAATCAATCCTGCTTGTAAATTCAAAAACATCGATCACGAACAGCTTATCTGCAAGGCATCTACATCCGTGAATAAGCTATCTGGTACTGAAAGACCATGATGACGAATGGCTTGCATGGATTGACATCCCCCTCATGCGTGTCCCTCAATTGATTCCCCAAGCAAAAACCCTCGCATATCTTAGGTAGGAGGGTCTACCCACGTGCTTCCCACTAAGCTTCGTGTAGATACACAACATATATCTACGTGGGTTAAGACCCCCCTTTTCATCCCCTTCCATCATCTTCGCCCTAACAAAATACCTAGCATCAATAATCCAAAACATTTGCCAAAAATCCAAGCATAGCGACCCAAATGGCAACCAAACTCCTCCTAGTAAATCTTTGTGCGCTTAGTTAACTTCTTAGATTGTATTGCTTTTATATTAAATAAGCGATTTTTTAATATATTTTAAGATATCGCTTTTGCTATCTTTTTAGAGTTCAAACAACAAATTGATAAAAATATAAAAGTATTGCGATGTAACAAGAAGTTTCGATAAAATAATAAAAAACAAAACAAAAAAGTTTAAAAGAGCAAAGAAAAATAATAAAAAGAAACAAAGAGCAAAGAGTCAAAAGAAACAAAAAAAGAGAACAAAAAAAAGAAAAAAAGAAAATAAAGCGCAAAAAGAAAAAACAAAAAACAAAAAACAAGAGTTTTCTTTAAATAAACTTAACATTAATTTAATTAAATAAATATTTAAGAAGTTAGATTTCAAATTTATTAAAATTTATATTTAAGAAAGAAATTAAATATCTTTTTAAAACTAAGTAAATTGTAGATAAAGCAAATAAATTTTAGATAAATTTACAAGATTAAAGAATTAAATTGTTGTATATTATTTGTTAACTATAGATAAATTAATAGATAAAGCGTCGTATTTACTAAAATTATATAAAAACTAAAATACTTTGTTAATATTTATTTGATTTTCTTTATTTTTATTAACAAAAGTGCTTATTAAAATAAAATTGCGTCTTTAAGAACGTTGTTAATCAAATATCTTTAAACTTTCAAATTTGCTTTACAAAGCAATTATCTCTAAACTATAAATCTTAATTAATTCTTGTTTGTTGTTAATTTTTAAAGACAAAATTTACTAATATTTAAAAAGTAATTGTTCGACAAATTCGATTATTAATTGTGTTAACAATATTAATTGTAAGTTGTCTTTATAATTAAACAACGTCGATATTATAGATACAAACGTTGCTATTTATTTATTGTCGAATATTTTTTTTGCAATTATTATTAAGAAACTTAAGAGTCTTGCTAGTAATAAAATCGAAATTTGATGTATTGTAAATTGTTAAATTGTTAATCTAAATATATTAGTCAAATAGCTTAACAAAATTACTCTTATATTAAATTGACTTATTAATAAACAAGAATAAGTATATAGTATAACAATTAAGATCTAAGAAATGTTGATAAATAAATATATATAAAAGACTCGATTTATAACAAAAGAGAAAGCAAAAGTTGCTTTAGATAGCAAATATTAATATTAAATTTAAATATTAAAAAAAGCAATTTATAATAAAAAGAATAAAAGCGCACAAATTATTAAAGAAAATTAAAATTGCAATATTAATAACTAAATCTTTCTAACTATAAGTAAAACTTATTTAGTATATCTTACAAAGTATTTTATAAAATATATATATCAAAAGATTTCTACAATAATAGCGCATATTACGTAAGATTAAATTTAATTTTGCAAAGATAAATATAATACTACAAAAGAAATCTAGACAAACAATTAACAAAAATTAAAATTGCTAACAAAAAAAATCGCGAACTTATTGCTTTAAAGAGACTTATTAATATTGTTAAAATTAACAAAGTTTCAAATTAATTTTATTAAGTTAAATAATAAAATTGAATTAAAATTGTTAAGTAACAATGTTAACAAACGTTATTGTATAGATATTGTTGTTATACTTAACAAACAACAACTACAATATTATATAATACTAGAAGTTGTAAAGAATATGTCGAATTTATTGAATACAATATTTAATCAATTAAATGTAATATTTAATATAACAACGAATAACAACTTAATATTGCTTAAAGATATTGTTAAGTTTGTAATTAATATTAACAAAAAAAATAATAAATTAAGTTTAAAAAAAATACTAAGTTGTATTGTTGTCGCAATATTGCTTTAGTTATTCTAAATTAAATTAACAAAAAAATTGATATTAAAATAAAAACAAATTGTTTTAATATACTAACTTATTTAATTAAATTAAACAATCTATTTCTAAAGTATAAACAAAAGAAATAGCTAAACTTGCAATATATTTGTTACGCGCATTTAAAAGATCTCGCGAGTTACTTCGAAATTCAAGTAAAAAGTCTTAAAGTTAACAATTTGCAAACAATTCTTGTAAATTGCTATATATATTGTAGTGTATTTAATGTGTATAAAACAACAAACTCGATTTAATTTAAATAAAGAAATTGCTCTTTTATATCTACAAATAAACTTAAAATCTATATTTATAAGTTTGTTGTTTCTAACTTGCTTTTTTCTTTAACGTCGATCTAGACGCAATACATTGTCGACAAGATTGTTAAAGAAAAAATATAAATTAAATAATACAAATTTGACAATCTTATTATCTTTAATTTCTTTACTTAATTATAAAAAGACGTAAAGATAAATAAAGAATAAAAAGACAATATCGACAACTTAATTAATAAAGAGTTCGAAATATATCTTTATTATTAGACTTAATGCAATGCGCAAAGTAATAAGAGATAATTACAAACTATATATTATAACTTGTTTTAGCAAATTGTTTAATAAAACTTTTGTTATTAAATACTTTATACTTGTTTTTGTTTAAATAAAAATTTATATCTTGTAAGTTATTTATATTACACAAAGTATATAACTCTTGCAAATATAACAATTTTTTTTCGATATATAGATCTAAATATATTTAAGTATTTCGACAATAATTATAAAACAAATATTATACAAAAATTAATTTTGTTCAATAACAAATATATTAACAATTGCACAACTATAATTTCTAATTTTTACAATTAAATTAAGAAATAATAAATTAATATTGTTGTTTATAATATTGTTAGTTACGACAATATTATAAAATTAAATAAAAAATACAATAAGAGTAATATCAAAAAATTCGAAGATTTTATATTAATTTTTTGTTTTTGCAACGTTGTTTGCATTACGATGTTTATTATAGTTTACAATTTTATATCGAACAAAAACAAAACAAAACAAAGAATTGTATTGTTCTAATATTGTAATCTAAGAGCTAATAATCTTATATTAAACAATAAAAAATTAAATAATTAAGCAAACGTTTTGCAAATTTATACAATATACAAAGATTTGCATTTAACTTTATCAAGATAAAGCAATAAATATAAAATTATTTTCTATAAATTTATAGCTTCTATCTAGCTTTATCTTTATAATTCTATTAGTTGTATCTTAATTAATTAAATATTGTAATTTAATTTGTTAGTTTAATTTGTTATAGATTTTATGTTAAGTTTAAATTGTAAAACAATAAATCAAGTAATATTAAAATAGCATTTAACAACATTGCGAAAATTTAAAATAATATAAGTGGAAATCAAAAAAATAAAGAAAATAATTTATTAAAACGTTAATTTCTTTAGACAAAAAAGTTAATTTTAATAATATTTTGTATAGTTATTCTAATTTTTATGCAAACGAAATTGCGCAATATTGTAATTAAGTTTACGCTATTTTATTTATAGTATAATATACTACTTAATTAATTGCTATTAAAAATCGCATTATGCAATTTCTAATAGCAACAAATTATAATAATTGTTGTATCTTTTTGCGTTAATTGTCTAATAGTTGTTAAAACTACAATTAGCAATATTAAGCAATTAGAACAAATATTAGTAATATATATTTATTATTTATTGTATTGCTTATTAGCGATAATTATTGTAATTAACAAAAGATTTATTGTTATTAATAAAGTTTCTAAAATTAATAAAATATTCGAAAAAAAAAAAAATTTAGAGTTTTTAATATATTTTTAGTAACAATTTGATTATTTTTTATCGAAATTTCGAAGATATAGTATTATTTGCATATTTATTGAGCAAACTTTAATAAAAATATATTACATTATAAGAACTATATAATATCTTTTTTATTTCTAGAATAAATATTATTTAAAATTAAGAAAAAACAATTAGTATTTTAACAAATATATATTTTTATTATATAGATAACTACTAAAACAATTATAAATTAATAAAGAACTATTTTTTTTAATCTTATTAAAAATCTAAAAAAGAATATATATAATACGAATATTATTTAGTTAATTGTTATTAATTAAGATTTATATTAGTTAGAGTCTATCTAATTAGCATTTGTTTCTAATTTAATTATTAATTATTATTATATTATACAACTAGTTGTTTTGCTTATTTTGTATTTACAATAATTGTTTTTCTTTTCGTATTAATATGCAAATTTGTCTATAATACTATTAAAATTTATATATATTTTTAAAATCTTTTTAACACAAAATTTAAAGATAAATTTAAACTATATACTATAAATAGTTTATAAATACTTAGAATTTATTCTTAAATTGCTTGTTAAAACTCTAAAATTATTGCAAAAATCTCTATTATTGTTAACAATTAAAAGCTTTTATTAAAAGATTAACAAATTAATATTTTATTTACAATATTATTTTTATTATTTTTGTATCTGTTGTAATTGCGTTTGTCTAAAACAATAATATCTATAAACAAAAAATAATATTCGATATTTATTTTCTTATTATTTGTTATGATTAATTAGTTTTATTAATATTTATTCTTTTATTATTTTAAAACTAGATTAAGTATAAACAAAAATTAAAATATATTTACGCAATTAATTAATAGCTTATTGCAAGTTTAGCTATAAATAAAGTTTATTATTTATAAAACTTGTTTAAAAGATACTAAATTTGTTAATATTTAATATAATTGCTTAACAAAAATTGTTAAAAAAAATTAACAATATAAAATATTTATTAAAATAATAAAGAATTATTAATCTTATTTTATATATAATTACTAGTTATTTATAATTTTAAGTATATTTTAAATTAATAGTATTGTTTACAAGTTCTACAAAAAAATCTTATTAATATATATATATTGTTTTAGATATTGTAAAAAAATAATAATAGAATATTAATTAGTAAATAATTATAATTATAAAGATAATAGAGACTTATTGCAATATATATATGAATTGTACTATATAGTCTAATAGTATATTAAGTAGCTAAGATTCTAAGATTTAAGTAAAAGAGATTACATATATATTGTAGATAGATCGCTAATACTAGTAACAAACATCTTTCAATCTATAGTCTAATATTATCTAGTTACTTAACTACAATAATAATATTAAAGAAACTTCTAATCTTTATTAATTGTTGCAACAATATATTAATTAATTAAGTTAAAATAATAAACAATTAAATATATATTAATTATCTACTTATTAAATCGATTATTTCGAGAATAAATAATATTCTTTTTTGTATTTAATTAAGATATAAATATTGTTTATATCTTATTAACATAAAAGTAACTTACACAATTATAAAATTATTATGAATATTACTTAATTTTCTTTTATTTATTAATTATATAATCTAGATATATTTAATTAAACTTAAATATTTTCTATTATTTATAAATAAATTGTAATATTTTTATTATATTTTAAAGATTATTTTAGAAATAATAATTAAACAACTAAGTTTTAATAAGTTTGCTAATATTTAGATCTTTAATATTGTTAATAATACAAAGCTTTAAAATAATTTTGCTATAAAACAAAAAGATCGAATTAATTTACAAATATATTATAATTTAATATTAATTTTAACTAAAACTAAAAATTTTAACTAGAATTTTTATCTAAACTTTTTAGCAAATTATTACAAATGGTATAATTTAATAATATAATTTATATTTGCGCATTTAATATTATTAAAATATTGTTATAGATTTGTTATTTCTATAAAAGTAGTTTGTTATTATAAAGATACTTTTAAAGATCTTCGCAAATTATAAAAACTTTATAATATTATATATTAGTAACTAAAAATTATAGTTATCGCAAAATATTTAAAAGATATATTTGAAATTATTCGAAAAACTTAATATAGTATAAATAGCTTATATTTTATTTTAATATTAATAGCGTAAAAATTAATTCTAAAAAATACTTTATTGCAATAACAAAGTATTTTATTATTAATTTAAGATATTAAAAGCTAAGTATTATATTTGATATTTAATATAATTTTGTTATATAAATAATAAAAGTTGTTATTAATATTGTAAAATAAATTTATAATTCTTTGTTAATTAATATTATTAAAATTATTAATAATAAAGCTAATACAATTGCTACTTTGTATTAAAGAGATTTTATTTTTTAATATACAAAGATTAATAATTGTCTTAAAATAAAAATACAAAATATTACTTAATAAATTAGATTTAATTTAAGAAAAAAGTATTGCTATATATAATATTTAAATAGACTAATTTTGTTGTCGATACAATATATAGTTATTGTTGCAAAATTATTTATCTTTTATTAATTTAATTTGTTAGATTTTAAATAACAAAGTATTTATTACGTTAATATAGATAATAAAGTACTAGTAATTAAATTGTTTAATTCTAAAAACAAAGAAATAAGATTTTAATTTTGTTAAAAATTCTTTTGTTTAATATTGACAACAATATTATCTAAGATAATAGACAAATAATTAATATTAATTTTATATTTATTAAGATAAGATAAGATTTTAGATATATTAATTGTTGTCTTTTCTTTATTGCAATATTTATATTAAACAAAATTAAATAATTTGTCTTATTATTTAAAATAAATAGTAAAGACTATCTAGAGTATTATGTCTATTTTAGATAGTATATTATTAATAGTTTAAATATAAAATTAAAATAAAGTAGTACAATTAAAAAAAAAGATATCTTTGTAAAAATAAAACAATAAGTGTGTTTGCATTAACAATAATAGAAAGACACTAAATTTAATATAACATTATTTAAGATTTACTTAAGTAGCGCATTATTTATATATATAAATTAGATTTCTTCTTATTTACAATAATTACTATTAAAAATTATAACTTATTTGTAAATAATTAATATTAGCGAGTATTTATAGATAGCAAATACAATTTATATCTAGAATTATATTTAAGATTATATATTAATATTTTTGTGCATTTTATATTTTTATATTTTAATAATAATTTAAGATTTATACAATTTTCTTAGAACAATACTTTTTTAATTGCAAATTGTTATTATTTGCGTTACTATTATAACAAAATGCTATTAATAATCTTAACTTATACTAAATATATTTATATTAATCTTAATATACTAGATCTTAATTATAATAATTTAAGTATATATAGTTTTTATTATAATAAATATATTTAAGCTTTTTATTATATATATATTAACTTTGCGATAAATTTATATAATTAGTATTAATTTTTAGCAATATATATTAATACTTAAACAATATAATAACAAAATTTGAATTACATTTATTAAGTTGCATATATAGTAAAATATAAGTACAAATTTATTTGACAATCTAAATATTGTTAATTAATATTTGTCAATTGCAATATATATATTAGCTTCTCTTTTAAATATAAATATATATATAACAACAAAACAACAATAAGTTTAATAAATTGCTTAAAACAATTTAATGTTTACAATTAATTGTGCAATTTTAAATTTATTTGCAATCTAAATATTCTAATCTTAACAATAAATCTTCTATATTTAAATTTGTTATATTTGCTAAATAATTATAGTTAAATTTGTATATATTGTCGAATCTAGCAATAATAAAATAGAAATAAATCGATAATATAAGAATGCAACTTAACAAAATACATTTTATACTAATTAATATAACAATCTTTTAAAGTATTATATTTTGCTTAAAGATTAAAAAGTAGTTAATTTTAAATATAAATTAAAGTAAATGTTTAAACTTTAATTATAAAAATAGTTGCAACAATTTTAACAATTAATAGAGCTAAATTTGTTAACAATTAAATATAATAATTTTACAATAATATAAAATGTATTATATGTATTTATATATTTGTTATTAATGTTTGCGAAATTTATTGTAATAGTTTATACAATATAGAGTTTTGTCTTGTTTTCGACAACAAGTTTTATAAATATATAAATATATACTTAAATCTTTTGCAATATTTTAACAACAATATCTTTATATATAATTCGATATATTTAAGTTGCGCAATATATATCTATATTGTAGCAATTAACAAAGCTTGTCAATTGCTATTATTAAATACTTAATTTTTGCACTTATTATAATTGTATTTACTAAAAATATTATTGTAATTTATTTGCTTAAATATATTTGATATATTTGTTACACTTAAAGCTATAAATAAAAATAGCAACAAAACAAATTAGAATAAAGAAATCGACAAAAATAATATAAATGCAAGTTGATTAATATTGTTATAAATTCGATATATATCTCTAACAATAATTGCACGCAACAACTAATAAGAGTATATAAACTAACTAGATTGTATTAAATTTGTACAATATTTAATTTTTTTGCAATTAAAGCGTCGAAGTCTTTAATAATAACTTTATGTTAAATATAATTGTTTCTATTAAGTAAGATATAATTAATTTTAAGAGACTAACTAAAATTAAACTAATATTGTTAAACAAAAGTCGAAATCGAAATTATAAGATTATTTGTATTATATTATTTAGTATAACTTAACGCTTTTATTACTTAATTATAACAATGTTATTTTGCTTTATATTAATACGTATTGCGATTCTTAAGCGCAATTTGTGCTTATACAATATATAATATCGAGTTACAATAAAGTTAAGCAATGTATAATTGTATTGTTATTATATTGTATTATATTATATCTAAGCAAAGTATTAGAGACAAGATTGTATCGAATCGCAAAAATAATATTTATTTAGATTTAATATTAAGAAATTAAGTTATTAATACTAAAAAACAATTAATATTATCTAATAAATTATTTATGTTTTGTAGATCGATTGCTTAAGCAATATAATTATATTATTTATTTAGATTTGCTTCTATCTAATGTATTCTATATAGTAATTGCTCTTTATAACAAAAGATTAGAAATATATTTATTTGCTTGCTATAAATAAATTGCAACTAACTATATAAATATTACTTTGCAATAATATTGCAAGAGAATAAAGTTTACGTGCTAATTAATAATTTTGTTTAGACAAATATTCTTCTAATTGTACTAAAGAGATAATAACAAGTTAATCTTAAAAAATAAATTTATCTTATTTACTTTATTTATTAATATAATTTAATATTTTAATATATTATTGATTACTATCTCGTATATTGCATTTCTTTTATAAATTTAATTTTTCAAATAAATATTAACAATCTTGTTATTATTTTTGTTAAAAATTAAGATACATATACGAATGTAATTGAGATACATAATAATAGAAATTAATATATTGCTTGCGTTATAATTGCGAGAAAAGATAACACTACTATTATTAGCTAAGATCGACAAGACTAAATATATATAAATATAGCAAAAAAATTGATTTATTTGTCTTATAAAGCAAGCTCTTGTTAATTCTAGTTATATATTAGTTTGTTTTAAGTTTTCTATATTTGTTTCTTCTTTATTAAAAGTTTCTTTTGCAACTCTTTGGGTTTCTATATAATAATAGAGATAATTTTTGCAACTTTGTAGTAAACTTTATCGAAATTAAACAATTAATTAAGATTCGAATAGATATTAAATATTTCGAACAAATTGTTTTTAAATTTAGATTCGAACATACAATAGTTTTGAATATTAATATAACAACAAACTATTTTATTATTTCTATCTAGCAATAAGCTTGTTATATTGTTATTTTTGCAAACAATAGCAAAAAAGTGCATACTAAATAGTTAATTGCAATAATAAAATTAAATACTTAAATACAATACAAATCTTAATATCTTTGTCTTTAACATTTTAATATAAGCAAAATAATATAAAATTTGCAAAATAAAAAGTGCAAATTAGATATTGCAAATTAGATATTATAATATAAAAATTATATTTAAAATTTAAAAAATAAAGATTGCAAAATATTAATAAATATAAATTTAGTTGTTTTAAAAAAAAATTGAACGCAATATAATTTGTATTTTACTTATTTTCTATCTATAATATAGAATATATTTCGATTAATAGTTTGCGTTAACAATAAGATAAATAGATAAAAATAAATATTTGTTTAATTGTATTGCAATTAATGTATTGCAATAACAAAAATATTGCAATTACTTTATTAACGCAACAATTATAATTTAATAATACTATAATTATAAATTGTATATTATAAAATTTATTTGTTTATATAAATAAACTAGAAATCGAAACAAATAAAATATAGCTATTAATATATATTATTGTTCGCAATAGATATAGAAGATACTATTAAAATATTTATTGCGCAATAAGTAATTGTATTTGCAATATAACAATTAATTATATTTTACGTTAATATTAATTTACAATATATAAAATAAAAGTAGTTATAATAATATATAATTGTAATATATAGTACGCAATTAAAATTAATTGTCGCTTGTAATATTAGATTTTTTTTAGAAACTTATTTGTTTCTAAGTTGTCTCTTTAACTAGCGTCGAATTACTAAATGTTTAAAATTCGAATAAAATATTAATATAGAATTAAGTATATTTAATCTCTTATATATTAATTATTATTTAATTTTAATTTAAGCAACAATCTTAATTATATAGAAAGTTCAAAATAATATTTTTATTGCTTTTATTTTTATCTCGAACTAATTAAAATCTATTAAAAATTTCCTTTTTTTATATAATAGTATTATTAGTTTTAATCTTATTTTTGTTCAATTTAAAGTGCAACTTTGCTATATATTATTTTTTATCTTTCTTTTTTTGTTTGTAAGCAATTTTATCTTTATATTCGAATTATTTTCGATATTATATATTATTATTTATTACAACAAATACAACACGTTTATATTATAGATTTGCGTCTTTATTTTTATCTTTATCTTTATTTTTCTTAATAGTATTATTGTTCTTCTTAGCTACAAGTTTATTTTATACTTATTTTGTTTAATAGTTAAAGATATTTTGTTTACATTTACTACTTTATAACTTTAAAAATCGATCAAAATATAATAATAAAAAAAAGATAATAATAGTATTAAAGTTAATAAAATTGTTTAAACTAAGTTTAAGATTCTTTTTAACAATATTATATAAACAAATTTAAAATTAATTAGATAAAAAGATACAAAAAGTATATAATATATTTATAAAATTTGTATACAATAATTATTTTGTTCGAATCAATTTTATAATATATATTAAAAATGAATAATAAAACTATTTATTGCAACAATATTGTTAAAACTAAATAATACAAATTTTATACAACAAAATTAATACGCTATATAAAGAGTCTACGTATATTATATATATACTTCTAAATAAAATTAATAAACAAAATACAATAGTAACAATTAATAAGATTTATTTAGCAATTAAAAGATCTATCTTAATATAATTAAAAATAATAGAAGTTACAAATATAAAAACAAAATTGCTAATTATATTTAATATTAATAATATATTGTTTATTAATATATACATTATACTTATAAATTTACTATATTATAAAAAACAATTTAAAAAGATAAACAATTTATAAAATTTATTTAAAATATATATATACAAAAGTAAAATTTAACAACAAGTAATTAATATTCTTAACAAATATAAAATAGTTTTGTTATATAATATTTTAATACAACAAACAAATATTTTTGCAAAAAAGATACAAAAAAGAATTCGAACAATAGATTAAAGATTTAACAAAATTAATATATATAATAACTTTAAATATATAGAAAAAAGAAAAGATAAATATATAAACAAAAAGATTAAATTAAGATTAATAATAATATTTTTAATATTTAAAGAGTTTAATTTTAAGAGAAAATTATTAATATAAAACTTGTAATAATCTAGTGTAAATTAACTCTTTGCAATCAAAATTGCAAAAAAGCTAAAATTAAACTAAACAATTATAAAAATACGTTAAGAATTAATATAACAAAATTTATCAATTATACTAACTCGAATTAGATTAAATGCGCATATCTAAAATTAATTATTAAGTATTTATTTATTAGCAAACAATAAAAAAATTGTTGTTTTTTATAATTAATAAATATATTGTCGCTTATAAAGTTTAAATTAAAGAAAACAATAATATAATTACTTAAATTTATATTTAAGAACAAGAGTACTACAACAAACAATATTTAAATTTTGAAAAACATCTTTTTAAAGCAATTTTATATCGAAAAGAACAACTTTTGTTATTAAATTTATTTGCGTCTTATATTTGTCGATTTTAAAATCTAATTGCATATACAATTTATTAAAATATTGCAACATAAAATTTTAGATTATTTGTTTAATTGCTTTAATTAAATTTTGCTTAAATTAAATTTGTAATACTTGCAATTAAATATACTTCAACTTATATATAGAATTTATTAAAATAGTATAGATATATTCGATTTATTAATACTTTAATATATTGTTAATAAATAAAACTATTAATAAAAAGTAACGCAATCAAAGAACTTTTAAGCACTAAAAGAATTAATTATTTATAGTTATTAGTTTTGTGTTGTAAAATTTTTGATTTGTTAATTGCGAAAACAAGACGTATTTTTAAATTAAATCGAAAACTTATAAAATTAACTTAATTATTAAATTGCTAACAAACAAAATAGTTAAATACAAATACTAGAAAGAATAAGTAACAAACTTTATGTTTTTTTAATATTAATTATATCAAAAATGCAATTACTTGCGTATAACAAAGAGTCAAAAAATTATTGCAATTTCTATGTTTATATAAAGATTTATTTTATATTGCAATATATTATTAAATACGCAAACATTAAGTTGCTACAATATATACTTTAATAAATTACAATTATTTTTTAATTAAATACAATTAATATTTCTAAATATACGCCAGCATTATTATACGTACTTTATATTGTTAATACGCTAGTAATTTTGATAAAATTGCAACAAATTATATTACGAAACAATCTTGTAAACTTGCGCAATGAAAAAGATATTAAATTTGAGACAACTTGTTTATTAAAGTTGTTAAACAATAATCTAAAGATATTTTAATACAATTGTACTTATTTTTCTAAAAACAATAATACTTTTTTCGAAAATTAAATTTTTAATAATTTATATTTTATAAACTTGAAGAACTTTATTAAATCTATATTTAAAAAATCAAATTTAAACAAACATTTGTTAAAATTTTTTGCAAAAAAAATTTAAAATATAGTTAAAAATTTGATACAAAATTTTTTTGTACAACTTTATACAAATTAAAATTGTTTTTTTTTCAATCTTGCGCTTAATTTATATAACAAGACTCTTATATTACTAAGCAAAAATATATTTAAATATAACAAAAAATAAGTCGCAAATACAACAATAATCAACTTTGTACAAAACAAGATTAATAATATTTTGCTATTTTTTATTTTAAATATTAATAAGTTCGATACAATACAAATACTATATAGCTCTACTTTGTCTACAAAAATAAACAAATAATTAATTAGATATATTTGTTAACTAATAAATGCAAATAATATATAATAAGTCGAATATAAAAAACTAATTTTTATAAATAGTTATCTTTAAAATTTAATATATCGAAGCAAGAGTATTAATGTATTTTGCAATATTGTAAAAGTATATATATTACAATTTATACAATAATAAACGTTAAAAGATAAATATATATTTTAAAGACAATTATACAATATTATAAATTCTAGTTTCGAAATTATTATAATAAGATAAATTGTATTGCGCAATTCTATACAACAACTATTTAAGAAATTGCTTCGACATTTTTCTCTTTATCTAAAAACGTATTCTTAATAATACAAATAACACAACAATTATATTTGAGAGCATCTTTCTTAATATTTTACGTCTTTTGTTTTTTGTTATTTTATTTTGTTTGTTATCGATTTTAAATGCTTTAACTTAATTTGACAATCTAATTATTTTAATCTAGCTAAATAACTTTCGATATTTGTTTAACAATATTATTATTTTAATTTTATTTGTTATCTTTGATATATAGATATTAATTGCAATTGCGTTCTTTTAAACTTAAGCAATATTGCTAGATACAATAATAAATTTATTAACAATTGCGTTTGTTAATATAATTTGCAATAATAAAGACATACTTGTAATAATTGTATAAATATTAAGCGTTGCAATTCTTAAACTAAAATTAGTTAAACAATATATAACAACAACAATAATATTTTTATTTATATCGAAATTAAATTGCAAAATCTAGTAAAGTTGCAATATTAAATATTGCAAAATAATTAAATATTACAAATATTTCGACAATATTATAATATATTTTAAATAATATAAATTTCTTTAAAATTCTTAAATAATTTTTAGTTTTTATTAAGTTTTTTAACTATTTTAGATTAATTATTTCTTAGCTTTCGAAACAACTATTTTTTTTTATTAATTTTTTTTGCTTTAGATTTCGATACTTTAAGAGTTTTGTTACGTCTTTTTTTTTTTTTTTTTTTTTATATATTAAAGATTTTGCAATTTAGATTTACAATTAATATTTTAATTTAATTAATAACAATATTTTGACAACAATTCTAAATTTCGAATATTTTGTCTTTATTGTTGTTTGTGCTTTAATTTTTTTTAATAATAGATATAGTTTTATTGCAAAATCTATATATTTTGATTTATTTTGTATTAATAAATTGTTGTAGCAAAATCTTGTTTTTAATATAATTTTCGAATTTAATTAAGTTTTCGAATATATTATTCGACATAATTAATAAAAGAAAATAACAAATATATAATACAAAAAACAATTTGCGTATTTTATTTTATTTTTATTGTAATAAGTTTTTTTGAAATTAATAAACTTTAAGTTTGTTTCTTTTTGTATTGTTGTTTAATATTATATATAATTTTGTTTCTATATTATAATTAAGATTATATATAATACAACAATAGATAAATTTTTAATAATTTAATATTTTGTAATTTTTATTATCGAAAAAATTTAATAGATATTTGCAAAGATATTTGTTTAAATTAAAATTTATTAAATTTTATATATTGCAATTAAGATTTTAGCGTCTCTTTAAATTTATTTGTCTTTTGCTTAATATTTAAGAATTGTTTATTATATTGTTTTGCGCTATATATTTTTTAACTTTAAGCGAAATCTTTATTTCTTTGCATCAATTAAAATAAAAAAGAATAAAATAAATTTGTAGAAATTTGTATTGTATAACGCGTTCTAAATATTATATTATTTGAAATAACAAATTTAAAAATAGCTACTAGAAAATTTTTCTAATATTAGAATTATTTATTTTAAGTTTGTAAGTCTTTATTGTTATTAATATTAAAAAATTAATACAATTATTACTTGAAATTTCGAATTAATTAAAGAGTTTTATTTTGTTGTTTTTTGTTATAAAGTCAAAAAAAAATATTATTTACAATATAAATTTCGACAAATAATTTAATATAATTATTTAGAATTTAATTAATTTTATAATTTGCAAAATCTTTATAATAGTATTTATAAAAATAACAATTTTAAAAATATTATAAAAGTTGTTAATATTATATAATAAAACATATTAAAGATTTGTTATATCTTTTTTTGCAACTTAAAGTTTAACAATTTAAATATAGATTTTTAATCAATTTAATAAGATTTTTACAATATATATATTCTTCGAAAAATAATATTAATTTATAATATTTGCAAATATTATTAAATTTAAAGTAATTAAATCTATATTAAAAGACAATTTAATTAACAATCTTATATATAGTATTTTAAGATTATAGTATTTAAATCGAAATTTTTGTTACTTGCTATATAGATATAGTTTGTCAATATTCATTATATATAATCGATTAATATAATTAGATTTACTTAGTATATTATTTTTAAATTTTTTAGATAGTACTATTTCTAAATTAATAAATATTGCAATTATATATAAATAATTTTTTTTCCTATTTTTTAATTTATATAAATGCGCATATTATATATAAATTTATCTTGCTTTATATATTTTCGACTTTCTTTATTATTACTATTATTGTTTAATATAAAGAGATAACAATTTCGAATTTGCGCTAGCGTTTAACATTGTTGCGTCTTTAAAATCTTAAATAGTATAATAATTAATATTGCTTTTAACAAATTATATATTAATAATATTATTTAAAAGATTAAACTTTTATTAAAGCTAATTTTAATATATAAAATTATATTAATTTAATTTATTAATAGAGTTCAAATATATTAGATTTGTTGCAATCTAAATACAAAATTAAATTAATCTTAAATTTTCTTAGTTACAAAATTGTTTGTAATATATTTGTTGTTATATATATATTTAATATTGTAGACAAATATTGCGCTATTATTGCGCTATTATTTCTTTTAATATTATTAAAATTGTAAATATTGTTAAAATTGTTAAAAGATTTAAGTTTGCTATTATATTTAAACTTGTTATTTTGTTCAAATTAATTATTTTGTATATCTATATTTTTATTAATAAAGAAAATATCTTTATTGTTATTGTTGTTTAAAAATATTGCAAAAATAAACTTTGTTATTAATATAAATATATATTATTATTAATACAACTATTGTTATCTTTAATTAAAATTAATTTTAATAAAAGTTGTAAAATTACAAGTCGCATTATTAAACAAACAAAAATATTAATTTATTGCAAAAAATTAACAATCTTTTATTGTTTTTATCTTTATATTAAAATTATATTTTTACAAGTCTATTACAATTAACGCATCTGAAATATATTAAATTATATTCGAAGATTTGTCTATCTATATAAACTTATTAATTAAAAATAGATAACAAAGACAATTATTAAATTAATTAAATAATAGTTAAATTTTAATATTAAAAATAAGCTAAAAAAGAATAACAAATTAAAGAAATATTGTTTTTAAAATTATATATATATAATATAGTATAGCAAATAGAGTAAAAGCAAATATATTGTCGAATTGAGCGCTTTAATTGACAACAATAATAATAAAATAATAATTGCGTCGCAAAGATAAATATAGAGAAGAAAAAATCGTAATACGTCAAAAATATATAGACGACTCGCAAAATAATGCGATTTAACTAAAAATACAAGGTTTTGGACTCAAACGTATTGCTAGAAGACTGCTTGTTAATTGTCAACTTAAAGAGACTTGACGCGACACGTCTAAGAACTAAGACAAAGATATAGATTATTCTTCTTATCGCTAACTAACATTGACACAATCTAGATCTTAGCGATGTTCGCAAAAAGTCTACTTTCTAAACGTCTTAGCAATATAATTTGCGATTCTATAAACCTTATTATTAAGTCGATTGCGCGTTCGCAGATTTAAGTCGCAATCGATAATTAAGAGAGTTGACTCTCGCCCAACATTGCAACTATTGGCGAAAGACAAGAGTCTTGCCTTGATTCTTTGTTTCCAACAACATTAGATAATTACAAAGAGATAGTCGCGCTAGAATACAACAATATGGTAGATACTCCAAATACTTTACTCTTCTTATCTCGCACAACTCTTTAAACCTTTAACCTTAAATCTCTTTCCTTATTTTTCTTAGCGATTTATGTTAAACTAGGATTCTTAAGACGTTGCGATCGTTATCAAGACGTCAAAAAGTAACTTACTTTTGAACGCAACAAATAAGATGATAAACAAGTGTTAGGGCACGAATAAGAATAAAGATAAGGATAGAATTGCATTCGCGCAATTTTTCTTTGGCAAAAGCGAAAATAACTTAATTATTCGAAAGCAATGTAGTTCTAAAGATAAAGACGAGTAAAGCAACTATAATTGAAATCCGGTTTAATCGTTTATATTTAGACGACAGAAGATTAATTGTCTATTTTATCAAATTTGTAGCACGCTCTATCACTGAGTCAAATAATCAAATCTGCTGAAGAAAAGCTGTTATAATTTATAACTTGAAGAATAAGCATTAATTGATTGAAGATCTGATCGTTAGCTTGACAGTGACGATAGTCTTCTTCTTTTCTACTTTAGACGTCACTGCTTTTACGAGAGCTGCATTATTTCAAGTCTATCAAACTCATATACTAGATGTACGCTCGAATCTATGTTACCTGCGTGAAATTTGACACGTAGAGTGAAAACGACCATATGTCATAAGACTCTCAGATAAGCTGGAAATTTTTCTTCTTTCCGCATATTACAGATGACAGTGTTGATTAAGGGGGATGACCGATCTTCTGACGATTAAAGAGATAGAAGATGTTAGTTGCATGCCTGCGAGAGATGACCTTGCCCTCATGGGCTAGCGAGGATTATAGGGGATTGACAGGTGGAGGATGGCTTATAAATATATTGAGACCATTCATGTTTCGAAACCGAAATAGGCCAAACAACGGTTTGGTGGTTGGATATCCGCGCATGAAGCTATAATGAGATGGGGCTATATAAGGCCGGGAGAGGGCCTGGGAAAGAGGCATATCGACGAGAAAGTACGGGGCTGCTCTGAGGTCAATGATAGTATACTGGCAAGATATTCGGCCTGTGCCCTAAAAACTCCCTCATATTATCGATGATGATTCTCTTGCTATTCTTTGCCCAAAAAGTGGTCAACTATCACAGACATCTGTTTACGTGAGCCGGTCTTGCCTGTTTGCCTCGTCGCTGCGCCTGGCGTTGTGAAGGGCTAATACTTGCTTTGGCTACTAGGTAGCGATGCGAACAAATATGGTACACCTGGCGCCAGTAGGGGCAATAAACCAAACAACAAACCCCCTTCGTAGCACCTGTAGACCTCCTGTATATGCCCTGCCAAAAACAACCTCCTAGAGCCCTATTCGACCGTAGGAGAACCTGTAGCCTCCACCTGTATGAACCCCCAGCTCCTTCTCCTGCCACTCGTACTGTAGAACCACCGAAATCGTAGATAATCTGCTGCTCCCAGGTGGGGAAGGGTCTCAGGTAGATGGTAATCCGAATCTGCTGTCGCACCCGATTGTTCTGTAGGTCCTCTGCTGTACTGTCACACTCTGCTGTAGCACCCTACTGTACTGTCGTTGCCTGTAGCTGCTTTGTGATACCTAGAACTCTGCTTCCTGTGGGTAGGTGGTGAATGTGTAGGATGGGTCCAGTGTTGATCTTGAGTACTCCGAAACCCCCCTCTTATCCTAGAATTGCTCGCCCCCTGCTTCGCCTGCTAACCAGGTCAGGCCTAGCCCTATGCTCCCTTCTATATCCAATCTATCCTTCCACAGCGTTTCGTCTTAGGAACTAGAACCCATGAAAATCGCGACGGTCACCTGCCTTGGTCTCGCACTTTTTCGTGTCTCTTCTCGATGATCCTCACGATTTCCCACTCATGGCCTCTTTATCCAATGCCGAACCTTCTTGGCCCTCAGGCTGCTGGGAGGTGGTGGGCTGATAGCGTTGGAAAGGCTTGCCACCACTGCGGGGCTGTCTATCCATCTCGTCTCGTCAGCTGCTGTTGCCTGAATCTACGAGCTGAGACTTCTGCAATGGATCGGCGACACTACACCCTGCCATGAGGAATGGGGCATTCCTTTCATTGGTCGTGTGGCAGCTCGGCAGGCGTGCTCTGATTTCGGCAGTCGCTTCGCCGTTGGATCCTCGCCGCAAGCTGAAATCCTTAACCAGTATTGTAGCAAACTCCTAGATCAGCTAAGCAGTGGTGAAACGGCGGCCGGCAAAGGAAGGCAGAGGCAGTAAGGTCGGGGGCGGTAGAGTCGAGTGAGAAGGTGCTCGGGCGTGCTTCGAAAACGAATCGTCTCCGTTCGGTCCGAGCCGCAGTGCAGACGAGGTCCGAGGTAGCGAATAAGATAGCCTGCTAGATCAAGCCATAGACCAAACAATGGACTGTGGAGGGTGAGTTCAGTACAAAGGATTGCAATCGCCGTAGGACTTTCTTTAGCTGGGTCGGTAGCGCTGGAGCTGCGCCGGCGAAGCGATTGTCGCAGCTGTCAACATAGGGTCACGAGACGGAAACAGGAGCTGATAGTAGAGAAATTGAGGCAGGTGGAAATGGAGAGAAGAGATGAAGGAAAGATAACGGAGGGATGAAGGGTATTTCATGCACTTTGCGAATGGTTCCACGGCCCCGAGAAAAGTATTGACAGATACAGTACAGTGAAAGGACCAGGCCCTACCAAGCCACCTGATTGAATCGCCTTAGTCGGACGGAATGTGAGCGAAAGTGAACCTAGGCAGCAATGATTGGGGGGTCCTAGGCAGCAGCATTTTAGGCACCAGCGTGCCGACAATGAAGGCAATTGAAGCCGGGCTCAAGGGAGCCTGTTCAGGCTCCAGCGTACTGCGCCCCTGCACTGCCCCGCGGGGAGCTCAGCTCGGCTCAGGCACGGCTCAGGGTCGCTCACCCCGGCTCAACTTAAAGCAGCCGCTGCTCACCTTTGAGGCTAGAAGCGGAAGAAGGAAAAATGTTTCGTGATCATGTCTAGAGTGGTAGGTCGTAACTCAACTCCGGTACACTAAGCCCCGCTGGAACCGCCTCTGCCGAAACGGGGTCCAATATGAGTCAACCACTTTCTTGACCGTATACTCTCTCTCTCTCCTGGCCCTCTCCTTCTCGTTGCACGAAACCGCTACCCCTTCCAGCTTCCCGCAACCCCTCACCCCACAATGAAATACACCCGCGCCCAGAAAGCCCAAGCCCGCCTCGAGGCCCAAGCCCAACTCGCCTCTCAATCCGTCCCAGATCAGACATCATCCCCCATCAGCCCCAACGACCCAACCGCCATCCCCCCCACCGACCCGACCCCCATCTTCTTCCACCGCGAATACTCCCCCCCCTACGGCTTCCTCTCCCAATGGTTCCTCTCCCCCTTCCACGACCCCGCCACCGCCACAACCTACAACTGTGCCGAGCAACGCATGATGCACGCCAAAGCGCTCCTCTGCGGCGACACCGCCACCGCGCGCGCGATCCTCGCCTCCATTAGTCCTGGGGAGCAGAAAGCGCTGGGGAGGAAGGTGAAGGGGTGGAAGGAGTGGGGGAAGGAGTGGGAGAGAGTGAAGTTCGAGACGGTGGTGCAGGGGAGCTGGCTGAAGTTTGAGAGGGGGGAAGGGTGGTTGAGGGAGAGGTTGCTGGCGACGGGGGAGAGGGAGCTGGTGGAGGCGAGTCCGGGGGATAGGGTGTGGGGGGTGGGGGGTGGGGTTTGGGGCTGGGGAGGCGGAGGGGAGGAGGGGGGAGTGGGGGATGAATTTGCTGGGGAAGGCGTTGATGACTGTGAGGGAGAGGATTAGAGGGGGGGGAAGCAGGTGTGGGGTAGGTGGCTGGGGTGGTGATGGGTGGTAAAGGAGATGGAGGGGAGGATGTTGCTCAGGCGGTGGCGATGAGGAAGCGGGCGGGTTATCCATCTGAATGTGCTGTTCCGTCTGGTCTACGACGGAATTGGAGAAGGGGAGTATAGCGTTCCGCTCCTTCCTGGGTGGGAATACGTCAAGTTTTGCCCTGAAGCTCTCTCTATCTTCCATATGCGGATCATGATGCCACCAGTCTGCACAGCCCTTGCAGACAGCGGAATACTGCAGGGCAATGCCGTCGATAGCGACAGCGGCACAACATCTTGTTATTAAAAAATTCTGATCAGGACAATGCCTGGAGCCGAGCCGCCACTCTCATGGCTCCGGAAGGCTATCGTTGGTGGTCTTAACAATTTGGGAACGCTGTGATCTGGGAAGAGTCCATCGATTTGTTAATTCTCAGGCGTAGTGAATAGTTGGTGGAGGGATGAGTAAGAAGGCTTGAATTGTCGCACTTCATCGCAGCTGAAGGAACTGCTGCGATTGTAAGCCAAATCGTTGATACCAAGACAAGATTGCCCGTTATTCGAAGTCGCAGAGCGGCGAATGAGCTCAAAAATTATCCTGCAATGAAACGGTGATCGGAACCTGTGCTAGACGGACGTAATCGCAATTCAGTCATCCCGGATCATGGCAAGTGTAGGTCGAACAGTACCATCCTCGGACTTTGCCGATGCTTGTAAAGTGAGGGACGTCCGGGAGCGCCGAAGGCAGCACTGCTGTATGCTTTCATAGATCTGCCTCGCCTTCGGTACAGGTGAAAGAAGAGTCCAGGCAGATCGAAAGGTCGCCAGATATCCAGCTTTCTATGGATGGATGAACGACCTGAATATTTGGTCCTCAACAACCATCCTCCTACGCTGCACTTAGCGGCGACTAATACACTAAGGCTCTGGGATCCCCATTTGTTGGCGCAAGAAGGCCTCTAATCCCTCCACCGGCAAGGGCTCCACGGGCTGACTCTGTTGAGACAGTGGTTCATAGGCGTCGTAGAGCTTGAGCCTTATATCTTTGAGACCCTTGATTTTCCTTAACGGCAGGATCCAGTGTGGCCTATTCCATTCCAATTCTTGTATGGCGTCCATTGACAGCGAATGCGGTACAGAACGTATGTTGGTGACCTCAGCATACTCGATGGGTTGCTGCTCGACCACGTCGCGAGGAAGCCATATCTCCAAACTTTCCAGAGGAGCATCCGATTTCATGATTCGGGTGAGTCTGCCACACATATCTACCCAAAGCGACATCGGATCGCCTATTACGTCGAAGTAATGCTCATTCTGGGGTTGATAGCATAGGATAAGTCGTTTCCGAGAAGCAATGGCTCTGTCGCAAAGCACCGTCTCCAGCGTCGTGTCTTGGATCCGTTGTCCCTCATATCGAAAGTACCAAGTCCCGGGCAATTCGTAGACGATTGTCAACTCTGTCAGACGCAAGCGTGAGCGCATTAGTTTCCATATCTGCCATCTGTGTGAAATATCTCTGACCATAATATTTGGGTCTATCGAGGATATGTACCAGGTTGCGCGACGCAGCCATTCTCGGATTGAGGCAGGTGTGCATTTCAAGCGGTCTATGGGAGCATATTCGTCAATATCCTCTCGTAATTCGAGGACATATGTGGCCTGAAGTGGCGGCAGGACTTCGATGTGAATCGTGCGGCAGGTTTTGTACAGAGATAGCAAGTCCCGTGAAGTCAGGTACCTGTGAATCTGGTCACGAAGCTCGCGGGGCAGTCCTAGATATGCCAGTTTCGACTGCGCCATGCTTATCTCGGTTTCGACGATTATGATGCTCCAATAGCCATATGGTAGGACACTGCTTCGAGTTTCCAGTGGGATCTGGCGAACACCCGACAGACTGGAGCCGCCGAGTCAGCGGGACCCGACATCCCCAAATTCTTGCGCATCTGTAGCCGAGCATTCGGATGGTAGGAAAACGGGAGCGTGCGATAATGATTAGAGTCTCCAGTATTCGTATGGGATTTTATTTGACAGGATTATAGATCTACGATCGGAAGAACGGCGACAAATCCAGTTCCAAGGGTGCCAAGAATGGGCCACTGTGGGCTACAAACATGTAGGCCGCCCCTACTAAGAAGCAGATCTCTCCAGAAACGCTGAGACACATACTACGAACAGCTTCTGTTGCACTGCTATTTTATTATCTGCGGTTACTCAAGAGAGGCGTGCCTGGGGGCTGATTTTCATGGCTTTGTCCCACCACGAATGGCGAATTATGACAGCAGCACTTCACCCGTCTGGCCGAGAGTCCCAAGACGGAATGCACGTAATCGTAGAACCTCGAGTGTATCCACCAATAGCATACAGCATGTGAACCCAACAGCTCCACCATATGCTCTTCCTGCTGCCACGCGTCAAAGCCGTGCTATGCTGCAGTCTCTATCAGTTTCCTCCATCGGCTTCGACGATCCCTTCCTGAACAACGCTCCATTCTACTTCTTCCTGAAGCTGCAACCCTCCGTCAATCTCGCTTTGCCTCCGGTGGGCTGACATAGCACGGTGCTGCATCCGCCACAGATGACGACAGTTTGGGCGTGTGAGAAGACGGTTGTGATGGTGAAGCAGCCGGGGCACTTGACGTCCATGAAGAAGGAGCGGGGCGTGGGAACTAGTGTCTGATGAATAACGGTCAGCTCGAGCAGGTCAGAGTGGCAGTGGAGGAGGGACAGGCAGAGGCAGATGCAGAAGATGGAGAGGGAGATAAAGATATTTATGTAGATGATGAGTTGATGGATCAGTAATTCTGGTAGGAAAAGCGGACGTAGTGGATCAAAGTCGAGGCACGCGACCAATAATTCCACGCTGCCTCTTCTCCCATCTTTCAAGTTCCACCGTACCTTGAGCTTATGCTTTCTCGCCTCAGCCGCCGGACTTGGATTTAGGAGATCGACTGCGAGAACCTGTCCAGATCACACATTAGCACCTATCTCCCCTCACTGCGCTCCCGCCGTTGCCACCAGGATCTGCTCACCATTGTTGCAGCTGTGTACTGGGAATGATCCTTTGGTCTTGCAGTATCTGATCACTTGGTGTGTCTGGTAGCGGCCTTCAATTGTAGCAGGCTAGAAAGCGTGGTAGAGACAGGGAGCGTTTGGTTGTTGTAATTGACGGCCAAATGGTGATGAGTCAAGAATCTCAAAGTGGATCGGAGCAACGCTAGGCAATATGCAGCTTAGTGGAGAAAAAAGGGTCAAGCCCTACTCCAGCCCCACTTGGGTGGCAGGAGACGAGAGTCTTCGAAACCTTGAAACTAGCATTTTTCCTAAACGTACTTTGCTAATTTCATCATCCACTCAAGCCTAACCATCTACACTCAATTCGGTAGCAGAGCTGTATAAATGAACATCCAAATGGCTTAAAGTATAAGGTCCGTTTTCGAAGTGCCAACTTTTGATATGACTCAGATCTATCGATTATCGACCTGCTATGACTACAAATCCCAGACGGCAAAAAAAATGTGACTACTGTACGTCACGCTCTGGAGGTCTACCGTCAAAAATCATTGAGAAAGGCTGAGATGCAAATCACCGCCACTGTCCCTTTGCACCTGCGCTGAGATTTACGGATTACACGGCATTACCTTGTTACTCAGACAGCATAGAGCTCTAATTTATATCCACGTCGTACCAACTCTCCATCTGTGGACTAGGGAGCCCCTGGAATCTCTCCACTCCCTTGACCATGCTCTGGAAGAACATCGTCCGAACAGGCGAGCTTTGAGGTCCTGGCCATTCATTGTCCCAGCTAAAAAGAGTAGGTGCCACTGGCTTAACCTTCGTAGAAGCTTGGACAGGATCCAGGTCAATGTTTCGCACGCTGACCGGATAGGTATTCGCTCGCCGGTCGTGAGCCTCAAAAGTACTTCGTGGTCTGGCCGGCTTGGTAAGGGCTGGGTCAGTATCAAGCCTCGGAAGAGCCTTGAGTCTCAAGATGATACGCTCTGGGACAGGTGTGCAATCCAGCGGAAGAGTAACGAACGGGACACCTAGCCAGGCGTGTTGACGCATCAACAATGGACGTCGGGCATCATTGACTGGCTTCCCCTGTTCAGCTTTCGTACCTCCGGGGACAAATATCCAAGTTTGCTGCTGCTTGCGCACATTGTACCAGGTTTGTCTGAGTTCTGCCGCCTGGTCTTCATCGGCTCGAGGATTTGCCTCCTCGAACCGCCGCACTCTCAAGATCTCATTCATCTCTAAGTCGAGACCTTTCGGCTTCTTCCAGTTGCGTCTTTCTCTGATTTTCTTAGCAGGCCACAAAATTGGCTTTAGAAGAAATTTGAGGACCCTAGCAATGACGGCTAGAATTGTTTCGAACAAGTACTTGGACCCCATGGCTGGTAAATGCTGCATCAACCAGTGCTTCGTGGCAGTGCGTCTTGACAAGAAGGCTTTTGGATAGTAGGCGGAGCTACCAGAGCTTTCCTGTAGTGCCACCAGGTCACTTACTTCAATATAGAGTGGAAGCTACCGGCGACTACCGGCAAATTTTAGCAAGGAGGGCGAAAGGTTTCACAATACATGTGAGCAAATCGCCAGTCTTATATCCTACGAAGTTTGAGCCAGCGGTCTCAGGAGAACAATGACAATTGTTGCGTCGAAGGGACGCATCAAAGGAGAGTCTTGGATGATACGTAAGTTCTTTGTCTTTAAACTGCATTCTGGGCGCCTAGGCCCTGGAAGAGGCCACTGATCTACACCTCAGGCCGAGCGAGCGAGCACAATACTACAGAGGACAGTCGGTCCACAGGACGATAGAGTATGACTCAGGTGTGTTCATGAACCTTTACCAACCCATGACTTGCGAGAAAGGGGCCATGGGTTCACTTAGCTGAGTTTTCCGTCTGTATGGTATTCCCCTGCTCCACTTCCTGAATTATCGATCGTCGTGTTACCGCAGCCTTGTCATTTCCCTTACTACCAAATACTACTTTGAATTTAGCAACAACATACCTGCGAGGTAGCAAGCCACTGCAATGGGTATAAGGACAAGCAAGCCAACAGCGACAATAATGGCGACCAGTGTTCCGACATACATCTTCGAGTGACTTATGGGTGATTGTGGAACGCAATCGTCCGAATTCTCGGCACGTGCTTTATAAGGTATCGATCCTGGGAAGCCCAAAGGAAAGACCTAGACCACAGGGAAGGTTCATGCCTTTTCAATAGCCGGACCGCTTTGAACTCCACGGGTGCCAGACCTTTCACATGGATTCACGAAGGAGCATGCTCACTGGACCACAACGTCATTGTTCGTCAGAGTGCGGACAATCATCACTAGGTAACAAGAGTAACAAAGAAGCGGACCACTGCGCAGGCCCATAAGCGCATTGTGCCGTAACTCTTTGTCTAATTACAGGAGGCTCGCCTTCGAGGCATAGCGTACACGGTCTGTGGGATGTAAGCTGCTTTGTCGACAGTGAGAACAGATTTAGCCTTCCACCGACTTGTCGGGCGACAAAGTGGCTCAAATTCTCCAACCTCTAGTCATGCTCGAAAGGATGACATAACAGGTTGGAGCGAAGATATTGTCGCGAGATATACCGTTGCCAGTATATATTAATTGAAAAGGGTAAAATTGAGCGGCTCTGTGTTGCCTGATTTTCCCGAAATTATACACTTTTGCTTTTGATGTGCTTGGAAACTTTGGCCTCAGAACTAGGGCAAAAAGACTCTTGCGCGCTTGGCAGACTGAAGCTGATTTACTCCTTCCGGTTTCCTCCCGAACAGGCTACCATGAGTTGATCATGCCACCATCAACTATTCTAAATTTGTAAGTCCAAAAAGTAGATATCGCATGATCCAACCCTCATACACCGGCAGACGCAGACCTACGGCACAACAGAACAGTCATGTATCCACCCCACCCTTTTACACCCCAAATCAGCAACAGCCCGCCTCGCCCCCAGTTTCTCACCCTTCTCCACCCAGCGCAAGCTCAGCACCCAAACACCCACAGACTCCAAACCGCCGCCATCAGACCAACGACCAAGAAAGGCTCCCGCGCCCAATCCTCCTATGTCAGGATTCAATTATCAGGGACTAGGCGCCAGTCGGACAGTGAGAACCACAGTGCTCGTATGTCTGTCGATTCTGGGGACTATGGAGTCGGTGTTCTGGTTCAAGGTGCCGTGGGCGACGTTCTATGTGGTAGCGCGGGAAGGGGATCATGAATCGGTTGATTGAACGGGGGGGATGATGTGAGACTTGTGGCCACTCCCCCTCAGCTTCTCTACATAGTGATTTCGATACTTTGTTCCGCATTTGGTAAAAGCAATACACGAGAGACCGAGAGCTTCCATGATGACACCCTTCGAGAGAAACGAGAAATTCGGACCAGCAGAATTGACAAAACGGTTCTGGTATGTAAGGCTCGCAGAAAATGAAGGAGCTTGATCCCGTCAGACCTGTTCATTGAGCATCATTATCATCAAGATGTCAGAGATGAATCTTCTTCGCCTTGCCTTGTGGCTCGATGCTCGTAGAAAGCTGCCACACGCCAGCATGAAATGATGCACTCAATCACTTTGTGTTCGCGACAGAGATAATGGACTGAACGAGCAGTAAAGAATATAGTCAATGCATCAAACCGTCGAGGCTTTTGCCCTACTTGAGTAGAGCTCCGAGTCCAAGGTTTTGACAGAGGCTTTTCACTTGAAGTGCGCCTTTTCGGGCTAGAGTCCTCTCAGAAGCCCTATAAAACAAGAATATATAAGGAAAATCTGGACAATGCATTCATGGCATCGGGTTTGGTGTAGGGGTTAACATCGTCCGCTTTCACCGGACAGCCCCGGGTTCGAATCCCGGATCCCGAATTGTTTTTATTGGCTCGCTTACTATAAGCTTAGCCATCCTGGCACTGAGCGGATTGGAGCGTGGATTGAAAGCAGGCCAAGTGCTTGAATTTCGACTGGCTATTATTGGCCAGAGCGCCAGAGCGGCTAATACGCGTAAAACTGTGCCAAGAACGGGCTCGGTGAATCTCCCCTCCGTTCGACTTTGGTTACATCGGAATTATTCGTTGATGAGAGTACTGAATCAAACCTCATTATTCATGTCGACCGCATAATTGAAGCGCTTGGCACTGTTAGGATGAGCTTGAAGCGCAAAGATCGACCGTATACAGCTTCGGATAGCAAGCGGCTTAGATCATCGGCCTTCGGAGGTGACGAAGATAGCTCGAGCAGGGCGCCCCGACCCAAGGTTGATCCCACGTACGGTCAGAGAGGCGCATTTCCTGATGTAGAGGTCGAGGGAGACGAAGCACTATTCTATGGACCAGCTAGTGATGGTCTCGAATATTTGCGCATGGTCAGGTAAGCTTCACTCGCATCGTCTCTACCGGCGTTGGCTGAAATGTCCCCTTAAGCAGACGCCGTGGTCATGCTGACCCTTGAGTTTTCGTAGATCGGAGGCCAAAAGAGTCCCTACCTTGCTCATCGCCCCTTCGGCCTTGAACGACAAGTCAGACCAGTCCCCTAGCGACCCCCTAGGATACTATGCCGATGGCGCCTACACTGCGGCTTCAAGGCTGACACATGGCGGCGCAGTAGAAATCGGTGGTGACGATGACATAGACCCACAAGAAGTCTACTACGCATCTCTTCTCGCGCGGTTTAGAGACCTTTCTACACGTCTCCAAAACCCTCCGCCCACCGAAATAATTCCTCTATCTGTCGAAAGTACTGCGCAAGCTCTAAATACAGGGTACAACAGCAGATGGCGCAGTACCCTCAACACGCAACCTAGCATGGTGCTCCTCAGCCTGCTATCGCAAGAGACCGTTTTACAGGGTCTGCGAATGCTTGAGACGCGGCTGACGACAGACCGCTTTAGTGAGAGACAGAGCCTAGGGCTTTGGGTATGGGGCCTGTTGGGTAGGTGCCGGGACGCTGGACAGATGGGCAGTGAGGAGATAGGCATACTGAGAGACATGGGAAAGAAGGCTATCTGGCTGCTACGAGTGATGAAAGCTGGTTTGCTACGAGTGGAGGATGATGAGGGGAGTCATACGGACAGTAGTTCCGAGTTCGATGGCAAAGATAAAGATCTTGAGGTCATACAGAGCTCAGATCCAAGTACCGGGATGCACGGTGTCCAGCCAATAGGCACCCCAGCGACAAGTGACCCAAGAGAGGGAATAGTAGAGACCTCTGTCGAATTCTGTCCCGATTTACCGAACGCAGACAGACTTGAAGCTGCGAGAGCTAATCTGCTAGCTTCTCTTCCTTCAGGCTCAGCACTGCCAACCATGCGGACATCTGAGAGAGCTTCACCCTCGGTCAGGTCCTCATCACCTCCTCCATTCACCAGTGTTCCCGGCTCTTCAGAAGCTCCCGGTTCGCAAGAAGCGACCGACCGGAGTACGAAACCCCGGGCAGTCCTTGATATGATCATCACGATAGTCGGGGAATGCTACGGGCAAAGAGATCTCTTGGGCGGAAGGATTGTATGGGGAGAATTGGAGTAAGGACGAGGCTAAGTGTTGTATTGCGCCGAATAACGCGAATCTTTCCCAAAAGAATGTGGTGGCAGAAGCGCAGTCCTTCGCATGTATCAGGAGCTCAGGACCTGTTAACCGGGATCAAGCTTACTGTAAACCTCTTCGAGCGTGCCGTAATTTCGCTTTGGCAGCAATCCAATTCAATCTGGGAAAACTTGTTGACGAAATGACGACCTGCCTAGCGACCAGTGACGACCCATGGTCAAAGTGGCGAAACTTAAAGATTGAACGGTGACACAGCTGAAGGATCTAGTAGAAGGGAATTGCATTGCGTGTAACATGGTCATAATAAGTTTAGCTTACGCGGCATACGCGAAGTTCTCGACACCTTCTTCTACGGTAAGAATCTCCATTTGGTGTCGGACATGATCAAGATTTCCCTTTCCTCTTGGCGTTCTGGAGTACAATACTTCGGTCCCTCCACACTATAAGAAGCCTCAGACTTTCGCCACTCCTACCATTCCGACTCCGGCCTGACTATGATTGCCAAAATTGCGATATAGATATATTATATACACCCCGAACTTAGGATTGGCAATCACCCGTTTCGATCAGGAAAGGGAGCAGGGCCGCTTTAGAGGGAGCAACGAGGGATTAAGGGGGAGCACCAAGGGAGCACCGAGGGAGTCTTCAACACTTCATCCCTGATGTCTTGAAGGAAGACCCAATATCAAATATTCAGATCTGTTCCATCTCTTTCTCAGAACCTGCGATCAAGGTGAAAAGCTACATAAATCGCCGAACCACATTCTCGAATTCATGGAGAGAAGTGTCAAAAACAAACCTGACGAAAAGAGACCTTGACCCATCATATAATACGACGTCTGAAGTATGCAAGAAATATACACCCCCCCTCCCTCGAACCACAGGCAAGATCAATCATCGAGAAAAAGCCGCCTCGACAACTGGTCACCCATCGAACTGCGAAGGTCATGCCTCCCAGTTGTTGAAAGGGATACAGACAGTATGGCATTGCACGTAAAGAGCCTTGAAATCGCCCACCACCTTAACAAAAAGAACAAGTTCCGAATATCTTGTTCCTTGGACATCATAGCCCTCTTGGCCCTACTACGGAAAAAGCGGTTCAAAACCCAAGTATTCGAGAGGAGCAACTCGGGGTTCCTTCAAGATATCGAATCCTACAACCAAAATCCTGGACAAAGACGATTTTTGACGACTGGACCCCGGAACGATATACCGCTCCTCGCATTGGGCACTGTAAAAGTTTCTCACCATTCCCATATCGCAGACTATCAATCTGAAAATCTTCTGAAACAGGAAACCCCGCTGATATCCTCACAGGGCTTGTTGGGACGGAATCAATCGCCATGACCGCCGACTAGGCATGGGACGATCGATGAGTACAGATACAACCCCCCCGCAAGGCACATTTCGACGCCGTCATAGATCATGCTTCCATGCCCAACACCGACTCGATCGACCTACGCGCTAGGGCGCGCGCGCAGGGTATGCAATCTCGAGTGTGTGCGTGGCTGTTTGTACTCTTGCGCCGCGAGCTTCGGCTCCCAACTACCACCTTAATTCTTTTCGGCGTGGCCGATTGGAGAGGGATTGCAAGGCCGCTCCACCCCTGCCAAAGCCATGGGTGCGCTGACGGCATTCTCAAAGAGTGCCACGCTGCCGCCAAAAACGCAAGCGACTTACGACCCGGCGGGGCGGACATCGTGAAGGATGCAAAGGACGACCTCAACAAGTCCATGCACCACACTCAGGGTGCGAAGAAGCAGGCAGAAGCCGATAGCGGTATGGAAGAACAATAGGAAAATCCTTGCTGTGAACGCGAAAGGCGTCGGACACTGGATGGGCTGATGGCATACCCTCCCACGCGGGACTCTCAACGAAACCAATGAAGACGACCCGGTTCTCGACACTCCTCCGCAGAAGCTGCAGGCACGACCGGTCCTCAGCGCACTGGGTGGGTCGTGAAACGGTAGCGCCGAGAGCACGGGGAATCATCTACGGGGTTCCGACGTGTAGGATAGGTAGGTATTTCGCTCTCCGGCTGCTGCTGGGCCCAGAGGAAAGAAGCTGAAGGAAAGAGAAGGAGGAAACTGGGGGTGAGAACCTGCCTCTTCGCACCCCTATGCCCGTAAATAGTTCTTATATCCACACCGCACACTTGCCCCTCCCCCCCCCCAGCAATCAAGCTCACTCAGTAGCCCCACACCCAGTCCCAACCACGAGAAACCACACCGATATCCGATCCCTCGGAAGCTCGTTATAGGCCCATGGGCTACCCCAGAACTCATCGTCCGGGCACAAGCAGAGCGGATGTTCCTTCCAATTATTCGAAGAAAACCAGCTCATGGCTTCTGGTCTCGTGTGTGGCGTTGCTCGCAATCCTTGTTTGCTGAGCCGGATAATTCCACGAGTATTCTGGTTTGGAAAAAACATCGAGAACGTGGCCGATAGCGACTTCCTCGCTGACGAGAAAGATGGGGCACGGGTACCCAGACCATTCAGAGAAGTTGATCAGATAGCTGGAAGAGAAATTGCCTCAGAGAGGATCGAAACCCTATAACCATCTCAAGAACACGAATCCCCAACCCCCCGTCCAAAGAGCAAGAAAGGGAGCGCACGGGAGCCTTCCATTATATTCAGGATTCAAGAACTCATTCCTTCCTCAACCGAACGGCGAATACGAGAGGCATACCATCGGAGTGGAGAAGGGACTCGGTTACAAAAAGTTGGATTGCTCATTCTTGCGCATGACGAACGGAGGGGATGGTTCCTGGTTCCTCGTTCTTCTGGCTCGCTTGTGAAGCCGGAAGAGAAGCTTCGAGAAGAGGCAGTGGAAGTAGAGATCGAAGCCGGAATAACAAAAAGTAGCACTCAGCCAAGCGCAAGAAGAGGGTGGATAGCTTCTCCCGACCTCATCCACGCCAATGGCCCCTCAAGCCGCCAGTTCCAGTGCAGTGGTGACCTGTGCTTGATTTGATAAGGATGGATAGGCAAAGCTCTGGAAGGCGAAAGTGGAAGGTTGCGGCTTGCATGCTAGTAAGGGATGTACATACAAGATCTATCATCCCTAGCATCCACAGCCAGAATTTTCATACCTGTCATGCTCATGCTTCTCGTATCACTCAAACCGCCCCATCTCACGGCGCCAACCTCCCCGGATCCCGCACGAACAGCGTTGCAAACCTAATATCCGGCAGCCCCAAAAAGAACTGCGTAACGCGATTCAACCCCAGCCCCCCCCCTCCATGAGGCGCACAACCATACCGAAACGCATCCGTGTAATGCCTAAACCCCTCGGATAGGGGATCGAGGGGCGGGTCGTTGTTGCGCATATTGCCGCACAGCTGCTGGTAGTTGTGGATGCGCTGCGCGCCGGACATGATCTCCTGGCCGCGCATGAAGAAGTCGTAGGAGTTTGTGAGGTGCGGGTCGTGCGGGTCCGGGTGTGTGTAGAAGGGGCGGATGGAGCGGGGGAATTTGTCGATGGTGTAGAAGTCGGTGGAGTGCTTTTCGGATATTAGGCGGCCGAGGGTTTTCTCTTGGGCGGTGCTGTGGGGGGAAGTCGTTAGTGGGAGTACCCTGGGAGATCGATGATGTGACTGTCAAAGATGAGGGGCGGGCGAGGAGAGATGAGATGGGAGGTAGAGGGAACAGAAACTGTATAGAAGTATGGTGGAGGAGTGGATGGAAACAATAAGGAAATACCAGAAAGGGAGAGAGCTTGGAAGAAGGGCCCAAGGATGGAAAGGATATGGGACGTTATAATCACAGTAGGGATTTAATGAGCCATACCTTAAATCAGCCATCTCATCAGCCTCGACTCCCGCCTCCTTGAGCATCTTGATCCCCTCAGCAAACGTTATTCGCACCGCATCATCACCAGGGGGGAGTTTGAAGTTTCCAGCGCCTGGGAACACCTGCTCTACCACCTTCGTAAGGCGCTTGTACTCCTCCTTCGTCTGCAGTGCTCGGATGATGAAGATCATAAGACGCTCCGCGAAGGTGAGAACCTCGTGATAATGATTTCGTATCACCATCTCAAAATCAAGACCCGTGAACTGTGGCCATCGTCAGCATGGACCACTTCCTTGTTTTACCCGTGGTTCAAAACACGGACGAATCAAGAAACAGAGTGTGAGGAAGGGCGAGAGGGAAAAATGCTGTACCTCCGTCAGATGCCTATGGGTATTCGAGTTCTCCGCTCTAAACACCGGCCCCACCTCGCAAACCCTCTTCATGTCCATCGCAATAGCCATCTGCTTGAAGAACTGAGGACTCTGCGTCAAATACGCCTTCTTCTCAAAATACCCAACCTCAAATACCCCCGCCCCACCCTCCGTCGCCGCACCCGCAAGCTTCGAGCTCTGTATCCAAGTGAAGTTGTGCTTGTTCATGTACTCCATAAAGAGATTCGTAATGCCGCTCTGCAGTTGGAATATGGCCAGATTGGCAGCTGTTCGCGCGTCCAGGACGCGATTATTGAGACGGGAGGAGAGGGACACAATGGGTGCGCCCTGGGCGTCGGTCTCGCTTTCATGCTCATCGACAGCTTCGGGAGGTGCACGCATGCAGTCTTTGACCTGGATCGGCAGCTGGGCGTCCGCTTGGGAGATGAGGTGGCATGTCTGAACGTGCAGCTCGTTGTTTGATACACTAGTCGATGTGACGGGCTCCTTGGGCGGCTTGACCAGCCCTGTAACCCGCACGATTGACTCCGTGTTCAGTCCTCCACACCATTTGACCATCTGCCTTGAGATGCCATTCTCGCCGCCTTCTGCTATCACTGCTTGGATGGTGTGAGCCTCCTCCCTTAGGACTAAGAAAGCGAGTTTGGCAGATTGGACACGGGCGTTGTGGATGCGGGCGTCGACGGTAACTTTTTGGTTTTCGGAAGCATTGTAGAGGTCGACGATATCTGTGAAGGATTGGGATGAAGTGACGGCGGATGGGTCGGTGGGCATAGAGAGGGAGCCGTAGAGATGTTTCGCTGTGTCGTCCTCGTCGCGTTTCTTCTTCTCGGCGGCTTCTTGCTCGGCGCGCTTGGCCGCTTTCTCCGCTTTTTCTTTGTCCTTGGCCGCTTTTTTGAGGGCGTTCTTGCTGGATGCTTCTGTGGAGGACGCTTCAGCAGGACGTGCCGGAAGGCTTGACCCTTCCCGGGAAGCCATGGTCGCAATCCGTTAGCCAAGTGAAGGGACAGAGGGAGGTTGATATGAGCTTAGAGGCGAGGTCGACCAAGGCTTGGCGCTTGAAAGTTGATTCACACGACGATGACTCGGATTTCCGATACTGTCATCGTTTGCGGTTTAAAGTCAGTCGAATAATATGTCCATTAGGGTTAAATGCTTTTCTGATTCGGCATTTTACCACTCGTCTCTGATTTGTACAGTCCATGTCTCTATCCGAACCAGTACTTGATCCCCCTGGTCATTGCACAAGGACAACAACAAAGTGAGCTTCAATGGCCACATAGCTATGGTTAGACGGCCGATTATTATTATCTGTCCTATGTCCTAAGCAGGCACCATCATGCAACACATGCCGCTCCGATATCCACATTCCAAACACCACGCTGAATCCATTGCCCATGCTCGCCGAACCGTCATGCCCGCAAATGCCCTGCCCGGTACCCTCGCTATGCTAACGCCAGATTATATGAGCCGATAAAAGACCCGAAGAAAGCATCAGCCCTGACAAGTGAAGAGATTGATGTGGCTGCTATTCAGCGCGGAGCAAGCCAGCATCATCCGATGCGGATGGAACGCCGTCGCCGCGATAGGCGTAGAACGAGTCTGCTGGAGGAAGCCCGCGTAAGGCTCCAAGGTGTTGAGGAAAGCGCCGTTGAGGTTGAAGACATTGACGTTATGCCGTTCGGTGCCCCTATTCATCCATGTGATTAGCATCTCATCGCGAACCCCTCACCACCCAACAACCGGAATGGACGTTGAGAGTAAATACTCACGTGGCAAGCACCGGCGCATGCTCATGCACACTGAGCGTCCTCAGCGTATCCTGCGTCGCCCGGATCGTATGGAGCGGCTCATCCTTCCTGATATCCCACAGCTTGATCTCTCCATTTCGACTACCACTAACGAGTTCTCTTAGCCCACCCCGTTGCAGATGCACATTGGTGATCCATTGTTTGTGGTCGCGCCAGACTTTGACCATGGCCATGGCGGGGCGAAGACGCTGGTCGAAGACGCGGATTGCGCCATCTCCGTAACCGCCTACAAAGACATCACCGGCGACTTGGTCAGAGGTGAGGGAGGTGATACAGGAGCCGGAGCGGGCGGGGATGTCCTGAGCTGTTTAGCATCTTATATAAAGAAAGGTAGGTAGCTGGTAGACCCACGTTGGTGCATATCTCAGTGGCTGCGTTCCACACCCGGATCACTTTGACGTCCCCAGCTACAAGTAGCTTGCCTTGACCTTGTTGCCAGTCCAGCACCAGGCCGGCGTTCTTGTTGCTCGGCACGATGTCGGTCAGCGCGCGGAATGCAGAGACAATCTCAATCTCTTGCTCCGACTCGTAGTTGCGGAAGAAGCGGATAACGCCATCCGAAGAACCTGTCATTAACAGTGCTTGGTCATCCTCATTGATGAAACGTGCTTCGTTGATTCGAGATCCGCGAGGATTGGCATTCGAAAAGCGGTTCAGGCGGACGTTCTGCTGCCAATTCCAGATGCTGTAATTTGTGAGCACCGGCCGAGGAAGTGTTTGAAGGAGACTTACCAAACGTTGTCCCGGTCGTCGGCAACGGCCAGATGCTCCTCGAACTGGTGGAAGCACATTTTGGAGGGCTGACTCCCATTGCCGAGGAACCCTTTGGAGACGTCCCAGCGACTGGCCCCCGCCACGCCTTTTTGTGGTTGTGTGAACGAAAGTGTTTTCTCGTTACGAACCCTTCGCCACAGGCGCGCGTTGTAGTCGTCGCTACCGGGTTCGTCGGGCTCATTAGGCCGCATTTGGGGCTCGCGGAAGTACTACGTATGGATTAGCAAGGTTCCCGACTCTTGACAGCAGTACTGTGAGATCCTACCTCAATTGACCAATCAAAGAAGCCAGTCTCCAATGGCAGAGTCGGGGGCTTCCTATCGTCACGCTCGACGAACCCTCTTGTGGCTGGCACTTTCGCAGCATGATACGCTGTCGCTGTCGAAGTATGATCATGCTCATCTGGAGGACGACTCCATTCAGCTGGCATGCGCGACCGAAGGTTGGCTTGTCGTTGCTGGGAGCTGCCGTTCAGTGCGGAAGCACCATTGGGACTGCCCAGTGAGGCATTCGATGTACTATTACCCATGGCGAGATGCTTCAGGGCCGCTGCAACGCTCGCGGTGCGCCTCACACCCATGGAGAGGTAGCTCTCATTCCTTGCCACTGCTCGAGGGGCTGGGGAAGCAGAGGCTTGCAACGTTCGTGAAGACGGCGCTGCTGACGATTGTCGAGATTGCGCGGGTTTCTTGTGAAATATGCGTGAGATGTCCTCGATCACAGCGTGCGTTCGGGAGCCGAGTGGTGAGTGGACTAGGGCTTCGTGGACATGGTCGACGATGGATGTTGCGTCTTGTGAAATTTCCGGATGGGCATCGATTGACATAACCAATATGTGTCTCCACATGGAACCTTGAACACTATCACCGGACACATGGTCATCTTCGCCCGTGCTTGATTGCGATCGCCCGCGCCGATGCCCATTAGGTTGTTCATCACCATGGAGAAGCCTGTCCCGCTCCTCGAGCAACTGCTCATACGCAGCTACCATGAATTTGCTCTGGTATCTTTGCACGAACGTCGAGAACAAGACAAGCAATTCCTTCCTTACCATGCTGTTACCATCAGCGGTCATAGGCAGAATCGCCGACGCGATTGATTCCTCGTGTTGGATGACTTGTTCAGTGAGGTCCGGAATCCCTATGAAGTTCGTCAAAGCATGCAATGCGGCTGCTCGGACGTCTGGCACAGGATCTAATGCCATCTCGCAAAGCCGCTGGTGGACCGAGACTCGAATACCGACCCATTTTGCTTCAGGAAAGTCATGCCACAGCATGCTGATCAGCAAGCACGACCACTGTCGGATAAGAGGATTCTCGGCGTCTTTGAGATGATGGATGCAAAGGTGAAAGAGCTCAGGGGACAAACAGACAACTTGGGCCTGACGGAAATTTCGACAAAACATGGCGATGATGAAGGCTGACATCGCCCGATGCTCGCTGGCGTTGCTGACGGGTAGGGGAGTCTGAGGGTTCAGAATGGCGAGGAAGTATTGGTATGCGTTGTCCTTGATCAAGTCATTCTGGCCGCTAATATCCACAGCAAGGATTCTCGCCCATATGAAGATCATGACCGGCTTCAGCTCATGGGCTGCAGACTGTAAGAGCTTGCAGACATAAGGAAAGATCCCGATGAGTAGAGCCAGATTGACCGCCCAGGGTCCGAGGTCAAGGAACTTGCTGAGCAAAATCAATGCTCGCAGACGATGGACCTGGCTTAGAAGGACCTGCAACACAATAGGCAGCTGTGCAGGAGCTTCTTGTTCCGGTGCGCCTTGTGCCAGATAGACCTCGAAAGCCGTTAGTTGCTCTGCGAAGAAATTCGAATGTTGATATTCGTATGGCGGGCCATTTTCTTCTTCGCCAGCCATCATGGCTGGAAGTTGAGCTAGGACCATCTCCATAGCCAGGTCCCAAGATTCCCACATGGGATGATCGTGAGTATCGGCCATTTTGGGCACAGATATTGGATGGCATCCGTAGGCTCTCATGATCCTCTGGCTCAGAAGAAAGTTGCGAAAAAGTGCGGCAACCATAAGGTCTTGACGGAAGAGCTTTCGGAAGATGTCTCGCGGCAGAGTATTCCAGGCGATGGTGTCGGTCACGGCGGTAAAGATCCAGTTCAATTCGCCAAGCGGAGTTCTCCGCTCTTGGAGTTTCCCAGGTACCTTCGTGACATCTTTGACCGTCACATCACTGGGGAGCTGATTCTGTAGGACGAAAAATCGTAGGGAGATCTCTATTGGCGTGGTAAGACAGCAAGTGAAGAGATCTGCTGGTAAATCAGGGTTGGTCGGAAGCGACTGCGTCTTGCCGCAGGCAGCCAACTGAATGTTGTCGCTATACTGTTGTAGCAGGGCATTGGGATCTTGCTGCCTTGACTCCGCATTCTCAGCCTCATGCTTCTCCACGAAACGATCGAAGTTTGCTATGATATTGCCAGCATGCGAACAGTCATAAACGTAAAGACTCGGTGCTCCCAGCCATGCTTGCAGATCGTACAGCGATACTGGGATGTACTGCGTGTAATTCCGGTTGAAGACCCAAATCTCTCCAGACGGAGTCGGTAGCGGCACTCCATGGCCATTGTAATGGAAGAGCACCCTCTCATCTTTGGCATTTCTCCGGAGAGAAGTACAGAATTTGCGGGTCTCGTCTACCGATGGATCCAGGTAAAGCTTGTATCGCACGCGAATGCTCAATGTCTCGTACTGGTCGTTCAGCTTCTTGCCGATCTGCTCCATAACCTTTGAGCTCGCGGTCGTCGTGGCTGTAGGGTCCAGCCAGCACTCCATTTTCGCCGTTGGATTCGTCTTCACCACATCCGGAGGATCCACCCCAATATTAAGACATATTGCAAGAGCTGCAGACACCGTCTTCAGACGCTCCCTCATACGCCAATCAATGGGTGGGCGACTATGGTCCTCATTCTTAGGTTTGCCTCCGGTTTCGTGGCGCTTGTCGGTGTAGTACATGTAGAAGGTCTGCGGCGCCCGGATCAGCTTGTACTCCCCGTAATATGACTTCGATACCGCCTACCGTATTTAGCTTGGCCAGGATCTCACTACAATTATACTCATCTTCCCAGCCATGCCGCATCTCCCAATGTTCCTCCGAGACCGGATCACCCCTCGGTGGTGATCGTGCGCGAGGGCCATGATCGGTGTTCGCTCTCTGAAGCTGCCCTTTGGGCCTTGAAGGTAGAGTACTCCCATTTGTCAGCCCATTCGCAACTCTCTGCCGCGAGGCTGATGCGCCGTCAAACTCGGCCTGAGTCCGGCTCCTCGCTGGTATCTGGTTTATGTTTCGGGTATTGTCGGTGTCTCGCATTGAAAGCCCCTCGCCTGAAGAAGCGCTGTGACTGGACCGATGCGATGGCCCTGGGGAATTATGTAGCACGTGTCCATTGATGTATGGCGCGGCATTATTGGATGGGAGAGCCTGGGCAGGCTGCAAGGAAAGAACGCTGGTCATGGTTCATGGTTCTATAATCTGGTCAGTCTAGGATGTTCAGATGCGAGATCAGGGCACGCGAGCATTGCGACGATGGCGTAATAGAAATCAGTTACCTTACCACTGTCATAGGCCTGGCTGCACAGCTGTTGACGTAGTTGTCTTGAGTGCTCTTTTCAAAATATCCACCAAACGCTCCAGACAAGAACAGACCGGCTCCTAGCAGCCTCCTGCCTGGAACGAAGCCCAAGAGTTGGTGTTAACAAAAGCAGTCTGGGGGTCCTGGAGCTCTTCGAAGTGGGAGGTGATCATCCTGGTCTCGCCTGGTTAGCCGCGGATCTAGATTGGGCCTTATCGATAAGGTCGTCTTGGGCCCCACATCGACATCCCGACCTCTGGCATAAAGTAGGTAAGACAGCATGCAGGGCCGATATATAGTAAATGATCTGGGTAAGAAAACGAGCCTGATGAAATTTTGTTGCTGACTGGGTTGTCAAGCCGCAATCAAAGATAGGCACCATGTCTTAATCTACAATACCAATTAACGAAAGTCTTGAAATTGCCCCTTTTCTCTCCCCAGGGCGTGGAATATACAAAGTCGCCCGGCACATAGAACAGCAAGCACCGAAGAGACCAACATATACAGGACATCTGGACGTCGATAAAAGAAGCCCCAATCCAAACCTAGAGCCCATCAACTCCGGCACCGAAGACCCAAAATCAACAACCCCTTTCTTCCGCTCATACCACGTTCCCCCTTCCTCCGCCTCTTCCAAACCCTCTCGCCTGAGATAAGTCTTCCCCATCGTCACTATCATACCTGCCCAGCGCTCCCGGCATTCCCCTCGTCAGCCCCGTCACCTCGCTCTCGTTGCTGTGCAGCGTTGGCCTCATGCCTATCGGTCCCGCAATCGGACTGCTCCCTCTCTCGCTGCCGCTATCGTCTTCTTGTCTTCCGGCCTTCCCCACTCCTGCTGCGTTGCCAAAACTCGACGTACCACCATAATTCAACACACCTCCAGCCCTCCTCTCCGCCTCCTTCTCCCTTTCTTCCTGTTCGAGCCGCTTCCTCCAGCTGGCCAGGTTTTCACTCAGCGCTCCCTCGCCCACGCTGGTCGAAGTCGCGCTCGTCGGGGTGCGCTCGAAGTCGAATTGGTTGCTCATGCGGTAGTTCCGATGCGTACCTTCCCAATGCGTGCGCAGTGTCTCCAGCTCTGACGCTAAGCTATCCAACGCTACGGAGTTACGGTTGTTCGTATCCGTCCCAGCAACGCCAGCGTGTGGGCCGATATTGAACGTTGCGTCGGTCGATATGCTATTCGATTGCGAATGTAGCGCGCCGCCGCGAGGAGTGGTGATAGTGGAATTGGTGCTCGGGTTGGAGGAGTGGCCATTGGTCATTTGCTGGCTCTGACGGCGGTAGTTGGTAACGCTGGTGCCGACTTGATCGAGCAGGAGGGTGACTTTCTGCTCGGCATCCATGGCTCGCGACTCCAGCATCGAGTTCTCGTTCTTCAGCTGCTCCAGCTCTGTGCGTGCTTGATGCGTTGTTTGCGATAGCTGCTGTTGTGCCTGGCCATGACTCTGACGGAAGTAATCGCGCTGCTGCTGGGCTTCGTACAGCTCGCCACGGACTTCCTCGAGCTGGCGGTCGAGCTGCGATACAGTTTCCTTGACGCTTTGCTGCATCTCGCCGATCTCAGCGTGCAATTGCTGGCGCTCTGCTTCCCATTCCGCAGCCGCTTCGGTGTCGAGGGAGCGTTGTGAGCTGGAGCGTTCCGCGGTTTCGAGATCCTTCCGCATGTCCTCGTTTTGCTTCTTGTACTTGGTAAGTTCATCCTTCATGCGCTTAAGCATCTTCTCCGTGCCTTTGACGTAGTGAACTGCAGATTGGTAGTCGGCTTCTAGCTGTTCGAGTTTCTCGCGATAGCCTTGGTCGGCTTCTTGTGCTCTGGACTCAGCCGTGGCTTTGGTCTCCTGATGGGCCCGGAGACTGTCTTCAAGTTGCTGCTCGAGTTCCTTGATGCGGCTAGGATCGGGCGTGTCAAAGCGGGAACCAGGGGTTGGGCCTCGTTCTTCTAGAAGCTCCTTAAGGGCATTATGCTGTACGGTCAAAGCGCTTGTGTCCCGTTGATGGCTTTCGAGGTCTTGCAACACACCACTGTGTTTGCCTTGGAGGGCCTGCAATTCTCGAACCGTGTCCTGCAATTGCTTTCGAGTGGCCAAGTTCTCCCGGCTTGTTTGCTCCTGATAAGCTTCCAAGCCTGCGATGCGTTCTTCAGCGCCACGTAGCTTCTCAACTGCTGCATCAGCCTCTGTCTGGTTCTGTCGCATCAGACCATGCGCAGTCTCAACTTGCTGCTTGAGAGCCAATACTCGTTCGTCTGCGTAAGGATCTGATCTCGTATCGGCGCTGCGATTGGTAAGTGTTTCGAGACCAGCCAGCATGGCTGAACGGTGTGTCCGAGCTTCATTGGCGTGGTTTTCCGCGAGTTCTTCCGCGTCTCGAAGTTTCCGTGTGGTTGTGTCCAGCTCTGCTGTTCGTTCTTCATGCTCTGCTCTAAGCTGCAGAAGTTTCTGTTCCAGCGTCTCTCGTTGATCTCTTTCTTCCTCAAGCTTCCTTTCCAGATGCGACGTCCTGTCGGTCGAGGCCGTCACTGCTGTACGAAGAGAGGCGAAAGTAGTGTTGTGCGTCTGTGCATTCTCTATCGCTTCATCCAACCTGCGACTGAGGTCGTTCTTGTCCACCTCCAGCAGCTCTGCCCTCGCATGAGCCTCTGACTTATGAGTTGCCTCATCTCTGGCCGTGTTTGAAACCTGGTGTAATTGTGATCGTAAATCCTCCAGCTCGCCCGGGTTATAAGACTGCTCAAACTCGGCAACGCGCTTGTGCGCTACACCTGCGGTACCTTCAGCAAGCTCTCGAGCCTGTTTCTCCGACTCGATCTCTGCCGCCATAGATTGGATGTGTGCGCGTAGCTCATTTTGCGTTGCAAGCGCTACCGCCAGCTTTCGCCCAATATCGCTGGAGCGCTCCTCGCTGTCTAGGTCTCGAGAGATGCCTTCGCTCTGCGGTGTGTCAGCAGCGCTGCCTCCATGAGCGGCAAGCTTGGCTTTAGCGTAAGCGGCTTCTCTTATTGCAACATCGCGTTGCTGCTCCACAGCCGATACTTCTTGTGCAGCGGCATTGACCCGCGCGTCTACCGAGTCCTGGACCTCTGCCAATTGAGCGCGCATGGCTACCAATGCTTCGACTAGCGGTTGGTCATCATCGTTGAATGTCTCCGGATCACTCTCATCCAACAGTGGCGGTTGAGAGCTGTTTTGCTCATATCCAGCTTTCCTCGCCAGAGCCAATTCGGATGCAAACCAAGCATTGCGACTTCTTGCAGACTCAAGCTCAGAAATAAGCGCTTCTTGTTGGCTCGCGAGCTCTTCAAGCTGTTGTTGATGTCGAAGCTCCTGTTCGGAGGCTCCTTCCTGGCGATGGATTCTTGAGGAAGGATGCTCGACCAATGTGTCATCATACGAGCTATCGTCCCTTGGCTGCTGAGGACTAGGTTGTGGAAACCTTTTCAGATCTTCGTACGAGTCCTCATCAGCTGCATGCCGTGACCGTGATCGGACTGCGCCATTCATCGACTGTTGTGGATCTTCCATGTCCGGCATCGTATCGAACATTGTTGGTATCTGAGGTTGCTGTTGAGGCTGCTGTTGAGGCTGCTGCTGAGGCTGCGTTGTACGTCTCCCATTGACAATTGGACTGATGGCATGATTCTGCGGCATATACCTTAACGTCTCTGGTGAAATAGGCGAAACATTCTCCTTCTCATATGCATTCGCACGATCAGTATCGAGCGGCGGCCCATATGGACGGTTGTCTCTCGTAGGTGTCCTGCTTCTTGAGCCAGTAGATCCAGGCGCTTGTGGTAGTGTACCAGGAAGCTGAGAGGTGATGCCATTGGTTCTTGGCTGTGGCGGCTGCTGCTGTGGAGGTGGACCTGGAGACTGAACCGCGGATGCTCTAGGTAGTCTAGGTCCAGTGCCAGAAGGACCTTGAGGAGAGCCATTTTCACCTGGTGGGCCTTGTGGCAGGGATCCTTGTGGTGGAGGCCCGTTCATCATGCTGGTATCTTGACTGCGACCCACGGAGACCGGAGGACCATCTCTATCAGACATGCTCTCGCGCGACCCGCTGAAATTTCTTCGTAGTCCATCATTGTTCGGCGAAGGCCCTTCTCTTGGTGCGGGCCCTCGAAGTGGTGGAGGCGCTGTTCTTTCTGTACTGGGCTGTCGATTTCCCGGTACTCTTTCGCCTGAAGGAGTCTGTTGTATCTGCTGATCGTTGGGGTATCGAATCTTTCCCGTATCTAGCATATATACCAAGCTCAACTCAGCCGGATCCCGCGGCGCTGAGCTTGGCTCTCCCGCAAGCACCACGATTTGCTTGCCGTATGCGGTCATACTGTGGCCAGAACGAGGCGAGGGTGAGGGACCCATATTCTGAAAGGTGTACCAACGTCTCGATGTAATCCTGAACGCAGCAAGGTCGCCTAGATCCGTTCCCTCTTCCGTTCGACCTCCAAAAATGTACATGACGTCGCCGACCAGGGCGGCTGAGTGGCCCTCTCGAGGGACAGGTATGTATCCAATGCAGTCCAATTGTGTCCAAGCCACTTGACGCGGGTCATAACACCAAACGTCGTTGAACCATTGAGTTCCATTTGTGCCGCCAAACCTAGGATCGCATTAACTCACAGTCGTTCTTCAGGAATGGAGAGACTTACAGATATAGTTTGTCGTTCCAGCCAATGATCGTATGGTTCGTCCGCGCAGGCGGTACTTGCCCGTCTGGAGGTCCTCCATCATTGCTGTTCTGGATCAGAAACTCCCATCGACTATTTGAGTTCTGCAACGCATTAAGATCGAAAGCCACCAGGTCGTTGAAGAAGTAGCCTTCCACTTGACCACCAAATACGTAAATCCTAGAGCCCAAGATGTTCAATGTATGCCCGTATCGACCTGCTGGCTTTGGCCCTGGAGGCATGCATCGCGACCAATGGCGTGTGGCTAGAGAAATTAGCTTCGCCCGTCTCATCCTAAATGCTTCTCTTACAGGTGTTCAGAAGGTAGAGCGTATCATCAAGACTGTCCCGGTCGTCCATCTTCGTATCGCCCCCAAAGACAATGAAGGCATTTCCAACTAGCAAGCTCGCATGTCCAACTCTGGGTCCAGGTCCCTCGAAAGTAGTGCCAACGGGATAGCAAGCCAGATTACCACCACCAGCTTCAATCATCCATAAGTCACCTTTGACGGTAGTACCATTGACCAGTCCACCCATCAAGTACACATCTCCTTCTTTCGATGCTACCGCATTGACCGCGGCGCCATATCGTGGGAAGGGACTCGGTTGCGAAGAGGTAAAGGTCATGCGTCGCTGTGACCAGGGATACAGCGCTGTTGGGTTTTGAACGGGTGGGGGACCAGTGAGAGCGGTTCGGGAAGGCCCATACTGTATCGCAGGAGCGCATTAGCATATAGCTACACCACGTATGAGTCCTCCTAATCGCATGCGTGGCAACTCGTCTCAACCTTGTCCAGACGGATTCGAACCTACCTGGCCCTCGTCCGCACTTCCCCCAACCCTTTCCCTCTCGCCTACAATCCCCACGCCTGATCCATCCCGTCCATGATCTGGACTCGGCGTCTTTGCCCCATTGATAGAATTCGATATTGAGTTATTAACACTACTCCCCGGCGTCGGCGTCTGAATCGCAGGCGCACCGGCGAGTGGTGGAACCTTGCCTTTCACCCCATTGACGGGCGCAGCATTCAAGCTCGGCCCGCCGCCAGAGGGATCTCGACTCGCTGGACCGGGTCTCGGTGCGTCGGTGGAGGGGTTTTGCCCTTTCTTCTTGCCAAATAAGAAGGACATGGTGCGTTAGGTGACCTGATGTGGTGAAAGTGGAACGGCGGAGAGAAGTCCGGCGTGCGACGAATGGGTATTCTTCTCTTCCAGGTCTCGGTGGCAATGGAGAGTCGGACAAATGTGGCAACGCTTGGTCAGGGAGGCTATCGTATCTGCGACCTGCTTTCTAGTGGTATGTAGTTTCCAGCCAGGGTACTTTAGGTAGGATCGTCGAACAGGCAAAGCTCCTGAGGCACCGATCATCCATCCAAAAATAACCAACAGAGCGAAACAGATTCATTCATCCGATGTGATCGTCAATGCTGCGCATCTGTCGCCAGAGTCCGAAGTCGCTATATCAGGGAGATGGGAACATTGCGATAGGTGTGCAGGCTTCGAAGGTTTTGTGTTGGGAAGTTGGCTTGGAACTTGGAAGACAGAGGGGGTAAGGTAGCCCGTACAGTACGAGCCGTTCCTCGCGGAAGATCTTGCAGGGCTGGGGGAGATTACAGTTTTCTTCTCGATTCTGGGAGGTGATAAGGCAGCTTGTACGGACTGCCTCGCATGTACGATTACAAAAGCACATGGTGATAGCAACCAAGCATTCAGTACTACATCGCTACTGTAGACATTCTAATGGTGTGTATCATGGTGCCTCAGGGGCTCCCTTTTGATCTGTTCGGTCTGCTTCGATCTGGGCCCAATTCGGGCTGCTGTAAGCGAGGCTTGGCATAAGGTACCCGTTGAGCCGTTGAGCGTGGAGCGTTGAGCGTTGACCGTTGAACGTCGAACGATGAACGATGAGGTACAGCAGTTGCCATGAGTCTTTGTGAAGTCGGACCCAATTGATCAGGCCGGCTTTTCAACTATCAATGTCCACAACCAAGCGAGTTTGGGCAACAGGTTCTCATGCTTCATGACCGCTAAAAGACAACATGGCTGTTTGGCTATGGGCCTACGTTCGTCACGGCGCCCATTGTGAAGTTGTCTGTTCGTTGACCTATTCATAACTTCACGATCGAGGAGATGAAAGGTACCCCAGCATGTTCTAGATGTTCTCGATGGGAGTCCGACGTACGAATTGGTAGATGTGTGAGTTGGACCCGCTCGAATCGCTTGGATGAGTTCATCTAATTCGAACCAACAGACACCGCTGTCCCAGACATCAACCTCTTCTCCTAGAAGCACCCCGTCTCCCTCCCCATCTCCTACTCCCACTCCACACTCTCCATCATTGACTGAAGGCCTGCCCGCATCCCCTAGAGCACCCTCTCCATCCTCCATTTCCCCTCCGCTGCCACCCCCTCAATCACCCTCACAGTCCCCCTACCATCTCCTCCTCGTCTTCGACTTCGACTCCACCCTTACTCTATCCTCCGCTCTCCCCTCCCTCCTCTCCCTCCCCACATACGCCTACCAATCCCACAACCTCCCAATCTGCGCTTACATCCCCACCGACAGTCCCTGCAAGCACCCTCGACCCCTCCACCCGCCCACAGCCGCCGACCTTTCATCAACCTACTATACCCATCTCCATCGCCACGACTCCTCGTACGTCCACCTCCCGCGCACCGCCCAAGCCGACACCATCTACCAATCCTCCCTCCGTCTCCGCAGAACCCTGCCCCAAGAACTCGCCTACCAGTCCTCCCTCAGGCATGTCGAGCGTGCTAGCTTCCTGCGTGGCAAACAGGCCTTCGCGGACGCGGGCGTCAACGCTTCGCACCTCGAAGCCGCAGCGAGCACGGCGCAGGAGAACGGAACCGTACAATTCCGAGACGGCTGGAATGCGATAATGGAGCTCGTGGCGGAAGCGAATGCTAATGTTGAGAATAGGATTGCGATTGGCATCATCAGCGTATCGTGGAGCCATCAATGGATCCGGAACCTGGTGGACCGAGCGATGGGGTTCTACGGGCTTGTGGATGAGGAGAGGCATTTCCTGCATAAAGGCCCGGATGCAATATGGGATCCGTCGAGGGTGGATATCCGTGCGAACGATATTTTCTCGAAACGCCCTGGGAGTGAAGAAGCGGGGATCTACGTCTCTGCGGACAAGGCGCGCGAGATGGCTGACATGGTGCAACAGCGGCGACTGAAGCTAAGACAAGGCTCAGGAGGCACATCCGAATCGGAATCGAGGACAATCTACGTCGGGGACAGCGTCCCCGACCTGGAATGCCTCCTCGCCGCCGACATCGGCATCCTGATCCGCACCGCGACCATGGGCAGCGAGCAGCACGAGCTGAGCAAAGCCCTGCGACGGCTGGGCATCTCCTTCTCCTGGCTCGGACACTACACGCAGCAGCGAAAGGCCGCACGGCTGTGGTGGGCTCAAGATCTCGAGGAGATAGCGCAGAGCGGCATCTTGGATCCCGACGGGGGGAGCGACCGTGACGAGAGAAGCAGGAAGAACGGCACTGGAGCCACCAGCCGGCGCCGACGTTCTGAGAGCGCGGCTGTGCACACTTTACCTCTCGCTCCGCTGACCTCCACCAGGCTTGTCTGAAGACGAACATTGACCTCCTCATCCCATCAGCAATGGACCATACACTTCGCACTTGCCACGAGACATTACCCCATCCAACAAAGACACCTGCAGAAGGCCTCCCCTCCTACAGCCAAGCCGCAATCGAGAACGTTCATGAAAACCAACGGCCAAACGTCGTGCCACGCAACCCGTACACACTCGCGCAGCAGCCAGGAACGCACACTCCAAGCAAGGCACAAGAACCAACACGAAGAAGCAAAACTCCAAAACCTTACCCACCTTCCCATCAGTAAGGTAAGTCAGTGACTCTCGCCTCCAGTAGGCCTCTACTCTAGCCACAAACAAAAACTACCCCCTATTGGTTTCTCCTTCCGCAGCCAAAACAGCAGAACAGCCATCCACTTCCCCCCACTTCCCCATCCAACGACTCACCTTCCCCATCCACGACTCACTCTCCCTCCCTGCCTCGCCTGCCCGTTCCCCTTCCCCGAAACGCGCTCTCCCCTTGGCGAATCAACCCAGGCAGGAAAGGGAGGGGGGAGGGGGGAGGGGGGAGGGGGATTCCATGCACAGACGCGGGTTCAGCTGTCATCCCGTTGAGAGATCTACAGTGCGGATCAGATATCTACATGCTGTGTTGGTGCTGGTGGGCTTACCCCAATCTCTACTGGGATTGGAGAACGGAATGGGAAAACAATCGTGGTATGAGTTCAAATATCATCAGAAGCATATTTCACTCCAAGGCAGGGAAAATGGTGCTAAAGGCTATTGCATGTCATCTACTTAGGCAATTGGCTATCCGCCGTCAAGCTTCCATCGTCCATTGCCACTTGTAAAGGAAGCATGCCTGCCAAATCTATGATGATACCGAAGAGGGGAGAGGAAAGAAGAACAAGCATAGCAGCTCAACCACCCCGGAAGCGACCCTATCCATGATCCATACCGTCCATGACCCATTCGAACATGACCAGCTCGCGGAGACTGCCGGTGCGTGGATGGACCGAAGAGTCAACCTCGATCCACGAGAGCGATGTCGTACCGCAACCCAGTGTCTCTTCTCATCGCTGCGTTTCCCATGAACCCTCCCTTTTTGCTAAGCCTGCTGCTGAAAGGAAATTGTGCTTTGTTGTAATTTGGTGGACCTGAGAATGATGGAAGTAGGAAATATTAGTGCTGATGGGGGAAAACAAGTCGTGACATGTGGTGTTGCTGCAAACAACGATCTCGTAGTAGCCGATGATCCCGGTGTTCCATGCTGGTTCTGGCTGCATCTCTGTTGATATTCGACACTAGCCAGCGGCGTGCCATTCATGGGCTGAAGATCTTACTGACCATACCGAATAGGTGCCTAGGGAGGATTTGGAAGCCTAGATACCTCGTCGGAGATGGACAGAAATCGAAAGCGCACGAGCCAATCTATGTTCGAGTGGGAAGAGAGCCGATGCAAACATAACAAGGGAAAAGCCAGTAAAGGATAATCGTTGATGCCGAGTCAACACCATGAAGGAGTGAAGGTTCAGAACTAGTCGAAGGATGTTCCAGGCCACTGAGGTTGGCAGCTCGGAATAAGCCGTTGTCCTCAAACACCGACCAGAGGTTGTTCAAGACCATGGATCTCGTTCCGCAGCATAGCGTGTCTTGATGCGGTAGTTGGGGATCTCAGTATTAGGAACACCCTTCGAGGCGGATCGAAGCCTAGCGCCGAAGACTGTAATTAGTCAGAATTCGTCTTCTCAGATCCTCCAAGGCGCCCAGCGTGATTCTCCGATCAAACACTAAACGCAGAGGAGAAGAGCTCCTTACAAGGAACCATGGTTATGTTTGGCAAGAAACTCACATCCGATCACTTCCTCCTACTGCTGCACGGTTCGTATCCGGGGTCTCGACACCAGTACCGCTTGCGCCACGGTCAATGACCTTACGACGCTGAGTAGAGATGCCACCTGCTTGATTATTTGAGATCGTGTTCTGAGTAGTGGGGAGGCCAGCAGTGGCGTTGTTCGTACCTGCAGCGTGACGTCGGGAGGGCTTCTCTTCTTCCTCTTGGTTAGACTTCTGGGGGTTACCAGCTGCAGCGATGGCTTGAGCGTTCTTCTGGTACTTGTAGACAGTCCAATCGAAGACATAGTCATACTGGAAGGACTCGCGGACAAAGAGATCGCGGAAGATCTTACGGAGGTAAGAGTAATCCGGCTTGTCGTCAAAGCGGAGAGAGCGAGTATAATTGAGGTAGATGGCGAACTCATTAGGGAAGCCACGGCAGAGAACCTCAGTAGGAGTCGTCATCTTCTTCTCCATGATACGATCATATTTCTGCTTCTTCGTAGCAGCCTTGAGTCCCTGCCAAGGAAGAGAGCCACGGCAGAAGTAGAGCATGACATAGCCCAGAGACTCCATGTCGTCACGACGAGATTGCTCTATATACCTATTAGCTTACAAACTGGTCTGAAACGAAACTGAGCATTGACTCACCGACGCCCAGATGGGTGTTGATGGAGGCGTAACGGGCAGTACCGGTCAAGTTCTTGTTCTCACGGTATGGGATATGAAAGTGCGTCTTCGGGTCGCGGTATTTCTTAGCCAGACCGAAGTCGATGACATTGACCTGATTTCCACGCTTGCCAATGCCCATCAGGAAGTTGTCGGGCTTGATGTCACGGTGGATGAATGACTTGGCATGGATGTATTCGATACGTGAGATGAGCTGGTCAGCCAGGAGCAGGACCGTCTTCAAGGAGAACTTTCGGTTGCAGAAATTGAACAGATCCTCCAAGCTGGGCCCAAGAAGGTCAAGCACCATGGCGTTGTAATCACACTCTGTGCCGAACCAGCGGACGAAGGGGATGCCCACACCTCCGGCAAGAGACTTGTAAACACGAGCTTCATATTCGAGCTGAGGATGCTTGGCCTTAACGCTCTCCAGCTTGATAGCAATCTCCTCGCCAGAGATGATGTTCGTGCCTAGTGACGCTCAGTATTTGAATAAGTTGGCGCTGGACACAGGCTTGCTCACCCAAGTAGATATCACCGAAGCTACCACTACCGATCTTGCGGCCGATACGATACTTGTTGCCCACGCGGAGATCCTACCAACATACAAAGCATTAGCAAAACTCTGTAGAAAGCTTGAAGATATGTTGAGTATGTCTCAGGCCGTGCCTCAAGTAATGGGCAGTGCGAGTGACTGAAATCCTTGTCTACGACTATGCAGTACTACAAATGCACTTCTGTGGCATTTCAACAGTATGCCTTCCCGTATCCAACGAAGGCTTCATTGGCCTTGTATGTACAGAGGTATGGGTGACCATTAGATGTACGCACCATAGTAGTCATTGTCACGTCAATATGTGACTGAAGTCAACGGTCGACGGATGTAGGTCTGGCTCGATGGGTCTGGAGCACGGGTGATTCGTGCAAGCCTTGCTGTAAAGTACAGCCAGGATGTCTGCAGAAGAGGAAGATCTCGATGAGAATCGATTCGAAGTGTATTGTATCTGTGTTCGAGGTAGAGATGTCAGCGTTGGAGTAATGTGAGGGGTTTCCAAACAAGGCGGTGAAGTACGATTTAAGCTAGTGAGGATGGGCCATTGTTATGGAGGTGTTGTTGTAGGTGTCAAAGGGAAGGGAGTAGGCAAGCACAGTGTAAGAACAGAGATGATGAGGGAAGGAAGATGTGGTGTGGGAAGTGGATCACGCACCTCTTTGGACACAGCTTACGGAATGGGCCAAGTGATCAAGATCAAAGAAAAGAGGGCCTTTGTGTTTGGATGCCGACCGGAGGCTGCAGCAACACGTTGGTTGGAGATAGTACCAGGACTTGCACGTCTTGTCGAGAGGGGTTGTCGGAGACCTGAGTCTCTTCTGAAGAGGTAGAAATGACCAGGAAGGTCAAAATGAGGAGGGACCAAGTGGGATGGTCGTGGTTGAAGATCTTGGACGATTGTGCTGATGGAGTGCTGGACATGGATAGTCAAGGCGCGCCAAGCTTAAATTGCCCGCTAACCATAAGAAGCATGGCAGGCGACACGACTGCCAAGGCGATCAAGGATTGCCCCTTTAATGCCTCATCATCCATTTTACATGATCCTTCTCAATGCCATCTGTCTGCTGGAATGATAGTCCGTCATTGTAAATCTACAGGCCATTGTGAAGAACTTGCGAAAGCCCAGAATATACACGAGAGAGGAAGCTTCACTTTGCCATGAACGAAAACGCAACTAAGCTCCACACCTATTCTAGAATATCTCAGGCATCATCGCTACTTCATGCAGACCGTGCCAACGTTTCTCCATGCATCGAGGCGGTCCGAGTAGTGCTCAATTCCAGCGTCGTGGAAGCGAGCCGTTGGTTCTGCGTGGCTTCGACTGCATGCATGACGTTTGGCTGATGTGCCGTGGTCTGATTCGCAGCCCATGGGTTTTAGATTTTACCGATCGGCATGGCCAGATCGAGCACCTGTCAAAAGAGAACAGACCATCAGCTTCTCGAACATTTCTACTATGGTCATTGTTTCTCATGGCTTGCTACAAAGTTCGCGGAGACAACGCTTGGGTAGATCCGTGATTGCGTCACTCATGCTGAGTAGTCGTGGAGACGTAAAGCTTACTTAGGCAGAAAATGCTTTTTCCTCGAGGTCATCATAATATTGATCAGGTAGTGGCAAGGGAAAGGGGTCAAATCATGGCTCATCCGTAGAACAAATGGTTTGCCATAAGGATATCTTGCATGAAATGGCCTTGTTGTCTAGGCATTTTCTAGCCAAGGCTACGGATCTGTTGTCTACACTCTAGGTAATATCAATTTGCCGTCCGTAGCCTGTCATCTCAATATCCGCAATCCCATCGCTCAGTAAAACCGTCTCCCGAGCAGCGAAGTCCAGAGTAGGAGCCTTGCCACCCTAATGGTAGCGGCGTCCCAGCCCTCCGTCGCGTCCACTCCCACGGCCAAGCTCCTCGAACACGGTGTAACGGCCCTCGTGGAACGTAGGCCTATACCTCGGGTCCCTCCCGACCCTTGACGGCGGCACGCCCCAGTCCCCGAAGAAGCTGTCATTCCCGCTCGGGCTCTTGTCGATGCACCACTCCGGTACACGGGCGAAGCGACCAAAGTAGTCATCCTGCGGCTTGTCCGAGGGCACAACGTAGCTCTCGAGATTGACACAGACCTGCTTCATCATCTCGGCGAGCTCGTTGTTGGCATTGTTGCCCTTGGCTGAACGTTCGGAACCAATGGGTGCCATGGAGCCCCCAGTCTTGTTGCTGGCGGGGCTGGTCAGGGATCCGAATGATTCGGAAGTCGTGCGGTGACCTGGGGGATCTTTGCTGAAGAGGGCGTTATCGAGCTCAGTCATGGCAGCGCGATGGACGCCCTGGGCACGCGTGTCGTTGTTCCACCATGCCTCCACGTCCGCCAAGGAGCGAGTGGCTGGCTTGGGCGGTTGAGCCAATGAGTAGATGTATTCGTTGCCGGCCGAGAGCCCAGGAGGGAATTGTGGTGCCTGAGACTCCTCAAAGGAACACGCGGTTGGGCTGGTGAAGATAGGCGCCGTACGCTCCTGCCAATCGATCGGCTCGCTCACTTTGAGGCTCTCCTTTTCGGCTTGGTCCAGCTTGCCGTACGCATTGGGGTAGCTGGGTTGGGATGGACCAGCGGGATCGGAGGCGTAGGGATCATAGAGCACGGTGCGCGTAGCGCTGGGCAGGTCGCCTTTGGCTTTGGAGGATTCCACGACTTGCTCGAGGTTCTGAAGGAGCATCTCCTTCTTGCTGGCCGAGAAGCTCGTGTATGGCTTGGGGTCTCTCGCGTAAGTGTTGCTGCTTGGAGTACTCGGGTTGGGTTTGGCAGTCGGTACGGACGCTTTGGGAGCTGTCAAGGGCTGCTCAAGGGCTTGTGACGTCTGTGTGTTCAAGTAGGGTAGGAGAGTTTGAGGAATGCCCTGAGGGAAGCGAAACCCGTGATCCATGGTCCCCTTCACAGCGGCTGGCTGTTTGTGTGCTGCAGTGCTAGGATGAAGGCCTGGTGGTTTGCTAACAAACTGAGCGACTGGACCAGGCTGCTTGTTCACCTTCGGTTGATCCGTGAAAGGGTCGTCATTGCTGAGAGGCTTCATGATGGAATTGTACGCGTTACCAGCTTGTGAAGCTAGAGGCTGAGCAGCAGCAGGGTACGGATTGTACTGGTGACCGAATTGATTGCCTGCGCGTAGCGGATGACCTTCATTTGAGAGCATTGCCGAAGGAACATGGGAGGAATTGAAGACCGGCATGGCTGGGTCCCATTCACGCGAGAATGGATTGACTGCACTCTGATCGGCCATCTGGATGGATGCTGGGTATTGGTACTGGTATTGGGTGAGAAACGGGCCTTGAGTGAGGGTGTTCGGCAAAAGGTTGTGCGAGGTAGCGAGGTTGCCGTAGTTCAGGGCTCGCTTACCGTCTGCCGGCCGCTGCTCTTCACTATACCCAGAGGATGTTACCAAGGACTGCGCTGTCGGAGGTCGGTTGATGGAAGTTTGGCTGCCTTCCTCGGAGCTGTGCTCAGGAAGCTCGTTGAGATTCAAAGGCTTCCAGGCTTTGGCACCTCGGTTACGAGGCATGGTGAATTTCACAGCGCCAAGGGCCACAGGCTGCAGAGGTGGCACTTCGTCCACAGACTCCTTCCCAATCTCCAAGGCTGTGGCAGCTCTACGGGCTCTGACTGCATTCAACTCCGCCGCTCTAGCTTTGGCAGCAAAGGTGGTGCCAGATGTCAAGTTAGCTAAGCTAGCAGTGGGCGCGCCCAGCGGGCCCCTATACATCGCCATTTCTCGTTCTGCGTCTTGGCCAAAGGATGGCTTCTGAACTGCAATTTCTGGATCGCTTGGCCGGGAACGTTCTGCGGACTCTTGGGGCACAACCTGAATATGGGAGAAAGTTCCACTGCCAGAAGTCCCAGACGTCGGTTTGAAAGTTCCTCCAACGGTATGCCTTCGCGGTGCTGAGCTATGAGATTCGTGAGATCTCCTGGACCGGACTGGCAGAGACATGTTAGTCTACTTTTGTTCAATACAAGACAACAGCGGAAGATGCAAAGGACTTACTTCTGCGAGGCCGGCAGATGTCACGGATCTCCCGCGAAGAGAGCTCGTTGAAAGCCAGACTTGCATCAATAGCTACTATTTGCCCAAAGGGTAGGTGCTGCTTCGATATAGTAGATGTTTGCGGCAGGCACGATCCAGTTGATCCAGACAATAGACGGCGACGCGCCGGCTCCATATTTCACTTCACTTGACACGATCAACACGCTAAGGAGATTATGATCACATGCTGGCTTTGGCAGTGCCAAAGAAATATTGTTGGTACTCAAGCTGTAATGTTTTGCATTATGACAAAGGGAATGCCAGAACTACGGGTGTTGACTTTACAAAGAGATGCAATGCTGGAACTACCTTGATGCTAGGAGAAGGTTATTCTTGGGAGGCCCGTACATTCTCCTTTCCTCTCCTGCAGGTTTGTTCTTGGATATCATGCGATATCAACATACAGTCTAGATGCAGTCAACCACTTCCTCATCCCTTGTTCCCCATCATGTGTCCGGTTTCGCAAGCATACAGTTGGTGATGCTGAGTATTACACATTGCATGCAGCAAGGCCATTCATGACGAATAGCGTATCGGCATCTGGGGGCCAGAGAGGGACAAGCAGTAGCACGTAAAGAGAAGCATCAGCAAACCCAAAACCCTGAGAGAATCTCCTGTCTTCAAAGATCCACACACCATCTAGCACTCCCTACATTGCCAGCCTGTATCCCCTCTATCTGTTCAACGGCTTGTATACCATTCTTTCCCTCCGTTGCCTGACTATTCCCGTTCTTGCTTCCACCAAGCCTCCACCCCAAGCCTGCGGCCAAGCGATGACCCCTAGGGGATCAAACATCACTGAAGCTCCTTGCCGATGCTTTTGCACAGGCCAGATCTTGGCGCCAGGTTGCTGGAGGCACCGCAGGGTCTGTCAACGACAAGAGCTTGTATCTTGCTTCAATCCGAAACAGCTGAATGACGACGCCTCGGAGGCCAAGCAAGACGACCGCTTCGGTAGCGGACCTTAGGACGTCCGACGTAATCGTGACTCAAATCATCGCTGCCACCCGATGACACACCATCTCTTGCTACTCCTCAAGGAGCTCGCAAAGATCGTTGTAAAGTCTTGGTCGAGAGATCATAGAAGGTGAACTAGCGGGAGTCCCTGGAAGTAAATGCTCATACAGTAATGCACCATTGTATTCAACTTGCGGAGAGTCATAGATACAATTCTCGTGAGCTATATTGCTAGTCATTGTAGGTAAGATGGGACGAAATCTTTCGATTGATGTTTTGTCTTTTGCGCTAAACCCAAAAGAACGGTAGGGTCCGGACCCTATCATGATGGCGATAACTTAGATGGTTGTATGATCTATCGAATTATCTAAAGTAGAGCACGTTATCACGACAAACAATTGGAGAGACCGAACCTCCCGAACATTATGACAAGCACTCTGGAGTGCGAATAGGAATTACTTTCATTCATTCGTCATGCATAAGAATGCATGCTTTTTGCTAGCTACAGCAAACCGTACTGGTAAGGACGTCCTCTTTTCTGGCAGGCTAAACAGGGTCTCTCGAAGCGCACGGTATCAGTATCTAGACTGCAGGATCCAACTTGTTAGCCGTCGAGGTGTGGTGCTCGCCGCCATGCATGAGGTCATCCACAGCACCTTCAGCACGTCTCAACCCGCTCTGACCTCCGCTTCCATAGTTGTCTCTACCTCCAATGCCGCCGGTAGAGCCAGTGGTATCGTAACCTGAACCACCGCCAATACCTCCACGACCTGAGCCAGTAGTGTCATCGTAGCCAGACGAGCCCAGACCTCCTCGGCCAGATCCAGTGGTATCGTCGTAGCCGGAAGAGCCAGACCCCATACCGGAGCCCATGCCTCCAAGTCCTGAACTCGTGGTATCATCATAGTCGGAGCGACCAGACCCAATACCGGAGCCCATGCCTCCACGTCCTGAGCCGGTGGTATCGTCATAGTCGGAGCGGCCAGACCCAATGCCGGAGCCCATGCCTCCGCGTCCTGAGCTGGTGGTATCATCGTAGCCGGAAGAGCCTGATCCAATACCGGAGCCCATGCCTCCACGTCCTGTGCCAGTAGTGTCGTCATAGCCAGAAGTGCCAGAACCCAGCCCACCGCGACCAGACCCAGTGGTGTCATCATAGCCTGAGGTACCTGAGCTCAGACCGCCACGGCCAGATCCGGTAGTGTCATCGTAGCCCGAGGTCCCCGAGCCAATGCCCCCGAGGCCAGAACGAGAAGTATCATGATGCCCAGAGGTGCCCAGGCCGGAACCGAACTCTCCACGTCCCGAGGAGGTAGTGTCATCATAACCAGAGGTGCCGGAGCGCATGCCAGTGTTGTCCGAGCTAGTTTTGTCGAAGCCGGTGTTGCTGTCACCACGGATACCTTCAGCACCTTCGTTGTAGCTTGAGCCGTATTCTAATAAGATCATGTCAGCCAAAGAACACACCAAATGATGGATATGAGCATGGTATTACCATTATTGCCTTGGTTGGCGGCACGAGCATTTGAAGTATTCTTCTCACCGGACACGGCGTCCTTGACTTTGTTCAGGAGGCTAGACATGGTGACGGTAGTGTAGATGTAGGGTGATATCCGTGTAGAGTAAAGGAGAATTGATTACTCCAAGCGTTGATGCGTTGATGCTGCTGTTATCACTGTGCTTTGATTGTAGTAGGTGAGAATTGGGAATGGGGAATATGTGGTGATGGTGTGGGATGAGTGAGCAAGTGAGGGGATTCCGAGGCGTTTATAAAGCAGAACTCTAAAGTACTTTAGCTGTTGAAAGCACACAAACTTGGCAGGTACGAGCACGCCTTCCATGATAAAGTATTCACTTTCCCGTGTTTACTTCTACAACCCCACTTCCCCACTTCCATGATGACGTAGGGTTGTGGCTGTGCTCACAATGCACCGCCACGTATCAATCTGGAGCTGACTTTGACACCCATCAAGGCGATCTCTCAGTCTCAGTTTAAATCGGGCACTGCTTTGATTACGATGAGTGGACGCTCATCTATGGTGCATAGCAAATGGATTTACTACCTGCAAAGACCTTTCAGGTATGATTTTGAATTTGTACAACCATGCAAGAGTCCTACTGGTGATCTTCTAAGAAACGTACATCACAATTGTCTCGCAGAAGTAACCAAGCTGGTGGATCCAGCTACCTTGGGGGTGAGCTAGCCCAGAAGATCTTGGATTTAGGTAGTATGAATGAGGTCTGGTCTTGAAGCTCGTTCCTACAGCTGCGACACATAAAGAGCAGAACCGCTCAAGTATCTGGACGGCTAGCTTCTTTGTCGTGACTGAGCTGCAGTGTCTCGCGGGCCGCATCTTCATCAGCATCCTGCTCAGGGTTGACTGTCTCGTACTCGAGCATCTTGATGAACTTGTAGAATGCGGTGGCGAGCAGCGTGCCGGCCAAGGGACCCACCCAGTATATCTACTTCCATCAGCAACGTATATCTGAGGTTACGGGCTGGCGAGCATTTACCCAGTCATAGCTGTAGAATGAGTGTAGGATAACACATGGCCCAAAAGTACGAGCAGGGTTGACGGAACCTCCGGTATGATAGACGCCTATGAACGCTTGAGCGGATAGCCATTCGAGCAGGATACAGCGGAAGGAGTACCTGTGAGCTCGGCAATGAAGAGCGCGAGGCCGATACCGATGGGTGCTATGTATGTCGCCTTGTGCTTTTCAGCGGCCAACATGAAGATTGTAAAGACCAACTCTGCCGTAAGGAACATCTCGATGAAGACGCCCTGTACAACTTTCGTTCCTCCTCCGAGTGACGTTCGTATTACCAGAGGCCCGGGGAACAGGACGCTTACGATGCCTGCACTTGATATAGCGCCGGCTATTTGGGACATGACAATGAGAAGTCCGCGAAACCAGGACATAGCGCCGATGAGACACATCCCAAGGGTGACACTAAGCATTGTCAGTTGCTGTATCTCGTCCTCGGCATGAAGCGGAAGGGCGTACGCAGGGTTGAAGAGACCTCCAGATATGCGGAAGAAGACCCATGCATTGACAGCGAGCGAAAAGCCAAAACACAAGCTTATGTAGAGCAGCTGAGCTGGGTTGGGCCCTTGGTCCACCGTAGTCGCAGCGGTGGTCTGCGTCTGGGTCTGCTTGTTTGTAGTCTTCGCAACCTGAGTCCCGGAAAAAGCGAAGAATAAGAAGAGGAAAGTGCCGATGAACTCTCCACTCATTGCAACGATATGGCTCCGAGCTGCTCGGGGAAGCCATTTAAAGAATGGAAGTCGATCTGAACGTTCTGAGCCTGGCATGGCTGTGCGAGTCGGTGGTGATGTCTTGTTTGAGATGCCTGGGAGTGCCGAGAGAGCAGGTATAACAGGCGCCTTCCAGGGCTGCGGTTGGGAGATATTCATTATCGAGGGTGGCTTTCGGCAATTGAGAAGGCAAGAGCTCTGCTATAAGGGAAAGTAAAGTATCCTTCTGCAAAAACTACATAAGGTTGGTAGAAGGTTTGCCTTACTTTGTAGCAGGACTTTGTTCGTGAGTGTACTCACATAAGTCACGACCATGTATTATAGCATACAGCGCAGAACACTCCTGGAGACGGGGCTCAAAAGACTTCGACGGAAGGAAAATCGACATGACGAGATCACGTTTTACCCATTGCCCTGGCAGAACTCAGCTCCTTCTTACCTTAGGTATTTGGATGTGTACCAAGGGGATGAATTATGGTCAGAGTCAATCCTGGAATTCGTCGAACTCTCGGTCAACGGGACCATTCATCCTGGCAAAAAAATGTTATTGCCTAAATTTGGCTTCATGTATTAAAACGCTCGTGGAATGAAGCGGGTTCTATACTTTTAAAGGACCACATGCTCCTGAAAAGTTTCTTGAGGTGTCGAGAAGCTGAGATGAGTCGTCGGTTACAGCAATGCTCTGCTGTGAGCATTCAAAGTAGCCGTAGTCTTAGATTCTGTTGATAGATATGTCATCTGACCGTCGCTGATCCACATCACATATACTTCTACAGATGAAGAGATCATGGGGTTTAGGTACCCGTGTGCTGCCATCTCTCTCGGTTTATCGCTGCTCAGGGTTAGTGTCAGGGTTATAGAGAAGGCATGACCGCCACTCGAGCGGCAATTGGGAACTAAGGTAGGGCATCGAGGTCTCTTACCAACTTCCCAACGAAATATCCCTGATAGTAGCATGTCCTATACTTCCTACCCACTGCGACAGGGTGAACATGATCACATACTGCCCATGACCTAAGACATTGACAAACCAGTACCCAGACCGACCACGAGTACCCTGCACCCCCGGCAAACATTTACGCAGATGCGGCTTCGAAGATGCCTCTAGCTCGTTCCATTCTACTCATCCTCTGCTGCATTGCAATACCGACTTTCTTGACCTTCCTGTCTCTCGTTAGCACTCACCCTCGCCACGATGCAGCGACCGAATCTTCACCCGCAGCCCAGAAAGGCGGCATACGATCCTTCCTTTCTTTTCACACGCCATCTAGCCTCTTTCCTCCCTCAGCCATCATCAGTCTGACAGACGATAACTCTACATTCTTCCTGGCGCGCCCTGCTGGTTTTGGCCCACAGCTTATCTCCGGAGGACTGAGCGGGCAACTCTGGGTCGGAAGTGGGTTTGGCGATGACAATCTCGGGAAGGGTGGGGCGACTTCAGGCGCAGAAGGCGAACTTGGCTGCAGTGATGTTCCAGGCTGGGAAAACGACAAGAAGTCACATCGTGAAATTCTGGGGCAGTCGGGGAGACTATTGAATGCGGCAGCTGGCGATCAACCCAGCAGCAATCGTTTGAGCAATACCCCAGCAACAGGCGTCCCGCCAGATAAAGAGCAAGGTACGACGAACCCATCAAGCCAAGATGGCACAGATAACTACTTGCACCATCCACTGCCAGAGTCGCAAGTCTCCAAACCCGCCAGCCAGAGGCGGTCTGAGAAGTGGCAAGCGTCTGCTGGAAGCTCTTCCGGACAGCACGCGGATATACAGTCCTTACAAGAGACTGCTGAGATAACCGGCAAGATAGCTCTCTTAAGCCGGGGTGGCTGCGGATTCTTGGAGAAGGCAAAATGGGCTCAGCGTCGTGGAGCGGCTGCTCTCATTGTGGGCGACGATACCCGAGGGGGAGCCTTGGTTACGATGTATGCACGGGGCGACACCTCGAATATCACGATACCGTCTCTGTTCACATCTCATACCACTGCGCATCTCCTGTCATCCCTTATTCCACCAGAGGGATACCCCGATGACAACGCCGAGGACGGAGATGACCTGGAAGCAGGCCATAGTGATAAGGGTTATGAGAGTTTGGGCCAAGAACCGAAGCCCAACCCCAAAGCTGATAACGACAGACCAATGTTCACGTCTCCTTCGCCCAGACCGAAAGCGACTTCGACGGCTTCAAGCAACAGTCTGGCGAGAAAGAAGCTCCTTTCAAAGACAGAGAAGCAAAAAAGCTCCAAGTCTCCTAAGAAGAGCGGCTGGTTCAAGTCGCTGTTTGGACGAAGTACAAGGGCTGATGATACTGGTTTGACTGGCGACAGTCGAAGGCCGCCAAGTAGTGGCCGTCTAAGCTGGATTAATGAAAGATGGAACGAAGAGCTTTTGGCTGAGCAGAAGGTCCAGAAGTCTTCTAGTATGGACCAACGTAGATTCAGTCAAAAATCAACGCTCAAATCCGACTCTCATCACCCTGGTGATGGTTTCGAGATTGGCGTACAGGACTGGCGCGATCCCGACCTTATTATGACTGAGACATCACCAAGCAAAGGAAAAGACGGTTCTAAGGTCAAAGCGCCATCGTCTACCGCATCGTTGGCCAGCACTCAGAAACAGCATGGTACGTCGAAGAAGTCTCTGGACGGAAAGGCTCTGTCAGGCGGAAGCATAACCCCGGGCAGTGGGGAGTACCGAACTCCAGGACATAGCGTCCAAGCGCCGAGTGGGGTCTGGAAATCCCGAGATAAAGGGCCTAAACACGCTGATGATACTAATGAGTATAGTGAGAACGACGAAGAAAATTGGTTCTCTCGCGTACTGTGGGGTGACGACGATGATGAAGACGCAGAGCTGGCTGGATCCTCGAATCCTAACCATCTGCAGCACCACCCGATCATCCCCACGGACGGGCCACGGCTACCGAAGAGCAAGGACGTTGCAGACATATCGTATACGATGGACGATGAGGAGCATGACGGGCTATGGGTCACTCTAAGCCCTACCACCGTGTCAACAACACCCTTCTTCGACACGCTACTGGTGCTCGTCGTGAGCCCACTTGTTACGCTGACGGTGGTATACGCTCTACTCCTGATACGCTCTCGCATGCGAAGACGACGATGGCGAGCTCCGAAGTCCGTTGTCGAACAGCTACCGGTCCGTACGTATCAGACCATGTCAAGTTCCTCCACAACAGCTTCGACACGTTTGGCGTCTCCATTTGCCTCATCTCCAACTTCGCCGTTACTCCAAAGTAGCGCAAGGCCTGTTGCCCCACGACCACGGTCCCGATCAAGGACTGCATCCGGACTTGACGATGCCGTATCCGCGTCGCTAGACAAGGCCACTGCCAGGGCCTCCGCCAGGCAAGATAAGCCACTTAGAAAATACAAGGGTAAGCAGATCGAATGTGTCGTCTGCCTGGAAGAATACGTTGAGGGCCATAGTCAGGTGATGAGCCTACCGTGTGGTCATGAGTTCCACGCAGACTGCATGTAAGTAGTTGCTGATCGATCACTCCGTGTACGTTTCTAATAGCTTGAAGTACACCATGGCTGACCACCCGCCGTCGCACATGCCCCATCTGCAAGAACGACGTGGTTCGCTCCGTGGCCCGTTCGACCTCAGCCGTGCCGAGGACTCCGCCGCATCCCGAATACCATGACGCGGAGAATGACGATGTTCAAGCGATGGCCGCCGAGTCCACGAATGAGTCACCCTCATCCGCAATTCCGATTCCTCGCAACACTGATGAAGATCTCGAGCAAGGCGATGATATGGCTGATACGTTAGTAGAGAGCCATTCCGGGAGAAGTGGTTGGAGGGGCTTAGCTTCCTTCAGCTTGTCCGCTTTCAGTGGTGAAGGGGCCTGGAGACAGGCCCAAGCAGATCGAAACCGATAAAGTGTGAGAGAGTGCCTGTAGTCGTTGAACGTGTGGGGAGCGCTTGGTGTATTGTACTTTTGGGTCAGACAGAACATCGAGGGCGTATGGGTAGGGTGACTGCAAGCATGGCGACGGTGTTTGGTGAACAAGTAGCGGATACCTGTTCGGTTTGTAGGCGCATCGGTCCTAAGAGATGAAGTTCTTCTGTAAGCGGATGCTGCTATACTAGTGACCTTTTCTGATACTGTGACTCGGAATACTACTACTTTAGTGAGGACTCGGTCAGCGCCAGCAACGGGTGACGCGCTTAGGGCTGAGTGACGTAGCGTGTGTGACGTGCGGATACCTTAGGAACTTTACTTGATCCTGTTGTTACCAAGATAGTTCAATGGGTAAAAATTCCGCCTGAATATTGGGAAATTAAGTAGTGTCCATCGATCCGCTCGAGATTGCAACAATCATGGCTGAAAAGGCAAAAGCGGTCGCCATCGAAGAGGCTGAACGTATCAAGTCCTTGACCGTCACGGCTGCTCGTTCTGGTGCATATCTATATCCTCTACGCGTAAGCCTTCTGCTCTACCAACGTCACAGTCATGGCTCCGAGCCGTCTGGCATGCACAATCGCTAACCAGTCTATTCAAGGGTATTGCATACTTCTTGTCACATCGCGACCTATGGCGCCCTCTTACAAAGAAGCTTGCACCCACCGTAACTCTTGGTCTGGGCATAACGACCTTTATGTTCCTCTTCACCTACCTACCTCAGGCCGCGGTTATGGCTTTCACAAGTGGTCCTTTGGCAGCTATTAGCGCGGGTCTCCTTGTGCTTAGCGAGAGCTCTACCCTAATCACAATCCTCAGCAAAACCTTTCTGATCGAAGGCGCACTTGTAGATACGTTCGATGGCACTCTCGTCTCAAAGAACACTACCGACCTTGTCTCGGGAGGACGGCAAATGAAGGCAGGCGGGGATCCGATGGCCGAATTAGGCAAACTTGTCAAGGAACCGTTCGCCAAATTCTCGCCGAAGGCTCTGATCCGCTATTTCATGTACCTACCCTTAAACTTCATCCCTATTGTTGGGACAGTCATCTTCGTGATCTTGCAAGGCAAGAATGCTGGGCCTGCGGCTCACACGAGGTATTTCCAGTTGAAGGATTGGAACACCAGCCAGAAGCAAAAGCATATTGAGGAGTATCGTGCTGCTTATACTAGGTAATGCAATCCGGATGAGCAGTGCTTCGGATATGTGCTAATTGTGCTTACAGCTTCGGGGTCGCTTCCGTGCTTCTCGAACTGGTACCCGTAGCCTCAATTCTCTTTGCGTTCACGAACACTGTTGGAGCAGCGCTATGGGCAGCTGATTTGGAGAAAGGTAATGTCACTGGGGAGGGAACGGCGCCGAAATTGCGGGAGAAAGCCATGAACGCAGAATAGCATTGTTCCACCCCGAAGAGATCTGAACGGTGGCTATGACATCCACTTTTGCTATGCTTGCCTGGCGGCTAGAGCTTGATCGACAGCAGCCTTTGGTATGAGCTTTCTATTGTCATAGCTTCACGGCTCGAGCTGTTGTGTCACTAAAGAATAGACTGTTGCTGACCTGGCACATCACCAAGATCGTTGCTCAAGCTGTCGATTCACACTGTCACGTTGTTGGAAACATTCATAGCGAATCGCGAGTTGGTGAATCAATGCGGTAGAAACAGTGAGAACCCCCTAGCGCCAGCATCATTGGAACCTTTGGTCCCTTTCACTAGAGAACAGCGCGTTCCGGTCATGTGTGACAGGAAGCCGGCAGCCAGCCAGAGAACCGTGTACCTCGGTGAGAGCGACTGCAGGACCCGACCAGAATACGAATTAGCGATTCCCCAGGTGCTCGTTCGGGTAGTGGCATTGATAGGCTGCAATAGGTAGCTCATTCTTCTACGATCTGAGAATCTTTGATAAGCGCCGGTGCTGTCCGATTGAGCCAGAGTAAGTCAGCAAAGCGGCTGCTCGCATCCCTTTGTCTATCATGGTAATCACGTGCCTGTGCTACCCTAATCATGGGATAAATTCGCTTAGCGGGCCGCGCTTACCGGCCAAACAAGCATGTTGATAGCCATGCAACTTCCCTTGATTGACTTTCTACCAAACAGCAACAACCACCGAACTTCCACTTCAGTCACTCATTGTTCATACTCCTCTCTCTATCAATCTGGTCAAGCTCCAGAGTCACTCATTTGTCTTCATTTCGCCACTCTCATTCACCTGTTTTGACAATAGCCATTCTGGTCTCAGCTTCAAGCGAGTAAGTCCGCTCCAGGTCGCGCCCCGATAACGGCCTACAACAATATACATACAACGCAGAGCAGTTGCCTGACGGTCAAATAAGATTCGCCTCACTGATGAGTTGGACTCCTTAGGCGAAACATGAGAGGAAAGTCTTCTGCCACTGGCATGGCCACAGTGCCTCTTCTTCTCTTGTCTTTGATCTCCTCCTGCACCGCCCGACCACGCTCTCACTCACATCACCATAATGAGCGTCTCCCTCGTGCTACTCATTCCTCGTTAGCTAGCTCTGAGAGCAGCCTCGTTGTCAATCCCACTGCTGGGTTCTGCAGTAAGTCCATGCAGTTTCAATCACGAGACAGTTGCTAAGCAAACCTACAGACCCCAACAACATCCTTGCCCATGCAGTTGCGGGAATACCACTGGATAGCGAGGCATGCGCCCCCAATGGATCGGCCACTGAGTCTGCGGTGGAGATTGGTATCCCATCATCTGCTCCTACGCAGACTGTGACACTCGAGGTTCGCGAAGAATTCCACTGGCGTGGCTGGAATCATGGACCACACCGTGAGCGCGTGACCTTTACGCGCTCCCTTGGCGACTCAGTAGTCTCCATGACCAGCGAGGCCTCAGGTAAGTCGTACCTTTCATCCTTTGCTTGCATTGCTGACCATGGCACCTTTTCAAGCGCCTGCGACGACCTCACAGACCACTTCGAGCAAAGAGACAACCCAAATATCGAGTCTGAATGCGAGTGTTGGAGTTCCGTCTTCACTCCAAGCACGAGCTGTAAGCTCCTCTGCCACGAGCACTTCGTCAAATCCTTTCGCCGGGAGTTACCAGTCGTTTGTACTGTCTGTACCATCCGTGTCCTCTACGGCGACATCAAAAACCTCTCCCTCGAGTACGTCATCTACCTCGCTCTGCCCAGCTGGCAACGGTACCACTGTCACATCGAACGCCAGCAAGGAGTACCAGGTCATCTGCAACATTGACTTCCCCGACAATGATTTCCCGTTCCAGCTGGTCCAGACATTTGATGACTGTATCGCGGCATGTGATGCGTTCAACACCCAAGCAGGTAGCAGCAAGTGCCTGGCTGCACTTTTCGTACCTGGTCGGATTCACGATGCTGATGACTGTTATCTCAAGTATTCAATTGAGCACCCTGCCGCAGCTACTGTGGGTATCGAGGGCGCCATACTCGTGACCAGCTCCCGAACCTCTACATCTTCAACATCGGCCTCCACACAATCCGGCAGCACGTTAAGTACCAAGTCCTCATCCACTCAAAGCTCGAGTTCTCGAGCGTCATCGTCTGCAACGGCATCGAGCACTGCTTCGGTCTCGCAAGCCGGGGTCACCTATGCATCGGGGAACTCGGTCATCACTCCCAAGGCCTCGACAATAAAGCTGCATGGGCCGAGCCAGAACCGACCATCTAAGCAACATGCTCAGATCGCTCAACCCGAGGCGTTGCTTACGCTCTCAAGCTCCTTGCTCACCATCGGCGTTAATGGAGATCTCTCGGTGAATTATGATATTTCCTCCAATACTGGAGCTCTTGAAGTCAACTCTACCATCCAATCTTCCCTTGCTTCGTTGTCTGAGACGCCTCATTTATCGAGAGACGGAGGTCGAGGTGGATTCCTGAATGGCGAGCATCTCTTCCTCTTCTGCGATACAGGGTCCTACACAACCACCACTGCAGATTCAAATGGGAACTTCCTCGGCTTCGTATCTAGCTCAGTCGCTGTTGACGTCGGTATGAATGGCCTGAACGGAAATCCATTGACTTTGCAAGACGGTATCGGAGAATGGAGTGACAACACCGGCCGCATGCGAAGCTTCTCTCCATTGACGCGAGGAGAGGAGGGCTACAATCAAGTTATGCAAGGCCAAGGAGGCCGCTACGCTATCTGGCCAGAGTCGGCCATCATACCGCTCGATGCGACCACCGCTCTCATCTATGCGCCAATTGTCTACGACAATGTCAACACAGCAACCAAAGCGGCGGTGTTTACGTACACTGGTGCCACGCTCCTCACCATCACTGCTGGTGGCAAAGGTGGACCTGTCGCTGTCCGAGCGAACAAGAAGATCTTCATGGAAGACGAGGTGGAGTGGGGTTGTGCAGGTGGCATACGCTCTTGGGGCGCGTCTGGTATTGGCGGGAATGACGGTAGCGTCTATGTGTTCGGCAATGTCAATGGTGGTATCCTTCTAGCTCGGACATCGCCAAATGATGTTGCGAATCGTGGCTCCGTAAGTCCCCCACAATGTAATATGGCCGTCGCTGACATTACTAGTACGAGTACTGGAATGGCAATTCCTGGAGTAGCGGCATGCAATCATCCACCTCCAAAGCCTACTTCATCGATGGACCTATCATGGACATCGACGTCTTCTATTCGCCTCGTCATCTGACATTCATCGCGGTTTACCTTACGATCTACGCCGATAGTACTTTCTACTATCGCTATCTGGAGGCCGACCAAGCCATCATACCGCCTTACGCTCCTGGTGGGCATAAATCGAGCGACTTTGTGGAAAATATCCTCAAGTATACTTGGTCCAAGGAACAAGTCTTGTACAAGGCTGCAACTGGGCTGAGTGGAAAGTACATCTACTCGGGAGGTGTCCATGCCAACTACTACGGGTCCAACGACGTTATCAATGGAGGCTCAAGGATGCTTCTGAGCTGGACTGCCCCGACCGGTCTGGATCCTTCTACCCAGACTAGCGAGTACCAGATTGTCACCGCAGAGCTCCAATGGCAATAGCACTGACGCCCATCTCCGATACTCCTCCGCCGATCTTTGCTGTAACGACTCGGTGGCTCCTTTATCTCTCGGTCTGGCAGGAATGTATCCCGCAGCCGGCCGACCTTCTGGATATATCCTGGCTGATATAGTCCAGTTTCTTTTCTTGATGACCGTCTTTTACTGATCGACGAATTATAGGCCATGGTGGTTCAGCAGCGAAGGAGATGTATACTTCGACTCTGACGCAAAGGAAAGCGGGTGGATGTGCATGTAATATTGCTGTGTTTTCGCTGCAGGCAGGCTTACGCTCTCTTCTACATACGCAATCGGTTCCGGATCTCTGAGCGCTAAGTCGTTGTATACATAGCAAGTATAATGGGCGTGTTGGTACTGCAGGATTATATCTTCAAAACATCTCCTACAGTGTGGCCGAGTGACTTGGTTGCCTGGAAGTGATTTTCATGGTCCCAGCATAGTCATGTCTTTCACTATGCAGACACCCTCTCCCCTTCCCCCTTCCCTTCCCGAACGCGGCACTGACACATCACAAAACACACCAGCTTAGCAGTCCTCTTCATCTCCATACACTCTTCTACTGTCGGCCCTCCTCCATCCAAAAACTCAGACCTCCCCACCAGCCAACCGTCCCTCGCCTGTTCGAACACAATCCATCCCACATCTCAGTCCTTGGCTCTACAGTGCCTTCCCCCAATAGTAAGAGCTGCACTACCCACAGCCCACCGCTGGAAGAAGAGAAAATGGGAGAGGGAGGGCGGTGGGATGGGTGGTGGAGGCTGTTATGGATGTGCCGATGAGGGTGGATGGGGGGCCGGGGAGAAGGATCGGGTATGGATGGGATGG